>Ga0209121_10000523_pt1 | contig 40632 bp, 36 predicted proteins | sample Cruoilmetagenom3_FD_187292 | JGI IMG/M metagenome (GOLD analysis project Ga0209121, IMG submission 187292) | Oil polluted marine microbial communities from Coal Oil Point, Santa Barbara, California, USA - Sample 3 (SPAdes) (version 2) | ecosystem: Environmental > Aquatic > Marine > Oil seeps ... | reverse complement strand
GTATGGTGGAACGCTCTTCGATACTGAGTTCTGTATAAGCCATAAATCCAACACCTTACTAAAATTTTAAGGTGTTGCACTCAGTTTCTGCGGCCAAGCCCAATAAAAAATCATTGAGGATGCTCAGCACCTCATAGCGCTGATGCACCACTAGCTCTTTGTGGCCGATGGTAAACGTCCAATCGCGGGTTTGTGGGTTCTGCTCGCGCCGCATTCACCGCCTCCTTGTGTAACTATTATTTAAAAAATGTATTGGTAAGTTATCGTTTAATATTTAAAGCAATATTGATTTTAACTAAACGTTAGTGTGGCACACTATCACTACAGGCAAAGGGAAAGCTGATTTTTTAGTATTGATTAATGCTGCGTAAAGGTTATTAGTAATAGATCAGCAGTTGAGGGAGCTTAATGATCAATGATGCACTGCTGAAAGCTGTCGAGGATGAGTTGGATGGCGCGCATTGCCGATTACGCTTTGCTGAGGACGTTGAAGCGCGGTTCGAAGTAGATACCCAGCGTCAGCGCAGCCGCAATATGGTGTTGGCAGGGGTGATCTCAGCGATTATCTATTGCCTCTTTTTAATCAATGACTATAGCTTTCGCCCTGAGACCTTTGCTACCGCCGTTCAACTGCGCATGGGCGTAATGCTTCCCTTTGGTTTGCCAATTTTGTGGTGGGTGTATCATGGGGTATCGCCGGTGCTGCGTGAAACCATGATGGCGAGTACCGTGATCGTTGCCACGATACTCTCTTGCCTTATTTTTTCTAAGTCTATAGCTCCCTATTCGTACTTGGATGTTTTTACGTATGGATTGATTTTGTTGGTGGGTAACATTGTTTATTCGCTACGGTTCAGCTATGCCTGTGCCTCCTCCGCGGCGAGCATCGTCATCATCTTGGCCTTTGTGTTGCCTTATGAGCCCATGCCCGTTGAAGCCAAGCGGCTGGCGATCTTTACGATTATCGCGATGGGGATTTCTAGCCTTGTCGCGAATTACCGTTTTGAGCTCAGTGAGCGAACCTCTTACTTGCATGTGCTGAAAGAGAAAATCCGCGCTGGCTACTACTTAAAAGATAACCAAAAGCTCTCTCAGTTATCGATCACCGACCCATTAACCAACCTCGCCAACCGCCGCCAGTTGGATACGGTGTTACCTGTGCGTTGGAAAGAGGCCATCGATAAAGGGACGTGTATGGGGCTGATGGTGATCGATATCGATCATTTTAAAGCTTACAACGACTTTTATGGGCACCCTCAAGGAGACATCTGCTTACAGCAGGTGGCCAAGGCCATGCACGATAATAGCCGCGACGCCGATTTAGTAGTGCGCCTTGGCGGTGAAGAGTTCGTGGTGCTAATGGTGAATGCCTCGAGCGAGGCGACATACGTCGCCGCAGAACGTACTCGCGCTAGTGTAGAAGCCTTGTGCATTCCTAATTTTGGTGTCTCCCACCAGGCCTATATTACCGTCAGCGTGGGTGTAGCCGTGCTTTGCCCAACCGATGAGCTTACCCCTGCCGACTTATTATCGACGGCGGATCGAGCGCTTTATGAAGCCAAGCGGCAGGGGCGCAACGTCATTCATATGGTTAACTTGGCTGGTTCACCATCCGATGCTGACGCTGCTGGTGGCTAAGGTAGATTAAGCCAATAGCACCGATGAGCAGCGCCATAGCGACATAGCGTGAAGCATCTAACGGGCGGACTGCATTGCTCAACCAGCCGAAATGATCAATCAGCAGGCTCATTAGCAGTTGGCCAGAAATGACAGCCACCGTGGCCGCCGCCGTGCCCACTCGGGGTACGGCAAAGACGATCGCCAACATATAGACCACGCCAAACAATGCGCCGGTTAACTGCCATTTGGGTACGCTGAAAAGCGTGGCTTGTTGGGTGGGCTCAAAAAAGAACATCAGTAAGAAGGTCAGGACAGCGCCCATTATAAAGGTCAGCCAGGCGCTCTCGATGACGCCTGTTTTAGCCCCTAACCGACCATTGATGGAGGACTGGGCTGCCAGCACCGCGCCGCCCACGAGCAGTAAGATAAAGATAAGAGGGAGTAGCATGGTTTAGCTCCTTAATACGTTAGCCGTTACATTAACCACAGGGCGGCAAGAATCATCACTAAGGCACCAACACGGTAGCCGTCGACTTTACGCTGCTCGCTTCCCAGCCAGCCAAAGTGGTCGATGGCAACGCTAGCCGCGACTTGCCCGCACAAAATGCCCACCATGGTCATGCCCACTCCCACCAATGGTGTTGCAAGCGTCAACACAATGACGTAGATCGGGCCTAGGATACCGCCCGTTAACAGCCAACGAGGTTGCTTGAAGAGGGTGCCTAAGTGGCGCTTTGGCGAAAACACCAGTGCTAACGAGAGCAGGAGCGCGCCCACCATAAAAATCGACAACGTGGCCGATAAATGCCCAACCTGCTCACCCAGAGGGCCAAGCAAACCGGCTTCGACCGACAGCCCCATCCCGGCGATGAGTACGCCGAGCAGAATAAGTGCATGACGCATAGGTGGCTCCGCTAAGTAAAAGAAGCGCGTACTGTAGAGAGTAAGCGTTATTGCTACAATGCGTTAAAACTGCAAAGGACTATTGCACTTTGGACAACTCGCTTCGCCTGTTAGCGTTGCGCCTTTTTGTGCGAGTGGCTGCAAGTGGCAGCTTCGCCGATGCCGCGCGCTATTTCGACCTACCGGCTTCGTCCGTCTCGCGGCATATCGCCGGATTGGAACGTTCGCTGGGTCAGCGTTTGCTCTACCGCCACACCCGGGCGGTAAGGCTGACCGATGCGGGTGAGCGCTACTTTCAGGAAGTAAAGCGAGTACTGGAAAGTTTGGATGCCGCCACCGAACAAGTGGTCAGCGGTGCCAGAGAACCGCAGGGGCTACTGCGTTTGAATGCCCCGGTGGCGTTTGGGCGTCGCCACATAGCGCCTTTATTGGCGAGCTTTCAGCAAGCCAACCCGGCCGTGGAAGTAGAGCTAACGTTGAGCGATGCGTTTATCGACCCGGTGCAAGAGGGCGCGGATGTCGTGATTCGCGTGGGGTCGCTGGGGGATTCAAGCCTGGTAGCACGGCAGTTGGCGACCCAGCGCTTTGTCGCTTGCGCGGCCCCCGCGTATTTAAAGCGACACAGCGCGCCGCTTCATCCAGAACAGTTGAGTAACCATAATTGCCTGGTTTATAAGGGAACGAGGGGCGTGCAGCCGTGGTATTTCAAGGCCCCAGGCGATCCGTTAGCACAACGCTACTCGGTCAAAGGCAATCTCTCGAGTAACAATGCCGAAAGCCTTGTGGAAGCCGCTCTGCAAGGACAAGGTATTGTGGTATTCCCTACCTGGCTGCTATTTGATGCGCTGCGCGCTGGCGGCCTAACGCCCATCCTAGAAACCTATGAAGCCCTCGGCGAAGCGACGCGCGAAGGCATTCATGCTATCTACCCTGAAAATCGCCTTCGCTCACAAAAAGTGGCCGCCTTTTTAGAATATTTGTTCGCAAAGATAGGTGAGCAACCGTATTGGGATCATGAGCGGCGCGATGCCGAGTAGCGTGACAGCACTCATCCTGGTGAGTCGCTAACGTCTCAGGCGGGTGTTAGCTGTTTGGCTCGGTTTGCTGATGCGCCAGAATGACGGCCAGAAAGCCCTCGCCGTAATCTGCCAGCTTGCGTGCACCGATGCCGGAGATATTGCCCAGTGCCGTTAGGCTCTGGGGGTTCTGCTCGACCAGTTCAGCCAGGGTGGCATCGTGGAAGATAACATAGGCTGGCACGCCCTGGGCTTCGGCCAGTTCACGGCGGTGCTGGCGTAGAGCTTCCCACAGCGGGCCGTGGCCCTGGGGGGCAGAAGCGCCTTTGTTTCCTCGTCGAGTGGCCTTGGTCTTGAGGGGTTTGCGCAGGGTGAGTGTCTGCTCGCCGCGCAGCACCGGCTTGGCATTGGCGGTGAGCTTAATGCCGCCATGCCCCTCCATATCCACGCTCAAAAAACCGCTGGCAATCAGTTGGCGAAAGAGCGCTTTCCATTCGCTGGCCGTGAGGTCTTTGCCGATGCCGAAGGTGCTGAGGCGGTCGTGGCCAAAGCGGGCGATACGTTCATTACTTTTGCCTAGCAACACATCCACCAGGTAGGTCACGCCGAAGCGCTGTTCGGTGCGGTAGACGCACGACAGTGCCTTTTGCGCCGCCACGGTGGCCTCCCAGGTTTCGGGCGGAGTCAGGCAGTTATCGCAGTTGCCGCAAGGGGCGTCCAGGTGATCGCCAAAGTAGTGCAAAAGCGCCTGGCGGCGACAGCTGATGATCTCGCACAGCCCCAGCATGGCATCTAGCTTTTGTTGCTCGATGCGCTTTTGCTGGTCAGCGGCGCTGGAGTCCTGCTGCATCTGGCGCAGGGTGATCACGTCCTGAAGCCCGTAGGCCATCCAGGCATCGGCGGGGAGGCCGTCACGTCCGGCGCGACCGGTCTCCTGGTAGTAGGCTTCGATGCTTTTGGGCAGATTAAGGTGAGCGACAAAGCGCACGTCCGGCTTGTCGATGCCCATGCCGAAAGCGATGGTGGCGACGACGACCACCCCATCTTCACGTAGAAAGCGGGTCTGATGCTGCTGGCGCTGCTCGGGGGGAAGCCCTGCGTGGTAGGGCAGTGCAGTCAGCCCCTGACGCTCCAGCCAGGCGGCGGTCTCCTCCACCTTGCGCCGGGAAAGGCAGTAAACGATGCCCGCTTCGCCGTCGTGGTGCTCGCGGATAAAGCGCAGCAGCTGTTCCTTGGCGTTACCCTGATTTTCAGCGATATGGTAGCGAATGTTGGGGCGGTCAAAGCCGCTGTTGTAAAGCGCCGCTTTCTGGAGCTGTAAATGCTCCATGATATCGCCCCGGGTGGGCACATCGGCAGTGGCGGTCAGTGCAATGCGCGGCACCTGGGGGAAACGCTGATGCAGGTGGGAAAGCTGGCGATACTCCGGGCGGAAATCGTGGCCCCACTGGGAGACGCAGTGAGCTTCATCAATGGCGAACAGCGCAATCCGGGTCTGTTCCAGCAGCATCTGCATACGCGCCGTGGCCAGCCGCTCGGGCGCGACATATAAAAGATCCAGCTCGCCTGCCCGTAGCCGATTCTCTACCTCGACTGCCTCGTGATAGTCGAGGCTGGAGTTGAGGTAGTCCGCCCTAACCCCGTTCTGCTTAAGCGCTGCCACCTGATCCTGCATCAGCGCTATCAGCGGCGAGACTACAATGGCGGTGCCTTCGCGCAGCAGCGCCGGGATCTGATAACACAGCGACTTGCCTCCGCCGGTAGGCATCAGCACCAGCGCATCACCACCGGCGATCACATGCTCAATGATCGCCTGCTGCGGGCCGCGAAAGCTGTCGTAGCCAAATACCTCCTGCAGTACCTTGAGGGCTGCCGCGTCGCCGTGCATCAATGCTCTCCTTGTCTCTTGCTTGAGAGCGAATTGTCGCACGAAAATTCAAGGGAGTTGGCCTAGCGAATCCCCGCCCGTAAAAATGATTGTACGAACTGGCGTTGGAACAGCAGAAAGGCGACCAGCAGCGGGGCGATACTGAGCAGGGTGGCGGCACTGACGGTCGCCCAGTTAACGCCGGTTTCGGGCGCGGAAAAGACCCCTAACCCTACCGTGAGCGGGCGGCTCTCTACCGAGTTGGTCACCACTAATGGCCAGATAAAGTTGTTCCAGTGGTGGCTAATCGAGACCAGCCCATAAGCCAGGTAGGTGGGCTTGGCGAGCGGTACGTAAACCTTCCACAAAATTTCCAGCCAGTTGCAGCCTTCGATGCGGGCGGCGTCTTCCAGCTCCCTTGGAATGGTTTTAAAGGTTTGGCGAAGCAGAAAAATACCCAGGGCGCTGGCTACATAGGGCAGGCCAATCCCGGTAATGGTGTTGATCAGCCCCAGCTCACTGGCGATGCGGTAGTTCTCGACAATCAGCACTTCGGGGAACACAAACAGCTGAATCAGCACCAGCATAAACAGAACGTTCTTGCCGGGAATCGGGAAGCGCGCAAAGGCAAACGCCGCCAGGGTGCAGACCACAAACTGACCGATCACTACCCCCGTCACCAGGGCGAAGGTATTCAGGTAGTAGCGAGCAAAGGGCGCTTGTGACCAGGCGTTGGCGAAGTTCTCCAGCGTCAGCGGGGCGAAAAGTTCGAAATTCACCATAAACTCGCTGGGGTGGAAGGCGGCCCAAAAGGCATACAGCAGCGGAAAAATCCAAATAATCGCCAGCAGCCACGCGGCCACGGTTTCCAGTGATGGAATGGAGACGAAACGGGCGCGGGGGGCATAGGGTGTCATCGACTTCATTGGTAGTGCGTCCTACGATCTAGAATCGTGAACTTAAGCGTGGCGACGACGGCGAGTACCAGCAGAATAACCACCGTAATGGTGGCGGCCGTGGTGCCGTCAAAAAATGAAAAGGCGTTCTCGTAGACGTAGTAGAGCAGCAGATTGGTGGCGTTATTCGGGCCACCTTTGGTCAAAATGAACAGGTGGTCCACCACCCTTACCGCGTTAATCAGAGCATTGATGAGCACGAACAGCGTGGTGGGCATCAATAGTGGGAAGGTGATCCGCCAAAAAAAACTCCAGCGGCTGGTACCTTCAAGGTCGGATGCCTCTTTTAGCTCGGGTGGCATACTTTGCAGCGCCGCCAAGTAGAAGATCATAAAAAAGCCGGCCTCTTTCCACACCGACATCGCAATCACGGAGCCCAGTGCAACGCTGGGATCACCGAGCCAATTGACGCCGGAAAACCCGAGGATACCGAGCAGTTGATTGAATAGGCCAATCTGCGGTGCGTAGAAAAACATCCAGATATTGGCCGCGGCGATCATCGGCAGGATGGTCGGCGTAAAGTAGGCCATGCGCACAACGCCGCGCCCGCGCAGTTTGCCGTTAACGAATAGCGCCATGCATAAGGCCAGCGCGATAGAGGTGGGGATCGTCCCGACGGCGTAGATTAAGTTGTTGCGCGCTACTTTCCAAAACGTCGGGTCATCGAACAATACCTGATAGTTTTCCAACCCGACAAATTCAGTGGGGGCGCCGCGAAAGCCGGGTAAAAACAGGCTGTTGATCACCGTCGTGATGGTCGGAAGGTAAGCGAAAGTCGTCAGCAGTACCGCCGCCGGTAACAACAGTAGCGCGCCGTAAAGCTGCATTTTATGGTAGGCGGTTAAAGACATGATGGCACACCGCAAGTGAAAGAAGCCGGGGCGAGCCCCGGCGAACAGTAAAATTCTAACGATTAACGGGCGTAGCGGCGCAGCACGCTATCGGCTTCTTGCTGCGCTTGGCTTAGCGCTTCTTCTGGCGTCAGTTGGCCAGTCAGGGCTGCTTGTACGGCGTTATCCAGTGCGCGGCGCACCCGGCCACCTTGGTAGGTAGAAAGCTCGGCAGTGCCGTGCTCAAGCTGGTCGCGGGCCACGGCTGCAGGCGCGAACTCTTCCACATAGCTTTTCAGTGCATCGGTTTCGTAGGCAGCGGGGCTAACGCCCATATAGCCGGTTTCGATCGACCAGGCCGCGGCACGCTCGGGCGCGGTCATCCAGCGAATGAAGGTCATCGCCGCGCGCTGCTCGTCTTCGCTGGCATCTTCAAAGATGTAGAAATTGCCGCCGCCAGTGGGGCTGCCGCGCTGGGTTTTCATCGGCAGCATGGCAACGCCAAAGTCAAAATCAGCTTCGCTGCGCACGGCGGTCAGGTTGCCGGTGGTGTGCCACATCATGGCGGTTGACTGCTCTAGGAAGTTCTGGCGCAGCGTGCCCCACTCAATGGTGCCATCGGGCATGGCGTTATGCTCGTCAGCCAGCGATACCCAGTACTCCAGCGCTTCCACTGCGGCGGGGTCGTCAAAGTAGACCTCGGTGCCATCTTCGCTCATTAAGCGATGGCCGTTCTGAAACGCAAAGGCCTGGAACATCCAGTAGGGGTAGCCGGTAGAGGGCACCATCACGCCCCACTGTTCGCCGTTGGAGGCTTCCCGAACAGTAGCGGCCATCTCGGCCATCTCTTCCCAGTTTTCAGGCGGTGTTTCGGGATCTAGGCCAGCGGCTTCAAAAGCGTCTTTATTCCAGAATAGTACGATGGTGGAACGCTGGAAGGGGATGCCGTAGGTTTTGCCATCCAACTGGCCGTTTTCCATCAGGCCGGGGTAGAAGCTATCCAGCCATTCGCGCTCCTCGTCGGTTTCGATTAGGTCATCGAAAGCCACGATGGCGTTTTGTTCGATCAGCTCATACAGATCGATGGAAAACATGACCGACAGTTGCGACGTGTCGCCGGCTTCCATGGCCGACATGGCGCGTACGCGGGTGTCGTCGTAGTTACCGGCGTAGATCGCTTCGACGTTGATATCGGGGTGTTCGCTTTCAAACTCCATGACTAGGTTGTCCACCACATCGGTGAGCGCCCCGCCCACCGAGACCGGGTAGTACATGGTCAGATCGACGCTATCAGCGTTAACCTGAGCGGCACTTAATAAGCCCGCTGCCAGGGCCGTCATCGCAAAAGGGATCCGCGCACGCATAAAAGACTCCACAAGTATCAGGACTGAATCAAGGTTGAAAAGCGATCAGTGTTGGAAAGAGCCCACCGCCGGTGGGCGAGGAATGCTGCGGATTGGCGGCGCGAAATCGCTTAGTGGTATGTCATCGCGCCGCAGGCCATTAGCATCGAAAAGGTGTATGTTCTTGGACGCCCAAAAGAGGCTGCAGGGCTGGCCAGTCAATAGCGGTTTGCCGCTTAGTCGAACGCGCAGGGTATGCAAGCCTACCTCCACGTAGGCAATGGTATCTGCCCCCAAGTACTCTTCACTGACTACGGTGGCGGGTACGCCTGGCGATGCCGCTGGCCGTAGCTCAATATCTTCTGGGCGCACGCCCAAGTGGCCACCGGCAGCCTCCATGGGGGCCACCGGCGTGCTCGGCTCACCTTCGATGACGGCGCCAGTCTCACCGGCCACCAACGGCAGCAAATTCATCGCTGGGCTACCAATAAAGCTGGCGGCGAAGGCGCTGGCGGGGCGGTTATAAAGCTCGTCGGGCGTACCGTCCTGCACGATTTTGCCGTGTTGCATCAGAATGACGCGGTCGCCCATGCTCATGGCTTCGACCTGATCGTGGGTGACGTAAATCACCGTCATGTTTAGGCGACTTTGGAGTGCTTTGATTTCCCGGCGCATGTCGCTGCGCAGTCGGGCATCCAGATTGGAGAGTGGCTCGTCCATCAGGCAAATGGGATGTTCGGAGATAATCGAGCGTGCCAGGGCTACTCGCTGGCGCTGCCCACCGGAAAGCTTGGCAGGTTTGCGATCCAGGTAATCGGTGAGATCGACCAATTCGGCGACTCTGGCAAGCCGTTCGCGCTGTTCGGCTTTGGGCACCTTGCGGCTGCGCAGGCCAAAGACGATGTTGTCGGCAACGCTTAAATGCGGAAACAGGGCATAGGACTGAAACACCATGCTCAGCCCACGGTCACCGGGCGGCAGCCGCGTGACGTCGCGCTCGCCGATATGAATACGTCCGCTGCTGGCTTCTTCCAAGCCTGCGATCATGCGCAGCGTGGTTGATTTTCCACAGCCCGAAGGGCCCAGCAGAATGACGAATTGCCCAGGCGTGACATCGAAGGAGATGTCATTGACAGCAGTGGTCGCGTCCCAACGTTTGGTGACGCGTTCCAGGCGGATACGCGATTGATTAGACATAGCACACACATCACCGGCTGTTGGTTGTTATTAGGTCAGCTTGTGTTGAAGGTGTTGCCGTTGTATGACACTTATATAACAAACGCGTGTCAAGCGAAAAATTCACTTGGTGATTTTGATGCCGTAGCGCTGCAGCCTGCGCACCACGCTGGATTGGCTGATGCCCAGCCGTTCGGCGATGGCGTAGGTGCTGGGGAGTGTATGGCATAGCGCTTGCAGCGCTTCACACTCCAAGCGCTCGAGGTACTGTTTGAGGTTCTCTTCCGGCGCAAGCGGCGCTACCAGCGGTGCGGGGGAGCCACTCGGCAAGCTGTCGGCGCGCTGTTCGGCCTGGGCCTGACCGGTAGGAGCTTCAATTTGATCGGTGGAACTTGAGAGCCAGGCCCGCTCCAGCCAGTTTTCCAGCTCGCGAACATTTCCCGGCCAGTCGCTGCCCATGAGGGTCGACCACACCTGATTGCCGAGAATTTTTTGCCGTCCATAGCGCTGATTCAGCCGTTTTAAGCACGCCTCGACCAAGTCGGGGATATCCTCGCGGCGGTCGCGGAGCGGCGGAAGGGTGACTGGGATCACGTTGAGACGGTAGTAAAGATCCAAGCGAAATAGCCCGGCTTCCACCTGTTTGCCCAGGTCCTGATTGGTCGCCACCACTAAGCGGAAATCGACCCGGCGCGAGCGCGTATCGCCCAAGCGGGTCAGGCTGCCATCCTGAATGACTTTGAGCAGCTTGGTTTGCATCAGCAGCGGCAGCTCGCCGATTTCATCAAGGAACAGCGTGCCCCCTTCAGCCTGCTCCAATAACCCGGCTTTACCTTGCCGTGCCGCACCGCTAAACGCGCCGGGCTGATAGCCAAACATTTCGGACTCGAACAGGTTTTCAGGAATCGCCGCGCAATTGACGTCGATAAAAGGGCCGTTATGGCGCTGGCTCCAGCGATGTAGCTGTTTGGCAAAAGGGGTCTTGCCCACGCCGGACTCACCCAACATCAGCACATTGGCGTCTGAAGGGGCGACTCGCTTGAGCAGTAGGGCAATTTCCCGCATCACATGGCTTCTGACCTGCAGGTTATCCAGGGCGTCATCTAACGCCTGCTCTTCGGCATCCGGCGCGGCATGGCTGCGCTTTAGGTGTTCGCTAAAGCGTTTTTGGAGCAGCGCGTATTCGTCTTGCAGCAACTGGAGGTCGGTTAAATCCCGCGAGCGACTGATAATGCGTTCCAGCTTGCCATTCACGAACACCGGATAAGCTTCTGCAATGACGCGGCGGCCTGTGCCGGTGATTTGCATCAATTGCGCGGGCCGGCGAGTGCGCATCACTTCCATGGTAATGGAGGGCTTTAATACCCCAGCCGCCTGTAGCTGTTGAACGCTGCTGGAAAGCAGCTCTTCACGCGATACTCCATAAACCGCTTCGGCACCTGGGCTGACATCCACGATCTGCCCATCGCCACTGACGATAAAGAAGTGGTCGTTGGCGGTTTCTACGATGGTTTGCAGTACGTGCTTGTCTATTTCACTCATTGTGTCTCTCTCACGCCATCCCTCTCACGGCAGCCAGCCTTGCCTAGGCGATTCACAAATGAATGATTGATTCATTTGTGAATCGACGAGGTGCTTCTTTGATGCATTTTTGCATCGTTTTGCCCGTAATCCTACCGGTTTATCGCTAGCGCAGGGTTGGCACGTTCTGTGCAATGTCTTAGAGGACAAAAAAACCAAGAAGACAAAGAACTCAACTAGGCAGCATGGATCAGCCGTGCCTCAACGCCAAAATAAATCCAAGGAGATAACGATGTCAGAGTTTAATCAGCCGCTGGGCGGCAACACCATGCCGCGCTTTGCAGGCCCCGCCACCATGATGCGCCTGCCGACGCAAGAGAACGCCCAAGGGCTGGATGCCGCCTTTATTGGTATCCCCATGGATATCGGTACTTCGAACCGCCCTGGCACGCGCCTTGGGCCGCGGCAAATTCGCGATGAGTCGCGCATGCTTCGCCCCTACAACATGGCCACCGGCGCCGCACCGTTTGAAAGCCTCCAGGTAGCCGATATCGGCGACGTACCTATTAATACGTTCCACCTGCCCAAAAGCGTCGACATCATCACGGCCTTTTACGACGACGTGTTAAAGCATGACTGTATTCCGCTGACGCTAGGCGGCGAGCACACGCTGACGCTACCGATTCTGCGCGCGATGGCCAAAAAGCACGGCCCGGTGGGGCTGATTCATATCGATGCCCACGCCGATGTGAACGAGCATATGTTTGGCGAGCCGATTGCCCACGGGACGCCGTTTCGTCGTGCCCAGGAGGAGGGGCTGCTGGCCCACAACAAAGTCGTGCAAATCGGTCTGCGCGGGACCGGTTACGCCCCTGAGGATTTCGACTGGTGTCGCGAGCAGGGCTTCCGTGTGGTGCAGGCTGAGGAGTGCTGGCATCACTCGCTGACACCGCTGATGGCTGAAGTGCGCGAAAAGATGGGCGATATCCCAGTGTATATCAGTTTCGATATCGATGGACTGGACCCCTCGGTCGCGCCCGGCACCGGCACGGTGGAAATGGGCGGCCTGACCTCTGCCCAAGGGCTTGAGATTGTTCGCGGCGCGGCGGGGTTGAACATCGTCGGCGGTGACTTGGTTGAAGTCTCGCCCCCCTATGACCCCAGCGGCAACACGGCGTTAATGGGCGCCACGCTGCTTTATGAAATGCTCTGCGTCCTGCCAGGCGTGAAGCGTGGCGATTAAGCCGATGGTCAGACAGTTTTGATTTAAAAAGCGCCGATCTAACAAGGCGCTAATAAAAAAGACAGATGGCAGGAAGGTCTACTTCCTGCTAGGACGCCGCTAGCCCACCTCCAATAATCACTTCCAATAGGTGAACCCTATGTCGTATAGCAACGTAAAATCGGAACAGCCGAGCCCGTCGGCACCGATACCTCCCGCGCACTTACTGAAATTTCTGATTCCCTCCATCATTGGGGTACTGCTGTTTTTGGTCCCTTTCCAGGTTGGGGACTCGATCAATATTGGCATGGGGATGATGGCCGATGGTCTGCAGGCCCTGTTGGGCTCAGCGCTGCCTGCAATCGCCATGTTCGTGCTTTGTTTATCGGTAGTGGTGACGTTATACGTCAAGCTGGCCAGGCCTGCCTGGGCAAAGGATGGGCACTTCAAGGACATGTTCGATGTGGGTGCCATCTGGGTCGCGATGCGTATCTTGGGCGCTATCTTTGTCATTATGACGTTTTTCCAGGTTGGTCCTGAGTTCGTCACCGCCTCTTACACGGGTGGCGTAATGCTTAACGACCTGGCACCGGTGTTGCTGACGTTCTTTTTCTTTGCCGCGCTACTGCTGCCCTTTTTGGTCGAGTTCGGCTTTATGGAGTTTATTGGCACCATGGTGCGCAAGCCGTTTCGGGTGATCTTTAACCTGCCAGGGCGCAGTGCCATTGATGCCACCGCTTCATGGATGGGCTCGGGCACCGTGGGCGTATTGATCACTGCACAACAGTATGAGCAGGGCTACTATAATGGCCGCGAGGCCTCGGTCATTGCGACTAACTTCTCCGTCGCGTCTATCGCTTTCAGCCTGCTGGTCACGAACTTCGTCGAGATCAATCATCTCTTCGTGCAGTTCTACTTCACGGTGGTGGTCTCGGGGTTGGTTGCGGCTGTCATCGTTTCGCGTATCCCACCGCTGTCGCGCAAATCCAATGCGTATTACGAGCCGGTAGGCTGTCAGCTTAGCGAAGAGCGCACCGACAACGTGGGCCTGTTCCGCTATAGCTTACTGCAGGCAACCCGTCGTGCCGCTGGTGCTCCGGGCCCTAAAGAGTTGGCGCGTTTGGCCCTGCTCAACGTGATCGATATTTTCCTTACGCTGCTGCCGCTGGTGTTCGCGATTGGTACCGTCGCGCTGATCCTGGCCGAATTTACACCGCTGTTTACCTGGCTCTCTTATCCCATGGTGCCGGTGCTGGAGCTGCTGCGTATTCCTGAAGCCCAGGCGGCTGCTCCTGCAACGTTGGTAGGCTTTGCCGATATGTTCCTGCCAGCGGTGCTGGCCACCAACATTGAAAGCGAGCTGACCCGGTTCGTGATTGCCTGCCTCTCTATGACGCAGTTGGTCTATATGTCTGAGATCGGTGCGCTGCTGCTCAAGTCAAAGATTCCTATCAAGTTCTGGGAGCTGGCCGTTGTGTTCCTGCTGCGTACTGCGATTACGCTGCCGATCATCGCCTTCATGGCCCACACGTTTTTCTTCTAAGGGGTCATGCATGAAAGCGTCAACGACAATGACCTGCGCCGAACTGCTGATCCACCTGCTGCGCGATACGTACGGCGTGCGGTCGCTGTTTGGCATTCCCGGTGTCCATACAGTAGAGCTTTATCGCGGGCTGGAAGGCAGCGATGTGCAGCATATAACGCCGCGCCATGAGCAGGGCGCCGGGTTTATGGCCGACGGCTATGCCCGCGCCAGCGGTAAGCCTGGCGTGTGCCTGATTATCACCGGCCCAGGCATGACCAACATTGCCACCGCCATGGGCCAAGCCCTGGCGGACTCCATCCCCATGCTGGTGATTTCCAGCGTGAACCGCCGCGATACCTTGGGCCTAGGGCAGGGGCGGCTGCACGAATTGCCCAGCCAGCAGCAGATGATCAGCGGTGTGGCGCGCTTTAGCCACACGCTGCTGGATGCCAATACACTGCCCGAGGTGTTGGCCCGCGCCTTTGCCGTTTTCAATGGGGCGCGCCCAGGCCCGGTGCATATCGAAATCCCCATCGATCTGTTCAATGCGCCGGTCAGCGTGCCAGCTAGCTGGCAAGCGCCGACACTTTACCGAGCTGCCCCCGACCCGGAAGGGCTTGCCGAGGCGGCTCGTTTGCTAAAAGCAGCGAAGCAGCCCCTGGTGCTATTGGGCGGTGGCTGCGTTTCAGCGCCTGAAGCAGCGCGAGCATTAGTAGAAAAGCTTGATGCCCCCACGGTAACGACTATTAATGCCAAAGGGTTGCTTGGCCGCGATCACTCGTTGGATTTGGGCGCCAATGCCGCGCTGCCCGCGGTTCGTGAGCTTGCCGCCAAGGCGGACGTCATCCTAGCGATAGGGACCGAACTGGGTGAAACCGACTACGACGTTGTCTTTGACGATGGTTTCCACCTCAACGGTACGCTGATTCGGATTGATCTTGATCCCGAACAACTGGTGCGTAACCAGCGCACCACGCTGGGTCTGGTGGGCGATGCAGGGCGTAGTTTGGAGCTTTTGCTTGGCTACTTCCCAGAGCAGCTCAATCGTCAAGGCATTAAGCGAACCGCTGCAGCGTTGGGCGCGCTTGATCTGGCAAACGATTCTGCATTTAGCGATTTCGTGCCCCTCTATACAACGCTTGCCAACTGCCTTCCCGAAGCCATTTTGGTAGGCGATTCCACCGCGCCGGTGTATGCCGGTAACCACTTGGTCAGCCAGCCTGCACCACGTCGCTATTTCAATGCCTCTACCGGTTACGGCACCTTGGGTTATGGGTTACCCGCGGCATTGGGAGCACAGCTGGCGCAGCCTGACCTGCCGGTGGTGGCGCTGGTGGGCGATGGTGGTGTGATGTTCACGCTGTCGGAAATCGCCACGGCCGTGGAAGCCCGCCTACCAGTCGTCATCGTTTTGTGGCACAACGCCGGTTACGAAGAGATCCGTCGCTATATGGACGCAAACGGCGTAGCGCGCTTAGGGGTGGATATTCAGGCGCCCAACTTCCTCACCCTGGCCGAAGGCTTTGGTTGCCCCGGCATGCTGGTAGAGAGCCCCGCCGAACTTGCCAAAGCGCTCGACAATCGCGAGCCCAACGGGCCGCTGCTGATTGAAATTGACGCCGCTGCTTGGCAGCGTGCGTGCGCATTTTCTGAATAGGATCCCATCATGCAGTTACTCAACCAGCAATTTATCAACAACCAGTGGGTGCCCTCAAAAGGCACGCGCCTACTCGACGTGATGAACCCTTACCGCGAAGAGCGTATTGCCCAAGTAACCGCTGGGGACGCAGCCGACGTCGATGCGGCGGTACAAGCCGCCCAGCAGGCGCAGCCTGGTTGGCAGGCGTTGGGTGGTGCCGCACGTGCAAAGTATTTGGAAGGGTTCGCCGATGCACTGGAAGCCCGCCTTGATTCGATTACCACGCTGTCAGCGACCAACAATGGTAAGCCGTTGGCGGAGGCGGGGATCGACCTGGAAGATGCCATTGCCTGCTACCGCTACTACGCCAAGCAGGCTAAAGCGCTGGATGCCCGCCAAGGTGAGTTAGTCAGTGTTGAAATGGAGGGTGTTGAAGCGCGCACCTATCACGACCCCGTGGGCGTGGTGGGACTGATTGCGCCGTGGAATTTTCCACTTGTCACCAGCGCCTGGAAGCTAGCGCCTGCTTTGGCCGCTGGCTGTACCGCGGTGCTTAAACCATCGGAAGTGACACCGATCCCTGAGTTAGTGCTAGCAGAAATCGCTTTAGAGATTGCCCTGCCCGCGGGTGTGCTCAACTTGCTCAACGGCGACGGTGAGGGCATTGGCGCACCGCTCACCCACCATCCTGGCGTGGATAAAATCTCCTTTACCGGCAGTAATCGCGTGGGCGAAGCGGTCATGCAGGCGGCAAGCGACCGCACCGCGAGCGTATCACTGGAACTAGGCGGTAAATCCCCCATTTTGGTGATGGAAGACGCCGACCCTGCCCAAGCCGCTGACTGGGTGATGGCGGGCATTTACTTTAATGCCGGACAAATCTGCTCTGCGACATCGCGGTTATTGGTACACGAAGACATAGCCGAAGCACTCTATGCCGCGCTTGGAGAGCGAATGGATGCGCTAACGCTGGGCGACCCGCTTGCCGAAGGCACCGACTTAGGCCCGCTGACCAGCGCCAAACAGCGCGACGCCGTGCAACGCTATTTGGATCTGGCCGAACAGGAAGGACTGACAGTCGTGCGCGATGCGAAACATCGTACACTGCCTACCCAGGGCTACTTCCTGGCACCCACGCTTTACCTGGACGTGCCGCTTGAGAGCCGCCTGTGGAAAGAGGAGATCTTCGGCCCGGTGCTCTGCGCGCGCAGCGTGACAAGCGAAGCCGAAGCCATTCAGCTCGCCAACGACAGCAGCTTTGGCCTAGCAGCAACGGTCATCAGCGGCGACCCTGAGCGGGCAAAACGCATCGGCCGTCAGCTCAAGGCTGGCAGCATCTGGTACAACAGCGAGCAGTTGGTGCTACCCGAAACCGCCTGGGGCGGCTTCAAGCGTAGCGGTATTGGGCGTGAATTGGGGCCTTGGGGGTTAAGCGCCTACCTTGAAGTGAAGCATGTGATTGGACCTGCCGCCTGATAGTGCAGGTTGGAAACTTCATCACTCTTCAAAGTGGGCTAGGTAATGGGCCATCGCTTCTATCTCTTCATCTGAAAAGCCGCGCATGATGTCGATCATGGTGGTGTCGGGGCCGCCACGGGTGCGGTCTCGATAGGCCTGCATCGCCCCTGCTAGATAGTCCTCACGCTGCCCGGCGAGTCTGGGCATCTGTTCGCGGCCGCTATAGTCGGAACCATGGCAACTGGCGCACCCTCTACTCGCGACGATATCCTGGCCCTTTGTCGCTAGGTCGGCGTCGCGCTCTTCGGTGGGCTCAGCAACCGGCTGGTCGGCATAATGATCAGCCAGGGCCTGGATCTCCTCGTCAGCGAGACCTCTCGCCTGAGGTGTCATTATCTCGGATTGACGCAGCCGCTCGCGAAAATAGATCAACTGATTGGTGGTCGAGAGCGCTGGTTGCCCCGCGAGAGAAGGCGTACCGGCCTGAGACGAATTTCCGTCGCTGCCGTGGCATGACCCGCAGTACTGAACTTGCTCGTCCAATGGCAGGCCAGCTGCTGGCGAGGTCTCGTCTGCAGTGGCTGCAAAAGGCAGTGCAAGTGCGCTAAACGTCATTGCCTGCAGTGCGCGCCACAAGGGCGCGCGCTGGGATAAGGGCATAATGATTACTCCGCGCTGTAGTCAGGGGTCTCGTAGCTGATGCGATAGATTGCACCGTTCTGCTCATCAGCCACCAGTAGTGCACCATCGGGCATCTGTAGGACATCCACCGGACGACCTGAAAAGTCGTTTTCACGTGGATCGTGAAATCCCACCATGAATGGCGACAGGCCAGCGCGCTCGCCATCCTCAGAGATTTTAGCTACCTGAACGTCATACCCTGCGCTGAGTGAACGATTCCAAGAACCCCGACGGGCAATAAAAATGGCGTTTTGGTACTCATCTGGGAACATCTCGCCATCGTAGAAGCGCATACCAAGTGGCGCGCTGTGGGGATCCATCGTCGCTACCGGCATGGTGACTCCATCACAGGCTCCTTCTGAGCCCAGTGCTGGGTCGACAACGCCAACGCCATGACATACCGGGAAGCCATAAAACGCGCCGTTCTCGCTTACACGATTCAGTTCATCATTGGGGCCGTGCTCGCTGATCCAATCCTGATTATTGTCGGTGAACCACAGTTCACCTGTTTCGGGATGGAAGTCGAAGCCAACGCTATTGCGAACGCCACGTGCAACGACCTGCATATCGGAACCGTCCGGCTCAAAACTATTGATGGTGGCATGGGTGTCTTCATCCACTTCGCAGCCGTTGCAGGGGGCACCTACCGGTATGTAAAGGCGATCGTCGGGGCCGAAAGCGAGAAACTTCCACCCATGATGCTGATCATCAGGCAGGCCAAAGGCATCTGTTAACTCTTCGGGTTCGGCAATGTCGCCATCGGCCACCTGCGATTCGATATCGTCATAACGCAAGATACGATTGATCGCGGCAACGTACAGGCTGCCATCTTTAAAGGCGAGGCCGTTGGGTTGAGTTAGCCCTTCGGCAATGATCTGATGTTCACGTTCCTCGCCATTATCCTGCACGGCATAGACGCGGCCAATGCTTCTTGTGCCTACGAACAAAGTGCCATCGTCGCCCAATGCCATCATCCTTGCTCCGGGCATGCCATGAGCCCAAACTTCAGCACTAAAGCCGTCCGGTAAACGAATGTCATCAACGGGAATATTTTCTTCTGAAGTCGTGGTCATCGGGGTGGCATGAGGCGCTAAAGGTGATTCAGCCATTTCGGCCGAGCGCCCTTGCGCCCAGGCAGGGGCTTGTTGTTCTTCCGCGGCGCTCATGGTGCTTGTCAACATAAGGCTGGCGGCGGAAATGGCGAGGGTCAGACGCGTTAATACAGGGAGTGTCATGACAGGCTGTCCTTATTGTAATTATGTTGTACGGCTCATAGGCCAATCTTTATGTTAGTAGCATCTGTAAAAAATGCATAAATCTGCTTCGGCAGTTTACCGTCGTTACTTAACTCTCCGTTTTGAGTATCAGGTATGGGCTGCTGGCATCGCATAGCGCCGGGTCGATTTGCCCGCTTTAACCACCTGCCCCGGCACATCGTGGCCGATAAGGTCGGGGAGGGTGGTGGCGACTTCAAGCAGGGCATCCAGATCGACGCCGGTATCGACGCCCATGGATTCGAACATATGCACCAGATCCTCGGTGCATACGTTGCCCGTCGCACCCGGGGCGAAGGGGCAGCCGCCTAGCCCGCCTAATGAGGCATCGAAACGGGTGATACCCGCTTGCCAAGCGGCTAGCGCGTTGGCTAAGCCCATTCCGCGCGTGTTGTGAAAGTGCAGCGTGAACGGCGTTTGCGGCCAGCGCTCAAGCACCGCTTCGCACAGGCGTTTGACTTGGGCAGGGTTGGCCATGCCGGTGGTGTCGCAGAGCGTGACGCCCTGAATACCAAGGTAGATAAGCTTCTCAACAAGTTCCAGTACCCGCGCCTCGGGCACCTCGCCTTCAAAGGGGCAGCCAAAGGTTGTGGAAAGCGAGGCGTTGATAAACACACCGCTGCCTTTAGTGACGTCCAGAATGGCCGCGAACTGCTCTAGCGACTGCTCCGGCGTCATGCGCAGGTTGGCCAGCCCGTGGCTATTGCTGGCCGACATCACCAGATTGATCTCATCCACCTGACAGGCCAGGGCCCGCTCGGTGCCTTTTACGTTGGGCACCAGCACGGTGATATCGACGCCTTTCCGGCGCTGAATGCCGGTCACCACTTCAGCGGCATCGCGCAGGTTGGGGATCGCTTTAGGCGATGTGAACGACGTTGCTTCGATGCGGCGCAGGCCAGTGCTAGAGAGCGCATCGATCCAGCGGATCTTCTCTTCCGTTGGTACAAACCGCGCTTCAATCTGCAGGCCGTCCCGGGGAGCGACTTCGTTGATCTCGATTTTGGTGGGGCAAGGTGTTATCTGCTTCATAAAAACTCCTTAGATGATGCCCGCTTGGCGCAGCTTGGCGCGGGTTTCGTGATCGATGCCCAGCTCATCCAATACGTCATCGGTATGCTGACCAAGAGTGGGGCCGCCGTCGCCGATGCGCCCGGGCGTAGCGCTAAGCTTGGGCAGTACGCCGGGCACTTTTAGCGGTTTGCCGTTGGGGCGAGTGAAGGTTTGAATCATCTCCCGCGCCAAGTAGTGGGGATCAAAGGCGATATCTTCTGCGGTATAGGGATAGCCTGCGGGAACGCGGGCATCATCCAGGGCTTGCAAAATGGCATCCCGTGGGCGCTCTTCGGTCCAGGTTTGAATCGCGGCATCAATCATTTCAGCTTGATGACTACGCCCATCGTTATGGGCCAGGTCCGGGTCGTTGGCGAGATCATCACGGCCAATCACGCCCATCAAGCGCTTGAAGATACTGTCGCCATTGCCAGCAATCAGCACGTAATCACCGCCTTGGCAGCGGTAGGCGTTGGATGGGGTAATGCCGGGTAGGGCACTGCCGCTGGGTTCACGCACCTGGCCACTGGCATCGAATTCCGGCAGCAGGCTCTCCATCATCGCAAACACCGACTCATACAGCGCGACGTCGATCTCTTGGCCCAAGCCGCTGCGGTTGCGCTCCTGAAGTGCTAACAACGTGCCGATGACGGCGTAGAGCGCGGAAAGCGAATCACCAATGCTGACGCCTACGCGTACCGAAGGCTCGCCCGGCTGACCGGTGAGGTAACGCAGCCCGCCCATGGCTTCGCCAATCACGCCAAAACCGGGCTTATCGCGATACGGCCCTGTTTGCCCGTAGCCGGAAATATGCACCATGATTAGCTGAGGGTTGAGTTTGGAGAGCGCTTCCCAGCCCAGCCCCCAATTTTCCAGCGTGCCGGGGCGGAAGTTTTCCACCACCACGTCCGCCTCAGTGGCGAGCTTTCGCACTAAGGCCTGACCCTCTTCGCTTCTTAAATCCAGCGCCACCGAGCGCTTGTTGCGGGTTTGCACATGCCACCACAGCGAGGTGCCATCCTCTATCATTCGCCATTTGCGAAGTGGGTCGCCGGTGCCGGGCGGTTCGATCTTGATCACGTCGGCGCCGAACTCCCCCAGCAGTTTGGTGGCGAAAGGCCCTGCAATCAGTTGGCCAAGCTCAAGCACTTTTAAGCTCTTTAGCGGAAGCTGGCGGGCTTCGGTAGCGTTCATCTAGGCTTTCCTCTAGTTGTCGTTATCATCATTGATGTTCAGCATGCGTGAGCTACTACAGGCCGACAATTAGGCAATCGGTAACAAAGGGTTCGTGGTTAGCGAAGGGGTGCGTTAGCATAATGCGCTTGTCTTACGGGAGTCATGTGTCATGCGCCGCTTCGATTTCGTCACTCTTAAGCTGTTTATCTCCGTGGCAGATGAGGGCCGCTTGACCGCCGCCGCTGAGCGTGAGCATTTAGCGCTCGCCGCGGTGAGCAAGCGGATCAGTGATCTGGAGGCGCTGGTAGGTACCACGCTACTATATCGTCGCCCGCGCGGTGTTGAGCTGACGCCCGCCGGGCAGGCATTTTTGCACCACGCTAGGCGTATTCTGGATAACATCGAGCGCCTCCATGCCGAGCTCAGTGAGTACGGCGAAGGGGTGCGCGGCCATGTACGTATCCACTCCAATACCTCGGCGATCATCGCTTTTCTCCCTCAGGATCTCAGCGCCTTTTCCCGCCTCTATCCTGAAATCAAGATTGATCTGCAGGAGCGGGTCAGTAGTGAAATCATTGCTGCTGTTCGTGACGGGCTGACCGATATCGGTATTTTCGCCGGGCATGTGGCAGCGCCTGACCTTCAGCAGCTCTCTTATCGACATGACCGTCTCGTATTGATGACGCCCATTGATCACCCCTTGGCTGAGCGTGAAAGCATCGCTTTTAACGAAGCGCTGGCCTTCGATTTTATCGGCTTGCAGCAGGATGCCTCCTTGCAATCGCTGTTGAATGAACAAGCCAACCTAGCAGGCAAAGCGCTGCGTATGCGCATTCAGGTACGTAGCTTTGACGCCATTTGCCGGATGATTCACCACGGTATGGGTGTTGGCGTACTCCCCGAGCAGACCATCTACCGCGACCTGGGCGATTTGCAGTTGAAAAGCATTCCACTCAGCGATCCTTGGGCCCAGCGTGAGTTGGTAATTGGCATGCGCCGCTACGCCTCGCTTCACGTGACGGCGCGGCATCTGGTCGACCACCTCACCCAGAAAACCGACGAGCGCTAGCGGCAAAAAACACCTGTGCATGGCTTCGCGCTTCGTGAAAGCTGGTCAATATCCAGGCTGCCACCATGCCCTGAGTGGCGGCGCTGAAACGTGCCGCTGAAACGCGTCAACCCTGCCTTTAAAGAGAGCTTTGAAGGCGGTCGGCCATTCACCTTTGGTCGCATGGCCGCCAGCGCCTCGGTCAAAAAGCGCGTCATGTCGGCGTTTCTAGCCATCGTATTTGACGAAGTCATCCTTCTCGAACGTCGATTTGAGCCCTTCGGCGGCTTGTTTCAAGATCAGACAAGCGACATCAGCTCTATGCCGACAGGAGCTACCCAGGCACCACACCCAACAACGACAACCGTAGAGAGTGATCCCATGCGGAAACAATTGCTTGCCACGCTGGCTACCCTAGGAATGCTAACGACGGCGCCGTTCGTCCTGGCTAACCCCATCGAAATTCAAGTCAACAACACCATGAGCGAAGGCGGCTCGGAAAGCGCCGCGGTGGAACGCTTTGCTGAGTATTTAGAAGAGCAGGCCTCAGGCCGCTTTGAAGTGCGCCCCTTTTTAGCGGGTTCTCTGGGCGGTGAGAATGCCGTATTGGAGCTGCTAAATCTGGGCCAAACCCAGCTCTCCTTGACCGGTGGTAACTGGCGTCAACAGTATGCGCCTGAATACGACGCCATTACGGTTCCCTTCGTGTTCACTACCTGGGATGAAGTCGACGCCTATATGGAGAGTCCTTCCGGCCAAGCACTGGTCGAGAAAGCAGAAAGCCAGGGCGGGTTGAAATATTTTGGTCTGCAGCATCGCGGTCCACGGCATATGACCGCCAATAAAGAGATTCATACCCCGGCGGATCTGGATGGCTTCCGCCTGCGCCTGCCCTCACTGCCAGTGTGGCTGGAAGTGTGGGAAGAGATCGGCGCTCAGGTAGTCAACGTACCGGCACCCGAGATTTATCTCGCCATGCAGACCGGCCAGGTTGATGGCCACGAGAACTCACTCTCCTCGCCTTATACCCGGCGCCTATGGGAAGTGCAGGACTACCTGATCATGACCAGCCACGTGCAGTTTCCGTGGAGCTGGGTGGCCAGTGCTCGCTGGTGGGATGGCTTGGAAGAGGAAGATCAAGCGCTGATCGAAGAGGCCATTGAGGTGGCTCGCCAGTATGGGTCAGAGCAAGAACTCGAACTCGATGAGTTCTATCTGGAAGCGCTGCAGGATGAAGGCATGACCGTCATCGAGCCGGATGTTGCACCCTTCCGCGAGGCAGCGTTACCGGCTATCGATCGTGTTATGGCTGACATGGCCGAAGGCGTTCGTGAAGATGCGCTGGGTAACGACAGCGAGTAACACGCATTGGACAGCCACCGCGACGGCCCATTGGGCCGTCGTTGTTTTTCCTGTCACGTAAGCTTTCAAGATCACTAAGCTTTCAAGATCAATAGGTTCTCAAGATCAATCAGTTTTCATCCACGACCAAGAAGACGTCAGGGTAAGGAGTTCTCCTGTGGAAGACGCGGTAGCGCCCAATAAGGGGCCGGATCGAATTGCTTTCTATACGCTGCGCGGCGTTACACGCCTGTGCGATGGGGTGGGCGTGGCGCTGATGGCCGCCATTCTGCTGCTGATCGTGGCGGCCGTAATTGCCCGTGACCTGCTGGGGCTAGGCATGCCCTGGACCGAAGAAGTGGCGTCTATGCTGGCGATTTACGCGATTGGCTTCGGGTCGCTATCCGCCTGGGTACGCAGCGAGCATCTGGTGGTCGATTTGTTCAGCCATAAGCTTTCCGGGTTGGGAAAGAATATCCAGTACCGGCTCACCGCGCTGATCTCCTGTGGCTTTTTTGCACTGGCCGCCTGGGGGGCTTGGATCATGTCCGATATGAGCGCCAACAATAAAACCGTTTCGCTAAGTATCAGTTTCAGCTACCTCTATTACGGCCTCTTTTTCAGCTTTGTGGGCATGGCGTTGATTGCCCTGTGGCAAACGCTGCGCGGCCCGGTGGCGTGGTTGGAAACGTCCCATGAAGAGGAGGCCTCTCAACCATGACCGAACTACTGATTTTTGTCGGTGGCCTGTTAGTTCTGATGGCCATTGGCTTGCCCGTGGTGGTCGCCATTGGCGTGACCTCCTTTATCGCCTTGGTAGCGACCGGCACCGGCGGGCTACCTGTCGAGCTGCTGCCGCTGCGTATGGTGCAAACCCTCAATAACTTTACCCTGCTGGCGATTCCACTGTTTATTCTGGCCGCCAATATCATGAATATTGGCTCCACGACGACGCGGATTTTTGATTTTGCTACCGCGCTGGTGGGTTTCACCAAAGGTGGCCTTGGCCACGCCAATGTGGTGGCCAGCTCCATTTTTGCCACGATGTCGGGCACCGCGGTGGCCGACGCTGCCGGGCTGGGCAGTATCGAAATCAAGGCGATGAAAGAGCGTGGCTACGAGTTGGGTTACTCAACCGGCATCACAGCCGCCTCCAGCGTGATCGGGCCCATTCTGCCGCCCAGTATCGCGCTCGTGGTTTATGGCTGGCTGGCCAATGTGAGTATTGGCGGGCTGTTCATGGCGGGGCTGCTGCCGGGTATCTTGATGGCGCTGCTGCTAATGGGCATGACTGTATTGTTATCTGCCAGCGGCAAAGTGGTGATGCCTAAACCCACGCCTTTCGATGCCTGCGAAGTCGTCCGTACCGGTAAGCGCGCTATTCTGCCTTTGATGATGCCAGCGATAATCGTTGGCGGTATCTGGGGTGGTTTTTTCACCCCGACGGAAGCTGGCGCCATTGCATCGCTATACGCAGTGATCTTGGGCGGCCTGGTGTACCGTGACTTGAATTGGCGGGACCTTTTCAGCGCCTTTCGCCGCACCCTGATGTTCAGTGCGGTCATTCTGCTGATTATCGCGGTCTCCAGCTTCTATGGCTGGATACTGGTACGCATGGGGATTCCTCAGGCGTTAGCGGGCCAGGTCGCCAGCATCGATATGCCGATGTTTGCGCTATTGCTCTGCTTTGCGCTGTTCTTTTTGCTCATCGGTTGCTTTATGTCGGTGATCGAAAGCATCCTGATTTTTACGCCGATTGTGGTGCCAGCGGCGCTCAGCGCCGGTCTGGATCCGGTACATTTCGGCATCGTGATGGTGATTACGCTTTCGGTGGGGGTCATTACGCCACCGTTCGGCACGGTGCTGTTCCTGATGGTGGGCATTACCCGGCTGCGTTATGGCCAAGTGGTGACCGCGATACTGCCGTTCCTGCTGCCGATCATTGCAACTATTTTGCTGTTGATTGCCGTGCCTGGGCTGGCCACTTGGTTGCCCGATATCATGGGGTATTGATCCAGAGGAGCTCGTATGAAAATGCCGCGCAACGCCTTTAAGCAACAGCTATTGGCGGGCCACCCCCAAACGGGCATTTGGCTCGGTTTGACCAGTGCTTATACGGCGGAGATTGCCGCCACGGCGGGCTTTGACTGGCTACTGATCGATGTGGAACATTCCCCTAACGATCTCGCCAGCCTGCTTGCTCAGCTGCAGGCGCTGGCCCCCTACCAAAGCCACCCGGTGGTGCGCCCGCCCACGGGCGATGCGGTGCTGATCAAGCGTTACCTGGATATTGGCGTGCAAAACCTGCTCATCCCCATGGTCGAAACTGCCGAACAAGCGGCTGAACTGGTGGCGGCCACACGCTATCCGCCCCACGGTATTCGCGGCGTTGGTCATGTGCTGGCACGCGCCTCGCGTTGGGGGCAGGCAGAAGATTACCTCTCCCGCGCCGATGACGAAATCTGCCTGATGCTGCAAGTGGAGAGCCCCCAGGCGCTGGCTAACCTGGAGGCTATCGCTGCAGTAGACGGTGTCGATGGGGTATTTATTGGCCCGGCGGATTTGTCGGCGTCTATGGGGCATCTCGGTAATGCCAACCACCCTGAAGTGACAGACGCGATTAATGATGCCATTAACAAGATACGCGCTGCGGGTAAGGCAGCGGGTATTGTCACGGTGGACGAGCAGGCCGCCCGCGGCTATCTCGCCGCGGGCTGTACCTTCGTTGGTGTTGGCATCGATACGCTGCTTTACGCCAATGCGTTGCGCGGTCTAGCGGAGCGTTTCAGGCAGGAATGAACCAAATAGTGTGAACCACGCTGGGGATTACTCCCCAGCAGGCAAAATCCTGCCTGGGTTCATCAGCCCTTTGGGGTCGAACAGCGCTTTAACGCCGCTGACCATCTCACGCTCAATCGGCGATAGCCGCGCCAAATAAGGCGCTTGCTTGGTGCGGCCAATGCCGTGCTCGGCGCTGATACTGCCGCGAACATCGTCGAGCACCTCAAAAAGCCGCTCCTCCAAATCATGCAGATGGGCTTTCTTATCGCTATCCGCCATGGCTGTGGGCGGTAGAATATTGAAGTGCAGATTACCGTCGCCCACATGGCCGTAGGCAATGATCTCGCACTCGGGGGATGCCGCCATCACCACCTCGCTTGCCCGGCTCACAAAGTCCGGAATCGCCGAGATAGGGACCGAAATATCGGTGCGCAGATGCTCGCCGCGCCGCCGCTGGCCTTCCAGCATGCTTTCGCGGAACTGCCACAGCTGGGCCGATTGTGTGTCACTGCCAGCCAGCGCGCCGTCCAGCACCAGCTCGCGCTCCATGCCGGTTTCCAGCAGCGCTTCCAGCAAGGCGGTCAGGTCCACGGGGCCCGTGGCGGCGACTTCCATCAGCACGTACCAGGGGTAGGCGCTATCCAGCGGGTCGCGCAGTTCTGGGGTCGCTTCGATCGCCAGCTCGATACAACGGCGGGGAATCAGCTCAAACGCTGTCAGCAGATCGCAGCACTCTCGGCGCGCCAAACCGTAAAGATCGATCACCGCCTGAACAGAGGGCAGGCCCAGCAGCGCCGTGCGGTTTTGGGTGGGGCGCGGTGATAGTTTTAACACCGCCCCGGTGACGATGCCCAAGGTACCTTCGCTACCCAGAAACAGCTGCTGAAGGTCGTAGCCGCGATTGTCCTTATGCAGCGCATTCAGGCTTTCCCAGATGCGTCCATCGGGGAGCACTACTTCAAGGCCCAGCACCAGCTCGCGCATCATGCCGTAGCGCAGCACGTTAAGCCCGCCTGCGTTGGTGGCGATATTGCCGCCAATCTGGCAGCTGCCTTGCGCGCCGAGCGAGAGTGGAAAATCGCAATCATGATCAAAAGCGGCCAGCTTGACGTTCTCGAGAATGCAGCCTGCGTCTACCGTGATGGTGAAGTTGATCGGGTCAATGGCGCGCACGTTGTTTAGGCGCTCCAAGCTGATTACCAGCTCCTGGCCATTGGCGGCGGGCAAGGCGCCTGCCACTAAGCCGCTATGACCGCCCTGTGGCGTCATCGCGATTCCATGCTCGTAGCAGCGTTTTGCTATCTCGGCGACCTCAGCGGTACTGGCCGGCCGCGCCACGGCTAGCGGCATGCCCAGCGTATCGCCTGCCCAATCACTCATATAGCGCGCCATGGCGTCCGGTTCGCGCAGTAAACCGCGCTCGCCGAGTAGGCTGGTTAACTCATTTAGAAAGGTAGCGGTGTCGGTCATCAATGCTCTTCCTGCCAGGCTGCACCCTCAGGGAAGCGGTGCTGTGCTTGGGATTCTGCGTGCATGGCAATGCTGTACCCCGGCGCTTCGGGCACCTGATAGCGGCCACGGTTGATGACGACCGGGTCGATAAAGTGCTCGTGAAGGTGATCTACGTACTCCAGTACGCGGCCTTCAAGGCTGCCGGATACCGCAATGTAGTCGAATAGCGAGATATGTTGAGTGTATTCGCATAGCCCTACGCCGCCGCCATGGGGGCAAATCGGAACGCCGAATTTAGCGGCCATCAGCACCACGAGGATAACCTCATTTAGCCCGCCCAAGCGTGCGGCATCCAACTGGCAGTAGTCGATGGCATCCGCCTGGAAGAACTGCTTGAACATCACCTTGTTGTGGCAGTGCTCGCCGGTGGCGACGCCGATGGGTGCCACACGGTGGCGGATCTCGGCGTGGCCGAGAATGTCGTCAGGGCTGGTGGGTTCTTCGATCCATAGCGGGTCAAACTCGGCCAGGCGGCGCATTTTGGTGATCGTCTCGTCGACTTCCCACACCTGGTTGGCGTCCATCATCAGCACGTTGTCCCAGCCGATCTCATCGCGCAGTAGCGCTGCGCGGCGGGCGTCTTCTTCGATGTCGCCGCCAATTTTCTGTTTGAAGTGCGTCCAGCCCTCGGCCAGTGCTTCACGCGCCAGGCTGCGCACTTTTTCATCGCTGTAACCCAGCCAGCCTGCTGAGGTCGTGTAGCCGGGGTAGCCATCACTGCGCATTTCGGCTTCCCGTGCTGCTTTGCCAGGGGCTTGGCGGCGTAACAGGCAGATCGCTTCTTCTGGCGTCAGCGCATCCGTCACAAAGCGGAAATCAAGGCAGCGCACCAACTGCTCCGGCGTCATATCCACCAGCAGTTTCCACACTGGCTTGCCTTCTTTTTTCGCCCACATGTCCCACACGGCGTTGACGATGGCGGCGGTCGCCAGATGAATCGCGCCTTTATCGGGGCCTATCCAGCGTAGTTGGCTGTCGCCGGTGATTTCCCGCCAGAAAGTGCCCATGTTGTCGGTAATTGAGGAAAGCGTTTTCCCTTCAATGAGCGGCGCCAGCGACTGCAGTGCCGTGACCACAATCTCGTTACCGCGACCAATCGTGAAGGTCAGGCCGTGCCCTTCGGGGCTGCCGTCATCGGTGTGCAGGATGACGTAGGCGGCGGAGTAGTCCGGCGCGGCATTCATGGCGTCCGAGCCATCTAGTGAGCGCGAGGTGGGGAAGCGAATGTCTTGAATCTCGACGCGAGTAATCGTTGTCATTGTGCTCTCCTTGGCGGTGTCATGAGTGGCGTGTTGAGTGTCAGTATCAGTGGCGCGCTAAGTGGCGCATCAGTTCGCGAATGCCGTAGGTCCAGGGCGGTAGCTGATCGCTTCTGCCTACCCGGTTGACCAGTGCGCCCAGGGCTGGGGTGGCGATGGTGACGCGATCACCCAGGTGATGGGTAAAGCCCTGGCCTTGGCCGTCGCGGTCCTGAATCGGCGAAAACATGGTGCCCAGGAACAGCATAAAACCGTCTGGATATTGGTGATGGGCGCCGATGGTTTGGCTAACCAGATCCAACGGGTCGCGGCTGATCTCACGCATATCGCTTTCGCCTTGCAGCAAGAAGTCGTCGTCTTCGCCCTCGATACGCAGCGATACCTGGCAGTTGCGCACGCTGTCGATATCGAAGTGATCGTCAAACAGCCGAATGAACGGGCCGAGTGAGCAGGAGGCGTTATTGTCTTTCGCCTTGCCGAGTAGCAGGGCGCTGCGTCCCTCGACATCACGCAGATTGACGTCATTGCCCAGCGTGGCGCCGCGAACTTTGCCTTGGCTATCGACGGCCAGCACGATTTCGGGTTCAGGATTGTTCCATTGAGAGGAGGGGTGCAACCCTACCGGGGTGCCAAAGCCCACTGATGAAAGCGGCTGGGATTTGGTGAACACTTCCGCATCGGGGCCGATGCCGACTTCCATATATTGCGACCACCCACCGCGTGCCTGAAGCGCTTTTTTAAGTGACATCGCCTCGTCAGAGCCCGGCTTGATTTTAGAAAGATCTTTGCCAATCAGTGCCTGCAAATCATCGCGAAGCTCCACCGCCCGAGCCGGGTCGCCGCCCGCTTGCTCCTCAATCACGCGCTCCATCAGGCTGACCGCAAAGGTGACGCCGCACGCTTTAACGGCTTGTACATCGCAAGGCGCAAGCAGGTAGGGCGCCTGGGGTTGGGATAACTGAGAGTTTTCCAGCAGTGCCTCGACGCTGCACAGATGGGGCCCTTCTGCCCGTTGCACGACTTCCTGTAGATCGTCGCGTTCCAGCAGGTCAGCCATGGTGGGGCCGAAGGCGGTAATGTCGATGACCTGGCCGTTGTTGACCGTCACCAGCGCGGGGCCGGGGTGGCTGCCCTCCAGCCAAACGCGGCCAACCAGCAGTGCATTACCTAGGTCTTCAGGCAGTGTGTCCGTCGATGAAAGGGGCTTCATGTGCGTCTCCATTCGTTATTAAAGTTCTTTATTAAAGTGCGTGCTTAAAATTAGCTTTTTATAGGTCGTTATTAAACGTTAGCAGTGTCATCGGCTGGCGGTTAGTACGCCATGGCCTATCATGTTATAGATGTCGTGTTGTATGACAGGTATGCCAGTTATAGGCTTACTTTAGCGCACCGCTCCATTTCGGGTCGATAGTTAAATCTATCGTGATGACACCAGTGCGCTAAGTACAACGCTCACCATAAAACAAAAAGTGGTCAGGAGAATGGCATGTTAGACGAGTGGAAAAGAAAGCGCGTATTGATCACCGGCGCCAGCCGTGGCATTGGCGCGGCGGTGGCGAAACAGTTGGGGGCGTTGGGAGCGCACGTCGCGGTGCACTATCACAGTAGTGAAGCGCCCGCGGAGGCAGTAGCCAAGGCAATTCGCGATGCGGGTGGCGACGCTTTTACCCTGAAAGCAGACGTCAGCCACACTAGCGAGACTCAACAACTGGTCGATGAGGCCGCCGAGCGTCTGGGCGGTTTAGACCTGTTGATCAATAACGCTGGTGACATGCTGGGTCGTGTTGGTTTAGAGGAGATGGACGATGATCAATATGACCGGGTCATGGATCTCAATGTTCGCTCGGTTGTCATGGCCAGCCGCGCAGCGCTGCCGCATTTTCGCCGCGCAGGCGGCGGAAATATCATCCACACCACCTCGATTGCCGCGCGTAATGGCGGCGGGGGTGGCGCTGGGTTATACGCCTCTGCTAAAGGCTTTGTGAGTACCATCACCCGCAATATGGCCAAGGAGCTGGCGGGAGATAATATCCGCGTTAACGCCGTTGCCCCTGGCACGATTGCCACCGATTTTCATGATCGTCACTCAAGCGAGGCGCATCTCAACGCAGCGCGGGCATCGATCCCGATGGGCCGCTTGGGCACGTCGGAAGAGTGTGTCGGGGCTTATGTTTTCCTCGGAACAGAGACGCTAAGTGGCTATGTCACCGGGCAGATCATCGAGGTCAACGGCGGGCAGCTAATGCCATGAATAGCTCGCCACCTGTTGAACGTCAAAACGGTTACGACATTGCGATCACCATGGGCGATCCTGCTGGTATCGGCCCAGAGATCATTTGCCGCGCCTTGAGTGCCATGTCCGCTGCTGAGCGCGCCACGGCGATGGTCATCGGTGACCCGGCGATTTATCGCCGGGCAGCGGCGAGTATTGGCGCCGCGCTTGAGTTCGTGCCACTAGAGCAGGCAGAAAGCGGTAAGGATCATGTGGCGGTCGGTATGGTCGAGCTGCCGAAAGGCGTTGAGATTCCCGATGGTCAAATCAGCGCCGGGGCGGGTGATATGGCGTTTCGCTGCGTTCACAAAGCCGTGGAATTGGTGCAGGCGGGGCGGGCGCAGGTGATCGTCACCGCGCCGCTGAACAAAGCAGCGCTGCATGAAGCCGGGCACCACTATGATGGCCACACCGGGATGCTAGCATCGCTGACCGGTGCGCCCTCGTCGTTCATGCTGCTGGCATCTGAGACGCTCTCGACGCTGCATGTTTCCACCCACGTGTCACTACGCGATGCGATCGACCGAGTCACCCCCGAGCGCATTATCGCCACCGTTGAGGCGGGGCATGCGCATCTGATCGCGTTGGGCATGGAGGCTCCGCGCATTGCCGTGGCAGGCCTTAACCCGCATTGCGGTGAAGGCGGTATTTTTGGCGACGAAGATAGCCGCTGTATCGCCCCTGCGGTGGAGCGCTTGCGCGAGCGCGGTTTCGATGTCAGCGGGCCGATCTCTGCGGATACGGTGTTTTACCGCGCCTCAAAAGGCGAATTCGATTTGGTCATCGCCCAGTATCATGACCAGGGGCATATCCCCGTCAAGCTGATTGCTTTTGATACTACGGTGAATGTCAGCCTCGGCTTGCCGCTTCAGCGCACCTCGGTGGATCATGGCACCGCCTTTGATATTGCCTGGAAGGGCAAAGCCGATGCTACCAATATGGGGTCAGCGATTGCCTACGCCCGTCGATTAGCCAGTGGCGCCAAGGCATGAGTCGCTGTCAGTTGGTGATTATTGCCGACGACCTCTCCGGCGCGCTGGACACGGCCGCCCCGTTCGCTGCGCGGGGCGCAGCTGCCCGCGTGGTGATCAGCCTGGAAGCCTTAGCAACAACGCTGGAGGCCTGGCAAGGCCAGTGGCCAGCGGTTATCGCGGTGAATACCGAGTCGCGCCATCTGCCATCTGGGGAGGCGGCGCTTCGAGTGAGCGAAGCGGTGCGTTTGCTTTCGCGAGTAGCGCCGCAGCAGTGGTTTAAGAAAGTCGATTCCACCCTGCGTGGCCAGGTGGTCACTGAGTGTAAAGCGCTGCGAGAGGCGCTTGGTTTGCCCCTGCTGCTGGCGCCTGCGGTGCCCGCCCAGGGAAGAACCGTTCGCAACGCAGAAGTATGGGTGGATGGTCTGCCCCTGGCAGAAACAGACTATCAGCAGGATGCCCGCTCAGCGCCGCTGGCAGGTCCCATCGATGTTGCTTTTGCCGCCGGTGGCTTGACCCTGCAGCGCTATCGCCCAGGGCGGGAAATGCCACTCCCTGGCGAAGACTGTATCGCTGATGCCGCCAGTGACGAGGAGCTCGCCGCCATTTATGCCCTTCTCGATACCGACAGTCGCCATGCCATGGCGGGGGCGGCGGGATTGGCAACGGCGATGGCTCAACGCTGCTTTGGAGCACCTGAGTCGCCGTGTCGAACGCTTCACAACGTCAATAAAGTGCTTTATGCCGTGGGGTCGAGAAGCGCTCGCGCTAAGGAGCAGTTGGTGCAGCTGCGCCAACACTTTCCCCATTTGGTCGTCATTGATGCGTGTGGGGATAAGCCTGATGGGCCTTTCGCATCAAATGCCGGCGTGGTGGTGCCTAGCAGTGGCGAAACCGAGCGAACGGCCAGTCAGGTTGCGGAAGAAATGGCCGGCCAGGTGGCGTCGATCACCTCACTCTGGCAGCAGGATGAGGAGAGCCTGCTGTTTTTAACCGGGGGAGATATCGCCATGGCCGTGCTGTCTCGGTTAGGCGCGAGCCATATCGGGGTTGAAGCCGAGTGGTCACCCGGCGTGGCGCTCGGCTATATCGATGGCGATCCCCAGCGCCGTGTGATGACCAAAGCGGGGGGCTTTGGTGATCCACAGCTGCTCGTGCGTTTACATGATCAGTTCAGTCTTCACTTAAATCGTCATCGGCACGCTGAAAAACCTGATTGAGAAGGTTGCGCAATGGTAGGCAACCAACTAGGTTTGAAATGGGTGGTATGACACGTATACAGCTCTATGGTCGGTTATGTCGTATACCACTGCTCACCTAATAATTAACTGCAGATCACAATAGCCAACAATAAATCCAATGGTTATGAGGAGTACACGATGAGCCACAAACGCCAACACTCGCTGAAGATGGCCCGCCTGCTAACGGCCACGTTAATTGCCGGTGGTTTCTCAGTGACCGGCGCTGTGCATGCGCAGGAAGAACTCAACTTCGCTCACGTCTATGAGACATCCGAGCCCTACCACGAGTGGGCGCTGTGGGCAGCGGATGAAATCGAGGAGCGCACTGACGGTCGTTATTCAATCAATGTGCATGCGGCGTCTTCGCTCGGTAAAGAGTCGGATATCAACGAGGGGCTGCAACTGGGTACCGTCGATCTGATTTACACCGGTAACCAGTTTGCAGGGCGCTTCTATGGCCCGGTAGGCATTGCCGGTGCGCCCTATATGTTCCGCGATTTTGAGCATTGGCAGGCTTACGCCGATAGTGATTTGTTCGATGAAATCGCCCAGGGCTACCAGGATGAAACCGGTAACGTACCGTTGGCCATGAACTACTACGGCCGCCGCCATGTGACGTCCAACGAACCGATCAATACGCCTGAAGACATGCAAGGCCTAAAAATTCGTACGCCCAATGCGCCCATGTACATGATGTTCCCCGAAGCGGTGGGCGCTAACCCAACCCCGATTGCTTTCTCTGAAGTCTATTTGGCGCTCCAGCAGGGCGTCGTGGATGCCCAGGAGAACCCGCTGCCGACCATTCGCGCCAAAGCGTTTCATGAGGTTCAGGATTACATCAACCTGACCGGGCATATTACCGATTCGCTAATCACCATTGCCGGTGGACCACTGTGGAACCGTCTCTCTGAGGAAGACCGGGAGATTTTCCGTGAGGTCTACACCGAAGCGGGTCAGCGCATCACTCAGGATATCCTTGCCTCCGAGGAAGAGTTGGTGGCTTGGTTCGAAGAGCAGGGTGTGACCATCAATGAAGTGGATATCGAACCCTTCCGCGAAGCCACGATTCCGGCCCACAACGGGGAAGCGGCGACGTGGGATCAGGAAACCTATGATCGTCTTCAGGCGATCGGCCAGTAATACCGTGAGGCCTGATTTTTCCAGAATCCGTACGTTGCCGGGATCGTTTTTTTCGTAGACCAAGACGCGCCCCGCCCAAGCCTTGGGTGGGGCGAAGGGGGAGCCTTTCATGCACCAAACTGACCCCACTGACGAGACCAGCCTCGCCGGTCTCGACGATGATTCTTTTAACATTCGTGACTATGCCGTAGAGGATTTCCTGACGCTTGGGATCTTCTGGCTGCTGGCACTGGATGTCTTTATGCAGTTTTTCAGCCGCTATGTGCTGGGTAATTCCATCGCCTGGACGGAGGAGATGGCGCGCTATCTATTGGTCATGGTGGGCTTTATGGGCAGCACCATGGCCGTGCGAAAGGGATCGCATATCGCTGTGGAATTTTTCTACCGCTACATGCCGGGGTGGCTGGGACGCGCGATGTCGACGCTGGTAGATCTGATCAACATTGCCTTCTTCGCCAGCATGGCCTGGATCACCTTCAAACTGGCTGATCGCACCAGTGCCATGATGGCCTCGGTGGATATTCCTAAAAGCTGGCTTTATTACCTGGTGATGGTGGGCTTTATCCTCATGCTGGTGAGAGGGGTGCAGGTGGCTATTCGTCACTGGCGCTCGGGCACCAGTGAACTACTCGATACCCAATAACAACACGCCAACACGCTACTCTCTCGGAGATCACCCCAATGCCCAACATTTTGGCTGTGCGGCGCGGCGGTGCGGTAGTACCGCCATTGGTTGCGGCTATCGCGATACTCGGCTGTATCGCCCTGGCCGCCACTCAGCACTATTTACTGTTCCTGTTTGCGGCGCTATTCACGCTGCTGGTGATGGGGGTGCCGATCGCCATTAGCCTTGCTGGCTCGTGCCTGCTGTATGTGCTGCTGACCGGCAGAGTGCCCGATGTGGTGGTCATGCACCGCATGATCAACGGCGTCGACAGCTTTCCGCTGTTGGCGATTCCGTTTTTTATACTCGCCGGTAACCTGATGAATAACGGCGGCATTACCGTGCGAATCTTTGATTTTGCCAAGGCATTGATGGGCTGGATGCGGGGCGGTCTGGGGCACGTCAATGTAGGCGCCAGCATCGTTTTTTCTGGCATGTCCGGTGCCGCCGTCGCCGACGCTGGGGGGCTGGGTACCATCGAAATCAAGGCCATGAAAGATGCCGGGTACGACGAAGAGTTCTCGGTGGGGATCACCGCGGCGTCTTCGACCATCGGCCCGATTATTCCGCCGAGTCTGCCGATGGTGATCTATGGCGTCATGGCGTCAGTGTCGGTCGGCCAGCTTTTCGTCGCTGGCTTGGTGCCGGGCCTGTTGATGGGGCTGGTGCTCATGGCCATGATCACGATTATTTCCCGGCGCCGCGGCTATACCCGCGATGCGGTGTTCTCGCTTCCGGTGCTTGGCCATACGTTCAAGCGTGCCTTTTTATCGCTACTAACGCCGGTCATCATCGTTGGCGGCATCATGACAGGGGCCTTCACGCCCACTGAAGCGGCGATTGCTGCTGTGGTGTACGCCTTGGTACTGGGGGGTGTGGTTTACCGTAGCCTGACTTGGCGCCGCCTGCTCAAGGTGAGCATGGAAACCATCGAAACCACCGCCGTTATTCTACTGATCGTCGCGGGTGCCTCGATATTCGCCTGGATACTGACCAGCAACCAGGTCACTCAGCATGTGGTCACCCTGCTTGGCCCATTTGCCGATAATCCCATCGCCACGCTGATCATTATCAACTTGGTGCTGATCGTCGTGGGCTGCTTTATGGAGACCATCGCGGCGATCACCATTCTGGTGCCGGTATTGTTGCCGGTGGCCGTAACCGCGGGCGTCGATCCGGTGCATTTCGGCGTGATCATGGTGCTCAACCTGATGATCGGCCTGCTAACCCCGCCGGTGGGTATGGTGCTCTATGTGCTGTCGCGGGTGTCCGGCATCTCTTTTGAAAAATGCATGCGTGGCACGCTGCCGTTCCTGGTGCCGCTGGTCATCGCCTTGCTATTGGTCACCTTCATTCCCGCCATCTCGCTGTGGCTGCCGACACTGCTTTATCGTTAAGCATTACCGGGGCTGGCCCAATGATCAGCCAGCGGCCCGATCGAAACCAGGAGCTATCGATTAATGAGAGATACATCGACCAATTTTCGCGTCGCTCGTGAAGACCTTAGCCGTTTTATGCAAGCGGTGCTGGCGGTGGCGGGCGCTGATCAGGCCTCAGCAGATGCCGTCACCCGCGCGCTGGTCACCGCCTCACGCATGGGGACTGACAGCCATGGCCTACGCCTGTTGCCGCATTATTTACTGGCACTCAAGGGCGGGCGGATCAACGGCGCACCCGACATGCAGTTCCACCAACGCCTGGCGGCGACCGGGTTTCTAGATGCTGACGACGGGTTGGGGCATCTGGCGGGTTACACCGCCATGGAGCACGCCATGGCAATGGCAGAAAAGATAGGCATGGGCGCTGTCGCAGTGGGTAACTCGTCGCACTTTGGCGCGGCGGGGTGCTATGCGTTGGCAGCGGCCGAGCGCGGTTATCTCGGCATGGCGTTCTGCAATTCGGACCCGTTTGTGCTGTTGCATGAGGGCGCCAAGCCGTTCCATGGTACCAACCCCATCGCCTTTGCGGCGCCGGTGGCGGGCGAGTCGCCTTACCTGCTGGATATGGCGACCAGCTCGGTGCCCTGGAATCGTGTGCAGCAGTTTGGGGCGATTGGCCGCGAACTGCCGGATCAAGTCGCGGCGGACGCTGCCGGGCAGGTAAGCCGCACGCCTAGCGAAGTGGCCGCACTGTTACCGCTGGGCGGCAGTGGCTTCGGCTTCAAGGGTGCGGGGTTGGGCGGCATGGTGGAGGTGCTGAGTTCGATGCTGTCGGGTATGCAGCATGGCTTCAAGCTGCTGCCCATGGGCGGGCCAGACATGTCGACACCACGCGGGGTAGGGCATTTCTTCCTGGTCATGAAGCCAGATGCGTTTGTCGAGGCGGACACCTTTGCCCGCGGAATGGCCGAGTACTTGGCCGATCTGCGTGACCAGCCTGCTGCACCCAACGCCCAGGTAATGGCGCCTGGGGATCGCGAATGGCGCTGTCAGGCCCAGCGCGACGCCGAAGGCATCCCGCTCGACTCTGCCAATCAGTTGGCCTACGCCGAAATCGCCGAGCAGTATCAAGTCACGCCACTCACTCAATTGGATTAAAAGATTGGGTCGAGCGCTTTGGTTGAAGGCGGGTTTAAAGGACAATAGCGAGAAATGCCGTAAAATGGCGGCGAATTCTAGGTTAACCAAGGGTGACTGCCTATGAGCAGATACCGGATCGAGCGTAAAACGCTGTCCGAACAGGTGGCTGAACAGCTCGAGGCGGAGATTCTCGACGGGCGGCTAAGTGAAAAAGATCAATTGCCCTCAGAACGAGAGTTGATGGAGCAGTTTGGCGTGGGTAGGCCAGCGGTACGTGAAGCGTTGTTTCACCTACAGCAACTTGGCCTCATCGCCATCAACAGCGGCACGCGGGCCCGGGTTATTCGTCCTACCGCCGAGGCGGTAATGGCGAGGCTCTCCGGCGTTACCCGGCAGCTGCTTTCCAAGCCCGATGGCCAGCAGTATTTCCAGGAAGCGCGGGCCATGTTCGAGATATCTCTGGCGCGCTATGCGGCTCGCCACGCTAGCGAAGAAGACCTTGCAAGGTTACATGCTGCGTTGGCGGATAACCGCGATGCCATTGGTGACGAAGCTCGCTTCAAGCGCTCCGATAATGATTTTCATGGCGTGTTGGCCAGCATTGGCCGTAACCCCATTTTCGATGCCATTCACGTGGCGCTTTCTGAATGGCTGGATGATCGCCGTGCGCTGGTGTTACAGCAGAAGGATGAAGATAAAGCCGCGACCGCTGCCCACACTGAAATCATTGCGGCCATCGAATCCCGCGACCCGGATGCGGCCGAGGCGGCCATGCGGCGCCACCTCGATCGTCACTACGGCACTTATATGCAACTAAAAAAGCGCCTCTCGGACGCTTCTTAGTATTTCCTCTTTTGGGCCGCTATGCCTGCTTTAGCATTTGCCCCTGCCACCGTTATTACCCGGCGACAGGGGCGGCGCTTCGCTGCCTTTGTTACTCGGACATCGTCGATTCAGCGATCTCTTGGAATTCAGCCACTAGATCTTCGCCAATGCGCGGTGCCCACTCTTCGTAAACCGGCTGCACGGCTTCCTGGAAAGCGGCAATCTGCTCATCATCAAGGCGGGTGATCTGCATGCCACGCTCTTCAAGCTGCTCGCGCGCCCAATCGTCGTATTCGCTCGAAAGCTGGATCTCGTAATCGGCGGCTTGCAACGCGGCTTCTTGTACGAGTTCCTGATACTCAGGATCCAGGCGGTCCCAGGTACGCTCAGAGATCATCTTGATGAAGGGCGTATAAACGTGACGTGTTTCGGAGCCGTAATCCTGCACTTCATAGAAATTGGAGGTCAGGATGGTGCTCCAGGGGTTTTCTTGGCCGTCTACGACACCTTGCTCCATCGCTGAGAACAGCTCACCAAACGCCATGGGCGTCGGGTTGGCGCCCAGTGCTTGCCAGATGGCCAGGTGGACCGGGTTCTCCATGGTCCGAATGGACAGGCCGCGCACATCCAGGCCCGCCACATCTTCTGGCGAAGCGACTTCACGGGCGCTGTTGGAGAGCTGACGGAAGCCGTTTTCAGAGAACGCCAGGGCTTTCAGGCCAGTGCCGTCGAAGGCATCGAGCATCTCTTGGGCAGCATCGCTGCGCATTGCTTTGACCGCCGCTTCACGGGTGGGCAGTAGGAATGGCAGGTCGAAAACAGCCAGCTCTTCTACATAGCCGGTGGCGGGAGAAGAGGAAGGGTAGGTCATATCCAGCGTGCCGGTTTGCAGCATTTCCATCATCTGCACGTCATCGCCAAGCTGGCTATTAGGGAAAATATTGACCGTAATGCGTCCTTCACTGCGCTGGTCAAGAATATCGGCAAAGTACTGGCTGGAAATATACTGTGGCGAACTTTCAGCCAAACCAAGCCCCATGCGTAAAGTAACGCTGCCGTGGTCACCCACCGTTTCACCGTCGATCTCCGGCGGATCGGATAGATCAGGCGTCTGTGCGTAAACCAAACCCGAGCTGAGCAGTGTGGCACCGGTCATCACTAGGGTGCGCTTCCAAAGATGATGCATAATCGTCACTCTCCTGGCGTGCTGGAGACCACTGAGTCAAAGGCGTTGACCGAGCCAACTCCAGCATGATGTCTATTGTTGTTGTGTCTCTGCGGGACAGGCTTTCTCGCCTATGCGCCGCAACCCTTAGGTGAATGTGTAACGTTTTTCGCATATGTTCAACATATACTTTTGTATGTATCGACGCCGCCATCAAGAAAGCGTACCGTCGTGACCATCCTCCTTTATGACTTTTATAACCTTACTCTAGGCGTGGAGTGGCACCATGGCCAATTTTCAGCGAATAACTCCTGAGCAGTTGCGTTCACGCTACTGGTTCGATAATCCCGATCACGCGGGTACCACGGCACTATGCATTGAGCGGTATCTTAATTACGGCATTACGCTGGATGAACTCACTAGCGGTAAGCCGATTATTGGTATTTGCCAGTCGGGCTCTGACTTAACCCCCTGCAATCGTCATCACATCGACTTGGTGAAGCGGGTGAAAGACGGGATCCGCGCGGCAGGCGGCGTGCCGTTTGAGTTCCCCATGCACCCGATCCATGAAAACGTGCGCCGTCCTACGGCGGCGTTGGATCGCAACCTCGCCTATTTGGGTATCGTCGAAGTG
>Ga0209121_10000520_pt1 | contig 40726 bp, 41 predicted proteins | sample Cruoilmetagenom3_FD_187292 | JGI IMG/M metagenome (GOLD analysis project Ga0209121, IMG submission 187292) | Oil polluted marine microbial communities from Coal Oil Point, Santa Barbara, California, USA - Sample 3 (SPAdes) (version 2) | ecosystem: Environmental > Aquatic > Marine > Oil seeps ... | reverse complement strand
CCCAAATACCGTGGAAATGTGCCGGGGTTCCTTACGATAACCTCTCTTTCGTATCTTGCGACCCCGGCAAAATCGGCCTTCAGAATCACCCTTGCTGATATGTCGTCCAAGTCCTTTCCTGACCTTGCTTGGATAAATCTTTGTCTGACTTAAACGCTCCGAAATGAGATCATCACAGTCCCTGAGAATCTCTTCCAATATCCGAAGCATTAAAGGATTTCTAAGCTCTTTTAATCTATATACTATTTCATTTAAATTAACTTTCCCTATTGCCAGATCATACTGAAGTGTTATAGTAATTTTTCGTTTCATCACGGTCTCTTTCTTTTTGGTTTTTGTTTCCCAACATAACCTTAGAAAGAGATCGTGATTTAATCAATTTTTAAATATGCCACAACTTTTGAACGTTACTAAAAAATTAAAGGCTCTGTGCTGATAATTATTGCGAAGTAGCAAAAGAAAAAGAGTAAAATAGGAAAGGGAAAAGAGAAGGGATTGATATGTCAAAAAAAGATGTTGACTACTAATCCATTCTGCCTTACTATGAAGTAAGGAAAGGAATAAAAGTAAGGAGAAAGGTTCCTATGGCATTCGCGACACTCACAAGCAAGGGACAGATAACGATTCCGAAAGCAGTTCGGGATTCTTTGCAACTGCACGCAGGAGACAAGGTTGAATTTGTCATTACTGAAAGTAAAGAAGCGCTTCTTAGGCCGATCACCAAAAAGGTCGATGATGTATTCGGCAGGTTACACACGACAGGGAGAAAGCCCATTTCTATTGAGAAAATGGATGCTGGGATAAGGCAGAAGATGCAGGAGAGTTTCAAATGAAGGCCCTGGATACTAATGTGCTGATTCGCTTCCTTGTGAGGGATGACAAGCAACAAGCCGAAACCATTTACAGAATATTCAAACAGGCGGAGTCCGACAAGGAAGCATTGTTCGTGCCTCTGCTTGTTGTCCTTGAAACCGTCTGGGTGTTGGAATCTGTTTATGATATCCCGAGACAAGAGATACTGGATTCCCTTAATGAGCTTATACTAATGCCCATTCTGGAGTTTGAGGCACAATCAGCAATTCTGAGCTTTGTCTCTTCGGCACGAGAAACCAAAATGGAACTTTCGGATCTTTTGATCGCGCATTCTGCGAAGTTTTCGGGCTGTGAATGTGTGCTTACATTTGACAAACGGGCATCAAACTTCGGGTTTTTTGAGCTACTCAGATAGCGTGATCGTGATGCACGAAGAATTCCGTGCAGCAGAGGAAGAGGACGACTCTTCGAATATCCGAGCACCAACAACAAAACAAAAAGAAAGGAGGATGGTATATTATGAAAAAAAACTTTTCCTATTGTTTATTGGTAATTGGATTGCTTATTTTGGGGATATTAATAATAAGTTGTGAAAGAGAAAGCAAAGGCGCTGCAAAGAAAGAAGAACTCCCAAAAATTGAGGAAGTAAGACCATTGAGGAATGCTATAGAGATAAAAGCAGAAGGAGAAGTGCTGCATTATCAAAGAGAATCTTTTTGGAATGATGAACAATTTTCCAAACTCTTAGAATTGAAAGAAGAAATTGCGGTTAAGGAGATTGATTCTTTTAAAAGAACTCTGGAAAGATATAATAGATATGCTGTTAATCATAAGATAGAATTTGATGAATCAAAAAAGTCAATAGTTTTGATCTGCTATATAAAAGGTGCAAAAGAAGGATCTTGGTTTGATTTTGATTGGTTCTTAAGACCTTATGACTTAGATTTTATTGATAATCGTTTCCAAAGAAAAGAAAAGGAGCTTTACTGGGAAGGGAAGGTTGAACGAGTTACGACAACGATAAGTATAAAGTTTCCTTACTCCATCTCTAACTGTCATGAGCATGTCTGGCCAGCGAGATAAAAATGATAGTAGTAAAATGTGCTCAATGCAAAAGCAAAATTTTCAAATATCAAAAGATTGGAAAAGGCCGAATATGGCACTGCTGGAAGGATAGAATAACCCAGGATTATAGCGTTAGAGATGGAAATGAAGTTAAATGCCAGTGCGGTAATTTAATTGGTATTGTTGAAGGAAAATGGATTAAGATGAAACAATATTCTTTCACATATTCGGGAGCAAGAACAAGAAAATAAGGAGGAATACAATGGAGAAGATTAAACTTGGTCCACAGACATTACTTTATCCCATGCCTGCCGTTCTGGTCGGTGCCAATGTAAATGAAAAACCAAACCTCATGACGGCGGCCTGGTGCGGGATCGCATCACACGAACCGCCGGCGGTTTCTGCTGCACTTCACAAAGACCGATATACCCTGGAAGGCATTAGAAAGAACGGAACGTTTTCCATTAACGTTCCTTCCTCCAGCATGGTCAAAGAAACCGATTATTGCGGTCTATATTCGGGCCAGAACAACGATAAGTCTCAAATCTTTGAGATATTTTACGGAACGCTGAAAACAGCACCCCTGATTCAGGAATGTCCGGTGAATCTTGAGTGTAAAGTTATCCATTACCTGGACCTGGGAAGTCATACCCTTGTGGTCGGTGAAATCATTGAAACTTACATCGCTGATAGTTGTATGAGCCATGGAGAAGCTGATCCGGAGAGGATTGATCCCCTCATTTATATCCCCGGCACCCAGGAATACCATCGCCTTGGAGAAGCCATTGCTCCGGCCTTTAAAATAGGGGAAAAGTAGTCAATTACCACGGCAAAAAGGTAAAAAATGAAAATTACAAAAAAAGAGAATGTTTTTGACGGACACTATCTGGGTGTTGTTAATAAACACTTCAAAACAGACATAGGACAAGAAGGCTTTTGGGAGACAATAGAAAGAAAAAACGTATACAATAAAGGGGCAGTAGTAATTGTTGCTTTAACTAAAAAAAGAGAGCTGATCCTGGAGCGAAATTGGAGGTTTCCCCCGGAATCCTTTGTTATCCAATTCCCTGCGGGTCTTACTGATAAAAAGGGTGAAAGTGAAGAGGAAACAGCCAGGAGAGAACTTTTAGAAGAAACCGGCTACCTGGCAGAGAAACTCATTCCCATTATCTCAGTACCTCTATGTCCAGCTTTGACTTCTACCAGGGCAACTCACTTTTTTGCTCCTGATGTGGAATTTACGGGAAATACAATGAGGGATGCCACCGAGAAAATCGAGGTTCTAAAAGTCCCACTTGAGGAATTGGATTATTTTTTATTGAATCTCCCCGAAGATACAGAACTGGATATAAGAGTTCTTGGTATACTCCGTATTTTGGAGAAGAAACAACTACTCTGAAAGAGCCTTTTAGCTTTTTGGGATTAAGCTTTTTAGGGTCAAACCCCCACTATTGACTCATATAGGGGATATTTGCCTACAATATATCAGTAACGAGAATTGCAGAAGGTAAGCCAAAACATCATATGACAGAAAGATTTCGTAACTATCCTCCTGTTACCAAACATTCTCGTGAGCGTTTTGCTTTTTTTCTACGTCGCTTATGGGGATCATTATTCCCACCAGAAATTCCACCTGATCATATTTTGCCCGAGGAGAAGGCGATTGCCCAACTGAATTCGCTAAAGAAAGAAAATACCCTCACATGGTTAGGTCACTCCACCTTTCTGATCAGACTCGATGGGAAAACAATCCTGACAGACCCATTTTTAACAGAACGCGCCAGCCCGGTTACATGGGCGGGACCGAAACGATTTGCCCCGCCGGGAATATCAATAAAAAAACTGCCGGCGATTGACATAATTATTGTTTCTCATAACCATTATGATCATCTGGATGAGAAAACTATTGAAGCTCTGCCAGGGAAAGAGAAGATACATGTTGTGGTCCCATTAGGACTAAAAATATTTTTCACGCAAAGAGACTATACGAATGTCCAGGAACTGGATTGGAGAGAAAACACTTCGGTTGATAACATTCAAATAACCTCACTGCCTGCGGTACACTTCTCAGGCAGAGGAACCGGTGACAGAAATAGAACATTATGGTGCTCCTGGGCGATCGTCTCCTCATCCGGCAAATACTATTTTGCAGGCGATACAGCTTACTCTTCTACTATCTTTCAGAATATCGCAAAAAAATTTAAATCCTTTAATTTAGCAATAGTTCCAATTGGGGCCTATGAACCACAAAAAATGATGCAAGCGTTTCACACCACACCTGAAGAAGCCATTAAAACAGGAATAGATGTCAGGGCAAAGGTTATGGTTGCTTCACATTGGGGAACGATTGAATTATCTGAAGAACCCCACTGGGAGCCACCGCGACGCTTTAAGGAACATGCTGCAAAGGTCGGGATTCCTCAGGAAGAGATATGGGTTATGAAAATAGGGGAAACTCGAATTTTACCTTAGAGTGAATTGCCCCGCCTTGAAAACGAAGATTCTATTCGTAAAGAAAGAGTATCCTACATTATCTGTTGAAATCCGTTGACCATAAATTGAACTGCAATCACTGCGAGTAACAACCCTGTGAGGCGTGTCACCACGCGAATCCCTCCTACCCCCAGGACCCGGTTGATTCTCAATCCAAAGTGAAAAACTGAGTAAACAACGAAACAGGCGACGATAATAGCCACAAACAACAGAACTGTGTCTACAGGGTGACCCGGTGCTTCCCGCCAGACCAGAACGGCTGTAATGGCTCCGGGGCCAGCCAGCAAGGGCGTGGCAAGGGGAACTAAGGCCGCATTCTCTTTTTCAACACCCTCTTGTTCCTCCTCCGAGCTGGTCTTTATGCCGCTGGGAATCAAATGGAGCATCTGGAGAGCATAAATAAAGAAGATAAATCCACCGGCTATTTGAAAAGCAGGAAGACCGATGCCAAAAAAACGCAAAACAAAATCACCTGTTAATCCGAAAAAAATGAGGATGAAACAAGCAGTCATGGAAGCAATGACCGCGACCTTGCGCCGCTCCGAAGGGCTGTTTTGTCTGGTAAAGAGGAGAAAAATGGGCAGGTTTCCCAGAGGATCCATGATAATTACCAGGGGAATCAAAATTGTAATGAGGATTTTTAGTGTCTCCATCTTTCCACCAAACCGGAAAATAGTGAGTATTTACAGTGCGTTACTTTTTCTAAAGTGCCGGCATATCTGTTCGGTATCAATGACATGGGCAAAACCGAAGGCAAGGTTTTTCAAGGAGGCAAGGTGGAGTTCCCGGTTGGCAGTAGCTGTGGCATCGGCCACAAAGAACACCCGGTAATCGTGGACAAAGGCATCGCGGGCCGTAGTTTCACAACAGCAATTTGTCATGACGCCACATATTATCAGATCCTCAATACCCAAACCGCGTAATCTATCGTCTAAATCTGTTTTGAAAAAAGCACTATAGCGATTCTTGTCTATAACTGGTTCCGTTTCAGAGGGATTGAGTTCCTCCATTAATTCCCATTCCAGCGATCCGTATTCGATCAAACCTCTCCACCACTTTCCTAACATGCCGCCGTCTTTATCGGGTTGAGAATGACCATGACGGGTAAAAAAGGTTTTTATATCCTTTTTCCTGCCCATCTCAATCAAAGCAAGAATATTTTCCATAATGGGTTCAACCATAGTCCGAAAGTAGTCTTGCACGTCAATTACCAGCAGAGCTGCTCTTTCTGCTACGGGCCATGCCGGACGGACATTATAGGTTCGTATCTGTTCCAGATAGTCTCGTCCCATATTCTGCTCCCTTATATACGCTACGAGAAATATAACAGAGAATTTTTGATATTCCAAGGATACAATGCCAATTTTTAACAAGATGATGTTTTCTTTATTGATGTATTGGTGATATTATAAGGTTATTTCAAGAACACTGATGTAATATCGATTTTTCCTTTTTTCCGAAAAAAATCATTTAAGTGCATTAGTCTGGAAACCGAATAATATGTTGCGAAGGGAAAACTGTACCATAAAGCTTGAGTGGAAGTGGAGCCATATTTTTTGTGTTTTATTGTTAATTCTGTTGGCAGTGGGCTGTGGGAGCAGATATACTCCACGCCAGGAAATGCCGAAAACAGGACTGGCCCGGATGGGCTATTCAATTCAGATAGGTGCCTTCTCAAATCTGGACAACGCTATCCGGCTCACCAATACTTTAGAAAGCCGAAAGTTAAGTACCTATTATTTTGTCCATAAAACAGGACTCTACAAGGTTCGCTTCGGTGTTTTTCCTTCAAAAGAGACTGCTCGTAAGAAAGCTGAAAGTATCCGTGCAGCGGGAATCATAGATGAGTATTATATAATCAGTCCTGATGACTACACAGCAGTAAACGAAAGAAAATATGGCAGAGGTTATCTCAGAAATGAGATTGTGAAAACAGCGGAGAGCTTTATCGGACTCCCATATCAATGGGGTGGTTCTTCAGTAGATGACGGGTTTGATTGCAGCGGACTGGCGATGGCCGTTTACCGATTGAACGGTCTGAATCTACCGCGTTCGTCAAGAGAACAATACAGGGCAGGTATTCCTATAAAACAAAGTCAACTGAAGAGGGGGGATCTGGTTTTTTTTGCTACCTCCAGAGGTAAAAAGGTCTCTCATGTGGGCATATATACAGGTGATAATAAATTTATCCACGCACCAGGAAAGGGTAAGAAAATACGTATCGCCTCTCTTTCAAATAGATATTTCAAGACCAGATATGCCGGAGCAAAGACTTATTTATGGTAAATAAGTAAAGAATCCCCAAGCTTGACACACATCTTTGTTTTGTGTATTTTTAGAGAATGAAAAACGACTATCTGAATACAAAAATCGGTATGGTATCAGATATGATTATTGAATCCAGAAAACTGGTGGTATTTACGGGAGCAGGGGTCAGTACCGAATCAGGCATACCCGACTTTCGCAGCCCCGGAGGAATCTGGAGCAAATTTGATCCTGATGATTTTACTATAGAAAAATTTTTATACAGCCCGGAAACAAGAGAAAAACAGTGGAGAATTCTTGTTGAAGGCGGCATCTTCACAGACGCTCAACCGAATCAGGCCCACCTGTCTATTGCAGAGTTAGAGAAACTTGACAAGTTAGATTGTGTCATTACACAGAATGTGGATAATCTTCACCAGAAGGCGGGGAATTCTCTGGAAAAGGTGATTGAACTACATGGCAATATGAGATGGGTGGAATGTCTGGGTTGCAATGAACGCTACCCCGTGGAAGATATTGTCCAACGCTCAAAAAAGGGGAAAGAGGTTCCTGATTGTGAAAAATGTCATGGAATCTTAAAGCCGGATGTTGTTTTTTTTGGTGAGGCATTGCCGGAAGAAGCGTTGCAAAAAGCCACATATCATTCCAGAAATTGTGACCTTTTAATTGCAATCGGTTCTTCTCTTGCTGTTTTCCCCGCCGCCTATATGCCTGTATATGCTAAAGGGGCGGGTGCTAAACTCGTTATAATCAACATCGGCGATACCTCGTGCGATAGCAGTGCTGATATAGTTATCAATGGCAAAGCCGGTGAAGTGATGGGAAGGATACTGGATAAAGTCCGGGAAAGACTTTGAGTTAGACTGCCCAACCAGTGGGAGATATTGAAATGCGTTACAAGAAGGGTCTGCCAGTCATATTGGTAGTAATCGGTATAGTCAGCATCCTGTTTTCAGTATTGAGTTCAGCGATGCCTCTGGCAGGTGCAGGTATTGCTTTACTCATTGCAGGAGCGGTTGCACATATCCTGATCAAGAGAACTTCCCCAAAAAACATTCTAACCTCAATCGTTCTGGTCTCCGCTGCGATTTTTCTCTGTTCAGGTTGTGCGCTTAAGGTTCCAATGACACCTGATGTTGGCTATCTGGGAATCTCCGAAAAGCTGCCTGGAAAGGCGGCACTCTTGATCACGGAGGATACACGAAATTATGTTTTTAAGGGAAATCCTGAAAGCTTAACCGGTGCGATAAGGCCACATGAATTCCCATTAGGAGTGGCTCTGGAGCAGGCATCTGTACAGACTTTTTCGCAGGTGTTTCAGAAAGTTAGTCTGATCCGCACCCCTGCAGAGGCTAAAAAATACAGGATTGTCATCGAACCTGAAATTGAGGATTTTCATTTCCGTTATGACCAGCTAAGCTACGTTGGCTTCGGGATAGCTGTCATCAGCAAGATAAGGGTTCGTGTGACCCTTGCCAGCGGCGAAACAAGGGTCTGGGAAAGAAGCGTTGAATCCCCTGAGCAGAGGAAAGGACCCTGGATGATTGATCTCAATTATGAGAAGAAGACCGGTGAGTCAGCCTCAGATGCCCTGGTTTTTACATTGGGAAAAATCGCAAAGGAAATCGCGGGGGATGCCACCGTAAGGAAGCTTGCAAAGAGCTTTGTATCAGTTGCAAAAGCAGAGCCGATAAAAAAACCTGCTTCTGTAAAACCCAAAAAAGTTGTGCAACCTGAGAAGAAACCTTTTAAAAGGCAGGAAATATTATCTGTCTCGCAAAGATGGGCGGTCGTTGTTGGAATATCAGACTATGATGATTCCCGCATACCGAGTCTTCGTTATGCTGCTGCAGATGCAAGGATATTTTATGACTGGTTGACATCGCCCCAGGGTGGCAGATATGCCCCTTCAAGAGTAAAACTGCTCCTTAATAAAAAAGCAACTGGCAATAATATCAAAAACGCTCTATTTGTCTGGCTCAAGAGAGCCATTGAAGAGGATCTCGTCATCATCTACTTTGCAGGTCATGGATCACCCGAATCACCCGATTCTCCTAACAACCTCTTCCTGCTGCCCTATGATACACAATACGACAATATTGCCACCACCGGCTTCCCCATGTGGGACATAGAAACAGCGCTGAAAAGATTCATCAAGGCAGAAAGGTCATAGTTGTAGCCGATGCCTGTCACTCCGGAGGCGTGGGTCAATCCTTCGATGTCGCAAGAAGAGCCGCCAGAGCGATCAAGGTGAATCCAATCAGTTCAGGCTTACAAAATCTCTCAAAGATGGGGGATGGAATATGCGTCATCAGTGCAAGCGACGACAAGCAGTTTTCACAGGAAGACAGGAAGTGGGGTGGCGGGCACGGTGTCTTTACCTATTTCCTGCTCGAAGGTCTCAAAGGAGAAGCTGATTACAGTAAGGATGGTAGCGTGACACTCGGAGAGTTAATCCCCTTCCTTTCTGAACAGGTACGAAGAGAAACGAGAAACGCTCAGAGTCCCACTATCGCAGGAAAGTTCGACCCGGCAATTACAATAGGTAGATAACAATGAAAATGGAGATAGAATTTCCGGACAGGATAATCCAGTTGATGAGAAAGGGGGTAAGCATCCCGAATCCCTTCTCCGTTGAAGTTGGAGAAGAGGTGGATGTTGACAGGATTTCGGGAAGTGGTGTTACCCTCCACAGTGGAACCAGGATATACGGTGAAAAAACCCTCATCTGCTCCGGAACAAAAGTGGGATGTGAATCACCGGTTACAATCGTTGACTGCCAGATTGGCCCTGAGGTGGAACTCAAGGGTGGTTTTTTTAAAGAGTCTGTTTTCCTGAAAAAAGCAAATATGGCATACGGCGCTCATGTCAGGGAATGCTGCATTCTTGAGGAAGAATCCAATGGAAGTCATACCGTGGGATTAAAACAAACCATTCTTTTCCCCTTTGTGACACTTGGCAGTTTGATAAACTTTTGTGATTGTTTCATGGCCGGAGGCACCGATCGAAAAAATCACAGCGAGGTGGGAAGTTCCTACATTCATTTTAATTACACTCCGAACCAGGATAAAGCGACCGCCTCCTTGATCGGAGACGTCCCCAGAGGTGTTATGTTAAACCAGCCTCCCATTTTTCTTGGAGGACAGGGAGGGTTGGTAGGTCCGGTAAGAATTGGTTATGGCACGGTTATAGCCGCCGGGATTATATGTCGAGAGAATTGCCCAGAAGAGGGCAAACTTTTTAATCCTTCCCATTCCCCCTTTTACAAAGGGGGGAACAAGGGGGGATTGCCCTCTGAAGAGGAGTTTGAAACAGGCCTTTACAGGAATGTTAAGACTAAAGTTTACAATAACATCTACTATTTAGCCAATCTGCTTGCCCTCAGGCAGTGGTATATCCATGTTCGCCGGCTTTTCTTTCAAGCTGATGAATTTGGTCCTGAACTTTATTCCGGAGCGTTAGAAAAGCTGCACCTGTCCATCGAGGAACGATTGAAACGTTTCCAGGATCTCTCCGAAAAAATGGAAAAATCTATTGAAATTGGTGGGAAAAAATTCAGCGGGACTGAATGGGAAACACTCTCCAGGCAGAAGAAGGAACTGCTCGAGAACTGGCCGAAACTGGAAGAATGTTTCACCGGAGGATTTGAGGGAGAAATTGATCTTAAAAATAGAGATTTCTTTATTCAGGATATCCATGACAGATTAGAAAAATCCCCAGACTATATAAAAGCTATTCAAGGATTGAATTCTCAAAGCTCATCCACCGGTACGGCCTGGCTCCAGGCAATAGTGGATCATGTAATTGATAGAACACTTGATGTCATCCCAGCCTACAAATAGCGTAAAAATAGAGGTCATTCGGCAGGCACTATCCTGTCCAGAGGACTTGCAATCTTGTTTAGTTCCCTTCTGGTGACATGGGTATAGATTACAGTAGTCTTAGGACTTTTGTGTCCGAGTAGTTCTTGTATGTAGATCTGATGTTTGTAATCTTTCCAATATCTTCAGACAAAAGTGATATATACAAAATCAGTATTCGCAAACGTGACGTTATATGAAGTTGTGATAGAAAGGAGAATATGTCAATTATGAAGAAAACAATATCAGGCATCACAGTTGAGTGTGTTAAAGGAGATATAACTTCACAAGCAGGTATTACTGCTGTTGTGAATGCAGCAAATGCCCAGCTCATGATGGGAGGAGGTGTAGCGGGTGCGATTCACCGGGCCGCCGGTTCAGGACTTGAAGAAGAGTGTCGTCCATTAGCACCTATTAAGCCTGGGGAAGCAGTTATTACCGGAGGACATGATCTTCCGAATCGTTATGTCATCCACTGCTTGGGACCTATTTATGGTGTGAATAAACCAGAAGGTGAGTTTTTAGCAAAATGTTATCGTAATGCGATGCAACTTGCCGAACAGTACAGAATAGATTCAATTGCCTTCTCCGCCATTTCTACTGGCGCATTTGGTTATCCTGTTGTAGAGGCGGCAGAAGTGGCATTCAGAACGATTATAAAGATGATTCCAACGCTAAAATATGTCGAAAGGATTAAATTTGTGCTTTACAGTAACAGAGAGCTTGATATCCACACAGAAGCATTGTCTCGCATTCTAAGTCAAGAACACAATGAAATATAAGGTGAGACGCAACTCCACATAATTTTAGATATATGCCTGAGCTCGGATAGCACTTTAGTTATCCTGTTTCAAACCTCAACCATCAACGCCTTGCTTGAAGGAATCTATGATGGAGAAACAACCTATGGAGAATTGAAACAGCACGGTGGCTTCGGACTGGGCACTTTGAATGGCCTTGATGGAGAAATGGTTGGGTTGGACGGTAAATTCTATCAGGTAAAAACAGATGGAATTAGATAAAGTGGAAAAATAATGAGGGCTTTGCATTTGATGCGTATGATTTCAAAAAAGTGCTCACTCAAAATAGGTTATTAGTCAGCGGAGTATTACCAGATGGACGTCTGGCAGAAATAGTGAAAGTTAAGGATCATCCGTGGTTTCCTGGTTGTCAATTCCACCCGGAGTTCAAGTCAAGACCAACGAGGCCGCATCCCCTTTTCAGTGAGTTTACAAAGGCATCTCTGGGGAGTAAGGGTTAATTCTAAATTTTATTCCTCATTTATTATTTTTTTTAGCTTTCCCGAGCATTTGAAAGTAACAACTGTTCGGGCATCCAGCATGATAGTTTCACCTGTCTGAGGATTTCTTCCCCTCCGGGGATTTTTCTGTCTGACAGACCACTTTCCGAAACCTGAAATACGAACATCATTTCCTTTTTTCAGTTCATCTTTTATCAATTCGAATACGTTTTCAACAAGCTCTACGCATTTTCCCTTTGGAAAATCGGTTTTAGCGTAGAGGTCCTCAACGATACTGGCTTTTGTAGTTGTCATAGTTCTCCCCTTTCTGGTTCAGTACTTATAAATATATTTAATAATAGCTGAGGTATTATATATACAAGATTATTATAAATTTCAACTGTAATTTCACATAAAATGTAAAATAAATAGTGTCCCTCCCTGATATATGGCGAAGGCCATGATCCAGGCAAGGGAGAGATTGAATACGACACTGAATGATGCCCACTTCCAGGAGTTTGTCTCCCTTTTTATGGCTGCTACCGTAGCCAGGCATGGAATATATAATAGAACGAACACCATCATGGCATAAGCGGACAGAGGTGTCATTCCTGAGGTTTTCAAGGTATTTTGCAGCGCCTCGCCCTCCTCTTCGTCTCCTACAGCATAGAGGACTCCCATGGTACTGACAACGATCTCCTTGGCAACAAATCCGGTTAAAAGGGCGACACTGCCCCGCCAATCAATGCCGAGGGGGGCAAATACAGGCGCCATGGCTTTCCCAATGCGACCCATATACGATTTTTCCGCCTTTTCTGCAAATCGCGTACTTTCAAGCTTCGCGATTTCAACATCTCTGGCACTCTCCAGTGTTTCCCTGGCCATTCCGGTAACGCCTGACACTTTTGCCTGGTATGATGCCTTAATGCTGTGGATCTGGGCATCATAGTCACGGGAAAATTGAATATTCTGAGGAAAGGTGGAAAGAACCCACACAACAACCGAACCGATCAGTATGATACCCCCCATCTTTTTGAGAAATATCACGCTTCTATCCCACATATGAATCATCAGGCTGTTGAACATGGGCATCCTGTATGGAGGGAGTTCCATCACAAATGGAGCTGTATCCCCCCTGAGGAGAGTAGATCGAATGATTCGGCCTACAAGTATGGCGGTCACAATACCTAACAGGTATATTGAAAATATAACGTTTCCCGCCCTCTCCGCGAAAAAAGTACCAGCCAGCAGGATGTAGATAGGGAGACGGGCAGAACATGACATAAATGGGTTAATCAAAACAGAGAGAATACGGTCTTTTTCGCTTTCCAGTGTGCGGGTGGCCATGATGGCAGGCACATTACAGCCAAAACCCATTAGCATGGGAATGAAAGACTTGCCGTGCAACCCGATGAGATGCATGATCTTGTCCATAAGAAATGCTGCCCGTGCCATGTAACCGGTATCTTCAAAAATTGCAATAAACAGGAAAAGAATCAAGATGTTAGGGAGAAATATAACCACGCTTCCCACACCTGCGATGACACCATTTATAATAAGATCACTGAATAAACCACCGGGAAGGAGGTTTCCCACAATCCCGGAGATCAATTCTATTCCACTTTCTATCCATTCCATCGGATAGGAGCCAAGGGTAAAGGTCATCTGAAACATTATCCAGACGAAGAAGATAAAAATGGGAAAGCCAAGAAATCTGTTTGTAAGAACCAGGTCAATATTGCGCGACACATCAACACGTCTTTTTCTGGAGATCTTGAGTGTTTTCTTGATAATCCCGGCAATGAAGCCGTATCGTTCCTCAGTCATCACAATGCCGGGATCTTCATTGTACAGTTTGGCAAGTCGGTCACGATGCCGTCTGGTCTCTTCAAGGATGATTTGAGCATGATCGCTTGTTTCCTTGAGGACACGCTTCTTGATAATTCTATCATCTTCAAGAAGTTTTATCGCAATCCACCTGACATCGTAGGGGAAGTCCTCTTGAATCCTGTTTGCAATAAAATCTGAGAGTTGAGTGACAACTTTTTCAATGTCCTTGCTGTACTTGACCCGGCGTTCCATCGGAAGCTTTTTGGAAGATTCGGCTGCTTCAATTGCTTTTTTTAAAAGGTCATCAATACCCTCGTTCCTGTTACCTACCGTATATACCACGGGTACATCGAGGAGCTCGGAGAGTTTTCTTTCATCAATCTTGATATCGCGCTCAAGCGCCATATCGGACATGTTCAGAACAAAAATGACCTTGGTATCAAGTTCCCGAAGCTGGGTAGCAAGGTAAAGACTGCGTTCCAGGTTGGTGGCGTCGATGATATCAACCACCACATCGGGACTTTCATCGAGGATAAAGTCACGTGCAATGACTTCTTCAAGGGAAAAAGCTGTGAGACTGTAAGTTCCGGGAAGATCAATGATCTTCAAATCATATTCAAACCTGTCCAGGTTGCCTTCCTTTTTTTCCACCGTAACACCTGGCCAGTTTCCCACCTTCTGACGTGTCCCTGTGAGATTATTGAATATAGTCGTCTTTCCTGAATTGGGGTTACCTGCCAAAGCTATGGTCAGGGTCTTTGGATGTGTCATTCTTTATCTTCTCTTATGTTTTCAACGGTGATATGTGCGGCTTCTTCTACGCGAAGCGATACATGATACCCCTTAATAATCAGTTCGATGGGGTCTTTCAGGGGGGCATATTTTTCTACGTGAACCTCTGAACCCTTTAAGAAACCCATCTCAAGGAGTCTCCGTCGAAAAGAATCGTTACCTCCCACATGGGCAATGATACCGGTTTGTCCTTCTTTCATTTCGCTGAGGTACATTCTTCATCCTTTCATCTGCCATTCGGTCCAACAGGTACATAGGCATTCTTCGTAATAATATTTTCGTCCTGCAAAAAATCCTTATTGTAATTACAGTGGGACAATAATTCTGGAACCAACAAATGTCAAGGTTTTTGGGTTTGTTAGAAATAAAATTACTGTTTTCTCTGTCCTTACTTTCTGATATCATCACGGAGAGAGGCAGCTAAAGGGGAATGACAGGCAAAAAATGTGTTTTTAGGGAATTATCAAGTTAAACCTGGAAAGGGGGGCATAAGTTGTGAGCAGGGTTACCTTTAGCAAGAAAGGCAGGCGTGTTCGATCAACGGTGGTTAGCGACAGGGAAAAAAGTTCAAGGCCAGTTGAAGATGTTGTTCGGAAAATGAAAGAAGGGATGCAGAAACCACCTGGTGGAGATTACCGGGCGCGCTCACTGGCCATTCACGGTTTGATATGTGCACACTGTGGCAGAGAGTTTAGTCATTCCAATCGGCACCTTCTGACGGTACATCATAAGGATGGCAATCATCATTATAATCCGCCTGATGGAAGTAATTGGGAAAATCTCTGTATTTATTGCCACGACAATATCCACAGCAGGGAACTCCTTGGGGACTATTTTGATGGAGCTGATGGCGAAAAAGAAAGCATGGTAGTTTATGAGCATGGGAATGATGAAGATAAACCCGTTTCCGGTGCGGGGATTCTGGGTGAGAAACTGCAGAAGGCAATGAAGAAAAAAGAAAAGAAATGATGTAAAGAATATGAAAAAGATTGAAAAGAAATTGTTAATATGAAAGGTTCACCACCGAAGATTTGAGAATTTCTTATAAATTAAGGAAGAGGTGCTAATGAAAATTCAAGAAATAGAAATGAAAGATTTGGATGCTAAAAATTTTATTGAACAAAAGATTGATGAAATTTCCTCCATTGTAGGGGATGGTCTGGCCGTCAATGCATTGTCTGGAGGTGTTGATTCATCGGTCGTTACAATGCTGGCTCACAGAGCGCTGGGAAACCGACTCAAATCGTACTTCATAAATTCAGGTTTAATGAGGCATAATGAACCTCAGCAGATTGTTTCGTGGTTCAAAGAATTAGGAGTTCCTGTCGAATTGATCAACGCACAAAATGAATTCTTCGATGCCCTGAGTAATGTAACAGATCCGGAAGAAAAAAGAGAGGCGATTACTCAAACGTTTTACAAGGATGTTTTTGGCCGGCTTGCTAAAGATAGTGGTGCAAAACATCTTCTGCAAGGAACGAACTACACGGATGTAGAAGAAACCGTTGCAGGAATAAAAAGACAGCATAATATTCTTGAACAGCTTGGAATTGATCCTGAAGAAAGATACGGGTACAAGGTGATAGAACCTCTAATTCAGTTGAGAAAAACGGCAATAAGAAAAATTGGAAAAGTTCTCGGATTACCTGAAGAAATATACAAAAGACCTCCTTTCCCGGGTCCCGCTTTAGCAGCAAGGGTAATTGGAGAAGTTACACCGGAAAGAGTAGAAATCGTAAGAAAAGCAACGAAAATTGTTGAAGAGGAACTGTCCGATACCGGGGCTTTTCAGTACCTCGCAATTCTCCATGAGGATAGGGTAACGGGAATAATAGATGGGAAAAGAAGTTTCGGTTTTCAAATAGAAATAAGGTGCTGGGATAGCGAAGATGCAGTAATTGGGTCACCGACGAGACTTCCTTATGAAACTCTGGAAAAATTAGCAGAAAAAATCATCACAGAAGGTGCGGGGATTGTGAGCGTCACCTACAATATAACGAAAAAACCACCTTCCACCATAGAGGCTGTTTAACCCAATTTTATTGTAAAAAGTTGGATTCGGTGAGTCTGTCATTTCATGACAGACTCTAAGTGCTTATGTCTTCAATCTCAATTCCCTTGTCGGTTATATCGTTTACATTTTTCAGAACATATTCGGCAGCCGCTTTATCGATGACGTAAATCATTTCCCCCTCGTTCTTTGCATATATCTGTCCATACGATATGGGAATCGAAGGATTAGGGTCATTCAAAAGGGATGCAGCAACCGACTCTGACTTACGACTTCCATTGGCTAAAAGGACAACCGTTTTCGCCTGATAGATAAGCTCAGCCCCCATGGAAATAGCATACCAGGGGCTTTCTTCCTTGCTTGCAAAATGGCCATCCCCAACAGCGTTCTCTACGGTATTGTCATCAAGTTTAACAAGAAGCATTTCATTGTTTTCAAAGGGTATGCCCGATTCATGAAAAGCAACATGGCCCTTTCCGCCAACACCCACGATATGCAGGTCGATACCACCTTTTTGCCTGATCTTATCACCATAAGCATCCAGTATTTCGCTTCGAATCCAGCGGAGATAGTCGGACCGGGCATCTTTATTGATAACGATTGCCTTTCCTTTATCCATGCCCTGTTCCTGCCAGTCACCGGGATAAGCCTTCATCTCTGCGTCGAGTTTTTCCTGGTCAATCAATGTGCCCCAGGGAACAATTGCTTCCTTAAATTTTTCCTGAATTAATCCAAAGAGTTCCTGAACCATGAAAAAGCCGTAGCTTTCCGGGTGAAGAGCTCTTTGCTGAGCGTTTTCACCGGGTAAACCAACGTATTCGTCGAGATTGAAACTTTCTATCTTCGAAGAATCAAATTCACCCTCATTAGCGGCCCTGGCTAAATGTTTGTAAAGACCGGTTGGGGAGTTACCTGTTGCTAAACCAAGAACAAAAGTATCCTTCATGCCCAGGGTTTTTTTAATGTTGTCAATAACAATTTGAGCGGCAACTTCACTCATGTGATCAAAATCGCTGGTTATGATGACTTTAAAAGGCATTAATTGACTCCTCCTTTATCTGTGTTTCATGTTTCGTTTGAAGTATCATCTCAAAGTGGTAAATCAAAAAACCTTAAACTTGAAACTTGAAACCGTTTCGTATTACCCCAGTTTTTCCTTAACGACGTCGGCGATTTGTTTACAGTACTTTTCCACTTTTTCATCGGTCGGCCCTTCTACCATGACACGACACATGTTCTGGGTTCCTGAGTATCTAACGAGAACCCTCCCTTTGTCACCCAGTTCTTTTTCTACGGCCTCAATGGCCCTGGCAATTTCAGGTACCGTTGATATTTCCGGTTTTGACTTTACATCAATATTGGTCAGTTTTTGAGGGAATACCGTCATGATTTTGGCCAGTTCAGACAGGGGCTTCTGTTCCTTCATCATTGCTGCCATTACCTGGAGTGCTGTAATAATGCCATCCCCTGTTGTGTGGTGCTGCAGATATATCACGTGCCCCGAATCTTCGCCACCAATGGCGGCCCCTCTGGCCCTCATTTCTTCGAGGACGTACCGGTCTCCGACCTGAGTGACTGCCTGATCGATTCTGAGTTCTTTCAGGGCTACACCGAGACCAATATTACTCATGACTGTGCAAACGACCAGATTATTGGTGAGCGTACCTTCCTCCTTCATAACCTTGGCGCAGATGGCCATAATCTGATCACCCGTCAGAACTACTCCTTTTTCGTCAACAGCGATCAGACGATCGCCATCCCCGTCAAAGGCAAAGCCGACGGTGGCCTTTTGTTTTACAACTTCTTCGGCAAGTGTCTCCGGATGTTGAGACCCACAATTATCATTAATGTTATGCCCATTTGGTTCGGCAAAGATTGAAGTCACATCAGCTCCTAATTCGGAAAATGTTTCAGGTGCCACGCGATAGGTCGCCCCATGTGAACAATCCAATATGACTTTTGTTCCTTCCAATGTGTACTCCTTTGAAAAGGTGCTTTTCAAGAAGACAATATATCGTCCTCTGGCGTCATCGATACGAGATGCTTTGCCCAGTTCATTGGGTGAGGGATGAAGTGTGTGCATATTGTTTGAAAAGATCAAATTTTCAATCTCAAGTTCTTTTTCATCGGGTAATTTGTAGCCGTCATTCGAGAATATCTTAATGCCGTTATCCTGAAAGGGATTGTGAGAGGCAGATATGACAATACCTGCATCAGCCCTCATACTTGAAGTCAAAAAGGCAATCCCTGGCGTCGGCATAGGACCTACCAGTATTGCATTAACTCCCATGGAACAGATACCTGACACAAGAGCGTTTTCAATCATATAGCCGGAAATTCGTGTATCTTTTCCAATGATAATTCTGGGAGCATGTCCCGCTCTTTTAAAGATATGAGCCGTGGCCCTTCCTATATTTAATGCCATTTCCGATGTCATCGGATATTCATTAGCTACACCCCTTACTCCATCGGTGCCGAATAATTCACCCATTTATCTCTCCTTTTTTTGTAGTACAGTATTGATTCTCTCTTGTTTTCTGATAAGATGTAGAATCTTTTTATAAAGCGGTATCACTTATATCATTCCAGTGAAAATTACAATAATAAAAAAAGATTTAGCCATACTACTAAAAAACTATAAAATCTTCAATTTGTTTACGCCCATACATCATTACGTAGTTGAGTTCCAGTTGCGAAGGGTATTGCACATCTTTTTCCATTCCGCTCGTGGTACATCATGAAAGGAAACAATTGTAACGCGTGACTGAATATGCTATTGGCGTAGATTCAAACATGAAAGTGGCTCGGAAAAAGGGAAAGAAGATGGCTAAAACAATCACCCGGAAAATTATTGAAGAGCATCTTGTCTCCGGCAGCCTTATACCCGGCACAGAAATAGCGATAAAGACAGACCAGACTTTAACACAGGACGCCACAGGAACCATGGCCTATCTACAATTTGAGTCATTAAAAACCCCCGGGGTGAAAACCGAGCAATATACCAGAATATTCTCAATTTGCCTTCGAGATACTGGATAATAAATTTCATGAACGCGCAAAAAAGATAAAGGACGATGGAAGGCACAACATTATCGTCGCAGGACTGTTATACGGACAGGGATCCTCAAGGGAGCACATGGGCGGATTCACTGTATGCCAGGCAAATCTACAGCGGCGTCGGTGGACAATCCGATTTCTTGAGGGGGGCTTACCTGTCAGATGGAGGCATTCCGATAATTGCTATGAAATCAACAACACAAAAAGGCGTGTCCAAGATTATAGATCAGAGCCCTGAAGGGATCATGACCACCGCTATTGCCGCTGACCCCGTCATTATTGTTACAGAGTATGGCGCTTTTGACCCGAGAGGGCTAAGTATTACCGAGCATGCTGTCGGGATTGCCCACTTAGCGGAACCCGAGACCAGAGAGAAACTGCTGAAACATATTTTTGACAGTGGTGTTTTTCACAAACCGCTAAAAGGGTTTCAAAAAGGCAGGCCAAAGGGGTTTTTCCCCTACGAAAGGCTTTTATAATCATTTACATTTGACAGTCTCGTAAAAAGTCGAGATTTCGCGGATTTGTCATTCCCGCGGAGGCGGGAATCTAAGGAAACCTCACGAATTGTGGTAAGGGGAAGACTATGAAATTCTCTCACAGATGCATTTTGATAGCGGGAGCAATGATCTGGTTTCTGTTATTCTGGAATCTCCCGGAATATCATGCTTTTAAGAACACTTCTGCTCTTCTGATTAAAATAACGAGTGTTTTAGCAGCGGTTTTACTCATATATTATGCTTTAACTGCTACTGCGAAAGATGCGAGCCCAATCCTATATTCAAACGAAGACGAGGAAGAAGAGGAACAAAAGAAAGAAGAGGAAAAAGATAATTCATCCTGATTGAAACTTCATCAGGTATGAAAATGCGTCGGTGGCGCGTCCACTGCAGCAATCTTTCGGAGCTTCAATTTATATTTCCGGCCATCTTTTAACTTGACTTTTGGCAAATCTATGTTTTAAGCTCGCCAAGGATAATGGCCCGGCTATGTTCGCGGGTTGGTTTGGCTCGGAAGGATCATTCCATTTGCCAGAGTGGCGACCTTAGGTTTGGGATCATTATGAAAAATCTTTGAAAGGAGGGTGGCATTTTGGCAGACGGGACAGTTAAGTGGTTTAGTGAAAAAAAGGGATTTGGCTTTATTGAGCAGGAAGATGGCCCGGACGTATTTGTTCATTATTCTTCCATCAACACGCCTGGATTCAAGTCCCTTGCTGAGGGTGACCGGGTGACCTTTGATCTGGAAGATAGCGACCGGGGACCTGTGGCAAAGAACGTAAATAAGGTTTAATTCACAATAATACAGCTATTTATAAAATAAGGGAAAATAAGGGGTCAAAACTTTCCTCTTGACAATTGGACGCTATTGTCAAGAGGAAAGATTTGACCCCTTTTGCTGAAGCCGTGCGATACGCTCGGTCAGGGGTGGGTGGGAGTAATGAAACCAGGCGTAAACAGGATGTGGATGGAGGTTGGCGAGGTTATCTTTTGCGAGACGTATAAGTGCGCTACGCAGTGGTTTCGTGGTTCCGACAAGCCGGTATGAGTAGTCGTCCGCTTCACGTTCAAATTTTCGGAAAATCATTGATACCAGAGGGGTAAAGTAAAAAGAGATCGGTCCGAAAAGGGCAGTTATAAGAAATAGTCCCACGTAGGGGATGTTCAGCTCAAAGCCGAATGTTTGATACATAAATGACCAGTCCATCAGGCGATAAACCAGATAAAATAGGAAGAAAGAGGCGATTTCCATAAATATCAGTTGTTTTATGATGTGCTTCTTTTTCCAGTGTCCTATTTCATGGGCAAGCACAGAGAGGATTTCGTCTGATGTATGTGATTCAAGCAGGGTATCAAATAAGACAATCCGTTTTGTTTTTCCAATGCCGGTAAAGTAGGCGTTGGAGTGTTTGCTCCTTCTACCCGCATCTACCTGATAGACCCCCTTTGTTTTCAACCCCGCTTTTTCCATTATGGAAATGATTCTCTGCTCCAGTTCCTGATCTTCTATCGGTTCATATTTGTTAAACAGTGGAGCGATAATGACCGGATATAGCCACAGGATGAGTAGTTGAAAGGCGGCAAAGAATATCCATGCCCATAGCCACCACGTTTTTTCAACGCAGTAGATCAGAGCCAGCAGGGGGCCGAGAAGAAGAACCATGAGAATGGCTGAGATGAGCAGGTTTTTTAATAAATCGGTTATCCATAACTTGAGTGTAATGGTACTGAAGCCATGTCTTTTTTCGATTACAAATGTGCTGTAGAGACTGAGGGGAATGTTGAGAATACCGCTGATTGCTGCAAGTGCAGCGAAGAAGAGAAGTCCTGACAGGATGAAGTGAAGCTTATACGACAGTATGGTGCCGGCGAGCCAGGGTAGAAAGCCGCTTAACAGTATAGTCAGCATGACCAGATCATCGAAGAGATGTTCGATGGAACCAAACCGGGAAGAATCCACGGTGTAATCGGTCATCCGGGAAAGTGTTTTGTCATCTATTTCCCCGCGGAAAACTTCGGGGACTTGATGGCCGAATTTGCGGAGATGGTGGATGTTGGTCCGTGTAAGTGTCCATCTGGAGACCGAGCTGGTTGCAAAAATGATAAGGAAAACAAACAGAAGGGCATTAAACTGGATCATGTGAAAATCCTGCGAATTGGTGTTCTGTAGTAGGGCCTGTTCCCCGAACAGGACTGTTTAAAAACGATGAGGGCATCGGCCCCTACTTCCTGTCGGCAAAGCACCGGTCGTAAAGGGAGGCGAAGCCGTCCTTTCCAGTGGCGAGCATGAGAGTCAAGGGCATTGCCTCACTCCCCAGTATCAACATCTTTTCGGCAGTTTCCCTTATATCCCACTGGGCGTCTCTATCTGCCCGTAGCCGGGCGATATGGTATAATTCCCTGGCGTTTATCTTTATGGTAACTTTTTTTCGATGGGCGTTGGTCAGAATGTAGCCTGCAGCGACCGGAGCAACTTTCTTTATTTGTTCATAAGTTTCTTCTGTTTGTGATATGATATCCCTGAAGTGATTTTCCATTCCAATTTCGGATATCGCCGATGGTATGGTGACGCCAAGTGCCGGGTCATAGTCCTGGAAGATTATTGTGGCCATCCGGTGTCTTTTCAACTGGGCGAAACATGTTGCGCTAACAGTAAGTTCAAATAGGAGGTCAACATTTTCGAATTCTCTCAGAGCGGCATCATGTGGCTGCATATGCCGGCAGGCAGTTTTGACTACTTCTTCCTTTTCTTCGTTGTTCATGGACGAAACAATTACCATACTCTCCTCTAAAGAGATGTTTGATGAAGAGTGAATGAGCAGGGCCACTATCTTATCGTCGGCATCGGGTGTTGAATATGAGAGAACTACGCTGTCTTCTTCAGCGTTTCCTTCCTTTTCAGTTTTCCAGCTCCATTTTTCAATCAGCTCCTTCGCTTTTACCTTTAAGTTATTTCTGGTCATGAGATCAAATTCGGTCGGCTTCGTGTATCTGATCAGGGAGGGAGCGATATCTTTCGTTGCCTGGTAGAGTTTATTGCTGTATTCTCTCGCTTCGGCTGTGGGGTGGGCGGCACAACGCCTCAGCATCAACTCAAGATTTCTTGCATTGAGGGTCATCCCGAGCTGGGTTTCAGTTGCCAGGGAAATAATGTATCTTGCATCTTCCTTTGCCCATCCTTCCAGAACCCTGCGGTTTACCGGATCAGATGCCATCTCCCTGTTCTTTTCAAGAACATATGATTTCAGTTTTGAATACAAATCGTGATAGAACCGGTTCTGCTCTCTAATGGTCCTGATAAAAAGTTTCTCAACACCGGTATGCCTTATCTCTTCGGGAATGACAAAATCATCTTCCAGCAGGATATATCTTTGCGATTTCTCTGTGTAGGAACAGAGGCGAAACTTTTCGATTTCCTCAACAAGGAGGCGTGAGACATCCAGGACATCAATATTGAAAACGGCGTGTTCGGCGATGGAGCTGTGTCCCATCTCGAAGACGATACTGTGATTGGAGTTCCTTGCCTTTTCAACTTCTTTTCTCGCTGTTTCTCTTAACTCCATTACAGGAGACGGGTTTCTGCTGATGCGGGCATAGGCGGCGGAGATAGTCTCCGGTGTGAGGGCTTTTTCATCCGGACGAGACGACTTGATTTCTTTTATAATTTCATGGTCAAGATTGTATCCGGCAAGAATAATATTCAATGTGAAGTTTTCCCTGGACTGATATTGAAGAGACCGTTTTGGAAAAATCTTTTTGCTAACAGTTGCTCTTCGCGGGTGTTATAGCAGGATTTAACTGTACGGTCAAACAGCATATCAAGGCATCTGAAAAAGGTTTCACGGAGATAGCGGCTGATGAGGGCATCGGTCCCTGCAATTAGCTATACATTTTCAACACCCCGATCTTTCAGTATCTTCTCTATTTCCTCTAAGGCCTTCTCGATTGTTCTCACCCTGATGAAATTTTCCTCTTCCTCGATTTCAAATTTCGGACAGTTAAGACCAACAACGGGAGTTCCGCTCTTCAGTGCGACGGCGATTTCAGAGAGGGTGCCCGGGCCACCGCTCAGTGCAACCAGGACATGGGGCGTCTTTGCATTGATTACGTTTCTGGCATCATACATTCCTGTATAAATCGGGATATCAACAAATTCATTGGGATATCCTCTAAGTGGGAGCTTCCTCTCACTGGGGAGGACGGCGATCACAAGCCCTCCGGCCCGATGTGCTCCTTCGGAAGCTGCCTTCATCACACCGCTACCTCCTCCCGTGAGGAGGACATGGCCTTTTCCGGCAATTTTTTCTCCCAGACGATAAGCATCTTTCATTGCGGCGGGGTTGTCCCTGTGGCTTCCCATGATACCGATAATAAAAGGTTTTCTATTAACTGAAATCTTTGACATATTCTCCCTCCACAGAGGGTCAGGTCTTGCAATGCAACATTTATCAACATATTATGGACTGTAATTTCCTACGTTATAACAATATTAGGATACATGGAATCTCCAGTTGCTGTCAATTACAATTTAACTGTGAGCCGTTCGGTAAGACGAACATAAAGGCACGGTAGGCAAAAGTAATTCATTCTGAATGTTGCATTGCAAGACCTGACCCCCTCTGAACTTTTTTTTGTTGATATGAAAGTGATTTTTTGTTAAGTTCTCACCCTGTGCTTTTAATAAGGCAATAATGGGGGCAGGCTACTTTTTGATTGGAGGATGAATCTTGAAAAAGATAAAATATCTGATGGAGAATGAAGAAGAGAGTATTCGGTTGGAGGTTAAGACAAATCCGGAAGCCGTTAAAGAACAGGCCTCCTGGTGTGGGATGAGACCTGGACTGAGGGTACTCGATGCAGGTTGCGGGCCGGGAAAAACGACATCTATCCTGCATGAAATGATCCAGCCGGGCGGGAGTATAGTAGGTGTGGATTTTTCAGAGGAAAGAATAAACTATGCCAGGGAGCATTATGGGGGAAAGTCCGGGATTGATTTTTATGTATATGACCTGAGGGATTCCCTGGATGATCTTGGTCAGTTCGATATTATATGGGTTCGCTTCGTACTGGAATATTATCGTGCAGGGAGTCACGATATTGTTAGAAACCTGAAAACTTGTCTCAAACCTGGAGGATACCTTTGTCTACTGGATCTTGATCATAATTGTCTCAATCATTACGAGCTTCCGCCCGGGATGGAGGAGCTTTTGCCTGAACTGATGGCCAGATTAGATGAAAAATATAACTTCGATACCTATGCAGGTCGGAAATTATATTCCTATCTTTATGATAATAGGTATGAAGATATCAATGTACATCTCATGCCGCACCATTTAATCTATGGAAAAGTAAAGGATGGGGATGCGTTCAACTGGATTAAAAAAGTGGAGGTAGCCGCTGTGAAAATCGGTGATATATTTAGTGGTTATCCCGGCGGGTATGAAGCCTTCTTTGCTGACTTTAAAAATTTCTTTTATGACACGCGACGCTTTACTTACACTTCCTTGATCCTGTGCATGGGGATGAGGCCTTTGTCTGGTTAAGTTATTTATGTTCCCCAATCTTGTTTGAATTCAAACCCTTTTTCTTCAAAAAGCCTCAAACAGGCATTTACAACATCAGGATCGTAAGAAACACCTTTAAATTGCGAAATTTCTTTTAATGCCTCGTCTATTCCCCGTGATGCCCGGTAAGGACGATGACTGGCCATTGCCTCTACTACATCTGCGACGGCAATAATCCTCGCTTCTAAAATAATTTCATTCCCGGTAATACCTTTAGGATATCCGGAACCATCCAATCTCTCATGGTGTTGAAGTACAATTTCAGCAATAGGAGGTGTAAATTCAACTGTCTTTAAGATGTTATAACCAATTTCCGGGTGAGTTTTTATCATATTGAATTCAATCTCACTTAACTTGCCAGGTTTGACTAAGATTTCAGCAGGGATGTGTATTTTACCGATGTCATGAATCAGGGAGGCCATATGGATTATATTTATACGTTCTTCTGGAAGGTCCATTTCCTCAGCAATGGCGGTGGCAAGATCAGCAACCCGCTTTTGATGACCGGCTGTGTAAGGATCCCTTGACTCGGTAATCATTGACATGGCATTGATGGTGCTGTTCATGGCCATTTGCAGCCTTTCGAAGCTCTTTTTCAACTCTATCTCCGAGTGCTTCAAATCTGTGATGTCCTTTAATGTTCCCACGATTCCGGTAGCATTTCCCTCTAAGTCAAAGTTCGGAGCATTATTCATCGTGAAAAGCCGCTCACGTCCGTCCTTACTTATCATTATAATGTTGACATCTTTGATTATTTTCTTATGCTTCTCTATTGTTTTTATGAGACGACCAGTGTTTTCGTTTCCTTCTTCCCTTATAAAGTTTATAAAATGTCTCCCGATGACCTCTTCTTTCTTATGTCCCAATATCCTTTCCCAGGCAGGGTTAACATATGTGAATAATCCCTCCATTCCCAATGTGTAGATGATGTCAGGAGCATTACTACTGAGGGTTCTGAACCGTTCCTCACTCTCCCTGATTTTTCCGTAAGATTTCGCATTATTAATGCTAATTCCGATCTGGTTAGCTATTCCCAGCAAAAGACTCATATCGCTCTGCGTGAGCGCTCTCTTAGAATGAACGTTATCTACCGTCAGGATTCCTTTTGAATCTTTTTCATATACTATCGGTACACAAATAAATGATTGAACGCCCATTTTTTTTGCAAATTCAAGACTCCTTTTTGAAAAATCTTTTTCAACTGCCTCAATATCGTTGATCAGAAATGGTTTTTGTTCCTTGAAAGCCAGAACAAACTGTCCTTTAGACTGAGGCTTATCAAGATGAAACTCTGTTTGTTTTAATAGTTCTTCACCCGTTTGCTTATATCCATAACCGGCTGTATAAACAAGACGAGTCCTCTCTTTATTGGAGAGCATGATCATTCCTCTATCAAAATCAAGCCGTTTTCCCAGAGTATTCATTGTAAATTTGAGGAGCTTGTCTATGTCCAGGATACTGGAAAAGGCCTGGCCAAGCTCTTGAATAAGCAGGGCATTGTTGTATCTAATATCGGTCTGACTCAAAAGACTGCTTGCCAGATAACCCTGACTTTCGAGGTCTACCACTATTTCTCTTTTCTCCCGATATTCTGAATAAAACGAGACAGCAAACACAAGAAGGGCGCATGACAGCATGGAGATCAACCAGTATGTTCTCGGCAGGCTAAAAAAGAGCATAAAAAATAATATAATGCCGACAGGAATCGTATAACTACGGATTTGTCTCCACATAAAGGCCGGGCTCTTTTCCCAGGTAATGATATAGCGGCAGCAGTCCCCGCCCTTGTGTATACATGTAGGATGTTCGATTATAGCGAGTTTTTTTGTGAACGGCTTGGTCATACCTTCAAATGCCCCCCACCTGTTCTCACATTGATAGAGATTTTCCTCAACATTCGGTTTAGGTGTGACAACAACCTCTACTTTATTGCGTTTAAGCTTTTTTACATGTATATCACAGGCGCGGCTCATACGCGCGTAGAGTTTTTCCAGCATCATATAGGCAGTTACGGGAGTGATAAACCCAAGCATATATTGCTTCATAATACCCCACGCCTTGGAGGTGCTTGCATAACGTCCAACTTCACGGGCAATATTCGGATCACCAGTCTTTTGGATCAAAGCCTCCTGGAGGAGATCTACCTGCCTCTGACTGAACCAGTGGCCCTGATCATCAAGTTGATATCTTGTGATGTCCGAATAATCGAGAATGGAATCAACATCAACTTCGGGGTGATGCAGATTTAGATATTCTATGTAACTTCTTAAAATCATGCAGCTGTATAGTGGAATGTTTTCCGTTTTTGTTAAGTCTGGTTGTGTCGGGTTGCTACTCATAACTCATCCTGAATGTTCGTTGCATATATTCCATCAATTTATATGAGTAAGGCATATTCAATATCCACATCTGGTATTGTTTGTCATAAGGTATATTCCAAACTTCAACATAATCGGGAGGATAGATTAAAATAGGTATTGTGTCGAGACGATAGACATCGGCCAACTGCCCCACGGCAAGGGAAAGCACTTTCCAGGGCAGCCTCTCCGGGTCGGTCACAATAGCGGTGATGCCATTTAAAAGTTCCGACAGATTCAATCCCAGATCTGATTGATTTACAATCAGAACAGCGCTCAGGTTGTTCCTGTGGATGAGGGAGAAGGCCTTCCATTTTCTTGTGAAACCGAGCCGCCCATAAACCTTTTCAAGAGATTCATCTTGCATATTTCTCTGCCCGAGACCAAGGACATTCAAAAATAGACCCCCGGAGTTATTATTATAAAATTGTTCCAACTCTTGCAGCTCAAATGTCGATATCTCCTTCAATAACCACCCTTCCGGGAGAGGGGTCTGTAGGGGGTCGACCGGGTATGTCAAATAGGAAAAGAGATCCAGCGAACAAAACTGGGGGTTATTAAGTTTCCTTGCGAAGCCGCCAAAGGCAAGATTGGGAAATTTATTTTCTGGCTGGAAAAAAGCCATTACATAGTCCATCTTTGCCGAAGGCAGGTTATAGATGCCATGAAGGAAAATCATGACAGCATTTAAAACATTAAGACCAGCGGGCCTTAAACCCATGGGTCTGGCGGCATGGTGATGGATCAACCAGGCCCGCTCATATGCCCTTACCATGGACAAATGACCATAAATTTGCCCATTCCTTTCGTAAGTGAAGTGACGGGCGATTTCTGGATTATCCTGATAGAGCTTCCGATAGGTTTCCTTGAGATTATCTCGATGAGACTGGATTTGGATGTATTTTTTGGGATAGATGAAGCCCGTCTCGAAAAAGAACTTCCACAGGGCATCCATCTCCACCTCCGTGGAGACATAAGTGTGTGAATCCCTATTCCTGCTCAGTATGTGATTGAGACGGCTGTAAGTGTGGACGTCCATATCCAGAATGGCAATACCCGTGTAGACCTTTTTCTTTTTTGTTTCATTCTGACGATGATAGATTACCTGAGCCGTGCAAACCATTTTCAAAGTGCCGGCATAGGTGATCACCATTTCGGGGATAATCATGCCCGGCATCAGCACGCCTTCACCAACCCTTTCATAAATGGAAAATCCCGACGTGGAGATATCAAAGATTTCAAGCTTGACCCTTTTTTTAGAAAAGGGATGTTTAAAAACAACCACGGGCGGCGGCATCAGCCGCTGGCGGGGTTTACGGATCTCCTCTTTTTTGAAACGGCTGATCTGATCATCCACAGGCGCCAGCACGATTTCTCTTTCCCGATGACCATCGGTCTGGCGAATAATGACACAGGGACCGGAGAAGACAGCTTTTTTATTGTTATACAAATTAATTACGACCTGGCGATCCGAATTGAGCCACTTAAAGAAGTCGGAATTCACTCTGACACGAAATCCCGCGGGGCTGAAATCCACCAGTTCACCGCTGGCCAGGAAGCCGGTTTGAATCAGCTCGGCCGTGATACCGCGGCAGACAAACCGCCGGGTCTGACGTTGATTTAGAACATAGCATATTTTTGGTAAACGGACTTTACAACCTTCACTGCTGGCACTTAGAAGACTCGCAGGTACCAGAATAATCGATTGACCATCTAAGATGATCAGATATCTAAATTGATAGTTTGCCAGTTTTAATTCTAATGGAATTTCATCCAACCACCGGCAGGTGACTTCATTTCCCATACATGGATCGGGTGATGCTCTTAACAGGATTCCTTCTTCATATTTTGGGTGGCTAAAATAGACAAAGATATGGCCATCCATAAAGTTGATATGGTTGAGGATATTGATCAGTTTTTCCTGATTTATTCTGGGGGAGAATTCGATACGGTTAATCAGATCCTGGTGCTGGAACAACCGTGGCGGCAGCAGGGTTTCCACGTCAGCAGAAAAAGAAGTCATCTTTTTATTTATATCCATCTTTGAGGTGTTTACATCGGTAAATGCAACGTTAACAGAAGCGTTTTGTAAGTTTAAGAGTTGAACCTTTTACCCGTCAATCACCTTCAGCCCGGCCTTCCCATCAAGGAGAAAAATTATTTTGAATACCCTGCCCCGTAGACATGTTAGATAGTTTGTCTTTCCTTTAGTTTTGAAATAGCTAAAACATTTGCTTCGACTTCTTCGTCAAGTTTCGTCAATTTATTGATTACCTGTCCTACTTTTTCTTCCCAGAACGCCGCCAGCTCTTTCTTGAAAGAATCGAAGAGCTTATCTGTCCTTTTTTCTAAAAGCTTTTTATGACGGACATAAAAACGATAGCCAAAAAAGACATTGATAAGTGCATAACTCCCCAGAGCTGCAAGACCTGCAGGGCTGAAGAGAGAGAAAATTGCTGTTAATAAAAAGTTAAGCAAACTGCTCCAGCCGGGATATTCAAAGAGTTTCTGCCATGCTCCTTCTCCTGCCAGAGCGAATAATAAAAAAATGAACAGGAAGAGATAGCTAACGTATTGGAGTCCCCGGAAGGCTAAATGAGATGTTGCCTTGGAAGATGTCAAACATGTTTGAAACATCTTTCTTAGTTTTTCATCCATATTTTCCATGTCGTGTTTCTCGTTCAGCATCTCTTCAAGCCGGTTCATGAAAGAAGATGAAATACCCCTGCGCAGGAATTGACCGGCTAACCGGTTTTTCAGCCTGTCGGAGTAGCGCTTAAATATAACATAAATTTCCTCTGTAGGGAAACCAAAAATAGAATCTTCTGTTTTTCCACGATCTTTTAATAGCTTATGCCACTCCCCGATAGCGTAGCCAGGTCCCACCAGAAGGGAAGTATCCTCCATTTTTGAAATGAGCACCGGCCTCAACTCTCTTTCTACCAGTAAAACCATAGATTCCTGAGCCACCTGTGTCCACTCTGATCGCTCACTCTTTAGCTCTTCGATAGAGTTTTCTACCGTTTCGTGCAGTGCTTCGAGGCTGGCCAGCTCTTCATCGAATAATGAGAGAAGTTTATTCAGTTCACTATCAAGATTGGCGGTCTTTATATTTTTGACTTCTTTGAGCTCTCTTTGCTGGAAGATATGCCGGCGAAAGCCTGGGAATTGATTCCAGTGGGCAAACTTTCCGGAATTCAGGACCTCGCTGGCTGATATGGTATAGATAGGGAGGTCTGCAAACCCATTTTCCCTCAGATATTCTTGTAGCCGGTTGATGACTTTCTCCAGTTCTTTGAAGCCTGCATCAATGGATTTCCCTTCGAATAATATATCTGTCTTGTTAAGGACAAAGAAGAAGTTCTGTTTCGCCCTGGGAACGAGACTTAAGAACTCATAAAAGCGACCATCCCCGTACTTTTCCGGCGATGTAACCCAGACGAGAACATCCAGATATTCCAGGAAATTGAAGACATGTTCACGATGTTCTCCAATGAGACTGTCAAAATCCGGAAGATCACAGAGAAGGATCTGTTGTATCGATTCCGCTTCGTGGGTAAACTCCTGCCATGGAATACCGGACATGGGTAGAGACGATGGGAACGGTGATTCAGCGTGCCTGTAAATCAAAACGGAGTCTGTATGAGGCCGGCGGTGACTGGTGGATGAGATGGCGAATCCCGCCAGGGCATTCATCAAACTAGATTTTCCCACACCGGTTCCTCCTAAGAGGCCAACCATTAGAGAACTTTGCGCTAAGGAGCCAAATTTTTCCAGGAGATTTTGAGAATTTGCGAATATTGTCTCTTTTTCTTCCTGAGAAAGCGTGAGAAAAGTGCCGTTTTTCAATATTTTTTGAAACCGAATTAAATCATCTTGCAGTTTTTGGGCAGTATCTTTCATCTCAAACTCTCCATTTGTTTCGAAAGAGATCGAAGGGCTTCGATAGTTTCCTGTGATGTCAGAAGAGGAACAAGACACGATTCATAGCGATCTCTCTGTTCCCGTAATATAGAAATGAGACTATCTTGATAACGCTGGTTCAGTTCACGGGCTATTTTTTGAAGCTCATGGTATGCAAAAAGGTTTACCGATCCTTTTGTTATTAGTGGCGCAAGGACAGTATCCAGAGCTGCCTCCAGAAGTGTTATACCACCTCCTAAAACAACTTCAAAGGTCAAAATTAGAATTCCCCACAGTATTGACATAGAGTAGATACCCAGTTCTTTGCTCTTCGGAATACTGCGGGCCAGATCCTGAAAATTTTCTTCAAGCCAGTTAGCCAGATTTTCCTGTTCTTCCCGGATTTTTTCTTTAATCTCTTCACCGGAAAATACAATATCTGGCTGTCGTAGTTCATGGAAAAGTGGAGAGGTGTCATCTGCGGGAGAAAGCTTTTCCAGAACGAGACGGTTAAATCGGTCAATGGTTGTAAGGACAGGCGAGACATTGACTCTCTGCCTGACTTTCAGAAGCTCTTTTTTGTGAGACTCTGATGAATTCCTTTTTTTGAATCCTAAAAAATTGAAAGGCAAAAGAAACAAACGGGTAACGTAACGTCTTGGCCTTGCAAGAAGATCGTACTTGTTGAAGATTTTTCTGATTTCACCCTGGATATGGTCTCGACTATCACTTTCATAGTAAGTTTCTGTTTGTGCAATTAGATACTGGCTGCTGTCTTTAAAGAGTGAATCGAGCTCCGCCGTCCATTTTTGACCTGCTGTGTTTTCATTTTCCAGTAGATGGAGGAAAAGATCAGTTTTATCTTTCAGGTTTTGAGCATTTCTTGCTTCGCTGTCCCGGAGGAGCTGGATGAGTTTGTCCCTGTCTGCCTCCTGAAAAAAGGCAGATGTAAATTTTCTGAGTTCCTGCTGATTCGAAATTGACTCAACGGAGGGCGATTGCATGTATGGTATGAGCCAGAAACGGTCTTCCTGGATTTTTATGTCCTGGTCCTGGAAAAAGAGGAGGACTTCCTCCCGTCTGGTTACCGGGTCGGCTTTGTTGAAAAGAAAGAAACAGGGTTTCCCTTCCCTGTGAATACGGTAAAGGAATTGAGAAGGCACATCGTCGGCGTACTTTTCCTGGCTGGTTATAAAAACAATCACATCAGCTAAGAGATAAAGATCCTCGGCCATTTGACGGTTCTGTATCTCAAGACTGTCCAGATCGGGGGTGTCTGTCAGAACAAGATGACTGATCTCATCCCGGGCGTGTTCTACCACAGCAAAACTTCCATTGGTGGAGCCGCGCTCACGCTCTATTTCAAATTCGGGGAATGGAAAATTCTCTTCCAGAGGGGTTTTTTTATGGACATACACTATAGTTCCCGCTGTCTTGGGTCTTTCCACACCGGTTTCACTTATGTACGATCCGCAAAGAGCATTAAAGAGTGTGGATTTCCCCGTTCCTGTCCCACCTATGAAGACGACCCAGAGTAAAGACTTTTTATGTTTATAATTGAAGGCTTTCAGTTGTCTTGCAAGGGATTTTTTGAGGTGGTTGATATCCTTTACCGATTGCGTGAGGCCCGGACATTGTACCGCATCCCACAAAAGATCGGGTTGTAGAATTCGGAACTTGTTGGAATCAAAGTGAAAATCAGGTCCGGATCTCATAGATTTGGATGCCTCCTGAAGTTTACGGTTGGGTGACAGGTATCTTATGTGTACCAAATGGGATGGCAAACATCAACGCTATTTTTACAGGAGCGAAGGAGTTAATGGTTTTGTAAAAAAGACTTTGTTTTTACTTGATAAATGTCCAATACGGGAATATAATGGCGAAAATTTATATACTTATAACGCAAGACGTTTGTAAAACTGTTCTACAAATGAATGACGGAGATAAAAAGTGAAAATTGCAACTAAAATCAGCCTCTCTTTTTTTATAACAGTTCTGATAATTGCAGGCATTTCAGGTCCCTTTGTTTATATTGAGAGCAAGGAGGATATAAAAAAAGCAACATTCGCACATTTAGAGACAACTGCCTGGTCGAGAGCAGAACATATAGAGACATTCCTGAAAATGCAAAAAGAAAAGATAATACAGCTATCCCAAAGCACGGTTATTGCGAGACTTTTGCGTATAGGCGAACAGAATCCGTATTATATGGATAAACTTGATGTGGTTCGAAAGAGAATAGAAGGAACAGAAAAGGTCAGCGAATCTATTTATGAAATTTTTGTTTTAAATACGGAGGGGAAGGTCGTTGCCCCCAGTGACAAACACAAGATCGGTCTGGACAGATCCACCGATGCCTGTTTTTTAGAAGGAAAGTCGGGACCGTATATTAAGGATGCTTATTATTCCAGGACAACAGGTCAACCGGCACTTGCTATCTCTGCCCCCATCGGCCCGTTCGGGGAATGGGCCCTACAGATTAGGATTATTACGAAAGAGGGTAAATTTCAATATTTAGATTCGAAGGGAAGGAGCTAAAAACAACATGGAGAAAAGGGCAAAGATTTTAGTTGTTGAAGATGAGAAGGTTGTTGCCGAGGACGTAGCTAATATTCTGCGGAACCTTGGATATGATGTTCTTGCTGTTGTTTCTTCCGGTGAGGATGCTGTTAAAAAAGTGGAGGAAACGCCTCCGGATTTAGTATTGATGGATATCATGTTGGAAGGTGGCATAAGTGGCATAGAAGCCGCCGGGCAGATACATTTCCTGGGTGTTCCTGTTGTATATCTTACTGCCTATGCGGATGATGAGAGGTTACAGAGGGCGAAGAAAACAGGGCCGTTCGGTTATATACTCAAGCCGTTCGGGGAGAAAGAGCTGCATAGCTCCATTGAGATGGCCCTTTACAAACATAAAATGGAAAAGGCACTTGTGGAAAGCGAAAGACGCTATCGTCTGCTTGCCGAAAATGTATCAGATGTCATCTGGACCATGGATATGGACATGCGGTTTACTTATATAAGCCCGTCTACTTACAATCTCACGGGCTATACGGTTGAGGAGTGTGTGAACATGACACTTGATGGGCGTTTGACTCCCAATTCTTTCGAGTTTGCTTCCAGGGTTTTTAATGAGGAAATAACCATTGACGCTTCAGGTTTACAGGACCCATCTCGAACACGTTTACTGGAGCTGGAACTGGTGCACAAGGATGGTTCAACCTTCTGGGTCGAGGTAAATGTATCACTTATGCATGCCCCGGATGGCCGTCCGATTGGGATTTTAGGGGTAACACGCAACATCACCGAACGCAGGCAGGCAAAGGAGGAACTGGAGCAAAGTTACGAAAAACTGAAAAAGACACTGAATGAAGCGATCAATTGCCTGGCATCAGCAATTGAGGTGAGGGATCCCTATACTGCCGGTCATCAACAACGGGTGGATGAGCTTTCCTGTGCCATAGCCAGAGAGATAGGTCTTTCAGAAGATCAGGTTCAGGAAATCCACATGGCTACTGTTGTTCATGATATTGGCAAGATAAATATTCCTTCCGAAATTCTCAGCAAGACCTCACGGTTAACAGAAATGGAGTTCAATATGATAAAGACTCATCCGCAGGCAGGCCACGACATATTAAAACAGATAGAATTTCCCTGGCCAATTGCGCAGATCGTGCTTCAGCATCACGAAAGGATGGATGGTTCCGGATATCCTCAAGGTCTTAAAGGTGAAGAGATTCTCCTGGAAGCGAGGATCCTGGCTGTAGCCGATGTTGTTGAAGCCATGTCCTCTCACCGGCCTTACCGGCCCGCCCGGAAGATAGAAGAGGCATTGGAAGAAATTTCAAAGAATAGGGGTATTCTTTATGATCCCCAGGTGGTAGATGCCTGCCTGAGGCTTTTTACTGAGAAAGGGTTTGCGTTAGATAAGGCATAAGGTAGTGCGGGAGCTCTGACCCCCGCCCCGTAGCGTGGAGTCTCCGGGGGTGAGAGGGGTCAGGTCTTGAAATGCCACACACAAATCCCTCTTTACTAAAGTATGGCGATAGGGTATTAAAGATTTCCCACTGCCCTACTAAAAAATAAGAGGATGTAAATGGAAGATAAAAACAAAACAAAAGGGCAGCTCGTCGCTGAATTAGCAAAGTTGCGTCAACGAATTGTTGAATTGGAAGCAGCAGAAACCGACCACGAGCAGGCGGAGGATGAGCTGGAGAGGCACCGTGAACATCTGAGGCTTATAAACCGGATATTAAGGCATGATATAATAAATGATCTGGCTGCCGTAAAAAGCGGTGTAAGGCTTTACAGGGACTCAGGAGATGAAGTGTTACTGAATGAGATTACAAAGAAAGTCGACAAGAGTGTTAAGTTAATAAGAGAAATGAAAGAGCTTGAGTCTTTTATCTTGTCTCACAAGGATCTGGAATTCCATGATGTTAAGGATGTTATAAAAAAGGTTATTGAAAGTTATGAATCCGTTGAATTTACGATTGAAGGCAAAGGACAGGTTCTTGCCGATGAAGCTTTTGGTTCTGTTATTGATAATATAATCAGGAATGCCATAGATCACGGGAAGACCGATAGAATAGATATAAAGATAGAGAAAGACGGGAGGTATTGTGAAGTAAGGATTGCCGACTATGGTGTTGGAATTCCTGACGATATAAAGGACAAAATTTTTGAAGAGGGCTTTAGATATGGTGAAACCGGTCATACCGGTCTTGGATTGCATATAGTCAGGAAAGCTATGGAAAACTATGGTGGGAGTGTATATGTTGAGGATAACGCCCCTCAAGGGGCGGTATTTGTACTGAGGCTGAGGAGGTTAAGGTAAGTGATGAGGAGTGTGCTAAAATATGGAGAAGAAGAAGGCAAGGATTTTAGTTGTTGAAGATGAGCGGGTTGTTGCTGAGGACACAGCTAAGATTCTGCGGAACCTTGGATATGATGTTCTTGCTGTTGTTTCTTCCGGTGAGGATGCTGTTAAGATAGCGGGAGAAAAACTCCCTGATTTAGTATTGATGGATATCATGCTGGAAGGTGACATGAATGGCATAGAAGCTGCCGGGCAGATATTTTCCCGTTTTGGTGTTCCTGTCATGTATCTTACTGCTTATGCGGACGACGAGAAGTTACAGAGGGCGAAAGAGACAGAGCCGTTCGGTTATATACTCAAACCGTTCGAGGAGAGAGAGCTGTATAGCTCCATTGAGATGGCTCTTTGCAAATGTGAGATGGAAAAGAAGCTTCGGGATAGTGAAGAAAGGTATCGCAGTTTCGTGGAAAACATAAGTGAAGTAATCTATTCGTTAGACGAGAATGCAGTAGTAACCTATATAAGTCCCAATATTGAATCGCTTGGCGGTTACAGCCCATCCGAGGTCATCGGCAAAAGATTTACTGAATTCGTTTATGAAGAAGACCTGCCCGGTCGCATAAAGAATTTTCAGGAGATTATGTCCGGGGGCAATGAGGCAACCGAATATCGGTTTCTGACCAGGTCCGGCGAAATCCGCTGGGTAAGGACTGCCGCCCGGCCGATCTTAAAAGACAATCGTATTATTGGAGTACGGGGGGCGCTAATTGACATTACCGACCGCAAGCAGGCTGAGGAAGAGCTTGTCCATATGGCGACGCATGACCAGCTCACCGGTCTATCCAACCGGGTGCTGTTCAGTGATCGTCTTGCTTTAGGCCTGGTTCATGCACAACGTAATCAGAAAAGGCTGGCCGTAATGTTGTTAGACCTGGATCAGTTCAAGGAGGTCAACGACACGTTTGGCCATAGCTTTGGAGACAGGTTACTGCAAGCTGTCGGTAAACGCCTGACAGGACTCCTCCGTAAGGGCGATACCATTGCCCGCATGGGGGGTGACGAATTTTTGCTCTTGCTGGCTGAAGTTGTTCATGTGGAGGATGTTGCTAAGATTGCCCGGAAGGTTCTTGATGCAATTCGGGAGCCGCTTGTGGTTAATAATCACAAGCTCCATATTACCACCAGTTTGGGGATTGCTATTTATCCTAATGATGGTGAAGATGCTGACACATTGATAAAAAATGCCGACATCGCCATGTACAGCGCCAAGAAACAGGGCCGGAACAATTACCAGCGCTACAGTTCAGACATTGACGTAAAGGGCCTTGAGTGACTGCGGATTTATGGGGACAGATTTCAAATTTGTTCCCCTACTTCTTCTCTTCCTGTTCAAGGAGTCTTCTTGTTTCGTGAAGAAAAAAACTCACTTTATAATCCATGCCGAGATTTGAGTATTCTCTTGCCACCGTTTCAAACCTCTTCAAGGCTGCGCTGTATTTTTTCATCTTAAAATAGAAATGCCCCACGTAGAACTCGTGCTCACCCAGCCTTTTTCTGCAATACCTCAATTTTTTCTCTGCCATAAATGAAAATTTACTTGAGGGGAATCGGGAGATCAGTCTTTCAAATTCTTTTCTGGCCTTGAGTGTTTCCGTTTGATCCCTGTCTATGCTGTACATCTGTTTGTAATGACACATACCGAGCTGGTACATAACATAGGGCAGGTTTTCATTTGTGGGATGGAGGTTCATAAAGTCATTGTAGTACATTTCGGCTTCAGCGTAGTCCTTTTTGCTAAAACAGGAATCGGCAATCCCGAGCTCGGCCATTATGGCAAATTTGCTTAAGGGATATTCTTCTTTCAGCCTTTGAAATGATTCTATTGCTTCTTTATAGTCGCCATCCTGATAACGTGAGTAGCCATGTTCGTAGAGCCCTTCGGGTGTAGCGCGGCTCATGCTCGGGCTACCCCACAAGAAGTGACATCCTGACAGAAAAGCTATTAAAACAATGATAGAGAAAATTTTTGCGAGACGCATTTTAAATTTCCTTATCTGAAAATCCCCCTTTAAATCCACTCCGTAGCGTGCCCCTTCTGTGGGGCACATACTGGCGGGGCACGGAGCCCCCGCGCTTATAAACTTTCCTTTATAACATCTTCTATGTGTTCCTTGGGCACCAATCCGACTATCGTCTCCAACAAATCCCCGTCTTTAAAAAGCATAACAGTCGGTATACCCCTGATACCGTACCTGTTGGCTGTCATAGGAGCGTCATCTACATTCAGCTTCGCCATCTTGGTTTTGCCTTCGTATTCTTCTGCGAGTTCTTCTACAATAGTTCCCATTGGCCGGCAGGGGGCACACCAGGGTGCCCAGAAATCGACCAGGGTCGGCTTTTCTGATTTGATTACCTCTTCTTCAAAGTTACTGTCGTTCACATGAACTAAAATGTCTTCTTTATTCATTCTTTATCTCCTTGTAAGATTTTGTAGGGTGAAAAAGCATGGCGAGCGCACTCCTCACAGCAAGCTTTTGGAACTTCAATATAGTTACTATATCGGATAATGTCAAACGCTAAATCAATTTGCTCAGATTGTGGTAGTGGCCGATACCCTCACCGGCCCGTTCGGGGAACAGGTCCTACTTGAAACCTGTCTCAAAAATCTCAATCCGGTTTTGACAGTAGCTCGCTAATTTGATATTAGTTGCTCGACATGGTTTAAGCGTTCACCGAGGAGGATCAAGTGAAACGATTAGGGATTATTTCAAGTACGGTTCTGGGAAAGAGTAAAACCTTTGAAAACCTGGAAGAGAGAACAGTGGAAAACGAGTTTGGGAAGGCCACGGTTCTCATTTCTGATACGGCAGCTTATATACCGCGACATGGAAAAAACACGAAACATCACATCCTCCCTCATCTGATTAATCATAAAGCCAACCTGAAGGCATTGAAAGATCTTGGCGTTGAAGAAGTTGTAGGTACCAATTCCACAGGCTCTTTAAAGAGACATTTGAAACCGGGAATGCTTGTCGTACCGGATGACTTTATTATGTTTTCCGGCGGGCCAACCATATTCAATACGAAACCCGTTCACATTACGCCGGTTTTAAGTGAAGAGGTGCGGCAGAAATTGATTGAAGCGGCTCATGACTGTAACATGGATGTTATAAATGGTGGGGTCTACTGGCAAACCACAGGGCCGAGACTTGAGACCAGGGCTGAGATCAGTATGATGGCGCAATTTGCGGATCTGGTGGGAATGACCATGGGGGACGAGGCTGTAATAGCAGGGGAGTTGGACTTGCACTATGCATCTATCTGTTCTGTTGATAATTACGCTCATGGTCTTGAAGAAAAGGAATTGACCATGGAAAAAATATTGTGGCATGCCCGCAGAAATGCCGGATCAATAGTAAAAATCGTTGTGAGATATATGGAAAGGAGAGAAGGGTGAAATTTTCCAAGAGAGGAGATGGTGGAGAAACGAGCCTTCTTGGTGGACAGCGGATACCGAAATACGACCAGAGGCCCGATACGTACGGGACACTTGACGAGGCGAGTTCTGCTCTCGGTGTGGCCAGAGCCATGACGGAAAACCAGAAAATCGAAGATATTATACTTGATGTGCAAAAGGATTTACTTATCATGGGGGCAGAGCTTTCCAGTCTGCCTGAGGATATTGATAAGCTTACTCAGAGGATAAGTGAGGGAGATGTCAGTCGCCTGGAAGGGATCATAGATGAACTTCAGAGAGATGTAGAATTGCCGAAGGTATTCATCTATCCCGGAGAAAGTGTCGTGTCCGCTCAGATAGATGTGGCAAGGACGATCGTAAGACGGGCGGAAAGAAAGGCGACAAAGTTAAAAAAAGATGGGTTGATCAGCAACAGTGAAATAAATAAATACCTCAACAGACTGGCTGATATGTTATTTACCCTGGCAAGATTTGAGGAGAGCAAATGATTTTCCCTGCAGCAAGTTGCGGGGAATTAAACCTTACAGATTTTGCATCGTCCTTCAAATGATTGGAGTAATCCGTGTAATCTGCGAAATCTGTGGATTCAAAATGCTCCCAGCTGGCAGGAAGATATTTTGATCTTCAATGTCTCACATGCGGAAGAGACATTCATCTTGGGGATACCGAATTTCCTGGC
>Ga0209121_10000519_pt1 | contig 40759 bp, 57 predicted proteins | sample Cruoilmetagenom3_FD_187292 | JGI IMG/M metagenome (GOLD analysis project Ga0209121, IMG submission 187292) | Oil polluted marine microbial communities from Coal Oil Point, Santa Barbara, California, USA - Sample 3 (SPAdes) (version 2) | ecosystem: Environmental > Aquatic > Marine > Oil seeps ... | reverse complement strand
GTTGATCGCCCCGATCGCCATGGAGGACGGCCTGCGCTTCGCTATTCGCGAAGGTGGCCGCACGGTTGGCTCGGGTCGTGTCACGAAGATCTTGAAGTAATCGGGATACATCGTCTCGTTATCGACGGAGGGTAGAGAGTTGGCGAACCAGAAGATCAGGATCCGGTTGAAGGGTTATGACCACGAGATCGTGGACCAGTCCACGAAGATGATCGTGGACACCGCTCAGAAGACCGGTGCGAAGGTGTCCGGCCCCATTCCGCTGCCGACGGAGCGCAATCTATATTGCGTCATCCGTTCGCCGCACGTGAACAAGGACAGTCGCGAGCACTTTGAGATGCGGACGCACAAGCGTCTCATCGATATTCTCGAGCCCACGCCCAAGACGGTTGACTCGCTTATGCGACTCGATCTTCCCGCAGGCGTGGACATTGAGATCAAGCTCTAGGAAGATATAGGTTTCGACACCGACTCCGCAGTGCGGATCGGTATGCAGTAGTGGTCCGCTGGGAAACGTCGCGCAGACGGTGCGACGCAGGCATGACCCAAGACCACGTGAGTAGAAGGAATGAACATGCGTAACACGATTCTTGGTAGGAAGCTGGGTATGACCCAGGTCTGGAGCGAGGACGACCGGTTGATCCCGGTGACCGTCGTCGAGGCCGGACCGTGCGTGGTCAGCCAGGTCAAGACCGTCGAGAACGACGGCTATTCGGCAGCTCAGATCGCTTTTGGTGAGCTGAAGCCGAAGCAGACCAACAAGCCGACAGCCGGACACTTCGCGAAGTCTGGCATCGCGCCTCGTAAGCATGTCATCGAGGTTCGCCTCGCTGAGAGCGATGAGGTCAACGAGGGTGACGAGTTCACCGTCGAGATGTTCGAGGCGGGTGGCAGTGTCAACGTCACCGGTACGAGCAAAGGTAAGGGTTTCGCCGGTACGATCAAGCGTCACAACTTCAGTGGTGGCCCTGGTGGCCATGGTTCGCACTTCCACCGAGCTCCCGGTTCGGTCGGTCAGTGCGCGACGCCTGCTCGCGTGTTCAAGGGCAAGAAGATGGCCGGTCACATGGGTGATGAGACGGTGACCGTCAAGAACCTGAAGATCGTGAAGGTGGACGTGGAGCAGAACCTGCTTCTCGTCAAGGGCGCTGTCCCCGGTGGCAAGGGTGCCCTGCTCAAGATCCGCACCGCTTAGGTACGGACGGCATCCGGTACCGGTATACGTTTTCAGAGGAGTAAGAAACGATGGCAACTGTTGAGATCAAGAACACCACCGGCAAGAAGGTGGGTAGTGCCGAACTGACCGCTTCGGTCTTTGGCATCGACCCCCATCCTCACGCCGTGCATCAGGTGGTGCGCAGCCAGATGGCAGCGCGCCGCGCAGGTACGCATGCCACCAAGGGCCGCAGTGACGTTTCGGGTGGTGGAGCAAAGCCGTGGCGCCAGAAGGGCACCGGTCGCGCTCGCCAGGGTTCGATTCGTTCCGGTCAGTGGAAGGGCGGCGGCGTCATCTTTGGGCCGAACCCTCGTTCGTACGCTTTCAAGGTACCGAACAAGGTAGTCAAGCTCGCGATGCGCAGTGTCCTCTCGGCCAAGGCGGCTGAGGGCGTGCTCCACGTAGTCGACGAGTTCGGCTTCGACAAGCCGTGCACCAAAGACGCAGCTGTTGCGTTGGGTAAGCTCGGAATCGAGGGTCGTGTGACCGTGATCGTCGCCAACGACGACACCAACGCGATGCTCTCGCTTCGCAATCTCCCCAAGGTCCGTGTGATCACGGCCTCTGAGGCGAACACGTACGATCTGGTAGACAATACCGCCGTGCTCTTCACTAAGCCGGCTTTGACCTGGCTTGAGGAGGTGCTGGCATAATGTACGATCCCCGCAAGATCATCCTCCGACCGATCATCTCGGAGAAGTCTTACGACATGATCAATGACAACCGCTTCACCTTCGAAGTTGAGAAGAAGGCGACGAAGCCGCAGATCGCCCAGGCTATCACTGAGATCTTCGGTGTCACCGTCACCAAGGTGAACACCATGAACGTGGCGGGTAAGCCCCGCCGTCTTCGCGCTGCGAAGGGAACTACCCGGTCTTGGAAGAAAGCGATCGTCACCCTCAAAGAGGGCGATTCGATCCCGTTCTTCGAGGCTCAGTAACACTGTAGAAGGTTCGGTCGGAGCGGACGTCTGTTGAGAGATGGAGCCGCCCGGCACCGTGGTAGTCCGGCGTCGTGACCGCAGTGTCCCGAAAGGGGTGCACGTCCCAGCGGAAGCGGCCATCGGACGGAAGGAGAGACAATGGGACTGAAGAAATACAAGCCGACATCACCGGGGCGCCGTTTTCAGACGGTGTCCGACTTCGCGGATATCACGAAGTCGACCCCGGAGAAGTCGCTGTTGGAGCCGTTGCACAAGACGGGCGGTCGTAACAACAACGGCCGTATCACCACGCGTCACAAGGGTGGCGGCCACAAGCGCCGTTACCGCAAGATCGATTTCAAGCGGAACAAGGACGGCGTGCCCGCAAAGGTCGCGTCGATCGAGTACGACCCCAACCGGTCGGCTCGAATCGCCCTGCTGCACTATCTGGATGGCGAGAAGCGCTACATCATCGCCCCTCAGAAGCTTGGCGTCGGCGATATGGTCCAGTCGGGTCCTGGTTCGGATATCAAGCCCGGAAACGCGCTTGCACTGAACGACATTCCGACAGGTACCGTTGTTCACGCAGTTGAGCTACAGCCCGGTCGCGGTGCGGCACTCGCACGTTCGGCCGGTACGTCCATCCAGTTGATGGGCAAGGAAGCCGGATACGCGATTCTCCGTATGCCGTCGAGTGAGATGCGTCGTGTTCTGTCGACCTGTCGCGCCACCGTGGGCGAGGTTGGCAATGCTGATCACGGCAACATCTCAATCGGTAAGGCCGGTCGTAACCGCTGGAAGGGTATTCGTCCCACGGTTCGTGGTACTGCCATGAACCCGGTCGATCACCCCCATGGTGGTGGCGAGGGCAAGAACAAGTCTGCAGGCCGTCACCCTGTTACGCCCTGGGGTGTTCCCACCAAGGGTCATCGCACCCGCAAGAAGGGCCAGGCATCGGACCGCTTGATCATCCGGCGCCGCAAGAAGTAGTGGCTGAGACGACGAGGAGCTTGATCTGAGATGAGCAGAAGCTTGAAGAAGGGACCCTTCGTCCAGCCGCGTCTCCTGGATCGTATCCAGAAGATGAACGAGGCGGGCGAGAAGAAGGTCATCAAAACGTGGTCGCGTTCTTCCACCATCTTCCCGGAGATGGTAGGACACACGATTGCGGTGCACGACGGTCGTAAGCACGTGCCGGTGTACTGCACCGAGTCCATGGTCGGCCACAAGCTCGGCGAGTTCTCGCCGACCCGCACGTTCCGTGGCCACACGGGCGACAAGAAGAGCCGGTAGGGAGTGCCGATGGAAGCCAGAGCAGTTGCACGTTATTTGAGGGTGAGCCCGCGTAAGGCTCGTCTCGTCGTGGACTTGATCCGCGGCAAGTCGATCGAAGACGCGCGCGCCATTCTGATGTTCACCCCTCGCGCTGCCGCTGAGGACGTTCTCAAGGTCCTCAACAGTGCAGTCGCGAATGCAGGTAAGAACTTGAAGATCAAGGCTGAGGACCTCTACGTCTCCACGACGTTCGTGGATGAGGGACCGACGCTCAAGCGCATACGACCGCGGGCCATGGGTCGTGCGTCCAAGATCAACAAGCGCACGTGTCATGTGACCGTGATCGTCAAGCAGCGAGAGGAGGCGTAGAGCCGTGGGTCAGAAGGTATATCCCGTAGGTATCAGGCTGGGAATCACAGAGAAGTGGCGTTCCCGTTGGTATCAGGGAAAGGGCTACAGCGAGACTCTCGCGCAGGATCTTGAAGTGAGGAAGTTTCTCACCGATCGACTTCGCCGCGCAGCCGTGTCCCGCGTGGACATCGAGCGCAAGGGTGACAAGGTCATCGTCGAGCTGTGGACAGCACGTCCCGGCATCGTGATCGGCAAGAAGGGTTCTGAGGTCGATGCTCTGCGCAAGGAGCTCGAGAAGATGACCGGCGGATCTGTCGCTGTGAACATCGTCGAGATCAAGCGCCCTGAGCTCGATGCAGTGCTCGTGGCACAGTCGGTCGCCGATCAGCTTGTTGGTCGAGTCGCATTCCGTCGCGCCATGCGCAAGGCGGTTTCGTCGGCCATGAAGAGTGGCGCGCTGGGCATTCGTATCCAGTGTTCCGGTCGTCTGGGTGGCGCCGAGATGGGTCGTCGTGAGTGGTATCGCGAGGGTCGTGTGCCGCTGCATACGCTTCGCGCGAAGATCGATTATGGAACCTCTGAGGCTCGCACCTCCATGGGAGCTGTTGGCGTCAAGGTCTGGATCTATCGTGGCGAGGTCCTTCCGGGTCAGCCTATCCCGACACCGGCGGACGATCGTCCTTCACGCCCTCGTCGCGACAATCGTGGTCGCGACAATCGCGGTGGAAGGAGAAACTAGATGCTTCTGCCTAAGCGAGTAAAGCACCGTAAAGTGCAGCGCGGTTCCATGAAGGGCAGCGCAAAGGGTGGCACCAATGTGAGTTTCGGCGAGTATGGTCTCAAGGCCGTTGAGGGCGCATGGATCACCAACCGTCAGATCGAGGCAGCACGTATTGCCATGACGCGCTACATGAAGCGTGGCGGTAAGGTGTGGATCTGTGTGTTCCCCGACAAGCCCGTGACGCAGAAGCCGGCCGAGACCCGCATGGGTTCCGGTAAAGGTAACCCCGAGAAGTGGGTCGCCGTGGTCAAGCCCGGGCGCATCATGTTCGAGGTCGCCGGTGTTCCTGAGGATGTGGCCAAGGAGGCCATGCGCCTTGCGGCACACAAGCTTCCGATCAAGTGCAAGTTCGTGAGACGAGCCGATACCGGTGGTGAGGCATAGATGAAGGCAATAGAGATCCGCGATATGGCAGACACGGAACTCCTTGAGAAGATCAAGGATTCCCGTGCCGAGCTTTTCAACCTGCGTTTCCAGCTGGCCACCGGTCAGCTCGATAACCCTGCTCGCATCAAGGACATCAAGAAGGATATCGCACGCCTTCTCACCGAGATTCGTACCCGCGAGCTGAGCGCCGCCTCTGACGCGGCAGCATCGTAAGGACGGTTGGAGTAGATATGACAGAGCGCAACAGCCGCAAGGTACGCACGGGAGTCGTTGTTTCGACAGCCGGCGATAAGACTTGCGTGGTCCAGGTTTCATCCAGAAAGCGTCACCCGCTGTACGGCAAGATGATGACGCACAGCACCAAGTTCCATGCACACGACGAGGAGAACGTTTGCGGCGTGGGCGACATGGTTTCCATCATGGAGACTCGTCCGCTCTCGAAGCTCAAGCGGTGGCGCCTCGTTGAGATCGTAGAGAAGGCCAAGTAGCAACGACCCGCTTCCGGGTGATATGCACCCGGTACGGTCGTCAACGGTACGGAGGACGAGATGATTCAGGCAGAATCCCGGCTCAAGGTGGCCGACAACTCTGGTGCACGCAAGGTGCTGTGCATCAAGGTACTCGGCGGATCCAAGCGTCGGTATGCTCGTGTAGGCGACACCATCGTCTGCACGGTGAAGGAAGCGATTCCGAACGGCACCGTCAAGAAGGGCGAGGTCGTTAGGGCAGTCGTGGTCAGGACCAAGAAAGAGGTCCGCCGCAAGGATGGTAGCTATATCAAGTTCGATGAGAACGCTGCAGTTATCATCGATCTACAGGGCAACCCTCGGGGCACGCGCATCTTCGGCCCGGTCGCACGCGAACTGCGTGATCGGAAGTACATGAAGATCGTGTCGCTGGCTCCCGAGGTTATCTAGGAAGGTATGTGAGATGGCGAAGTCCATGACGATTCACAAGGGCGACAAGGTTAAGGTTATCGCCGGCAAGGACAAGGGCAAGGAGTCCCGCGTTCTCCGTGCGTATCCTTTCAAGGAGCGACTTGTGGTCGAGCGTGTCAACATGATCAAGAAGCATGCGCGCCCGACACAGAAGAACCCACAGGGTGGGATTCTTGAGATCGAGGGCACGATTCACGTGAGTAACGTTATGCTCGTGTGCCCGAGCTGCTCGCAGGCAACTCGCGTGTCACGTAAGCGTGAAGATGGCGTACGTGTTCGTGTATGCAAGAAGTGCGGAAACGCAATAGACAAGTAGTTGGCCGTCGGCGAGGTAGTCTCGTCGAGAAGCGTCGGGTCGGAATCCGGCGTGGATAAATGACGGAGGTATGACAGGTGGTACCCAGGCTTAAGACGCACTATAAGGATGAGTCAGTCGCCAAGCTGGAAGAGCAGTTCGGCTACGACAACATCAATGAGGTTCCCCGTTTGACCAAAATCGTGGTCAACATGGGCGTGGGCGCCGCGTCCCAGGACAAGAAGCTCCTGGACTCGGCAATCGAAGACATGATGATCATCACCGGCCAGAAGCCGCAGGTGACTCGTGCCAAGAAGTCCATTGCGGGATTCAAGCTTCGTGAAGGTGTGCCGATCGGCTGCAAGGTCACGCTTCGGGGTGACCGTATGTGGGAGTTCTTCGATCGTCTGCTTTCGACCGCGATTCCGCGTATTCGAGACTTCCGTGGGATGCCTGCGACATCGTTTGACGGTCGCGGCAACTACTCCATGGGTGTCACGGAGCAGTTGATCTTCCCGGAGATCGACTATGACAAGGTTAGTGTCATTCGTGGTATGGACATCACGTTTGTGATGTCTGCGAACACAGATGAAGAAGCGAAGGCATTGCTCGGCACCTTCGGTTTCCCGTTCAAGCGATAGTTGTATTGGGCGCGATTCGTGCCCTAAGAAGGAGGTAATGGTGGCTAAGAAGTCGATGATAGCCAAGGCGAAGCGTAAGCCGAAGTTCTCGACGCGTACGATCAATCGCTGCGGTCGCTGCGGTCGACCCCGTGCGTTCTATCGAAAGTTTGGCATGTGCCGCATCTGCGTGCGCGAGCTTGCAAGCCGTGGCGAGCTTCCCGGTGTTCGTAAGGCCAGCTGGTAGGTCTTATCAACCCGGTGAAGGACCGATTCGGAAGGCGCGGCGGCCATGGGTCGCAGCGAACCAACGAAAACGGGATCATCCCGAACCATAGGAGGAACAAATGAGCATGACCGACCCCATCGCCGATATGTTGACACGTGTTCGCAATGCGAACATCGCGTTCAAGGAATCGACGACGATGCCCTCATCCAAGAAGCTGGTTGAGATAGCCCGCATCATGAAGGAAGAGGGATATATCCAGGACTACACCGTGACCGAGTCGGAGCCGCAGGCTTCTCTTGAGGTCACGTTGAAGTACGGACCCAAGAAGGAGCGCACTATCACCGGTATCCGCCGGATCTCCAAGCCGGGTCTTCGTGTGTATGCAAAGAAGGATGAGCTGCCCCGCGTTCTGGGTGGCCTCGGCATTGCTGTGATTTCCACATCCAGTGGCGTCATGACTGAGCGTCGAGCCCGCAAGGCTGGCGTCGGTGGCGAAGTCATCGCCTACATCTGGTAATCGGACTGGACTGAAAGGAGCGAAAGCTGTGTCTCGTATCGGTAAGCAGCCCGTCCCGGTCCCGTCCGGGGTAGAGGTGAAGATCGAAGGTTCAACGGTGAAGGTGAAGGGCCCCAAGGGCGAACTCAGTGGCACCTTCAATGAGGAGATGGCACTTGAAATGGTCGACGGTGAGCTCATTGTCACTCGCCCGAGTGACAGCCGCACACACCGTTCGTTGCATGGTCTGACCCGCTCGCTCATTGCCAACATGGTGGTGGGCGTGTCCGAGGGGTACTCCAAGACCCTCGAGATCGTCGGTGTCGGTTATCGTGCGCAGATGAAAGGCTCGGACCTGGAGCTCGCGCTCGGGTTCAGTCATCCCGTTCCGATCAAGGCTGAGGCCGGCATCTCTTTTGAGGTGCCCACGCAGACCAAGATCATTGTTCGTGGTATCGACAAGCAGCGGGTCGGTCAGGTGGCAGCTGAAATTCGTGACTGGCGCCGTCCCGAGCCGTATAAGGGCAAGGGTATTCGCTACGAAGGCGAGTACGTCCGCCGCAAGCTGGGCAAAACTGCCAAGTAGCACGACTCGTAGAGCAGCGTGGGACGGTCGGACATCGCCCCGCACGAAACAAGGAGAGTTATCAGGATGGACAGGACGAAAGCTAAGGCGGCGGGTCTCGCCCGTCGCAAGCGGAAGGTACGGGGTCGGGTCAGTGGTACAGCCACACGCCCGCGTCTCTGTGTGACCCGCAGCAGTTCGAACATCTATGCTCAGCTGATCGACGATGTCGCCGGCGTTACGCTGGTGAACGCGTCGAGCATCGACACTGAGCTACGTAGCGCACTCAAGTCCGGCGCGAACATCGATGCGGCCAAGGCCGTCGGTGAGGCTGTCGGCCGAAGGGCCCTCGAGGCTGGCTACACTGAGGTCATTTTCGACCGCAGTGGTCGCCTGTACCACGGTCGGGTCAAGGCTCTGGCAGACGGTGCGCGTAGCGCCGGACTCAAGTTCTAGGGAGGATCTGTATGGCCCGCAGGGAAGCCCCGGTATCGGAGCTGAAGGAAAAGGTAGTCTATATCAACCGCGTCTCGAAGGTGGTAAAGGGTGGACGTCGTTTCGCCCTCACTGCTCTCGTGGTCGTCGGTGACGGCAAGGGTAGAGTCGGTGTCGGCATGGGCAAGTCTCAGGAAGTGCCCGTTGCCATCAAGAAGGGCATCGAGGACGCCAAGAAGAACATGTTCGACGTGCCGCTGCAGGATGGCACGATCCCGCACGAGATCAACGGCATCTTCGGTGCCGGCAAGGTGATGCTGAAGCCGGCAGCGCCCGGTACTGGAATCATCGCAGGTGGACCGGTTCGAGCACTGCTCGAGTTGGCCGGCGTCACCGATGTACTGTCGAAGTCCCTCGGCAGCGACAACGCACTCAACATGCTCAAGGCGGCGGCCGAGGGCCTCAAGAATCTCTCAAGCCCCGAGACCATCGCGCGTCGTCGCGGTAAGACCGTGGGCCAGATCTACGGTTGGGAGGAGTAGAACTCCAATGGCGAACAAGCTTCGAGTGACGCAGACCAAGAGCGTCATCAGCCAGCCCAAGGACCAGAAGGCGACCGTACGTGCCTTGGGTCTCAAGCGGATGCGGCATACCGTCGAGCATGACGATAACCCCGTGATTCGCGGTATGGTGTTCAAGGTCAAGCATCTGGTCAAGGTCGAGGAGATATAGAGTCCTCTGATTGACTGATTCACGTGCCCCGGAACCCCGGGGCACGGCCGCAGACGCGGCAGCAAGGTAAGTCAGCCGGCGGCGAGCAGCCGGTAGCGGTGGGTGCGAGGCACTCTCCGAAGCGAAATAAAAGGAGATAGATATGCAGTTGCACGATCTTACGCCGGCCCCGGGCTCTCGCAAGAGCCGCAAGCGGATCGGTCGCGGTCACGGAAGTGGCCATGGTGGTCAGTCCGGTCGCGGTAGCGATGGTCAGGGATCTCGCGCAGGCGGAGGCAAGGGCCCGGGCTTCGAGGGTGGTCAGACTCCTCTCTACATGCGTTTGCCTAAACTTCCCGGGTTCAAGAACCACTTCCGCGTGGAGTACGTCGTGGTCAACGTTTCGCGCCTTGATGACGCTTTTTCCAAGGGCGATGTCGTGGATATCGATGTCCTTTTTGACAAGGGGATCGTCAAGTCCAAGACCGCACCGGTCAAGGTTCTCGGCGATGGTGAGATCTCCAAGGCTCTCACCGTCAAGGTGGACAAGGTGTCTGGTTCGGCTCGATCCAAGATCGAGGCAGCCGGAGGGACGGTCGAGACACTGTGATTACCGCCCTCGCGAATGCATTCCGTGTACCTGATCTGCGCAAGAAGATCATCTTCACGTTGACCATCATCGCGCTCTATCGTGTGGGTGCCCATATCCCGGTCCCTGGTGTGGACCTCGATAAGGTCAAGTCGATCGTTGAGGGCGGCGCTGCACTCGGCCTCCTCAACCTGTTCTCCGGCGGTGCGCTGGAGAACTTCGCTGTGTTCGCACTGGGTATCATGCCGTACATCACCGCATCGATCATCATGCAGTTGCTGCAGGGTGTCATTCCGGTGTTGGAGCGTTGGTCCAAAGAGGGCGAAGCCGGACAGCGCAAGGTCACTCAGTGGACTCGCTATGGAACGCTGGCCATCGCGCTCCTGCAGTCCATCGGTAGCCTCGCGGTATTCCGCGATGCAATGGCTACCGGCGGCGGTTACGAGACGCTCAGCCGTGTCATGGTCGTCGTCTCGCTTATCGCGGGTACGGCGATGATCATGTGGATGGGCGAGCTCATCACGCAGCGTGGTATCGGCAACGGCATGTCATTGATCATCTTCGCGAGCATCGTCGCGCGTTTCCCGCAGGCGATTTGGCAGGCGATCCAGTTGGGCAGCGCGTTCATGGTGGTCGTCATGCTCTTCATCTTCGTGTTCGTCATTGCGGCGATCGTGACGATGGAGCGTGGGCAGAGGCGGATTCCCGTGCAGTATGCCAAGCGTGTTGTGGGCCGCAAGGTCTATGGCGGTGCTGGTACGTACATTCCGCTCAAGATCAACGGCGCGAACGTGATCCCGATCATCTTCGCATCCGCGATCCTGTTCTTCCCGGCTCAGCTCGCCGCGATGACCGCCAACGAGACGTTGATCCGCATCGGTAATGCGCTTTCCAGCGGTTGGCTGTATTACGCGTTGTTCTTCGCGTTCATCGTGTTCTTCACGTACTTCTACACCGCGTTGGTTTTCAACCCGATCGATCTGGGCGACAACCTGCGCAAGAATGGTGGCTTCATTCCGGGCGTGCGTCCGGGGCGTGCCACCGTTGTGTACATCGAGAACGTGCTGAATCGCATTACGCTCCCTGGTGCTGTGTTCTTGGGATTGATAGCAATCGCTCCCACGATTCTTTTCCGCTCCACGGGTGTAACGGTGCTCGAACAGTTCGGCGGTACTTCGATCCTGATCATGGTGGGCGTAGCCCTGGAAACCATGACTCAGCTCGAGAGCCAGCTCAAGATGCGTCACTACGACGGGTTCTTCAAGTAGGTCAGCAACTTCTGGGAGGGAACCGATGAACATCGTTCTGCTGGGCGCTCCGGGTGCCGGTAAAGGTACGCAGGCCGCGAAGATGGTGGAGACTTGGGGATTTCCTCATATCTCAACAGGTGACATTCTCCGTAAGGCCGTTGCTGATGCCACACCGCTGGGTCTTGAGGCAAAGCGCTATATGGACGCAGGGGACTTGGTGCCCGATCTCGTGGTCATCGGTCTCGTGAAGAGTCGTCTGAGTTCTGACGATGCGAAGAAGGGTTTCATCCTCGATGGGTTTCCTCGTACGGCCGTACAGGCCGAGGCGCTGGACACCGAACTCGAGTCGATGGGCTTGTCGATCGACGCTGCGATTCTGGTTTCTGTCGACAGCAACGTGCTCGTGGGTAGACTCACTGCGCGCCGTACTTGTAAGGCGTGTGGCAAGATCTTTAACTTGCAGAACAATGCGCCAGTTGATCCCAAGGTATGCGAAGTCTGCGGAGGCGAACTCTATCAGCGTGATGACGACACCGTGGAAACGGTCTCCAATCGCCTGAGCGTGTATGAGCGCTCCACTGCACCTTTGATCGGCTACTATCGCGACAAGGGCGTTCTCAAGGAGATAGATGGCGACAGAGCGGTTGACGCTGTGTTCGCTGACGTCCGCGAGATAGTGAAGGGCTAGCGACCGTAGCGTGATTATTCGTAAGTCACCCGCAGAGATAGAAATCATGAGAGAGGCCGGGCGGCTCACCGCCCGGGCTCTCCGTTCCGTTGGCGAGGCGATTCGGCCCGGTATCTCCACGCTTGAGCTCGATGCAGTGGCCGAGTCGGTCATACGTGATGCAGGCGCAGTGCCTGCGTTCAAGGGCTTCCATGGGTTCCCGGGAACCATCTGCGCGTCACTTAACCATGAGGTGGTGCACGGAATTCCCTCCAAGCGCACGAGACTGCGTGAGGGTGACATACTCTCGGTCGACTGTGGTGCCATCATAGACGGGTATTTCGGCGACAGTGCGGTGACATTCCCGGTGGGAGAGATCACTCCGGACGCCAAGCACCTGCTTGATGCGACGAAACGTTCGCTCGAGGCCGGTATCGCCCGATGTCATGCGGGTATGCGACTCTATGACATCTCTAACGCCGTGCAGACGGTCGCTGAGGCGGAGGGCTTCTCGGTTGTCAGGGAGTACGTGGGCCACGGTATCGGACGTACTATGCATGAGGACCCGCAGATACCGAATTATGGTCCTGCGGGACAAGGTCCAGCCCTCAAAGTGGGTATGGTATTTGCGATCGAGCCCATGATCAATGCGGGGGAGGCTGCTGTCTACTCGCTCGATGATGGGTGGACAGTGGTGACGCAGGACGGCCAGATTTCAGCACATTTTGAGCACACGGTCGCATTGACCGAGGATGGTCCCGTGGTACTCACGGTAGAGTGATCTGAATTCGATTGGACGTGTGGCGCACGGATGGCTATACTAACCTTTCGTGACTTGAAGCAGTTGAGGAGCGTAGTTACTTGAGCAAGCGTGAAGACGCAATTGAGATGGAGGGCACCGTATCCGAGCCTCTGCCCAACGCAATGTTTCGTGTTGAGCTTGAGAACGGACACAAGGTGCTTGCCCATATCTCCGGAAAGATGCGCATGCATTACATTCGCATCCTTCCTGGGGACAAAGTAGTGGTGGAGCTTTCACCGTACGATCTGACTCGCGGACGCATCACCTACCGCTACAAGTAGGAAACGTTCCGAGTTGCAAGTGGATACGTTGACGCCGTTGGCGCCGAGTGTCCGAACAGCGACAAACCGCACCTGCGGCTGGGTGTGAACATAGATATCTCGCGCAAGAAGTTTCGAGAGGGAGAACGATGAAGGTACGACCTTCGGTAAAGAAGATGTGTGATAAGTGCAAAGTGATCCGTCGCCGCGGCAGGGTCTTCGTGATTTGCGATAACCCTCGCCATAAGCAGCGACAGGGTTAGGTAGGAGGGAACAAGCTTGGCCCGCATCGCAGGTGTCGACCTTCCGCGCGAGAAGCGCGTAGAGGTCGGCCTCACCTACATCTACGGGATCGGTCAGACGACCAGCGATACGATCCTGCGCGAGACCGGCATAAGCCCGGACACTCGTGTGCGTGACCTCACGGAAGAAGAGGTCGTTCGTCTGCGTGAGTACATCGACCGCAATCTCAAGATCGAGGGTGACCTCCGTCGAGAGACCGGCCAGAACATCAAGCGCCTTATGGAGATCGGCTGCTATCGTGGCCTTCGCCATCGTCGCGGCCTACCCGTGCGTGGTCAAAGGACCCACACGAATGCTCGCACTCGCAAGGGCCCGCGTCGTCAAATCGGCGCAAAAAAGAAGGGTAAGTAGGCAGGTATGGCTAAAAAGACTGCTGCCAGGACTCGCGTGCGTCGCGCTGAGCGCAAGAATATCGCCGTGGGTCAGGCTCATATCAGGAGTACGTTCAACAACACCATCATCAGCATCACGGATCCTCAGGGCAACGTGATCGCGTGGCAGTCGGCTGGCACGGTGGGCTTCAAAGGCTCCCGCAAGTCGACGCCGTTCGCTGCACAGATGGCTGCTGAGGCGTGCGCCAAGATGGCCCAGGAGCATGGTGTCCGCAAGGTCTCCGTGTTCGTAAAGGGCCCGGGCTCAGGTCGAGAGACCGCCGTCCGCTCGTTGCAGGCCGCTGGACTGGAGCTTTCCAGTATCCAGGACTGCACCCCTGTCCCCCACAACGGCTGTCGGCCGCGCAAGCGCCGACGCGTTTAACTTCGGGAGGAAGAACCTAAAGATGGCTCGCTACACCGGGGCGGACTGCAGACTGTGCCGCCGTGAAGGAATCAAGCTCTTTCTCAAGGGCGATCGCTGTTACAGCGATAAGTGTGCTATTGAACGCCGTCCGTATCCTCCTGGCCAGGCCGGGAAGAGGCGTCCGCGCGATTCAGAGTATCGTGTTCAGCTTCGCGAGAAGCAGAAGACGAAGCGTATCTATGGACTGCTAGAGAAGCAGTTCCGTAGCTACTACGAGCTGGCTAACCGCCAGACAGGCATTACAGGTATCAACTTGTTGAGACTTCTCGAAACACGTCTCGACAATGCTGTCTACCGTCTTGGCTTCGCCAAGTCGCGCGACGAGGCTCGTCAGGTCGTCCGTCACGGTCATATCACCGTGAACGATGGCCGTGTGAACATCCCGTCGTATCGTGTTCGCCCCGGCGACGTGATTGCGGTCGCGAACAAGTCCAAGGACCTCGTCGTCATCAAGACGGCACTCATCTCCTCGGAGAAGATTGAGGTTCCGGGCTGGCTGGAAGTTGACATCGAGAAGCTCGCCGGCAAGGTTCTGTCCATGCCGGAGCGTGAGCAGATCGACGCTCCCGTCCGCGAGCAGCTCATCGTCGAGCTGTACTCCAAGTAGGCCAGAAGCCGTAGGCCAAGGAGGCTTAATAGATGACAGAGTTCATGAGGCCCCAGGTGACCGTAGAGCAAGTAGGCGACCGTGTAGCACGGTACGTCGTGGAACCGCTGGAACGTGGTTTCGGCTACACGCTGGGCAACTGCATGCGTCGCGTATTGTTGTCGTCTCTTCAGGGCGCAGCAGCCACCTCTATCAGGGTGGAGGGCGTGCAGCATGAGTTCGCCACGATCGATGGCGTTCGTGAGGACGTCACTGACATCGTGCTCAACGTGAAAGAACTGGTGTTCCGCGAGACCGGTATCGGTGCGGGCGACGCTGTTGCGACGCTCTCAGCTGCCGGACCCTGCGTGGTCACTGGTGGAGACCTCAAGGTTCCCGCTGAGTTCGAACTGGTGAACCCCGAGCAGGTCATCGCAACCCTTAACAAGGATGCGAAGCTTGAGATGGGTATTCGTATCGGTGTCGGACGCGGTTATGTGTCCGCCGATCGCAACAAGCGAGCCGAGGATCCCATTGGTGTCATCACGATCGACTCACTGTTCAGTCCGATCAGTCGTTGCACGTACGTGGTGGACAACACCCGTGTCGGTCAGCGTACTGACTATGACAAACTGACCCTCGAGGTCGAAACGAACGGTGCCATCGATCCAGGTGACGCAGTTGCACGTGCGGGTCGTGTCGTGAACGAGCACACCCTGCTCTTCACTGAGCAGGCCGCCACCGAGATGCCCGAGGAGGGTATCTTCTCGGCAGTCGTCGAAGAAGGCGACACAGTGATGGAGACGCCAATCGAGGAGTTGGATCTTTCGGTCCGTTCCTATAACTGCCTCAAGAGGCAGGGCGTCAACACCATCGGGCAGCTGAACGAGTGCTCTGAAGCGGATCTTCTCAATATCCGCAATTTCGGTGCGAAGTCGATCGAAGAAGTGAAGGACAAGCTCCAGCAGATGGGCTTGGGACTCAAGCAGTAGTGGGAGAGCGCAAACAATGAGACACCTCAAGAAGGGCCGGAAACTCGGCACCGACGCGAGTCACACGAAGGCGATGAAGCGGAGTCTCGCAATCGCACTGTTCACCAATGAGCGCATCAAGACCACCGAGGCTCGCGCCAAGGAGGTCCGCACGCTGGTCGATAAGATCATCACGTGGGGCAAGAAGGGCGACGTGCATTCTCGTCGACTGGCCCTCGCTGAGATCGGCGACCGCGAGCTGGTGCACAAGGTGTTCGCTGACATCGCACCTCGGTTCGAGGACCGTCCGGGTGGATACACTCGGATCTTGAAGCTCGGTCCGCGTAAGGGCGACAACGCCCCCATGGTCATCATGGAGCTGGTCGACTAGATCACGCTTCGCGTGGATCGTGCCGTCGGCGTAAAGCCGACCTGAGCATATGACAGGAGGGAGGGCCTCGCACTTGGTTGTGAGGTCCTCTTTTCGTTCCCAAATGACATGGGCGGAAGGGGGTTCGATGAACCGATGATCAGATTCGACGAGGTTACATACACCTATGCCGGGGCGCCGCGCCCCGCAGTCCGAGAACTCACCCTGCAGCTCAATCCGGGTGAGATCCTGGCTGTCCTCGGGGCGAATGGTTCCGGCAAGTCCACCCTGGCCTGTCTCGTGAATGGCCTGCTGTTGCCGGCCTCGGGCCGCGTCTCCGTCGCGGACATGGACACTGCCGATGAGTCGACCATGTGGGATGTTCGCTCTCAGGTGGGACTGGTACTACAGGATCCGGACGATCAGATCGTCGGCACGGTCGTGGAGGAAGACGTCGCCTTCGGGCCTGAGAATCTCGGGGTCGAGTCCGCGGAGATACGTGTCCGTGTTGATGAGGTCTTGGCTATTGTGGGTCTCACTGGATTCGAGCGACGAGAACCGCATCTCCTATCTGGTGGACAGAAGCAGCGTTTGGCTATCGCTGGTGCTCTTGCCATGCACCCTGACTATCTGGTGCTGGACGAACCGACTGCCATGCTCGATTCGGCCGGCCGTGAGTCCGTACTCGCACTCATCGAGCGCCTCAGGGCGCAGGGTGTAGGCATCCTTTTCGTCACGCATCATTTGGCCGATGTCATTCACGCTGATCGCGCGATCGTGCTGGATGAGGGCAGGGTCGCCTTCACGGGAACGCCCATCGAGCTTCTCGGCCAGGAAGAGGTACTTGCCTCGTGTGGCCTTGAGGTTCCTCCGTTGCAGCGTGTGGAATCCACGCTTCGCGCCGCTGGACTGCCGCTTCCCACCGGACCGCTCGCGGTCGAATCGATCGTGGAGGCCCTGTGCAACTGAGATTCGCAGATGTGAGCCACATCTATGGCATCGGTACGCCTTATGAGCAGGGCGCGCTCGAAAACGTCTCCTTCACCGTGGAGCCAGGAACGCTCACTCTGGTCTTGGGTCCCACCGGTTCAGGTAAGTCCACCATGCTGAGGTTGGGTGCCGGGCTCTTGGATCCAACCGCAGGGCAGGTCTCGGTGGGAGACTCCGGTGCTTGGGATACGCCATCGCCGGGTACGGTGGGGCTCGTGTTCCAGCGGCCTGAGACACAACTGTTTGCTGAGACCGTGCTGAGTGATGTGGCATTCGGGCCCACTAATCTGGGGCTTGACCGAGATCGAGCGCGTGAGGCTTCGCGTGAGGCGCTCGTCTCCGTCGGCATGGATCCCGAACGCTTCGGCGACCGTTCTCCATTCACACTTTCAGGCGGTGAGGCACGTAGGGCGGCACTTGCGGGAGTGCTCGCCTTGAAGCCGCGTTTTCTCCTGCTCGATGAGCCTACGGCCGGGTTGGATGCCACAGGCCGTCATGCTCTGCACCAGGCGATTCGCGGAGTGCGAGACAGAACCGGGGTCGTGGTCGTCAGCCATGATGCCGAGGAGTTCCTGGGAGTGGCGGATCAGGTGCTCGTATTGACTGAAGGTCGAGTTCACTTCTTGGGTACGCGTGAGGAGGTGCTCGCCGATCCTCTTGTCCTTGAGGTGGATGATCTGCGCGCCCCCGATGTGCTGCGCGTGCAGATGCTTGCCCGAGACAGGGGACTCGATATCGGAGCATTCAGTCTGGATCCGGAGATCGCCGCACAACGCATTCTCCAAGTCGGGCGGTGGGGTCGATGAGACCGCCGGTTCCGTTCGGACAGTATGTTCCTGCAGACTCCATCGTGCATCGGCTAGAGGCACGAGCCAAAATGGGCATCGTGTTCGCCTATGCCATCACGCTCTTCATGGTGGACGGGTTTGCGGGCATGGCTCTCGTCGCCGTGCTGGCTGGACTTGCGATTCGTGCATCGAGAGTCCCGGTACGCCTGGTGCTCCGGGGCCTGCGCGCCGTTCTATTCATACTGATGTTCACCCTTCTTGCTCATGCGATCCGCATCAACCCGGCTACGGTTGCTCTCGTCCGCCTCGGTCCGATTGCGATCGATCCGGATGGTCTGAGGACCGGCGCATTCTTTGCGGCGCGCATCGTTCTTCTGGTGCTTGGAACCTCACTTCTGACGCTCACCACGACACCGGTTCAGCTCACCGATGCCCTCGAACGCATCATGCGCCCCTTGGCGCGATTCCGTGTGCCGACGGGGGAGATTGCGATGATGCTCACCGTGGCGCTGCGATTCATACCCACCACCGCCGAGGAGGCCGAGAAGATCGTGGTCGCCCAGACGGCTCGTGGGGCCAGGTTCGATCGTGGCGGTCCTGTCGCGCGAGCGAGAGCATATGTTCCGGTCCTGGTTCCGCTCTTTGTGAACCTCTTCCGACGTGCCGATGAATTGGCGATCGCCATGGAATCGCGCTGTTATCGTGGCGGTCTCGGTCGCACGCGGCTCAATCAGAGCGTGATGACCGGCGTGGATTGGGCGATACTCGTCGGCGGAGTGACGATATTCGTGATCAATGGAGTCCTTCTGTGACCAATGCAACGAGTTCTTCCTCGAATGGGATTCAGATGCCTGACCCTGCCTCCGTGATGGTTCTGACCCTCGCGTACAACGGCGAGCTCTTCCACGGTTTCGCCCGTCAACGGGAGGGCTTGCTCACGGTGCAGTCTTTACTTGAAGACGCGCTGACTAGGCGATTTCGTCGTCCGGTCGAGGTCGTGTGTGCCGGACGGACCGACGCAGGGGTGCATGCTCGCGGTCAGGTTGTCAGCTTTGAGATGCAGGAAGGCGAGAAGCCCAGCGGCCTGCTCATGCGGTCTCTTAACGGACTCATGAAGCCTGGCGTCGTCGTCACCGACGCCCGCCGCGCCCGCGCGGGTTTCTCGGCGCGCTTCGATGCGCAGACACGGGAGTACCGCTATCGGGTCGTCGATGGCCCGATTCCCCCGTTGGCACTGGGGGCATTCGCGTGGCACGTGCGCAAGAAGCTCGATCTGGATGCCATGCGTCAGGCGGCTGCGTTGCTCGCTGGTCAGCACGATTTTGAATCCTTTTGCCTCACGGACAGCGCAAAAGGAAGGAACACCGTTCGAACGATTGATTCCATTGATATAGAGCGCGCCGTCGAGTTGGGCGAGGAGTACATCGAGGTGCGAGTGGTGGGCAAGGCGTTCCTGCACTCCATGGTGCGAACCATGGTGGGGACGCTGTACCAAGTAGGCGTCGGGGCGCATGAGCCTGAGTGGGTTAGCGACGTTCTGGCGGCCCGCTCGCGCGCATCAGCAGGTCAGACCGCGCCGGCCAAGGGTCTTACGTTCTGGCATGTTGAATACCCCGATGATGTCTGGCTCTGATGGGGTAGATACACCCGGGTGCGTGGACATGTTGACGCACCGCAGGTCGATGGCTATAGTTACAGGGTTCGTTTAAAGGCCCCGTGAAAACCTTGATTCGAACACGTAATAGCATTCTGTTTGGAGGACCATTGAAGACCTACCACGCCAAGCCAGGCGAGGTTCAGCGCGAGTGGCTTCTTATCGACGCCACTGATTTGGTGCTGGGTCGCCTTTCAACCGAGGTCGCACAGATCCTGAAGGGGAAGCGCAAGCCGCAGTACACCCCCCATGTGGACACCGGCGATTTCGTCGTGATCATCAATGCCGAGAAGATTCGTCTGACCGGTAACAAGATGAACTCGAAGATCAACTACCGTCACTCGGGCTTTCCGGGCGGCCTCAAGGCCGAGCCTGTTGCTCGTACCTTGGAGAAGTTCCCGGAGCGCGTGATCGAGCGCGCGGTCAAGGGCATGCTCCCCAAGAACACACTGGGTCGTGCCATGCGCAAGAAGCTCAAGGTCTACGCAGGCCCGGAGCATCCGCATGCTGCACAGAATCCCCGTCTGATCACGCTGGAGGGTAAGGTCAATGGCTGAGAATAAAGCTGTCTATCTGGGCACCGGTCGCCGCAAGACCTCCGTGGCGCGCGTTCGCGTCATGCCGGGCAGTGGCAACATCACGGTCAATGGCAAGCCCGCCGATGCGTTCTTTGGTCGCGAAGCACACGTCGCCTACGTCGAGGCCCCCTTCAGGGTCACCGAGACCATGGGTCGTTTCGATGTCATCGCAACCATCAAGGGCGGTGGCGTCTCCGGTCAGGCCGGCGCGCTGCGCCTGGGCATCGCTCGTGCGCTGCTCGATGCTGGTGAGGATTATCGTGCTGAGCTCAAGAAGGCCGGTCTCCTGCGCCGCGACCCACGTATGGTCGAGCGCAAGAAGTACGGTCTGAAGAAGGCCCGCAAGCGCCCGCAGTTCTCAAAGCGCTAGGCATAAGGCCAGTCACAGAGATCACAACGACGGGGCTCGCCGAAAGGCGGGCCCCGCGTGCATGGAGGGGACGGAATACATGGGTCGACTATTTGGCACCGACGGAGTACGCGGCGTCGCCAACTCGGAGCTCACACCGGAGCTCGCGTTTCGCCTAGGTGAGGCCGCGGGCCACTTTCTGGGTGAGAAGGGTCGCGGGCGGATCGTCGTCGGCAAGGATACGCGTCGTAGCGGTGACATGCTCGAAGCCGCATTGATCGCCGGTATCACCTCCGGTGGAGCGGATGCGCTGGTGTGCGGTGTCGTTCCCACACCTGCAGTGGCACACCTGACCCGCGAACTTGGTGCCGACGGCGGTGTGGTGATCTCTGCCTCCCATAATGCGCCGCGCTACAACGGGATCAAGCTCTTCTCGCGTGACGGGTTCAAGCTTCCCGATGATCTCGAGGACGAGATCGAGGAGTTCACGCGTCGCCCCCGCGAGTGGGATCGGCCCATCGCTGAGCACGTCGGTCGCGTTGTCGCGATCGCAGACGCTGTGGAACAGTACATCGATCATTCCGTGGCCAGTATCGACGGCGGGCTGTCCGGTCTCCGCATCGCGGTCGACTGCGGGCATGGCGCGGCAGCGGTCGCGTCGCCCGAGGCACTTCGTCGGCTGGGGGCAGAGGTTGAGAGCCTCAATGAGGACTGGACTGGCATGGACATCAACGTCGAGTGCGGCTCCACACATTTGGGCGCCATTTCTGAGCTCGTGACATCCGGTGGATTCGACATGGGCATCGCTCATGACGGGGACGCAGATCGAGTGCTCGCAGTCGATGAGAACGGCGACGAGGTCGACGGCGACCTCATCATGGCAATCTGTGCAGCTGATCTTGCCGATCGCGGTGAGCTGTTATACAACACCGTGGTGGGTACGGTCATGACGAACATGGGCTTCGAGGTCGCCATGCGCGATCGAGGTCTATCGGTCATTAAGACCAAGGTCGGCGACCGCTATGTTCTGGAGCAGATGCAGAACTCCGGTGCGATCTTAGGTGGCGAGCAGTCGGGCCACATCATATTCATGCGGCACAACACCACAGGCGACGGTCTCGTGACCGCGCTTCAGCTAGCGAGCGTCATGCGCCGCACGGGCAAGCCCCTCGGAGAGTTGCGTCAGGTGATGACTCGCTACCCGCAGGTGCTGGTCAACGTGCCAGTTCGTGACAAAGCGCTGCTGGCCACAAGCTCTGAGGTCTCGTCGGCGATTCATGAGGCTGATGCCGCACTGGGGGACACGGGTCGCGTGCTGGTGCGCGCATCGGGTACGGAGCCTCTGGTTCGCGTCATGGTGGAGGCTGCCGACGAGCGCGTCGCGCAGGAAACCGTGGATCACCTGGTGGAGATCGTTATCGCCGAACTGGGCTGACCGCCAACTTCCGGTGGACGGAGGCCTACGGGATGAGTGCGATGCCGCCAGCCACGACGAGCCACCAGAGCATGGATCCCTCGGTGCGTCTCTGCAGCCAGAAGTAGAGATAGCCCAAGCTGGACGCGATCAAGGCGTAGATGAGCACCCCGGTGAGGTTGAAACCGAAGATCAGGGCGAGCAGAGCCTTGCCGCCTGCGAAGATCCCCGTGGACATGGCCACGCTCCCGCCCTGCCTGAGAAGCTGGATGCACACGAGTAGGACGATCATGGTCGCCAGCGGGAACCATCCAAGTTTGATGAAATCGACGATCTCGCTCGACATGGAAAGTCCTCCGGATCCTTCGACGGCTCTTTTCGTTTCATGAGCGTAGCATCCCTCGCGTGTTCACCTCTGCCGTTCACGCCCGTTCCCATGCCAGTCGCGGCATTGATGCGTGGTGTCCCTCGCGTGAGTCGTTGTTTGCCGTATGGGTGCTCGTCATTGTTCTGTCATCGTGCTGCGGTGTTTCGGCTGGTACAATCTGACGAGTGAGATGCTGATCGAAAGGGGAGTTGCCGGGGAAGATATCGCACGAGGAAGCGCCAGGACTGACCGCGGGGTCGCGAAGCTGCGACGGTCAGTCGACGAGGTGAGGGCTCATCGAACTATTCGGCGGGTGGTCCTCCGGCCTGATCGGGGTCGTGACGGTGTCGACAAATCCCTTGGGTGACCAGGGAGGCAAAGCGGCATCGGACTGATGTTCATCCCAGAAGGAGTCGTTCGACTCCGGCTCGCGACAGGTGTCGTCGTTGTGAGAGCAGCGCCAAAGGGGCGCTGGATCAACCAATGTCTTGGAATCGGACCCATCTGGAGGTCTTTCGTATATGTGTGGAATCGTAGGTTACGTCGGATCGCGTCGAGCGACCGATGTTCTGTTGGGGGGACTTGCTCGGCTCGAGTATCGCGGATATGACTCGGCGGGTGTAGCGATCATCTCCGACGGAGAACTCGATGTTGCCCGCAGGGTGGGCAAGCTCGTCAATTTGAGTGAAGTGATCGCCGACAATCCCATGCAGGGTGGCGTGGGTATCGGGCACACCCGGTGGGCGACTCACGGTCGTCCCACGGAGGAGAACGCGCACCCTCACATGGACTGCATGAACAGACTCGCTGTCGTACACAACGGCATCATTGAGAACTATGTCGAGCTGCGCGAAGGACTCGCTCAAGCCGGGCACGTACTGCGGTCGGAGACCGACACGGAGACAATCGCGCATCTCATTGAGAGCTACTACGACGGAGACCTGGCGACGGCTGTGCGCAAGGCGACCAAGAGACTCGATGGAAGCTACGGTCTTGCCGTCGTACATCTCGACAATCCTGATGTGATCATCGCCGCGCGAAAGGATTCACCCCTCATCATTGGTGTGGGCGTCGGGGAGAACATCGTGGCGAGTGACATTCCCGCCGTGCTCGAGTACACCCGTGACGTGCTGTCTCTTGAGGATGGCTGGGTGGCAACGGTGACGGCCACGGGAGTCACGGTGACCGACATCGACGGCAACGACGTCGTACCCGAGAGCATGTATGTGGAATGGGACCTGGCAGCCGCCGAGAAGTGCGGCTATGAGGACTTCATGCTCAAGGAGATCCACGAGCAGCCCACGGCGATCCGCGAGACGCTTCGTGGTCGGATGGGCGACGACGGCATCATTCAACTCTCCGAGCTTGATATGACGCCCGATCAGGTTGCTACGATCGACAAGGTGTTCATTCTCGCGTGCGGCACCTCGTATCATGCCGGTGTGGTGGCCAAGACGCTCGTCGAGCAGTGGGCGCGCATTCCTGTCGAAGTCGACGTATCGAGCGAGTTCCGCTATCGCGATCCGATCGTTGACGAGGCGACGCTCGTTGTGGCGATCACTCAGTCCGGTGAGACTGCCGACACGCTCGCCGGTGTCCGTGAGGCTCGTGCTCGCGGAGCCAAGGTCATCTCCATCACCAACGTGGTCGGATCGCGCGTCACACGTGAGTCGGATGGAGTCATCTATACACACGCTGGGCCGGAGATCGGTGTTGCGGCAACCAAGACGTTCACCGCTCAGATCGCTGCTCTCACTGTGCTGGCTCTCAAGCTCGCTCAGGCGAAGGGCATGCTCGAGCAGGATCGCATCGAGCGCTTGTGGGAAGAGCTCACGCATGTTCCTGATGTGGTCGAGGCGATTCTCGCCGACACCGATGCGCTCGAGGAGTGTGCTGCCGAGTACAAGGACGTGCATAGCTCACTGTTCCTGGGCCGAGGCATCGGTGTTGCGATTGCAATGGAAGGCGCGCTCAAACTCAAAGAGATCAGTTACATCCACGCGGAGGCCTATGCAGCCGGTGAGATGAAGCATGGCCCCATCGCGCTCATCACCGAGGAAGTGCCGGTCGTTGTCGTCGCGATTCAGGGACAAACCTACGAGAAGGTCGTGAGCAACGTGCAGGAGGTTCGTGCACGAGATGCGCGTGTGATCGCAGTGGCCACCCATGGCGACGAGGACATCAAGCATCACGCGGAACATGTGCTCTACGTGCCCGCCACGAGTGAGTCCATGTCGGCCATTCCCACCACAATCCCCATGCAGTTGTTGTCCTATCACATCGCGAAGCTCCGTGGCTGCAATGTGGACCAGCCGCGCAACCTCGCCAAGTCAGTGACCGTGGAGTAGTCGAATGATCACAGGTCTGGGTGTCGATATCGTCGAGATTGATCGAATGAAGCTCGCCTTGGAGCGCACACCGCGCATCAAGGAGAGGATCTTCTCGGCCGATGAGCGCGATTACTGTGACAAGCGCGCGAAGCCCGAGGTGCACTACGCGCTTCGTTTCGCCGCCAAGGAGGCGGTGCTGAAGGCGTTGGGCACGGGCTTCTCCGGCATGCGGTTCACGGATGTCGAGGTGGTGCGCGAGCAGGGTGGTCGTCCGGTGCCGCGTCTGTACGGGCGGGCGGCGGAGCTGGCAGAGGAGAACGGCGTCATCGAGATGCACCTCTCGTTGTCGTTCACGCATACGACTGCCGTTGCTTCAGCGGTCGCGATCACCGAGGAACGTCGGCCCAAAAAGGACGAGCGCCTCGATGCCAAGGCAGAGCTTGCAGCTTCTTTCAAGGAGGCTCGGTCGCTGCTCGATGAGGTAGACCTTGTGGTAGATACGGTTGAGATTGACAGTCCCGACGACGGGACTCCAGGGAATACACAGGAGTAGACAGAACGATCGAGGGGCGGTTCCGACGGGGCCGCCCCGACTGCAGGCAGGGGAGGGACTGTTGTGGTCTACGCTCTGACCGAGCGAGCGGCACGACATGCAGAGGAGCGAGCGGTCGCCGAAGCTGGCGTCGCGCTGGGCGATCTGATGCGGCGAGCCGGGGCGGCGGTCGCGGAGACGCTGTCAGCCCGTGTTCCTTTCGGGCCGGTGGCAGTCGTGACCGGAGCCGGCAACAACGGCGGCGATGGCTGGGTGTCCGCGCGCGTGCTGGCATCCGCGGGGCGCGATGTTCGAGTGTTCTCCCTGGTCGATCCATCCGAGCTCAGCGCGGGTGCGCATGATGTCGCGGCTGAGGCTATCCAGAGTGGCGTGCCGTTCGAGGTCATTTCCGACGAGATGCCGGTGCATCATCTTGCGGGTTATGCAGCCGTGGTCGATGCGCTCCTGGGTATCGGGTTCGCCGGCGAACTTCGTGGCCCGTATGTCTCGGCGGTGCATGCGATCAACGCATCGGGGGCGCATGTGGTGTCGGTGGATGTGCCGACAGGCGTACTGTGCGACACAGGCGCTGTTCCCTGTACTGCTGTTCGTGCCGATGTGACCATCACCTTCTCGTCCCTGAAAGCCGGAATCGTGCTTCAGCCCGGGGCATCGTTCGCCGGAGATATTGTGGTGAGCAACGTGGGTGTACCTGAGGAGTTCGTGGGGGAGCTCGGCGATCCGGAGGTCTGGTCGGCGGCACAGTACGGCGAGCTGCTGCCCACCCTCGAGCCCAACACGTACAAGAATGCGCGGGGACGCGTGTTGATCGTTGCCGGATCGGGGGCGTTTCCCGGCGCTGCGATACTCGCCGCCATGGGTGCGCAGCGTATGGGCGCTGGCTACGTGACGCTGGCGGTACCAGAGTCCATCGCGCATGTTGTTCAATCAAAGCTGACTTCGGCCGTGGTCATGGGTCTGCCGGAGCATCCCTCGCATACGCTCGCTTCGCGCGTGACGGATGTGATTCTCGATCTCTCCCGCGAGTTCGATGCCGTGGTGATCGGTCCTGGTATGACTGTCGCCCATGGCGCGGTGCTCGTGACCCGCAACCTCGTGCAAAGCCTCAAGGCGCCGCTGGTACTCGATGCCGATGGCCTCAACGCCATGGTCGATGCGCTCGATGCCGTTCGGGCCCGCGACGGCGCGACGGTGATCACGCCACACCCGGGAGAACTCGCGCGTCTGCTCGACATGACGTCGGCCAAGGTGCAGTCGGATAGACTGGTATATGGAGCCAAGCTGAACGGTCCGAATCTCACCTGCGTACTCAAGGGCGCTCGAACGGTCATCTGCGGAGATGGCCGGCGGATCGTGAACACGACCGGCAATCCAGGTCTGGCCACTGCGGGAACCGGTGACGTGCTCGCCGGTATGGTCGGTGCGCTGCTCGCTCAAGGGCTCGACCCGCTTCATGCGGGAGCGTTGGCGGCGTGGGTGCACGGTCGTGCAGGAGATTACGCGGCGGAAGAACTGACGGAGACATGCATGATCGCGGAGGATGTACCGGGGTTCATCTCCTCGGCAGTCCGTGAGCTGAATCAACAGACATGGTGACGAAGGGAATTTGAGATGAGAGATATCAGCGCTAGGCAGATCATGACCGGGGATCCGGTCACGGTCGCGCGTGACCTCACGGTGAAAGAGGCCGCTCGGCTCATGGTCGAGAATCATGTGGGCGCTCTGCCCGTGCTGGATGGCGATAAGCTCATCGGCATAGTGACCGAGGGTGATCTGATCATGCAGGATGTGCGTCTTGAGTTCCCGACGTACCTGCATCTGCTCGACGGCTTCATTCTCTATCCGCCCGCGACGGCCAAGTTCGAGTCCGAGCTCAAGAAGGCTGTCGCGGCCAACGTCGAGAATGTCATGACCGCCGACGTGGTCTCTGTCGACGCAGCGGACTCCGTCGAGGATGTCGCCACGCTCATGGTTGAACGTGGAGTGAGTCGTGTCCCTGTGATGGAGGCAGACAAGCTCGTGGGCATCATCAGCAAGTCGGATATCGTGCGTTCGTTGATCGTCGAAGGCTGAGCATGACGTATCAGCGATACGCTCGAGCCGAGATCGATGTCTCTGCAGTTGCGCACAATGTGCGAGCGCTCAAGGGGCTGACTCGGCGCGGCACGCTGTTCTGCGGAGTGGTCAAGGCGGATGGGTATGGTCACGGTGCCGTCGAGATGGCTCGCGCGGTGCAGAACGCGGGTGCGGAGCGACTTGCGGTCGCGACTGTCGAGGAGGGTGTGGAGCTTCGCAAGGCCGGCATAGCCGGTACGCTGCAACTTCTTTCAGAGCCTCCGGCGAGTGCGGTCGACCTCATTCTTGAGCATCGGTTGATCCCGACCGTGTGCACGCGCCAGTTCGCTGTCGCTCTCGGGCGTCGCGCCGCCGGGATACAACGTGAGGTGCGCTATCACCTCAAGATCGACACGGGAATGAATCGTATCGGCGTTCCTGCTGAGCATGCGGCGAAGTTCGCTGCAGGGCTCAAGGATTTCCCCGGTATTGAGCTCGAGGGAACGTTCACTCATTTCGCCACGGCAGATGTCCCGGGAGACTGGGACTTCGAGAGCCAGACGACGCGTTTCAATGATGCCTTGGCGGAGATGCGCACGGAGGGTGTCGATCCCGGAATCGTTCATGCGGCGAATAGCCCGGCGACGATTCTGCATCCGGAGGTCCATTACGATATGGTGCGTCCCGGTCTGTCGCTCTACGGTTTCCACCCTTCACCGGAGACCGCGGGCCGTGTCGACCTGCGCGCTGCAAGGTCGGTCAAGGCGCAGGTCTCGTATGTGAAGCGTATAGGCATGGGGGAGGGTGTCAGCTACGGACTGACATGGCGCGCTGCTGCTCCCACCACGGTTGCCACCTTGCCTCTGGGCTATGCCGACGGTATCCACCGGGCTGCATCGAACTCTATGGAGGTGCTTATCGGGGGCAAGCGCTGTCACCAGATCGGGCGTATATGTATGGACCAGTTCGTTGTCGAAGTGCCGCGAGGCGTGGAGGTCTCCTTGGGCGATGAAGCTGTGATCGTGGGCACTCAGGGGGATGAGACGATCACTACCGAGGAGTTTGCGGAGCACGCGGGCACCATCAACTATGAGATTTCATGTGGATTTGGCATGAGGTTGCCCCGCATTTACACCTGACGCGCGAGAGCCTCAAGCGCTCTTGAAATGAACCGAATCCGACGGCCCGCCTTGATGGCGGGTCGTTTCTGTTGAAGGCGGCCCGAGGGAATCCGCTGTTTGCTGAGAATTGTTTGCAGGAGCCCTCACGTAATCGTCGAAATCTGTGTGTGAGGCACGAGAAGTGTCAGGTTATGCGTTGTCTACATTCTTGCAAGCGATCAGGGGGGTATCTGTGGACGAGAAAGTCCTCGAAGAGATTCAGTTCCATCAGGAGACGGTCGAGAAGGATGCGAACTCGCCTCTACACCTGATTCGTGAGAAGGAGATGGAAATCTCCGGGCGTGTTCTTGCGGCCAAGACCGAGGCGGAGCAGATCGTTGCTGACGCGCGTAAGAAAGCGGTCGAGATCATCAGCAAATCCGAAGCCGAGTCAGTGGATATTTCGGCTGCGCATGAGCGCGATGCGATTGAGGGCGTTGAGAAGGAGAAAACGGCTGTTCGCACTGGTGCGGACGCCGAGGTCAAGGCGCTTGAGCAAACTGCGGCTGAGCGAATGGGCGATGCTGTTGTCTATGCCGTCAAGCGAGTCACCGAGGTATAGGAACTTCTGTGTGCTGCACTCAGTGCGGCTAGTAATGGGGGGGTGTTGTGGATGCTTGTCCCTATGGCCAAGGTTGAGATCATCGGGCCGAAGAACCTGTTCTTCGACGTCGTGAGTCTCGTCCATGAGCACGGGAAACTGCATATCGAGGATCTCTCGCAGAAAATCAACTCAGGCGAGCTGCCGCTCGATCGCATGGAGGTGGTCGATCAGCAGGAGGACGACCGGGAGCGCATGGAGGACATGCTCATCCGGGTCCGTGCCATCATCAAGGCACTCCACCGTCCTGAAGTGAAGCTGGACAAGGCCAAGAGGGACAGCGAATACAACCGCCTCTACGGCATGTCGAGTGACGAGCTATCGGCTGAGATCGCGGGAGTGATCGAAGAGGTCGAGGATCGCACGTCGACCCTGGCTTCCACGCACACCTCGATAGAGTCGGAACTGGCTCTGCTCGCCCGTTATGAGCCGATTCTCCACAAGATCCAGCCGCTCACCAAGCAGATCGTCTCGACCGGCGCGTATGAGTCGGTCGCGTTGCTGATCGAGCGTCGCTACAAGGCATCCCTCGAGCTTCTCAAGGAGGAGCTCGACAGGCTCACCAAGAAGCAGTGCGAGATCGTCTCGACGGATGTCGATGAGGATCATACTGCGGCCATCGTGGTGTTCAACAAGAACTACTCCGAGCCGGTTCACAAGTTCCTCGCTATGGAGAACGTGAACCAGATCAGGCTCCCAAGCGACTTCGAGGATATGCCTTTCGACATTGCGTACGATCACCTCAAGGCTCGTCGCAAGGACCTGCCCGGAGATCTGGACAAAGTCAGCTCCGAGCTCGAGGACATGTCCAAGAAGTGGCAGATCAAACTGTCAGCCATTCGTGACGTCCTCATCGACAAGACCGAGGAGATCGCCGCGATTCCCAAGTTCGGACGTACGGCGTATGCGTTCGTGGTCACAGGCTGGATTCCAGTCTCTGATGTGGGCGCGCTGCGCAAGGAACTAAGCTCCCGTTGGAACGATGACGTCATCGTCAACCAGACCGAGATCGACGAGGAAGAGTTCGCTGAGACTCCTGTCGCGCTCAAGAACGCCAAAGTGGTCGAACCCTTCCAGTCACTTCTGGGTGTCTATGGGATCCCGCGCTACGGCACCATCGATCCGACGATCTTCCTGTTCGTGTTCTATCCGCTGTTCTTCGGCATGATCGTCGGAGACATCGGATACGGCCTCATCATGCTCGGAATCGTGCTGTGGTTGCGACTCAAGTACAAGGAGAAGCCGGCAATTCAGGTGGCGACTTCCGTCCTTGGGCCCGCGTCGACGATGGTGGTTGCCTTCGGCGTGCTGTATGGCGAGTTCTTTGGAGACGTGCTCAGCCACTATCTCGGGTGGATTCAAGTCATCAATATCGGCGGAGTGGACCTGCCGTTCAACCGCGTTGAGTTGGTCATGCCCTTCATGATCATCGCCATCGCTGTTGGTGTCGTGCATGTGCTCTTCGGTCTAGTGGTCGGCATTGTCAACGCCCGGCGCATGCGCCACAAGAAGCACCTGTGGGAGAAGGGCGGAATTCTCACGTTCCTGCTGGCGATTCTTACAGCCGTTGGGCTTGGAATGGCCGGGCTAGGAGACGCCACAGTCTGGGCGCAGGCAGGGTTCGCAGCAGTTGCCGCCGCAGGATTCGTCTTCGCAGTACGCGGCGGAGGAGTCATGGGCGTCGTGGAGACGATTGAGTCCGTTGCTCACATGGCGAGCTACATACGTATTATGGCCGTTGGTCTGGCGGGCGCGATCTTCGCCGATGCCGTCAACGAAATCATGGTCAAGATGGGCAACCCCATCGTCGGAGTGGCCATTGGTGTCCTGCTTCATGGGTTGAACTTCGCAATCGTCGCGTTCAGCCCGTCGATCCATGCCATACGTCTCAACTTCCTCGAGTTCTTTGGGAAGTTTTATGAGACTGGTTCTCAACAGTACAGCCCGTTCACGAAAACCGGAGGTGGAAAGAGCGCATGATCAAGAATCGGCTCGCAAGGTGGGTGTTTGGCAGTACGTTCGTACTGACCATGCTGGTCCCCGCAATGGCTCTCGCACAGGAGACAGCAGAAGTTACGGCTGGCCAGGACGACTGGCATACGTACGCCGCAAAGGCCATCGCTGCAGGTCTGGCAATGGGTCTCTCTGCTCTAGGCGCAGGTTACGCGCAGGCAAAGATTGGTTCTGCGGGTGCGGGTACGCTTGCTGAGCGCCCCGAGGTTGCCATCTGGATCATCACGCTCCAGGCGCTCCCGGAGATCATTGTTCTGCTCGGCTTCGTGTCCGCGATCATGATCGCCGGCTAGTACTCGTACTCAGCCCGTATTGCGATAGTCGCGGAAGGAAACCGTACACATGGCGCTAGAAGATATCTTCAAAGCTCTCGAAGAGCAGGCTGACGAAGAGTGCAAGACGATCGTCACCGATGCGCGGGATCAGGCAGAAGGAATACTGACCCATGCTCGAGATGAGGCGGATAGCATTAAGTCGGACCGACTGGGAAACACCGAGCGCAGCGTGCGCTCCAAGACAGCGCAGCAGATCAACTATGCGCGGTTGGAGTCCAAGAAGCGCGTGGCCGCGGTGAAGGAACGGTCTGTCGGCAAGGTGTTCGAAGAGGCAATGAAGTCGCTCGAAGCGCTGCGTCACACGGATACGTACCCGGCCCTCATGAAGGATCTTATTCAAGAGGCTGTGGCCGGGGTCGACGGGGAGTACCGTATCCTCGTCGACCAGGTTGACGTCGACGTTGCGAAGAAGGCAGCGGCAGATCTTGGACTCTCAGCTCCGGTGGAGCAGGGTGACTCGACGATCGGCGGTGCCGTTGTCTCGTTCGGCGGCGGTAGGATTGCCCGCAGGAACACGCTTGAGGATCGGCTGGAGAAGGTCAGCGGCCTGATTCAGGCGGACATCGCGGAGATCATGTTCTCATGAGTGCATCGGCCGCAAAGCGCAAACCTGCACAGGGAGGCAAGGACTACGGATACGCGAATGCTCGCATTCGCGGTATGCGGTCGCATCTGCTCGACTCCAGTTTCTTGGACGGGCTGATTGCGGCGTCCGATATCTCCCGACTGATCCAGGACCTCTCGGAGACCGGGTATGGTCCGGATCTGGAGGAGCAGATCATCCACGGGCGCACCGCTGCGACGGTGGATGAAGCGCTCAAGGTGAACATGGTGCGTACCTACCAGAAGGTCTTGGGCTTCCTCAATGAGGAGGGTGCATACCTGGTCACCACTCTGTTGGGTCGCTGGGATGTCTTCAACCTGAAGACGATCCTGCGTGGCAAGCAGATGCAACTCTCGGCCGAGGAGATCAATGAGGGGCTGATGGCTGCGGGCCAGCTGTCATTCGTTGATCTTGAGGCTTTGGCAATGCAACAGGATGTCAAGGCTGTTGTGGATACAGCCGCGACGTGGGGCCTGCCGTACGCGAGTGCACTGCGCTCGGGCTACGCCTCATTTCTCAAGAGCGGTGAGCTGGCTGAACTCGAGCTTGCGCTCGACTGCTATTACGCCGAGTGGGCGTTGGCGCGGCTCTCAAAGCGCGGAAACAACTCCGCTATAGCCAGAAGGATTCTTGGCATTCAGATCGACACTGCCAACCTGGTCACGGTGTTCCGCTTTCAGAAGGCGGACATCAGTGAAGTGGACGCGGGACAGTTCTTCCTCAATGGGGGACCGGGAATCAAACGTGATTTCTATCTGTCTCTAGCGGCCATGTCCGACATTGACGAGGTTCTCGATCGTCTCAGGGGTACGCCGTATGGCAAGGCTCTGGACGATGTTGCAGTGAAGTACTTGGAGGAGAACTCGATCGCCGTGTTCGAGCGTGCGCTGGAGGATTACCTCATGCGCAAGGCGCTTGGACTGGGTACGGGTGATCCTTTGGGTGTGGGTGTCGTGGTCGGGTATCTGTGGGCCAAGCAGAACGAGATCACGAACTTGCGAATCGTCGTTAAGGGCAAGTCGGTAGGCATGCCTGAGGCGCGCGTGAGAGGAGAGCTGATCCTTGTATAAGCTCATCGTTCTCACTGACGCCGACACAGCTGACGGTTTTCGTTTGGCAGGAGTCGACGTAGAGGTCGCTGATTCGGACGAGCAGGCGCGAAGGGCGCTCAACTCGCTGATCGACGATGACACGAGTGGCATCATCGCCGTGAACGAGAAGATGATGGCCGCGATCGACGAGCGCACCCAGAAGAAGATCGACTCGATCTATCGACCTATCGTCATCTCTCTCCCGATCAAGGAGAAGTTGGAGATGGGCGAGGACCACCGTGCGTATCTTGCACGCTTGATCAGAAGAGCAATCGGATTCGACATCACACTGAGGCGAGGCTGATGATTCTCGGGAATATCACAAAGATCACCGGTCCTGTCGCCGTTGCGGGCGGTATGACCGGTGCCAAAATGTACGACATCGTCCGGGTCGGCGCTGAGGGTCTGATGGGAGAAGTCATCAGGCTTGAGGGCGATCGAGCGACGGTCCAGGTTTACGAGGACACTTCGGGTCTCTGTGTTGGCGATCCGGTCGAGTCCACGGAAGGTCCGCTCACCGTTGAGCTCGGGCCGGGTCTGTTGTCGTCTATCTACGACGGCGTGCAGCGTCCCTTGCCGGAACTCGTGGCTCAGGGTGGAGACTATATCGAGCGCGGTACGGTCGCTTCGGCACTGAACCGCACCAAGCTCTGGAGTTTCACTCCCAACATCAAGGTTGGAGACGAACTCGAGGGCGGCTCTGTTGTGGGCACTGTGCCCGAAGGTCAGACCATCCTGCACAGGGTCATGGTCCCGCCTTACATGAGCGGCAAGGTGGCCAAGGTCGTCGAGAAGGGTGACTACACGATCGATGATGCGGTCGTCACTTTCGAGGACGGTACAGAGGTCAAGATGAGCCAGAAGTGGCCGGTACGCCAGGGGCGTCCGTACACGAGAAAGCTCAATCCCACGCATCCATTCACCACAGGCATGCGCATTCTGGACACATTCTTCCCGATCGCCCTGGGCGGCAACGCCATCATTCCTGGCGGTTTCGGAACGGGCAAGACGGTCACCCAGCAGTCGCTCGCCAAGTGGGCTGACGTGGACATCATCGTCTACGTCGGTTGCGGTGAGCGCGGCAATGAGATGACCGAGGTGCTCACGGAGTTCCCGGAGCTTGAGGATCCCCGTACGGGCAATCCGCTCATGGATAGAACGGTTCTCGTCGCCAACACCTCCAACATGCCCGTTGCGGCACGCGAGGCTTCCATCTACGTGGGTGCCACGCTTGCCGAGTTCTACCGGGACATGGGATACAACGTCGCGATGATGTCCGACTCAACGTCACGTTGGGGAGAGGCGTTGCGCGAGGTCTCCGGTCGTCTCGAAGAGATGCCTGGTGAGGAAGGCTATCCCGCCTATCTCGCAACTCGGCTCGCTGCGTTCTATGAGCGCTCAGGACGAGTTCAGGCTCTTGGCGGCGACGAGGACAGGGTCGGATCAGTCACCATGGTCGGCGCGGTCTCACCGGCTGGCGGAGACATGTCCGAGCCCATGACGCAGAACTCGCTGCGCGTGACGGGTGCCTTCTGGGCCCTGGACACGACACTGGCGCATAGGCGTCACTTCCCGGCGATCTCATGGACCAAGTCATACACGCTGTTCCTGGGCCAGGTTCGTCACTGGTACGAGGATAACGTCGCACCCGACTGGCAGGAACTGCGCGATCGCGCGATGTTCATTCTCCAGAAGGAGACAGAGCTGCAGGAGATCGTGCAGCTGGTCGGTCCGGATGCACTGCCGGAGTCCGAGAAGATCATCCTCGAGGTCGCCAGAATGCTGCGTGAGGACTTTCTGCAGCAGTTCGCCTTCGACGAGATCGACGCGTACTGTCCGCCCAAGAAGCAGTACTGGATGCTCAAGACGATCCTCGCGTTCGATGACGCGGCCACCGAGGCACTCAACCGTGGTGTGTCGCTCCGCCAGATCCTCGAACTGCCGCTCAAGGACACGATCGCGACCATGAAGACGACGCCGCACGAAGAGGCGCTCGAGATGCTTCCGGGTTTCAATACGTCCTTGACCGAGGACATCGCAGGAATCGAGGTGTACTAGGTGACGCAGGAGACAATGACAACTCCAGCCGAGACGACCAAGAAGTCGCTCGTCTCGACCGACTACCGCACGATCTCGTACGTCACGGGACCGCTGGTCTTCGTTGAGAATGTCCAGGGAGTGGCGTACAACGAGATGGTCGCTATTCGTATGCCTGACGGCTCACGTCGCTCCGGTCAGGTTCTTGAGATCTCCGGTGACATCGCTGTCATCCAGATCTTCGAGGGCACGCAGGGCATCGATGTCGACAAGACTGAGATCCGCTTCCTGGAAGAGGTCGCACGGATCGACGTCTCACCCGAACTTCTGGGCAGGACTCTGAACGGTGTCGGCAAGCCTATCGACGGCGGATCGCCGATCGTCCCCGAGCAGCGCTTGGACATCACCGGTAACCCGATCAACCCATACTCGCGAGCTCTGCCGGCCGACTTCATCGAGACCGGTATCTCTGCGATCGACGGACTCAACACGCTTGTGCGCGGCCAGAAGCTCCCGATCTTCTCGGGTTCTGGCCTTCCCGCCAACGAGCTCGCAGCTCAGATCGTCCGCCAAGCGCGGGTCAAGAGCGGCGAGGAGTTCGCCATCGTGTTCGGCGCCATGGGTATCACCAACCGCGAGGCGTCGTACTTCCACGAGCAGTTCGAGAGCACCGGCGCGCTTGAGCGAGTCGTGTTCTTCCAGAACCTCGCGGATGACCCCACGGTCGAGCGTCTGCTCACTCCCAAGTGTGCACTGACGGTCGCCGAGTACCTCGCATTCGAGAAGGACCTGCAGGTGCTGGTGGTCCTGTCGGACATGACCAACTACTGCGAAGCGCTTCGTGAGGTCTCCACGGCTCGCGAAGAGGTTCCCGGTCGCCGCGGTTATCCCGGCTACATGTACACGGACCTTTCGACCATCTATGAGCGCGCAGGTCGCATCAAGGGCCGCAAGGGCTCGGTAACGCAGTTGCCGATCCTTTCCATGCCTGACGATGACATCACGCACCCGATCCCCGACCTCACCGGGTACATCACCGAGGGTCAGATCGTGCTCTCGCGTCATATGCACCGTCGTGGCGTGTATCCGCCGATCGACACACTTCCCTGTCTGTCGAGGCTCATGAACTTGGGTATCGGCGAGGGCAAGACGCGCGAGGACCATCGTGCAGTCGCCAATCAGCTCTACGCTGCCTACGCTGAGGGTCGTGGCCTGCGCAAGCTTGTCGCCATCGTCGGTGAGGAAGCACTTTCCGAGACCGACCGTCGCTATCTGCACTTCGCTGATAGCTTCGAGGATCGGATCGTGGGCCAGGGCGACGAGGGCCGTTCCATCGAGGAGACTCTCACGATCGCCTGGGAGCTCATGTCTGAACTGCCCATAGGCGAGCTCAAGCGTGTACGCGACTTCATCGACAAGTATCACCCCAGTGCGGGTGAGTCCGCAGCGGCTGATGCCGGCGACGGGCTCTAGGGAGGCAAGATGGAGGAGGTACGGCCAACACGGGCAGAACTACTTGAGCGTCGCGGGCAGATTCAGCTCGCGCAACAGGGCATGGACCTGCTCAAGCAGAAGCGCGACGCCCTGTTGATCGAGTTCATGGGCGTCATGGACGAGACTCTGAGGTTGTCTGAGTCGCTCCAGAAATCGGTCTCCGAGGCGCAGTATTCGCTCGCGGTCTCCAAGGCTGTGGACGGTACCGTGGCGCTCAGGTCGGCAGGTATGGCGACCAAGGGCGAGATCGTCGTCGACATGACTGGTACCAAGATCATGGGCGTGTCAGTCCCGGTGGTCACCAAGGGTGAGAGTCCGATCAGGTCGTCGTTCACGCGTGGCTATGCAGTCACGGGTGTCTCGTCGCGAGTTGATGAGACGGCGGACAAGTTCGAACGAATCCTCGACGTGATCATCGAGTACGCCGACATCGAGACGCGACTCAAGCGTCTTGGTGAGGAGATCCAGAAGACCAACCGTCGAGTGAACGCGCTGGAGCAGGTGACCGTGCCTCAGCTCAGAGAGCAGGTCGCGTACATCCGCCAGACACTGGACGAGCGCGCACGTGAGGACCTGTTCAGACTGAAGAAGGTCAAGGCCAAGATCGAGCGCAAGAAGAGAGACGCACAGACAGCACCTTAGATATCGGCATCAACTGTCTGCCGATCATAGAGATCACCAGATGCGGGACGACGTCGCCAACCGGGGGGTTCATGACGTCGTTCCGCGTGTTTTCTTCTTCAGGCAATGGGTTCCGCGCTCAAGGCGCCTCAGAGGGGCTGCAACGCAAAACGCCACCGCAGATGCGGTGGCGTTGATGCCTACAGCAGTTGAATGTGCGGCTACTCTTTGTTGGGAATCGCGGTGACTACATCGTTCAGCACGTCCACAGAAGTGCGAGCATGCTTCTTCAGTTCGCGTCCGTAAGTGAGAACCGTACGGATCTCGTGCATGGTGATCTTGCCGAAGCGAAGGTCCTCCCACGCATCGCGGTTCACATAGGCCCACAACTCACCAAGAATCCACTCAAAGTCTGTGATGTCCTGACCGTCTAGGTTCTTCCAGTCATCCTTATGCGTGTGGCGTACGCGCTCCATCGCTCGCTCTACGGCTTTTGCCTTGCGTAGCTGGAACGTGCGAATGCCCAAATCCTCGTCGGAAACGTCTGGTCGTCGAGTGCTCATGGGTGCATCCACCTCCTGCTCGTGAATTTCGGCATACGGTCTTGGTTCCCTTTGTTTTAGAATGAGCGCGGGCTATTCATTCGTTCTTTCCAGAAGGGTCGTCAATGGAGTTCTCTGAGGTCATCGCCAAGCGCCGGAGCGTGCGCCATTTCAATGCAAAGCTCAATGTCTCCGAGGGAGATGTGCGCGCCATGTTGTTGGCGGGCATAACGGCGCCCACGGCCGGCAACATACAGCCGTGGCGTTTCACCGTGGTCCGATCGTTGCAGGCTCGCGAGAAGCTCGCTGCTGCACTTCATCAGAGATGGGCGGCCGCCGCACCTGTGGTGATCGTCGTCTCGGTTGACCCTCGTCCGGCTGCTGCGCGCTATGGTGACCGAGGAGAGAGGCTCTATGCCATTCAGGACACGGCGGCAGCGGCGCAGACCATGTTGCTCAAGGCTGTCGATCTGGGACTCGCATCGTGCTGGATAGGTGCATTCGATGAGAACGCCGTGCGCGAGGCGCTCGACATCCCCGCAGCACGCACTCCGGTCGCGATCATGCCCGTCGGATACTCCGCGGAGTCATCGGGTCGCCCCGCTCGTCGCCCCATCGATGAGGTGACGACCTGGTTGTGAGCGCCCGCGACCTTCGTGAGCTGCGTGAGATCCTGGGTGACTGCCATCGCTGCCCACTTGGTGACACACGCATCACGCTCGTGTTCGGTACCGGGGACGCGAATGCCCGCGTGCTCTTCGTGGGCGAGGCCCCCGGGCGTAACGAGGATCTCAACGGAGAGCCTTTCGTGGGAGCTGCGGGTCGACTACTGGATGAGTTGCTCGTCTCCATTGGTCTGTCGCGCTCGGATATATACATTGCGAACGTGCTCAAGTGCCGACCGCCCAAGAACCGTGATCCCAAGCGACCCGAGATCGAGAGCTGCACGCCGTTCCTGCATGAACAGATCCGCATCATCGATCCGACCGTTGTGGTCACTCTGGGCAACTTCGCCACACGTCTGCTGTTGGACACCAAGGTGGGGATCACCGACCTGCATGGTGCCCCTGTGGTGATCGACGGGCGTACCGTGCTCCCTGTGTTCCACCCGGCGGCAACGATATACGACAGAACCAAGCGCGATGATCTCTTCGCTGATTTCGCCACCTTGGGTACGCTCCTCACCGGAGGTCGAACGTGATCGGATTCCGAACAGAAGGTGCTCCGGCAACGGTCTCTCTGGGCCGGCAGTTCGCTGCGATTGTTCGGGCGGGGGACGTGTTGGTGCTCTCCGGTGACCTCGGTGCCGGCAAGACGCAGCTGACAAAGGGCCTTGCGAGCGGGCTTGACGTTCCCGAGACGGTCACCAGCCCCACGTTCAACATCCTGCTGGTCCATCAGGGGCGTCTGCCGCTCTATCACTTCGACCTCTATCGTCTCGAGCGTTCCGACGAGCTCGAGGACGTGGACTACTGGGGCACGCTCGAGGCCGACGGTGTGTGCGTCGTGGAGTGGGGAGATCGTTTTCCTGACGCGATGCCTATCGACTATCTGGCAGCTCGCATCGCCATCACTGGCGACGAGACACGCGAGATCACGCTCTCTTCGTTCGGTTCGCGGGGGGCTGACCTGCTGCATGAATGGCTGGACGCTTCCCATACGCTGCCGGGCGTGACGGTCAGGATGTCCGACGAAGAGAACGGGGCATCCGCATGAGCAGGCTCACACTCGCGTTCGATACCGCCACCGAGGAGTGCGCCATTGCGCTTGGTATGGTCGAGCCCGGCACCGTGCGCGTCATCGCAGAGCGCGATTTCGATGCGCCGCGGGCGTCGCTCTCCCGGCTGCTTCCCACCGTGGCCGAGCTCCTTGCGGCTGCAGATGTCGTCCCCGGCGATCTGGATGCGATCGTGGTCGGCCGGGGTCCCGGCTCGTTCACGGGTGTACGCATCGGGGTCTCATCGGCCAAGGGGCTTGCGCATGCTCTTGGCGTTCCACTTCATGGCGTGAGCACGCTCGACGCGATCGCGCGCAGGTTCGCTCATCTCGACGTGCTCTTGGGCGTCGTGGGCGATGCGATGCGTGGCGAAGTCTATCCCGCGCTGTTCCGTTGCTCCAATGGTGGGTGTGAGCGCTTGGCGCCTGACACGGTCTCCAAGCCGCTTCCCGCGGCTACGGCATGGGCTGAGGCCGCTCAGCAGCCCACGATCCTGACAGGCAACGGGCTCGGCAAGCACGGGGACGTATTCCGCGAGAGGCTGGGTGACACGGTCACGTTCGCGTCTCGGGAACTCTGGACGCCGACCGGGCGGGGACTGCTGCAGGCCCATGCCGATGACCTTTCCGCCGGGTGTGCGGGCGACGGGGATGTGGGTTCAGTGCTTCCCGTGTACACGCGGCTCTCCGATGCCGAGGAGACTGAGAGGGACAAGGCGATCGCCGCAGCGGGCGGGGTCTCCGAGAAAGACGCGGTACCCGGCTCCGGGGTCGCAGGCCCGGATGGAGGCGCATCGTGACGTTCGAGATACGTCCGATGGTGTCCGGTGACGTGGATGCGGTGCAAGCCATAGAGCAGGCGACATTCCCGACTCCGTGGTCACGTCATGCCTTCACAGCAGAGATCACCTTTCTTGATTCGCGCGCGTGGTTCGTGGCGACACAGGATGATGAGGTCGTCGGATATGGCGGCATCATGCTCGTGGATGACGATGCTCACATCATGAACCTCGCCGTTCGCAAGGACGTGCGATCGCAGGGAATAGGTGCGGAGATGATGCGCCTACTCATGGCAAGGGCCACTGAGATGGGTGCGCGACGCGTCACACTCGAGGTGCGAGAGTCCAACGCCTCGGCCCAGGAGTTGTACGAGCGTTTCGGGCTCTCGTCGGTCGGTGTCAGACCCGGCTACTACAGTGATACGCGTGAGGATGCCGTGATCATGTGGGGAGACCTGCCGACGAAGGGCGGGGACCCCGTCTCGAGCGGGGACGGGGATCTCATCCTGGCGATCGAGTCGTCTTGCGATGAGACCGCTGCCGCTGTCATGCGAGGCGGCACGGAGCTGCTCTCAAGCATCGTGGCAAGCCAGGTGGACTTCCACTCGAGATTCGGCGGCGTCGTGCCTGAGATCGCCTCTCGTAAGCACACAGAGGCGATCGTGGCCGTGGTTGATGAAGCGCTCGCGGAGGCGAGTGTCGGTTTCGGGGATCTTGACGCGATCGCGGTGACGTACGGGCCGGGTCTCGTCGGGGCGCTGGTGGTCGGTGTGGCGTACGCGAAGGGAGTGGCGCTTGCGACCGGGCTGCCGCTCGTGGGCGTGAACCATCTCGAGGGACACATCTTCGCGAACATGCTGGCCGACCCGAC
>Ga0209121_10000518_pt1 | contig 40793 bp, 44 predicted proteins | sample Cruoilmetagenom3_FD_187292 | JGI IMG/M metagenome (GOLD analysis project Ga0209121, IMG submission 187292) | Oil polluted marine microbial communities from Coal Oil Point, Santa Barbara, California, USA - Sample 3 (SPAdes) (version 2) | ecosystem: Environmental > Aquatic > Marine > Oil seeps ... | reverse complement strand
AACAAAGACGAAGAAGCCCCGATTTTCCAGGTTGCCGATTACGGTCTGGTCGCCGACCTATTCGACGCCGTGCCAGAGATGGAAGAAGCGCTAGATTAAACTACAAACAATTCGATTAAGGCCCGCTATATCAGGCGGGCCTTTTTTCCGACTGCAACGCTTGCAAATCGGCCGAGAGTACGGCCGCTATTTCAGCATGCACTTCCCGTGTCATCCAGCCAGTGTCCTTACGCAAACCTGTCAGCCCTCTTCGACCACCGCTTTCCGGTACTGCAACTGAAACCTTGACGACATTATCGACATGCGATGCCAGTACGTCGATCATTTCCTGCGTCACAGGTTGATCCAAACCTTTACCCCCCTCAGGCTGTATCCAAAGCAATGTTTTAGTCGTTTCAATATCTTGCAACAGCACTAGCATCCGCGCCAGCCACGCCGATCGTTGTTCTGCCAGCACGACTTTATACGCATCAGCGTCAACCTCTTTCAGTTTACGGACCATGGCGGACACATACCGGAAGGCCGAGAAGTCCAGTTGTGGGTAAAGCGATTTCAGCACGGCGGAAACGTTCCGTAACCGCATGTTTCTGCGTGGGTACACCTCGTACATACGGTTAGATAACGGCGCCACATCCATTACCTGAATGATGCATTTCGTTGCCTGAGAGCAAGTCTCTAATATCACAGGGTCTTTCAGGAAAAATCCGGGGCCAGCCCCTGGTGTGCCAAGATTAACACAGGTTATTCCGACCCGATTTTCCACCAGTTTGGGGTAAGGTTCCAACACGAATTTCCCGAAAGGTTCCGAACCGCCAACGAACGCAAAATACGGGCCGCCCAAGTCAGGCTTCGGACCGCGGAATATCTGATTGCTACGGCCAAAACGGTACAAATCAACCTCTCCTACTTCTGCAATTGCGATGCCATATGCCATGGTGCCCCCTTAATGACGACGAGGAAATTCAAATCTCCGACCTATAATTCCACCTAAACGTTGATAGGATGTTAACGCCGTGCACAAACAGGTTGCCCGCCCCCCCCACAAAGCCTATGTTCACAGAGATTTCAGAACGACAGGCATAGGATTTTCCATGGATATCAATTCGGTAGGGGTCATCGGCGCGGGTCAAATGGGCAACGGAATCGCCCATGTTTTTGCGCTCGCTGGATATGACGTTATGGTTAACGATGTATCCGAGGACGCCTTGAATGCCTGCAAGAGCCTGATTGAAAAGAATATTGCCCGCCAAGTTGCGCGTGGAAAAATCACGGCTGCGCAACAGGACGCCGCCCTCGACCGGCTGCATATGGAAATGGACATCGCGGTGATCGGGAAAGCCGATTTAATCATCGAGGCTGCGACCGAGCGCGAGGATATCAAACATCAGATTTTTGCCAATCTTGCGCCGCATTTAGGTGAAGATACGATCCTTACTTCTAACACCTCGTCTATCTCTATCACACGGCTGGCGGCGGCGACTGATCGGCCTGAGAAGTTCATGGGGTTCCACTTTATGAACCCGGTTCCAGTCATGCAACTGGTTGAACTTATTCGCGGAATCGCAACGGACGATGAAACGTACCAAACGCTGAAGGCCGTGGTTTCGAAGCTTGGCAAAACCTCGGCCAGTGCCGAAGATTTCCCTGCGTTTATCGTTAACCGTATCTTGATGCCGATGATTAACGAGGCCGTTTATACCCTCTATGAAGGGGTGGGCACGGTTGAAAGTATTGATACTTCGTTAAAGCTGGGTGCGAACCATCCTATGGGGCCGTTGGAGCTGGCGGATTTCATTGGATTGGACACATGTCTGGCAATTATGAATGTGCTTTATAACGGCCTGGCGGACACAAAATACCGCCCTTGCCCGTTGTTGGTAAAATATGTCGAGGCCGGATGGCTGGGCCGTAAATCACAACGCGGATTTTACGACTATCGCGTTGATCCGCCGGTGCCGACGCGCTGATTTTCAGACGTTAACTATTTGGCTAAACGGCGGATGTTACGTGTACACAACCCGTACACAATGCGTACACAACATGTATGTACGTTTTTGCGGACGGGGTTGTTAACGATTTAGGCGACCAGCGCCTTGCTACCCATATCAAGGAATTTTTTACGTCGTGCAGTGCGCAAGGCTTTGGCGTCGGATTTGCCCAGCTCTTCGAGCAAGGTCGAAACTTTTTCACCAACCGATGCGATTGCCATAGGCGGGTTGCGCTGCGCGCCGCCGACGGGTTCGGCGATAACTTCGTCTGCCACGCCGAGTTCCTGCAAATCTTGTGCGGTCAAGCGCAAGGCCTCCGCCGCTTCGCGCATTTTGGTGGCGTCTTTCCAAAGGATAGACGCGCAGCCCTCGGGCGAGATCACGGAATAGACCGAATGTTCCAACATTACCAACCTGTCGGCCGCCGCAAACGCCACAGCCCCGCCGGAACCGCCTTCGCCGATAATTACGGCAATTAACGGAACGCCGATTTGTAGGCACTTTTCGGTTGAACGTGCGATGGCTTCGGATTGGCCGCGTTCCTCGGCCCCTTTGCCCGGATATGCGCCGGCGGTGTCGATCAAGGTGATGACAGGCAAGCCGAAACGATCTGCGAGGTCCATCAGGCGCACCGCTTTGCGATACCCTTCGGGCCGCGCCATGCCGAAATTCCGTTCGATGCGGGATTTGGTGTCGTTACCTTTTTCATGGCCGATCACGACGACGGGTTGGTCGTTGAACCGCGCCAGCCCACCCATGACGGCATGATCGTCGGCGAAGCTTCGGTCGCCAGCAAGGGGGGTGAATTCGGTGAACAGCGCCTCGATATAATCTTTGCAGTGAGGGCGGTCGGGATGCCGCGCCACCTGACATTTCTGCCAAGGCGTTAACTTTTCGTACATTTCATCCAGCAAAGATTTCGCTTTATTGTCTAGCGCGGTAGCTTCGTCCGTGACGTCCATATCTTCGTTCTGGCGGGCCAGCGCACGCAATTCTTCGGCTTTGCCTTCGATTTCAGCAAGCGGTTTTTCGAATTCGAGATAGTTTTGCATATTGTCAGCCCAATTTCCGTATATAGAGTTTATATGACGTTTGGGCTGACAAATTGCAATGGTGAAGGTTATTCGGTTTCGCGCACGAAGATCAGGCCATAGTCGCACATCCGGCTGCAATCGGTGGCGTCACGTCCCTCATAGCCCGAGGTAATTAACGAGGCCGAACCGCGCCCTTCGAACCGGTTGTCGTCGCATGTACCATCGTTGGCGTATTCCGAGGAGTCGTCACCAAAATCAATCGCGCTACATACGGTTTGTTCTGCGGCAAGCTGTTGATCCCAAAGAGAGATAAGGCCAGCCTCGGCGGCATCACGACAATCAGCAGCGTCGCGACCTGTCGAGCCCCAACCAAGGCTGGCCGCCATCGCCCCGCCGACAAAACGGCGATCATCGCATTCGCCATCGCGCGTATATTCGCCCGAGTTGTCGCCGTAAACTTCGTCTACCGGTTCGGGTTCGGGTAAATCCACGGCTCCCATGTCGCGCAAGAATACCATGTCAAATTCACACAGTTTCTGGCAATCTGTGGCGTCTTTACCCAGATGTTCGAAATTCGGGCTTTCAGCCTCGCCCAATCCTTCAAAGCGTGGGTCGTCGCAGGCACCGTCGTTGGAATACTCCGAGGTATTCGTGCCGAAATCTACTGTCGCGCAGTCGGTTCGGGCGATACCTTCTTGCAGGTTCCACAAGCCGATTGTACCCGCCTCGAACGCTGAACGGCAATCTGTGGCGTCAGTGGCGATATTAGACCACCCAAGGCCGATTTCCATGGCGGCGCCTTCAAAACGGCGGTCGTCACAGATACCGTCCAAGGCGAATTGGCCGCTGTCATTGCCAAAGTTGATGTCTTGGGCAAGGCTGATTGTCGCCGTCAGGCAAACGGCGACAAGGGTCAGGATATTCAGTTTCATAATGATATGGCTTCCAAAAATTAATTTGGAGTTAGCCTACAATCATTTCCGCCTGCTTCACAATAACCTCGGCCTGTTTAATCGAGGCGATATCGATCAGACGGCCTTTGTATACGGCCGCGCCCTGCCCCTCGGCTTTGGCGACTTCCATGGCGGCAAGGATCTCGCGGGCTTCGGTGACCTGAGCTTCGGAGGGGGTGAACACCTCGTTTGCAAGTGCGACTTGTTTGGGGTGGATGGCCCATTTTCCGGCCATACCCAGCGTAGCGACACGACGTGCTTGCGCCCTGAAACCCTCGTCGTCCGAAAAATCGCCGAACGGGCCATCGACAGGCAACAGGCCGTGGGTGCGACAGGCTGCGACGATGGCGACGGTGACGGCGTGCCACGGGTCACCCCAGTGCTTGTCGCCGTTTGGTGTGTGCATATAGTAATTTTCCTGCGTGCCACCGATGCCGGTGGTTTGCATACCCATAGAGGCGGCGTAATCGGCGGCGCCGAGGCTCATCGCGACCATGCGCGGGCTGGAGGCGGCGATTTCTTCGACGTGGGACAGGCCGGCGGCGGTTTCGATGATAACTTCGAAGTCGATCGGTTTGGTGCGGCCTTTGGCAGCCTCGATCGCGCTTACCAATGCGTCCACGGCGTAGATGTCAGCGGCACAGCCTGCCTTGGGGATCATGATCTGATCGAGGCGCCCGTTTGTTTGTTCCAGAAGGTCAACCACATCGCGATACCAGAATTCGGTGTCCAGCCCGTTGATGCGAACCGAAAGGGTTTTGGTGCCCCAATCCATTTCGTTGATGGCTTTAATGACGTTGGCGCGGGCCTCGTCTTTGTCGGCAGGGCCAACGGAATCTTCCAGATCCAGATTGATAACATCCGCAGCACTTGTCGCCATTTTTTCAAAAATCGCCGGACGAGAGCCGGGGCCGAACAATTGGCAGCGGTTCGGGCGGGCGGGTGATGCAGGTTGGACCTTGAAGCTCATAAGTAAGAATCCTTTTTTGTAATGAAGTTACGTTTGCTCTGTGCGTTTCATCACAATCTTGCGCACGCATGTCAACGACAAAATGCTGCACCCGCGAGGCAAACGCTATTCAACTTCGCTAGAGTATCCGAGTTCACCAGCTTTATGAGCCACATAAATAACATAGGAACTGGTCATTACGGCCAGCACAGACGACCCCAACATCACATACAACAACGGATAAGCACCTGATTCGACCGTTAGCATTGTGCCGGTGATTGCCGAAAGGCCAGCGCCCCCGCCAATCATAACCGCGCCGCCAAGGCCAGACGCGCTTCCGGCCAGATGCGGGCGCACAGATACGATACCGGCGTTGGCATTTGGCAACGTCATCCCGTTACCGATGCCGACGAACATAATAGAGCCGAAAAACGAAATCGGGTGTTGGAAGCCGAGCAGGAACAGCGATAAAGCCAGCAACATCCCGAACACCGCGATAAGACTGCCAAACAGCATCATCCGGTTAAGGCCTATAATATTTGAATACCGTCCTGAAAGATAGTTGCCGCCCATATAGCCAAGGGAAATGAAAGCAAAGTAAAACCCCATCTGCGCAGGTTCGAGGTGCAATAATTCAATCGCAACGAAAGGGGCCCCGCCAATAAACGCGAAAAATGCCCCCGACGCAAAGCCCGCCGACAGCGCATACCCCCAGAACCGTCTAGAGCGCATAAGCTCGGGGTAGGCCATGAATTGCGCCTTGAAACTGGTCGACTTCTGTGTATTCGTCTCGCCCATATCAGCCCATATCAGCCACACAACCAGAGCGCCAAATACCAGCACAACCACGAAGGTACTTTGCCAGCCAAAGGTCTGCCCCAGGTACCCCCCGATCATCGGCCCGACCATGGGAACCATGGACATCCCCATGGTAATATAGCCGATCATACTGGCGGCCTCCCATGGCTCGACCATGTCGCGCACGATGGCGCGCGACAGCACCATACCCGCAACAATAGAGCCCTGTAGCATCCGGAACATCAGGAACACCCAGATGTTTGGCGAAAAAATGCACCCAAGCGTTGCCAGCAGGAAAATCCCTAGCGAGACCAGCAGCACCGGCCTTCTGCCGAAACGATCCGACAGCGGCCCGATTATCAACTGCAAAACGGCCGTTACCCCCAGATAGGCCGAAATCGCCAACTGCATAAATGCGTATTCCGTATCAAAATAGACCGCCATTCTGGGAAGGACAGTCAAAAAGATATTCATATTTAACGCACCAATGCTGGCGATCAGCACAAGCGTCATCACATGTGGCGGAGTGGTCCGGTTTAGCCAAATGGCACCTTCGGACATTTTAGTTTTTGTCATCCGGCGACCCTATGCCGATTTTTCAAAAGTGCAATCGGAAACGTCGGGTCGCGGGATCACTTATTGCAAATCAGCGAAAGCGGCAGCGAGACGCTTGACGGCTTTCTCGACCAATTCGCGGCGGGTGGCGATGTTGAAACGCAAGAAGTTTTCGCCGCCTTTGCCAAAGGTGTGGCCATAGTTGGCGGCAATCTTGGCTTCTTGCTCGACCCTTTTGGTGAACTCTTCGGGGGGCATGCCGGTGCCGGAAAAGTCAACCCACGCCAGATAGGTTGCAGAAAGGTCCATTGATTTGAGCCCCGGAATTGCGGCAATGCCCGCATCGAAAATCCGACGATTTTCTTCGAGGTAATCCAGCAGGTCATTTAGCCAGTCTTCGCCGTCGTTATAGGCGGCCTCGGTCATGATGACGCCAAAACTGTTGGGGGAATTACCGCCCGCCAGATAGGTCGCCGCGAATTGGGCGCGAAGGTCGGGGTCCTCGATAATCACGTTACCCACATGTGCGCCGGCAATGTTGAAGGTCTTGCTACTGGCGGTCAGCATCACCAGACGGTTGATAATTTCGGGGGCCGCCAATGACATGACGGTGTGTTTATTGTCGCCGTAGACCAGATCGTGGTGAATTTCATCGGACACCAGTATCAAGTCATGCTTCACACAAAAATCCGCAAGGGCTTTTAGTTCGGGTTTTGACCAGACACGACCGCCCGGATTATGTGGCGAACAGAGGATCACCATCTTTTCGTCGCCCTTTAGCTGGCTTTCCAGCGCTGCGAGGTCCATTTCATAGCGGCCGTTGTTGTTCACCAGCTCGCTTTCAACAATCCGGCGGTTATTGGCGTTAATTACCTTGGCAAATGCGTGGTAGACGGGGGTGAACAGGATCACACCATCGCCCGCGTTCGAATAGGTCTGGATGCAAAGTGCGGTGCCGTTTACCAGCCCGTGGGTGCTGAAAATCCAGTCGAGGTCAACCGTCCAGCCGTGACGACGATCCATCCAGCCGCAGATCGCGGCCTTGTAGCTGGCGTCCATGGCGTAATACCCATAAACGCCGTGATCGACCATGCCTTGCACTGCGGCACTCACAGCTTGGGGCGGGTGGAAGTCCATATCGGCCACCCACATAGAAATGCCATCGTCCGGCGAAACGCCGTAAAGGGGCTCCATCGCGTCCCATTTGGCAGAATGTGTGTCGCGGCGGTCAATTACTTCGTCAAAATTGGTCATTGGGGCTCCTGTTTATTTGGTTTCAGGCTAGCGGTTTTATGGCTGTGAGCAAGAGGAAACCTTGCACCACCGCGCTGCATCGCTTAAATGCCCAGCATGACATTGCGAAACATACTTATACATCCCGACCCGCGCCTGAAAAAGGTCTGTGAACCTGTGACTGACGTGGACGCGAATATCCGCAAGCTGGCAGATGATATGCTGGAAACCATGTACGATGCCCCGGGCGTAGGTTTGGCGGGTCCGCAGATCGGTGTGATGAAACGAATTTTCGTGATCGATTGTTCGGGTGAGAATGCCACGCCCGACCCGATGGTCCTGATTAACCCGAAGGTGACGTGGGAATCCGAGGAAGAAAACACATACGAAGAAGGTTGCCTGTCCATCCCCGAGATTTACGAGCCTGTTACACGGCCGGAGCTGGTGCGGATGTCGTACCTCGATGCCGATGGCAAGCCACAGGAAACCGAGTTTGACGCCCTTCGTGCGACCGCCGTTCAGCACGAGCTGGACCATCTGGATGGGGTGTTGTTCATCGATTATCTAAGCAAGATGAAGCGCGCGATGATAACTACCAAGATGAAAAAACTGAAAAAAGAGCGTGCGCGTGCCTAAACCGTTTCTGATGTATCCGGACAAACGTCTGCAAGCGGTTTGTGCGCCAGTTGAGGTGGTGGATGATACGGTGCGCGGCATCTGGGATGACATGTTAAACGCGATGTACGGCATGCCCGGCGTCGGGTTGGCAGCACCGCAGATCGGGGTAATGCAACGATTGGCGGTCGTGGATTGTTCAGGCACGCATAACGCGGCCATACGCATGGCGAACCCCGAGGTCATCCATGCCTCGGCCAAGATGAACGAACATGACGAGGCCAGCCCCAACCTGCCCGGCTTGTCCGGCGTTGTCGAACGCCCGCGCGCGGTGACGGTGCGGTTTATGAACGAGGATGGCGAGGTTGTGGAAAAGGATTTCGTGCATCTCTGGGCAACCTCGGTGCAGCACCAGATCGATCATTTGAACGGCAAGCTTTACGTCCACCTCCTTAGCCCGACCAAACGGAAAATGTTGTTGGCCAAACACGCCAAAAACATGAAGCGGAGGGGCTGATGCGGCTGATCTTCATGGGAACGCCCGAGTTTTCGGTTTCGGTACTCGATCAACTTGTCAGCGCGGGGCACGAGATCGCTTGCGTCTATTCCCAACCTGCGCGCCCCGCTGGCCGAGGCAAAAAACCACGGCCCTCGCCTGTGCAACGCCGCGCCGAGGCGCTGGGGTTACCGGTGCGTACTCCGTTAAACTTCAAAGACGACGCTGATCGTGCAGAATTCGCCGCCCTGAATGCCGAAGCAGCGGTGGTGGTCGCCTATGGCCTGATCCTGCCCCAAGCGATATTGGACGCCCCGGCACGCGGGTGTTTCAACATCCACGCCTCTCTTTTGCCGCGATGGCGCGGGGCAGCGCCGATACAGCGGGCAATTATGGCAGGCGACGCGGAAACCGGCGTTTGCATCATGCAGATGGAGGCGGGGCTGGATACGGGGCCTGTTTTGCTGCGCAATGCCACGCCGATTACAGCGCAAGATACCGCGGCCAGCCTGCATGACCGATTGGCCGAAATGGGCGCGGCGTTGATGGTAGGGGCCTTGGCAAAAATCGATACGCTTATAGCGCAACCACAGCCCGACGAGGGCGTGACCTACGCCGCGAAAATCGACAAAGCCGAGGCGCGGATTGACTGGTCAAAACCTGCCAGTGAAGTGGATCGCCTAATTCGCGGGATATCGCCATTTCCGGGGGCCTGGTTCATGCTGAATGGCGAACGGGTGAAGGTTTTGCTTTCGAATCTAACGGACGGAATCGGGGCTGCGGGCACTGCTTTGGACGACGGCTTAACCATCGCATGTGGCGAGGGGGCGGTTCGTTTGCTGAAGGTTCAAAAGGCCGGAAAAGGCCCGCAACCTGCCGAAGTTTTTCTGTTGGGAACCAAGGTTCCGGCGGGAACGACGCTCGATTAACCGATTGCGCGTTCGGGGTTCGGGCGGTAGTTTGCACCGAAATAGGAAAGGCGTACCCATGTTTTTTGCATTCTTCGGCTCGATGATTATCGGTGGTATTGTGGGGTACGTGTCGGAAAAATGGGGGCTGACCAATAATGGATATCTGGCAAGCATCATCATCTGCCTTGGCGGGGTTTTCCTGTTTTACATGCTGCGCGTGATGTTCGGCATCAGCTTTGGACCACCCGGTCTGGGTGCGATTATTGGCTCGGCCGGGGCGCTGATAATTGTGCCAACAGCACGGCGGCGCAAATAATTCACGCCCTAAAGCCCTTCCCTAAGGGCGATTATTCCCCATATTACAAGTTCAATCACTGAACGGAGGGACCTTTTGGGTAGTCTGGTATTTATTGTAATCATTGGAACGGCTGCGGGTTTTATCGCCACGCGCATGTTCAATCTTGATCTAGGGGTTCCACAAACCATCGCGATCGGCGTTCTCGGCGCATTAATCGGCGGCGGGGTGTTGCGGCTGTTGCTGGCAACTCTTGGCATATTTTCAGGGCTTTTGGGCGCGATCCTCGGGGCTGTCGTCCTGATCGTACTTTATCAAAATTTTATCGAAAACAAAAAGTAGCTCTCCCGCCCGTCAGGGTCGTCGTTTTGCTAGGCAAAACGAAACCCCTCCCGTTGGGCGTGGCCTCGGCTTCGCCTCGGCGGTTGTGCTATTTTCCGTTGGTTTTAAACGGGGCCATGCCTTGGCGGGCCAGTTCGTCCGCGCGCTCATTCCCCGGATGGCCTGCATGACCTTTAATCCATTCCCATGTGATTGAATGACGCGCTTGGGCTTCGTCCAGTTGCTTCCACAAATCAACGTTTTTCACGGGCTTGCGGGCACTGGTTTTCCAGCCGTTCTTTTTCCAGCCATGCATCCAGCCGGTAATCCCGCCTTTAACGTACGCGCTGTCCGTGATTAGCGTCAGGGTGGAGGGGCGCTGTAGCGCGTTCAATGCCTCGATTGCCGCGATAAGTTCCATGCGGTTGTTGGTGGTAACACCTTCGCCCCCGCAAAGGGTGCGTTCTTTGAGGGTGGTGTCGCCGTTTGTGGCAACCAACAGCGCCCCCCAGCCGCCTGGTCCAGGATTGCCAGAGCAAGCACCGTCTGTGTAGATCGTAAGTTCAGCCAAGTTTTTGTGCCACCATTGTCATACCTGTAAAAGGCGTTCCGTCGTATCCGGTGCTATCCGCAAAAACCACCGAATGCACGCGCAATCCGCGCTGTTTAAGGGCTTCAGTCAAGTCCGCTTCGGTATGGTGGCAATAGAGCCGCCCGAGCTTGTCGCGGCGGGTCTCGCTGCCTTCGTGGATGCCGATCAAAAGCCAGCCAGCCGTGCGAAGCGCATTCGCCACGTTATCCAGAACGGCGGGTAATTCGGGGCGCGGAACGTGTTGCAGGCAAAAGTTTGCCCAGATGCCGTCGAAAGCGTTGGCCATATCCAACCCGTCGAAATCGGAACATATCGTTGTGATTTCTGAAACCTTGCGGATTTGCGTCAGCATCCCTTCGGATCCATCGAACGCCGTCACCTTGAAGCCCATCGCATGGAAGGCACGCGCCGCGTTTCCTGCACCGCACCCAAGATCAAGGACATCGCCTTGCGGGCGGATACGATTGGCGAAATTCTGCAATCGGTCAGACTTGCCAACTTCGCTGGGTTGCTTCGTGTAGGTCGGCGCTTCTTCGTTGTAAAACGCAATGGTTTCATCGTCGCGAGTCATGTTCGCAACACCCGCGGGACTTTGAATTCGACGTTTTCCTGTGCGGTCTCGATGACCTCCACAGTTACATCGAAACGAGCCTTGAAAGCATCTACGACCTCGTCGATCAATTGTTCAGGGGCGGAGGCACCGGCGGAAATTCCGATAGAATCGAACTCTTCCAACGAATCCCAGTCGATATATTTGGCACGCTGCACAAGTTGTGAATACCGGCATCCGGCCTTTTTCCCAACCTCGACCAATCGGCGCGAGTTGGATGAATTGGGCGCACCGATTACCAGCAAAGCGTCGGTATACGCCGCGATAGCTTTTACCGCCTCTTGGCGGTTGGTGGTCGCGTAGCAGATGTCTTCTTTATGCGGGCCAACAATTTTGGGGAATCGTGCATTCAAAGCTGCCACAATCCCCACGGTATCATCCACAGACAGGGTTGTTTGGGTGATGAACGCCAGATTTTCAGGATCACGGGGGGTCAGTTTTGCCACGTCAGCTTCGGTTTCGACCAGCAACACTTCGCCTTCAGGCAGTTGCCCCATGGTGCCGACGGTTTCTGGGTGCCCTGCATGGCCGATCATCACCATTTGTAAACCGTTGCCCGAATGCCGCTCGGCCTCGATATGAACCTTCGATACCAGTGGGCATGTTGCATCGACGTAAATCATTTGCCGTTTCTCGGCCTCGGCCGGTACGGATTTAGGTACACCGTGGGCAGAAAAAATCACCGGGCGGTCGGTGGGGCAAGCTTCAAGTTCTTCGACAAAGATGGCCCCTTTGGCGCGCAGACCATCGACGACAAACTTGTTGTGGACGATTTCATGGCGGACATAGACAGGCGCGCCCCATTTTTCGATCGCCATTTCGACGATCTTGATGGCACGGTCAACGCCCGCGCAAAACCCGCGCGGTGCAGCCAGATATAATGTCAGAGGTTTGGGCATGAAATGCTCCGCTAATTCGTTCCTGAACTTAATAGCGGAGCAAAGGTTTGAATTACAGTCCTAGTCTTCGTCGTTATTGAACTGTTGATCATCCGGGCGTGGAGGGCGACCGATTACGTCGCGCAGCTCGTCCAGCTCGATAAAGTTATCGCATTGACGGCGAAGTTCGTCCGCAATCATTGGTGGTTGCGAGCGGATTGTGGAAACCACAGACACCCGAACCCCTTTGCGTTGCAGCGATTCGACCAGCGGGCGGAAATCTCCGTCACCGGAGAAAATCACAACATGATCGAGGTGGGGTGCAAGTTCTAATGCATCCACAGCCAGTTCGATATCCATGTTACCTTTGATTTTCCGTCGCCCCATAGAATCCGTAAATTCTTTTGCGGGCTTGGTAATCATCGTATAGCCGTTATAGTTCAACCAATCGACAAGAGGCCGAATCGGCGAATACTCCTCGTTTTCGAGAAGGGCTGTGTAATACATTGCGCGCAGCAACTTGCCGCGGCGCATAAACTCGGTACGTAACAGTTTATAATCAATGTCAAAACCTAATGCTTTGGCGGCAGCATATAGATTAGAACCATCAATAAACAGAGCTAAGCGCTCATCACGGTAAAACATTCACATCTCCAAGAAAAAAGCTGGATATCCCCTGACTATACTATGTAATCAGTCCAGCAGCACATCGTGATATAATGATAGGTAGTATTATTGACCATGCAAGACCCAAAAAGTAAAAAAAGCAGGCATTATTGCCACATCGCGATGGGTGCAAACCTGCCTTCCGCCACCGGAACGGCGCTACAAACCCTAAAAAAGTCCCTAGAGTTGTTTTTGTTGGAATCGTTACAGATTAGGCGAATCAGTAAATGGTTTAACACTCCTGCTTTCCCGGCCAATTCGGGGCCGGATTTTGTTAATGGTGCGGTTGTGGTGGAAACAGACCTGACGCCGACAGAAGTTCTTGCGGCCCTGCACCGCATCGAGGCCGAGATGGGGCGCACCCGCGAAAACCGTTGGGAGCCGCGGTTATGTGATCTGGATTTGATCGCATACGATGACGTTATATGGCCTGATCTGGAAACTTTTGAAGAGTGGAAATCCCTCGATTTACCCAGCCAGCAGACGAAAACACCGGACCAACTGGTTTTGCCGCATCCGCGCCTTCAGGACCGTTCTTTCGTGTTGGTGCCACTGAATGACATCGCGCCAAACTGGGTGCATCCGGTCACGGGAATCACGGTTTCGGAAATGCTGGCAGCCCTTCCAGCGGAAGATTTGGCTGAAATATCGGAAATTTCAACGTAATTACGCCCATTCCGGCCTTGCTATTCCTTATAATGGGGCTTAGATGTTCGTTCTTCCAATACGCCCCCGATCTTATGGAGCTTGACGCATGGCACGTGTAACCGTTGAAGACTGCATCGACAAAGTACCTAACCGCTTTGAACTTGTAATGCTTGCTGCACATCGTGCGCGCGAACTTTCGCTGGGTGCCGAGGTGACAGTTGATCGTGATAACGACAAGAACCCGGTTATTGCCCTTCGCGAAATCGCTGATGAAACACTGACAGCCGAACATCTGCGCGAAAGCGCCATTGAAAGCCATCAGACACAAATCGAAGTGGACGAGGCCGAAGAAGACCAGATGACCCTTCTTATGGGCACTGAAGAAGGCGACGCAGCCGAGGACGATATGTCCGAGGAAAACCTGCTTCGTGCCTTGATGGAAGCCCAAGAAGCCAAATAAGGTGTTCTGCGGGGAACTTCCCCGAATGGAGCCTGCCTAATGATTGATGTCGAAGACCTGATTGGTCTCGTACGCGCCTATAACCCGAATACCGACGCCGGATTGATCCGCGCCGCCTATGCTTTTGGGCTGGAGGCGCACGAGGGCCAGTTCCGTTCATCGGGCGAACCCTATTTCAGCCACCCCATCGAAGTCGCCGCGTTGCTGACCGAAGTCAAGCTGGACGACGCCACGATCATTACCGCACTGTTGCACGACACGATCGAGGATACCGGTGCCAGCTATCAGGATGTCTCTGACCGGTTTGGCGAGGAAATCGCGCTATTGGTGGACGGGGTTACCAAGCTGACCAATCTGGAGTTGTCGTCGGTTGAAACCGCACAGGCCGAAAATTTCCGTAAACTTCTGTTGGCGATGTCCAAGGATGTGCGGGTATTGCTGGTAAAGCTGGCTGACCGTTTGCACAACATGCGGACGATCAAGCACATGCGCCCGGAAAAACAGCGCAAAAAAGCCCACGAGACGATGGAGATTTATGCGCCCCTGGCTGGTCGTGTGGGGATGCAATACATCCGCGAAGAACTCGAAGATCTGTGTTTTGCGGTTCTAAACCCCGAGGCGCGGAATTCCATCATGCGGCGGTTTATAACCTTGCGGGCAGAAACCGGCGATCTGATCCCCGTCATTATTGAAGACATCAAAACAGCACTGGCCAAGTGCGGGGTGGAAGCGCAAGTAACGGGCCGTGAAAAGCGCCCCTACTCTATCTGGCGCAAGATGGAAGAAACCGGCCACGGCTTCCATCGTCTATCGGATATCTACGGTTTCCGCATCATCACGAAAGACGAGGGTGACGCGTATACGGCATTGGGCGCAGTGCATCAGCGTTGGAGGGCCATTCCCGGGCGGTTCAAGGATTACATCAGCCAACCCAAAACCAACGGGTATCGTTCGATACAGACAACTGTTTCGGGTCGTGATGCCAAGCGTGTAGAGGTCCAAATCCGCACCCGCGAGATGCATATTGTTGCGGAGTCCGGTGTGGCGGCCCACTGGTCCTATCGCAATGGTGAACGTTTCGAAAACCCGTTTACCGTGGATCCCTTTCACTGGCTTCGCGGACTGATAGACGGGTTCGAGAACGCCGAAAACCCGAACGAGTATCTAGAACACGTGAAGCTGGAAATGTTTCAGGATCAGGTGTTCTGCTTCAGCCCCAAAGGCGCTGTTATCAACTTGCCGCGCGGGGCCACGCCGATTGATTTTGCCTATGCTATCCACACCCGCATCGGCGACAGTTGTGTTGGCGCAAAAATTGATGGCAAACGTGTACCGCTGTGGACGCGCCTTCGTAATGGCCAATCCGTCGAGATTATCCGTGCTGACAGCCAACGCCCACAACCCAGCTGGGAAGATATGGTCGTTACCGGGCGCGCCAAGTCAGCGATCCGCCGGTCAATCCGCGAAGAACATAAGGCCGCGCATATTCGCCTTGGCACAGAAATTGCACGGGTGGCATTGGGCAAGATTGGCAAGAAGGCCACTGACAAGGCCCTCGCGACAGCGGCGAAAAATATGGGGCTGGCCTCTAGGGATGAACTGCTGGCGCAGATAGGCACCACGCAGATTACCGGAAGCGATCTGGCCATGGCGCTGTATCCCGAGCTGTTGAAAAAAGGCGAAGTCAAAGGCAAAAAACCGACCACCGCCGTGGTTGGGCTTAAAGCCGGGCAAAGCCACATACCGGGAAAATGTTGCCTGCCCCTGCCCGGCGAGCGGATTGTCGGAATTATGGTGCGCGGTCGCGGTGTTGTTGTCCACGCGATCGATTGCGATGCGTTAGTAGAATACGAAAACGATCCGGACAGCTGGATTGATCTGCGCTGGACGGAGGGAATGTTTAACGCGGACCATTCCTCTTCTATCGAGATTATCATGGCAAATGACGCAGGCGTTCTGGGCCGTATTTGCACATTGATCGGCGAGCATAACGCCAACATCGCCGACATCCATTTCACCGAACGCAAACCCGATTTCTACCGCATCCTGATTGATTTGCAGGTACGCGATATCAAACACCTTATGCACATTCGCACAGCAATCGAGGCGGATGACGACATCGCCTCGGTTGTTCGGCACAGAAATCCGGCGGCCAACAAGTGAATCGCGCTGGCGTTCGGCTGGTTATTGGCTCATACATCTATGTGTAACGCGTAAAGGGATACGTAATAATGGTTTTCAAAAGACGGGATAAACAATCGCTGAACCAGCGTTTGGGTGCCCTCTTTTTCCCGAAAAAGGGTTGGAAGCGCAGCATTCAATACGTTAGCCACCGCGTGAAACGCCTGCCGGACACCTCGCATAAAATTGCCCTTGGGGCCGCGATTGGTGTTTTCGTTTGTTTCTCGCCCATCCTTGGTGTCCACATGGCGATGGCGTTGATTATTGTTTACATTCTGCGGGCTAATCTGGTGGCGTCCTTCATCACAACTGCATTCGGCAACCCCGTTACGTACCCGTTTATAGCCACGGTTTCACTGAACCTCGGGCGCACGGTTTTGGGGATGAACACCAAGGATGACGACTTCCAAGGCCTGCATTCGGCATTTTGGCAAGCCACCACCGACGCATGGCAGTTGATCCAAAGCTGGTTTGGCTTGGCGGAAAGACCGACAGGACTGGCGGATTTCATGTCCAACCTGTTCCTGCCCTATCTGGTTGGCGGCACGATTATCGGCGTTGTTTTGGGTGCGATCACCTACTTCCTGCTTAACCCCGTGATTGCCGCCTATCAGATGCGGCGATGTGTGATTGTGGCCGAAAGGCGTGAAAAACGTCGCAAGGAACGCGATTCTTTGGCTGACTCGGGCGAATAAGCGCAGTATCGTTAAACCTATACCCGTAACTATAAGGTCGATTCCTATGGCAAATACCCTTATCCAACCCCTTGGCCGCCTGCGTTTGGGCATTAACATTGACCATGTTGCAACTGTGCGTAATGCACGTGGCGGGGCCTATCCCGACCCTTTACGCGCCGCCAAAATGGCCGAGGTTGCAGGGGCTGATGGTATCACCGCCCACCTCCGCGAGGATCGCCGCCATATTACAGACAGTGACATTGATGCGCTGATGGAACACCTTATCATCCCGCTAAATTTCGAGATGGCCGCAACGCCCGAAATGCAAGCGATTGCGCTGCGCCACAAGCCCCACGCCGTTTGCATCGTGCCCGAAAAGCGCGAAGAACGCACGACCGAGGGTGGTCTAGAGGTCGCCCGCGACGAAAACCATCTTGCCCATTTTATCGCACCATTGCGCGAAGCGGGTTGCCGTGTGTCAATCTTCATCGCCGCCGATCAAAAGCAGATCGAGGCGGCGGCACGTATCGGTGCCGAGATCATCGAGCTGCATGTAGGCCCGTATTGCGATGCGCTTGAAGAAGGTCGTCACGATAAAAGTGACCCCGAACTTGAGCGCCTGCGCGAGATGTCGGCCTATGCCCACAGCCTTGGGCTTGAGGTCCATGCGGGGCATGGGATTACCTATAATTCCGTCAAACCCATCGCTGCCTTCCCCGAAGTGATGGAGCTGAACATCGGCCATTTCATCATCGGCGAGGCGATATTCTCGGGGCTGGATTCCGCTATCCGCCGCATGCGGGCGTTAATGGACGAGTCCCGAAACGAGACGTTCGGTCTAGGTGTCGCGTGATAATCGGCATTGGTTCTGATCTAGCGAATATCGATCGCATTCAAGGCACGATTGACCGATTCGGGGATCGTTTTCTGAAACGTGTGTTCACCAACGTTGAGCGCGCCACCGCCGATTATCGTATGTTAACGGTTGAAACCTACGCCAAACGCTGGGCCGCGAAGGAGGCGTGTTCAAAGGCGCTGGGCACCGGGCTTCGCATGGGCGTCGCCTGGAACGAGATGGAGGTGCGCAACATGCGCACCGGCCAGCCGACCATGCATGTAACCGGCAGTGCTGCCGAGCGACTGGCCCGCTTGACACCAACGGGGTTCGACCCCCATATCCATGTAACCCTGACCGACGATCACCCGTGGGCGCAGGCATTTGTAATAATCGAGGCGTTGCCAAAAGCGCCCTGATAGCTTGACACCGCGCACAGCAACAGCGAAAAGCTGCCGGAATTGAACACAGGGAATTTTCAGACAATGGCATCTAAACCTTCGAACGACGGCGGCTTGCTTGAAACCGTCAAAACGGTCGTATTTGCACTTATTCTGGCGGGCCTGATCCGCACCCTGTTGTTCCAACCGTTCTGGATTCCGTCGGGCTCGATGAAATCAACGTTGCTGATCGGCGATTTCCTGTTCGTAAACAAATTCACCTACGGATATTCCTATGCCTCCTGCCCGAGCATGTTTGGCACCGATTTCTGTGGTTTTGCCAAAGGGTCTGACGAGCGCCTGCTGGGAAATGACCCGGAGCGCGGCGACGTTGTAGTGTTCAAGCACCCTGTTCACGGCGCGGACTATATCAAACGTCTGATCGGCCTGCCGGGCGACCGCATCCAGATGAAAGACAGCATTCTTTACATCAACGGCAATCCTGCCCCGCAAACAGCCATCGCCCCTTTCATAGAGGCTTTCGAAAAACAGGGACCAGAGCAGGGCTTCCCGCGTTGTTCAAACACCCGCCCGGCTTTGGGTGGCGATTGTATCAAAGAACGCGCCATGGAGACCCTTCCGAACGGTGTGGTCCACGAAGTTCTGAATATCGAGGAATCGGGCGCAGACAACACACAAGAATTCCTTGTCCCCGAGGGGCATTATTTCTTCATGGGTGACAACCGCGACAATTCCGTCGACAGCCGTTTCGCGCAGCGTGGCTATAGCCCCGGCGTTGGCTTTGTCCCTGCCGAAAATATCATTGGTCGCGCTGACCGCATCGTATTTTCCGCTGCCGGTAGCGCATTGTGGAAATTCTGGGATTGGCGCTCGGATCGCTATCTAAAGGCAGTCGATTGAAGCTTTCAGCAAGCACCACAGCATTTATCCAGCGGTTAGGGCACCAGTTTTCCCGCCCTGAATTGCTGCACCAGGCGTTAACGCATTCATCCCTATCCACGACGACCCGCCCTGACAACCAGCGCCTCGAATTTCTTGGCGATCGTGTGTTGGGTTTGGTTATTGCCGAAGCATTGCTGAACGACGATATGGATGCCCGCGAAGGCAAACTCGCCCCGCGCCTGAACGCGTTGGTGCGAAAAGAAACCTGCGCCGAGGTGGCGGAGGGCATCGATCTGGGTGCTGCGCTAATGCTGGGGCGCTCGGAAATGCTGTCGGGCGGCCGCAAGAAAACCGCGCTGCTAGGCGATGCAATGGAGGCCGTAATCGCCGCCGTTTATCTTGATGCCGGGTTTGACGCATCCAAAACCCTGATTCTGCGACTGTGGGGCAAACGCATCGCAGCCGCCGAAGAAAACGCCGCTGACCCGAAATCAGACTTGCAGGAATGGGCACAAGCCCGCCGCATGCCACCGCCAAAATATGCAGAAATCGAGCGTAGCGGTCCAGACCATGCACCGGTTTTCGTTATCGAAGCACAGCTGCAAAACGGCCAATCCGCCCGCGCAACAGCCCCCAGCAAACGGGCCGCGCAACAATTGGCAGCCGCCACATTACTAAAAGAACTGGAGGCCTGATATGGCTGAAACCCGCTGCGGATACGTCGCCCTGATCGGCGAACCGAATGCCGGAAAATCAACCTTGTTGAATAAAATGGTGGGGGCCAAAGTCTCCATCGTTACGCACAAAGTGCAGACTACCCGCGCCCGCATTCGTGGCATCACGATCAAAGACGACACCCAGATCATCTTCGTAGACACCCCCGGCTTGTTCCGCCCCCGCCGCAATCTGGACCGTGCCATGGTAACCGCAGCATGGACCGGTGCCGCTGACGCGGATTTGGTTGTCCTGCTGGTAGAGGCCCATCGCGGCGTTACCGAAGGCGTCAAAGCCATTCTGGAAGCACTGGAAGAACGTGTTGAAGGTCGCCAAATCGTGTTGGCCATCAACAAGATCGACCGTGTTAAAAGCGATGCTTTGCTGGCATTGTCCACAGAACTGAATGCGCTGTTTAACTTCACCGCGACATTCATGATCTCTGCCGAGAAAGGCCACGGCACCGAGGATTTGAAGGAATGGTTGGCGAAGGAGCTACCCGAAGGCCCATGGCTTTACCCCGAAGATCAGATCGCCGATTTACCGCTGCGCCTGCTAGCCGCCGAAATTACCCGCGAAAAACTGACGCTTCGATTGCATCAGGAATTGCCTTACCAACTGACCGTGGAAACCGAAAAATGGACCGATCGCAAAGACGGTTCGGTTCGGGTTGACCAGCTAATATACGTTATGCGCGACGGTCACAAAGGTATCATCCTTGGGCCAAAAGGCGAGACGATCAAATCCGTCTCCATGGCTGCGCGTCAGGAATTGAAAGAGTTCCTTAACCGCGATGTCCACCTGTTCCTGCAAGTCAAAGTCCGCCCCAAATGGCTGAACGACCCCGAGCGCTTTGCCGAAATGGGGCTGAACTTCAAAGACGGCAAATGACCCCGCGCATTACATCCGAATTTTGGGTGAAGGCGTATATGACGCGCCTGCGGGGGATGGATATCCCTGCCTTCCTGACCTCGCGCGGTGACGTAACTGCGGGCGCGGTGCTGGTCAAGGTTAACACGCTGGATGGTAACGCCGCCGCCTATCAACGCAGCTACGACACAGACGGCAACCGCATCTGGGTGCCGCTTTCTGAGGGCACGGATGCCGAGGTCGAAGAAGCCCTGTCACGCCAGCGCAAATACGACCCCGACATCTGGGTCATCGAGGTCGAAGACAAACAGGGCCGAAGCCTACTGGATCAAGATGGGCTTTCGGGCTAGGTTCGCAATATGGAATGGCGCGACGAAGGGGTCTTGCTGTCGGTGCGAAAGCACGGCGAGGGCTCCGCAATCATCGAAGTATTTACGCAAACGCACGGTCGGCACGCAGGGTTAGTGCGCGGCGGCGGTTCGCGCAAGATGTCTCCGATATTGCAACCGGGCGCACAACTCTCCGTCGAATGGAAAGCCCGCCTTGAGGACCACCTCGGTAGTTACACAATCGATCCGATTAAATCCCGCGCCGTCCAAATCATGGGGGATCGCGCGGCGCTGGCCGCCATGGGGGCTATCTCGGCACTTCTTTGTCTTGGCCTGCCGGAACGCGAGGAACACGCGCGGCTTTACGCTCGGACCCTTGACCTTGTGGATGCTCTTGGCGAGACACCCGACTGGCCCGCACGATATGCCTTGTGGGAAACCTCTTTGCTGGCAGACATGGGGTTCGGGCTGGACTTTTCCGAATGCGCCGCCACAGGTGGTACACAAGACCTAATCTACGTTTCCCCCCGATCAGGGCGTGCGGTTAGCCGCGAGGGCGGCAAGGACTACGCCGACCTGATGTTGCCGCTGCCAAGGTTCTTGCGAATGGACGATCCAACCGATGATCGCGCAGCCGTGACCGACGCGCTCCGCACCACTGGGCACTTTATCGAAACATGGTTGATGCCCGCGCTTGGTCGCAACAAACTCCCGTCGGCACGCGGAAGACTGGTAACCGCACTCAGACCTTGAACCCGCAGCCCCCCCCGTACCTTTGACTAGCCTTCGGGCCTTTGTCATATTGTAAGTTCCAGTTTCACAGATTGAGGGCCGATTTATGGAAAATGAAACATTTGATGGCGGCTGCACCTGCGGCCATGTGCGGTATAAAATGACGTCTGGTCCGCTCGTCGTTCATGGCTGTCACTGCCGTTGCTGCCAGCGGCAAACCGGAACATCTTTCGCGCAAAATGCATTAATCGAGGCTGACCGCGTGCAGTTGCTTCAAGGTAACGTCGAAGAAACCGTGCTGGAATCGCCCAGTGGTTCGGGTCAGAACATTGTCCGTTGCCCGAAGTGCCGTGTCGCCGTCTGGAGCAACTATCTGGTGACGGGAACCGGCAATGGCAAAGCCATCAATTTTATTCGCGTCGGGACTCTTGATGAACCCGATAAAATGCCACCGGATGTTCACATTTATACATCGACTAAACAGCCGTGGGTTATTCTTCCGCCGGATACCCCCGCCGTAGAAGAGTATTACAAAACCAACGAAACATGGTCGACCGAAAGTCTGAAACGCCGCGATATTCTTATTGCAAAAGATTAGTACACATCAGGTTTACCGCCTGAATTCGTAACAGATCGACGGGTTAGTTCCGCCCCCGCTCCAACACTCGCCGCGCAATGACTTGCGCCTGAATTTCGGCGGCACCTTCAAAAATATTCAAGATCCGCGCATCACACAGAACGCGGCTAATCGGGTATTCCAGCGCGAAACCGTTGCCGCCGTGAATTTGCAAACCATTGTCCGCACACATCCACGCAACGCGCGCCCCCAACAGCTTGGCCATGCCTGCTTCTAGATCACATCGCCGCCCGTTATCTTTCTCGCGTGCCGCGAAATAGGATAGCTGGCGGGTGATCATTATTTCCACCGCCATCATCGCCAGTTTGCTGTAGATACGCGGAAATTCGATCAATGATTTGTCGAACTGCTTACGGTCAATCGCGTATTTCATGCCCAATTCCATCGCACATTGGGCGACACCAATCGCCCGCGCCGCTGTCTGGATACGGGCGGATTCAAACGTCTGCATCAGCTGTTTGAAGCCTTGTCCTTCAACACCGCCCAGCAGGTTTTCCGCCTTCACCTTGAACCCGTCAAACCCCAGTTCGTATTCCTTCATGCCGCGATAGCCGAGTACTTCTATCTCGCCGCCGGTCATCCCTTCGGCTGGAAACGGATTATCTTCGGTCCCGCGGGGTTTTTCGGCCAACAGCATCGACAGGCCGGAATAATTGTCGGTTGCGCCATCGGTGCGCACCAACATCGTCATCACGTCGGTGCGTGCTGCGTGGGTGATCCAGGTTTTGTTGCCGGTTACGACATATTCGTCGCCTTCCAGCACTGCGCGTGTACGCAAGCTACCCAGATCAGAGCCCGTGTTAGGCTCTGTAAATACCGCCGTTGGCAAAATCTCGGCGGTAGCAATCTTGGGCAACCATTCCTGCTTTTGCGCATCGGTCCCGCCACCGATAATCAGTTCTGCCGCGATTTCGGATCGTGTCCCCAGCGACCCAACCCCGATATAGCCGCGCGACAGCTCTTCAGAAACCACACACATCGCGGTTTTGGTCATGCCAAACCCGCCGTATTCTTCAGGGATGGTCAGCCCGAATACACCCAATTCGCCCATTTCGGTCAGAATTTCCATCGGGATCAGTTCGTCTTTCAAATGCCATTCGTGAGCGAAAGGCACGACCTTGTCGTCAGAAAACCGACGAAACTGATCGCGGATCATTTCGTATTCATCATCAAGGCCACAGTCACCAAAAGTCGCAACGCCGTCACGCTCGATCATCAAATCGACCAACCGTTTGCGCGCTGCATCGGTATTTCCTTGCAGCATTCCGTCGAGGGTCGAGGTATCCTCCACCCCTAAATCATGTAGCCGAACGATTTCGCCCTGCGCCATAGGAATACCGCCGTGAATCTGGCTAAGGTATTCTCCGAAACCGATTTGCAAAAGCAGGCGTTCCATCTCGCCCAAGCGCCCGTTTACCTGCAAATTCTGCGCCCATGTCAACATCTGTCGCAGGCTTTCGACATAGGTCGCCAGCCAGCTAAGACCATGCGCGGCAAACTGTTCCTGCTCCACTGCTTTGCTGGATACACGGCCATCAATAGTCACGCGATCCGCCATCATATTTCGGGCCGAGGCCAGAATATCTTCGATCACAGGTATTGCATTCTGGCAGCGTTCCAACAGGTCTGGAAAGATCACTTCGGTTTGCGTTTCGTTGTTCATGGAATTCACCTTACGGCCGTAGGCCACCTAAATATGTTGCGTCGCACGTTCATTTTTGTGCGGTTGCGAAGACCCTAGAATTTCAGACCGGAAACGTCAATGGAAGCGCAACAATAATTCGAAAAAATACACTGCACCGGAATAATCTTGCCGCAGAATTGCATTGTAAGTTCTGTAAATCACGGCGATAACATGCCCTATGACAGAGGCTCTTCAAATCCTTACAACACAATACGGCCTATTCGCGATGGGTGTGGCTTTTGCTGTGATGCTGTTTGCCGGCTTCACCAAAGGGGCCATCGGGTTTGGGTTGCCGATGATTTGCGTCAGCGGGGTCGGGTCGGTTTTGCCTGCGGAAATCGCCATAGCTGCCCTAATTTTGCCAGGCCTAACCACCAACCTATGGCAATCTTTGCGCGGTGGTTTGGGGCCTGCATGGGTGGCCTTGAAACAGTATTGGCGATTAAACCTTGTCTTGCTATTCTCAATCTATGCATTCGCGCAACTGGTTGTAATAATTTCAGAAACCTTACTTTTCATCATCTTAGGCACTGGTATCACCGTCTTTGTAAGCCTACAAATCGTTGGGTGGATACCGCATATCCCTGCACGTCTCGCGACAAAATTTCAGATGCCTGTAGGGTTGATCTCGGGGTTTTTTGGCGGGTTGTCCGGCGTTTGGGGGCCACCGATATTGCTATACCTGCTATCCCAGAAAATTCCGAAATCCGAGATGGTCCGTATTCAGGGAATATCTTTCCTTGTCGGGGCAATCGTGTTGACGGGCGCACATTTGCAGTCGGGATTGCTGAACAAAGTTACCACGCCATTGTCCGCATGGATGATCCTTCCAGCGTTTGCAGGCATGGCCATCGGATTTAAAGTGCAGGATCGGCTCGATCAGGAAAAGTTTCGAAAAATCACTTTATTTGTGCTGGCATTCGCAGGGCTGAACCTTCTGCGGCGCGGGTTATTTGGTTAACACAGCCCCTGAACGGCGGCCATCACCGGCGGCCTCAAAGCCGTGCATGGTCTGGCGTACCGCATGGACCCCGCCAAAGAACATTGATTGCTGCGGCCACGGGTTAGCAGACGGAAATTCCGCCAGCAGAGCCTCGCGGTGTTCCTCGGTTCCGGTGTCCTCGAAGTCCAGAATTTGGGGTGTGTCATCAATATGCATGCGCGGGGCTTGAACAGCATCTTCCAGCGCCACCCCCCTGTCGATCAGCTTTAATGCCACCTGCGCCAAGGCGGAACGAATGCGGTTCGACCCGCCCGAACCCAGCATCGTCAGGCCGCCATCCCGCAACGCCATCGGGCACATCATGGAGGCCAACCGCGTATCCTCAACCCATGAATTTATGCCGTCGGGCACAAGGTCATCTTCGCCCAACATGTTGTTGGCCATGATCCCCGTACCCGGAACAATCACCCCGCAGCCCTCGCCGTTCGAAAGGGTAAACGCGGCCCCCATACCATTTTGATCGATCACAGAAATATGCGTCGTCCCCCGCGTCGCTGCTTGATGTGCGCTTAGGGTTTTGCGAAGACTGCCAACCATCGCGGGGTCTAGCAGGATTTTCTCGCCATTCAGTGGGTGGTGATCGAGGTCGGTTTCCTTGCGAATACGCGCGACCTCAAAAAGGCACCGCGCCAACTGACGATCATCAGGGTCGGCAGGCAACGTCTGTAACGCCAACGCAATTTGCACCCCGCCGAGGCTAGGCGCGGGGTTCAGGTCCACCTCCACCCCGCCGCGTATGAATTGTAAGGGTTTACGCCCAATGGGGCGGTAAGATTTTAGGTCATCGCCAGTCAGGTGCCCTCCATCAAGCGAAAGCAATGCTTGCGCAACCTCGCCTTCCTGAAAGAAACGCGCGCCTTCCAACGCCATGATTTCCAGCACATCGCCCATATCGGAGTTTGCCAGAATATCCCCTTCGCCGAGCAGCTTGCCGGTCGGGGCATAAAGCGCCCGCGAACCTTCGGAGGCCATAAAGATCGCCTCGACGTACCCCAAGACTTCGGCTTGAAAAGCAGTAATCGGGGTGCCTGTGCGGGCAGCTTCAATCGCGGGCGCGGCAAGTTCGGCCATCGGGATGCGTCCGAATTCGCTGTGCGCCTCAAATAAGCCGGGGACAAGTCCGGGCGTGCCGATTGTGCCCGCGCCGCAGTAGAATGTCTGTTTGCTTTGGCCGAAATCCACCTCGATTTCGCGGATGTCCACGTCAGCAAGGGTGCGTTTGCGTTTCGGCGTCTGGACAAAAGCATCTAACACCTGCGTTGGTTTATTCGGAGGCGCCACCATCAAAAAGCCACCAGCCAACGGCGAGGCCAACACCGGTTCGACCACACAAGCCATCAGCGCACCCGCGATTGCCGCGTCTACGGCCGTACCGCCCGCACGCAAAACCTCGGCTGTGGTTTGGGTGGTCAGATGATGGCCGGATGCGACGGCGAAGTTTCCCATGGTGTTCCTAACGAAAAGACGCCGCCCTTTTCGGGGCGACGCCATGTTTTTGTCAAGCTGTTTGCGCGATTACTGCGCTTTAATCGCTGCGGCCAAAACCTCGTCATCAACGAATGGTTCGTACTGTTTGAAGTTGTCGGCAAACATATTCGCAAGCTTCGCAGCCTGCACGTCGTACTCTGCGCCCTCGCTCCATGTTTGTCGTGGATCCAGCAGAACCTTGGCTACACCTTTGACGGAAATGGGAACCTCGAAACCGAAGTTCGGGTCAACGCGGAATTCGCGATCATCCATGCTGCCGTTCAACGCCGCACTTAGCAACGCACGTGTCGCACGGATCGGCATACGCGAGCCAACACCCTTCGGGCCACCTGTCCAGCCAGTGTTAACCAACCAGCAGCTCGCGCCCGTTTCCGCAATTTTCTTACGCAAAAGGTTTCCGTAAACCTCGGGGCGGCGCGGCATGAATGGTGCGCCAAAACAAGTAGAGAACGTCGGGATAGGTTCAACAACGCCTTTTTCGGTACCCGGAACCTTCGCCGTGAAACCGGACAAGAAGTGATACATCGCCTGCGCGGGCGTTAGCCGAACGATGGGCGGCAGAACGCCGAAGGCGTCACACGTCAGCATAATGACGTTCTTGGGCACACCACCGCGCGACGTTTCCGACGCGTTGTCGATGTAATCCAATGGATACGCACAACGCATATTTGGCGTCAGACTATCGTCGGCAAAGTCCAGTTCCTTGGTGTAGGGATCATAGACCATGTTTTCGATTACCGTCGCGAACTTATCCGTCGTCGCATAAATCTCGGGCTCGGCTTCGGCGCTCAGGTTGATAGTTTTCGCGTAACACCCGCCTTCGAAGTTGAAGATACCCTCATCCGACCAGCCGTGTTCGTCGTCACCGATCAACGTGCGTTCAGGGTCAGCCGAAAGGGTCGTTTTGCCCGTCCCCGATAAACCAAAGAACACCGCGCTGTCATTCACATTGTCTGGCGCATGATTGGCCGAGCAATGCATCGGCATCACGCCTTTTTCCGGTAACAGGTAGTTCAGGATCGAGAACACAGATTTCTTGTTTTCGCCCGCATAAGACGTCCCGCCGATCAGTACCAGCTTCTTCTCGAACGAGATCGCGATCACAGTTTCCGAACGACACCCGTGCCGTTCCGGATCAGCGTTGAAGCTGGGGCAGTTGACGATGGTAAACTCGGGCAGGAATGTTTCCAGCTCGGTTATGTCGGGGCGGCGCAAAAGGTGGCGGATGAACAGGCCATGCCACGCCAGCTCGGTTATAACGCGAACGTTCAAGCGGTATGCAGGATCCGCGCCGCCGAACAGATCGTTGACGTAAACCTCGCCATCTTTCATGTGGGCCAACATGTCGGCGTGCAATACGTCAAAGGCTGCCGGGTCCATCGGTTTGTTATTTTCCCACCAGATAGAATCTTCAACTGATGCTTCGCGAACGACGAATTTGTCGTTAGGCGACCGTCCGGTGTGCTTGCCGGTAGAGACCAGGAAAGCACCCCCGTTACCGATCTCGCCTTCGCCATTAACAACGGCAGCCTGCATCAAAGCGGCTTCCTGTAAATTGTAGTGAACTGTGCCGACATCTGGAATGCCAGTCTTCCCTAACGTCTGGGTCGGGTTGACCTTGCCTGTTTCCATTGATGTACGCTCCTTAAAACATGTTGAGGGGTTTACGTGTGCCATGACAAACCCCTCCTAACAGAGAGATTACCGCATATCCGGGAGGGCCAATCCCGACAACAAATTCGACAACCTGCCGATTCCATCGTGCAGCAAAGAAGGCCTTTCCTATAACATGACATTTTTGTGAATCCAGCGAGATTTTGTCGCATCGCACAATTTTTCCAAACTTGACGAAAACAAGTAACTGAAACAGATGGGTTGCAACGCTGGCCTGCTTCCGCGATTATATAAGCGTACACAAGCAACGGGGTGCGCAATGGCTAGAATAGTATTGGTAGACGACGACCGAAATATCCTGACATCCGTTTCAATCGCATTGGAATCAGAAGGGTACGAGGTAATAACCTTTACGGACGGGGTCAGTGCGCTTTCCTCGCTGTTGAACGACGAACCGGATATGGGGGTCTTTGACATCAAAATGCCGCGTATGGACGGCATGGAATTGCTACGCCGGTTACGCAAGACCTCGGAAATGCCGGTGATCTTCCTGACCTCCAAAGATGACGAGATCGACGAGGTTTTGGGCCTACGGATGGGGGCGGATGATTATATGCGCAAACCGTTCTCGCAACGTCTTTTGATCGAACGCATCAAGGCCATTTTACGTCGTAAAGAAGGGGCTGAAGGCAGCGAGAAACAGCGCGCGCCCGAGGACAGTTCGTTCATGCGTGGATCGCTGCAAATGGATCCGCTTCGCCACAAAGTTGTGTGGAAAAACGTCGATGTAGCGTTGACCGTAACCGAATTCCTGTTGCTACAGTCCCTTGCTACCCGCCCGGGCGTGGTGAAAAGCCGCGACCAGCTGATGGACGTGGCCTACGACGATCAGGTTTACGTGGACGACCGCACGATCGACAGCCATATCAAACGCCTGCGCAAAAAGTTGCGTAAGGGCGATCCTGACTTTGCCTCGATCGAGACCCTTTACGGCATCGGCTATCGATTTATCGAGGCGTAGGCTCCAATGCGCCGCCCCAAATTCCAACGCCCGATACCATCGATGGTTACAGACGCAGTACCCGGTAAAATCGGGCGGGCGATGGAAGGCTCGCGTTCGCCACTAACCCGTAAGATTATCATTTTTAACCTTGTGACGTTAAGCTTGCTGGTGTCCGGCATCCTGTTTCTCAGCCAATCGCGCACCAGTTTGACTGACCTTCGCAAACAAACCTTGCTTGCGGATGCCAGCGTTCTTGCCACCTCGCTTGAGTTCCAAATGGAGTTTTCCGACATCTCGGATTTATACGAGCCCACGCTGTATACAACGCTCGAAACCCTTGCAGAACCGATCAATGCCCGCGCACAATTGTTTTCGCCCGAAGGATACTTGATCACCGATATTGGTGCCCGCCCCGAGGTGTATCATCGCGACGAAAACCCTGTCACCGAACCCCAGACAGAGTCTGTTGGTGACATCCTTAATGATGCATGGACAAGGCTTGCCGCAGTGTTTGTAACGCGACCAGCACCGGCAGATGAATCCTATTTGATGGCATTTCGCTCCGCGATTGCCGTTCGGTCTATGATCGCAGACGATTCCACGCTTGCGACGACCATGAACGAAATCAAGCAATTGATCGTTACCGTCGCTGTCCCCGTCTCACATGACGGTGATATGGTCGGCGCGGTTGTTCTGTCCACACGTGGCGGGGAAATCGACGGGTATATCTGGAACGAGCGACAGCAAATTCTTGAAATATTCATACTGGCCGCCGTGACTTCCGTTTTCCTTTCAATCCTGCTGGCCAACACCATTGGCCGCCCTTTGCGCCAACTTGCAATGGCCGCCCAAAAAGGTAGTGTGCAAAACACCGGCCGCATTAGTCCGGGACGCATCGACATCCCCGATCTTACCTCGCGCCCTGACGAAATCGGCGATCTTTCCCGTCAGCTACGCAACATGACAACCGCCCTATATGACCGCATCGAAGCAAACGAGGCTTTTGCCGCCGATGTCGCCCACGAGCTTAAAAACCCGCTAACCTCGCTCGGTTCTGCGGTTGAGACCATGCGACTGGTCAAGAACGACGAAGCGCGGGAACGCTTGATGGATGTCATCCGCGACGACGTGAACCGCATGGACCGCCTTGTCACCGATATATCCAACGCTTCGCGTCTGGACGCGGAACTGGCGACAGACGAGATGGTCACGATTGATGTGGTCAAAATGCTGCGCGATCTGGTTGATTACCAATCGGAACTGGCAACAGCAGACGGCGTATCAATAATTAGCAATTTTGATGAAACCACACCAAACATTATCGGGCTGAAAAGTCGCTTGGCACAGGTGTTCGTCAACCTTATCTCGAACGCGGTTTCCTTTGTGCCCAAAGGCGGCTCGGTGACCGTAAGTGTATTCCAACACGAACGCGGCGAAGTCGCTATTGTGATAGAAGACACCGGCTGCGGCATCCCCGATGATAATCTGGAAGATGTTTTCAAACGTTTCTATTCCAGCCGGCCCAAACAAGAATTTGGCAACAACTCCGGCCTTGGTTTGTCGATTTCCCAGCAGATCGTCGAAGCACACGGCGGTGAAATATGGGCGGAAAATATCTATGGAGACGACCCCGACACCCCCTCCGGTGCGCGTTTCACTGTCCTCCTGCCAGTCTGATGACAACCGAAACCACCCTGCATGGAACCTGCGTGACTTACGGCCAATCAGGCCTGTTGATCATAGGTACGTCGGGCTCAGGTAAATCCACACTAGCGCTGGCATTGATGGGAATGGACGCCGTTCTAGTAGCCGATGATCGCGTAAATGTAACCAACATTGAAGGCGTACTAAAAGCCCACTGTCCCCCTGCCATTCATGGCATGATAGAGGCACGCGGCATAGGTCTTCTGGCCGCCAAAGCTCTGCCGACAACCCTTATCACCCACGTCGTCGATCTAGACCAGATCGAACCGGATCGCTTGCCGCCCCGCCGCTCCCTCACGATATTGGGTATTGAGGTTGATCTCGTTTTTGGCAAAGATACCCCTAATCTCGCCGCAGCACTTAACCAACTGATGCAAATCGGGCGGGTAGAGTAACCAACACCCGAGGCATAAATGTCCCTTGTGACCGATAAACCAATTCTTCTGATAACCGGCCCCGCTGGTGCCGGGCGCTCGACCGCGATTCATATTCTCGAGGACATGGGCTATGAGGCCATCGACAATCTGCCCATGCATCTACTGCCGCGCCTGCTGTCCGGTGGCCCCGTTGAACGCCCGCTGGCAATTGGCATAGACACACGAACACGCGGGTTTGACCCAACCGCCATTCTGGAAATTCTGGACAGTGACGCACAAACCCCGCCGACGCTGGTGTTCCTCGATTGCAACGAAGAAACCCTGCTGCGCCGCTTCACCGAAACCCGCCGCCGCCATCCCGCCGCCCCGGACGAGGCCCCGATTGTCGGCATCCGTTATGAAACCGATCTGCTGCAAAGCCTGCGTGACCGCGCCGATATCCTGATCGATACCACCGATTTTTCCCCGCACGACCTGAAGGCCGAAATGGGCAGGATATTCGATTACGACCAATCCCACAGCCTTGCTATTTCGGTGCAGTCATTTTCCTACAAACGCGGCACTCCGCGTGGTGTTGATATGATCATCGACTGCCGGTTTTTGCAAAACCCCCATTGGCAAGAAGACCTGCGTGCGCTGAATGGAACGGACAAAGCTGTCGCCGAATTCGTCAAGGCGGACCCGCTCTATGATGCGTTCTTTGAACAGCTCTGCGGCATGTGTCGCCTGCTGCTGCCCGCCTACCGCAAAGAGGGTAAGGCCTATTTTTCCATCGGACTTGGATGTTCGGGCGGAAAACACCGATCCGTGAGTGTGACAGAAAGCCTCGCAAAACTGCTTGCAGAAGACGGTTGGCAGGTGTCTATTCGCCACCGGGAATTGGATCGACAGGCGGATACGTTAATGGCACTGAAAGGAACGGTTAAGAAGTGATTGGTATCGTAATTGTAGCTCATGGCGGTTTAGCACGCGAATATCTGTTGGCGCTGGAACACGTTGTCGGGCATCAAGTCGGCATCAGGTCAGTCGCCATAGGCGCTGAATGCGACCGCGACGCCAAACAAGCCGAAATCAATGCCGCTGTTAATGCCGTCGATACAGGTGATGGCGTCGTCGTCGTCACTGACATGTTCGGCAGTACACCGTCTAATCTGGCTGTTGAAGCCTGCAAAGCCGATAACTGCGCTGTAATCTACGGTACTAATTTGCCGTTGCTTGTAAAACTGGCCAAGGCACGCAGAATGAGACTGAAAGAGGCCGTCGCCCGCGCCGTTACCGCCGGCCACAAGTACCTGAATTGCACTACAAAAACTATAGCTTAACCAAAGGGTTTATTATGATCCTCGACATCAAAAATGTAAAAGGCCTACACGCCCGCGCCTCGGCCAAGTTCGTCGATGTGGTTGAACATTACGACGCCGACGCCGAAGTTTTTCGCGATGGCAATCAGGCATCGGGCGACAGCATTATGGGTCTTCTTATGCTGGCCGCTGCCTGTGGTTCCCAGATCGAAGTTAAAACAACCGGCCCACAAGCCACAGAGCTGGGACAAGCGCTAAAGTCACTCGTCGATAACCGGTTTGGTGAAGATAAATAGCTACTTCGCGAACTCGTAACCGGCCTCGACCATCAGACGATCCGAGTTCGTCTCGATCACATCTTCCAGCTTGGCCATAAATTCCCTCAACTCCAGGCCCGCCGGAATCGGTTCCAAGAACTCCAGCACCGCCGTACCAGGTTTGCGAATCGGCGAATGGCGCGCCCAGAACACGCCAACATTCGTGGCAACAGGCACACACGGCTTTCCCATACGCGAATAAATTACGCCAGCCCCAATTTTATACTTGTCCTTGGCACCGGGCAAAACCCGCGTACCTTGTGGGAAAATAGCTGTCTGCCCAACATCCTTATCGTCCTCCAGGTGTTTAACCATTTTTTGCATCGCCTGGCCCTTCTTGCCCCGCTCAACCGGCGGACACCCGATCCGCCAACCATAAAACCCAAGCACCGGAGCCCAAATCAATTCACGTTTCATAATAAACTTCACGCGGGGCACCATATAGGCCAGCATTAAAATATCCATAAAAGACATGTGCTTAGAACAAACCAGCACCTCGCCCTCGGGCACTTCACCGCGAAACTCCACATGCAAACCACAGGTCACGCGGTACAGCCAGAAAACCGATGCACAGTACGCTTTGACAACCATCAACGCACCGGTGCGCGACCAGATCGCCAGCGGCAGCCCAAAAATTCCGATTATCGCCAACAGCAGATACATCACCAAATTGGCAAACTGGGAACGAATAAGTAGCATGAAACTCACCTGAATTTATCTCTTTGAAACCGTTTATCTTTCACAGCTTCAAAAGACAACATCAGCTGAATACGCCGCAAAGCTTGGAAAGCGGCGGCGTCATGGGTAAAACTGTACACGGAGATGATTCGTTTTATGCGGATCCCGGATTTTTTATTGAGGTTGTTATGCGAATTACATGTCCAACCTGCTCGACTCAATACGATGTCGACGAGAACGATATTGCCTTCACAGGTCAGGACGTCCAGTGCAGCGAATGCATGACCATATGGACACAAGCCCGAAACGGCGAAACCAGCAATACACGCTTGGCGGATGAAGTCGTCGAAAACAGTGACGAGATCTCGACCGCACCGGAGGAAACTTCCGTGACGGAAACGCCGGATATTGAGGGCGTCTCTTCTTATTTTGATGTAGACACCGAAAATGAACCCGCAGAACTGGAAGAAGTCGAAGAAGTCGAGATCATTCCGTTCAGGGATACAAACGAATTTATTGAGCGTGGCAAACCCGACGGGAACGACATGCCTGACGATACAGAAGAGCCGGTCGAACTTGCAGACACAGAAGCGGACACCGAAACAGACGATGCTGAAGATGGCGACAACGACGAAGGTGCGATCTGGAAAAGAATCGAGGCTTTAGCGCAGGAAGCTCGTGAAGATACAGAAGGCGAAATCCCAACCGAATCCGATTCCCCCCCTCCAGACGACATGCCGCCAATCCAGAGCTCTCCGGTAATACCCGACACCATTGAGCCCACGCTTGAAGCGCCTGAAGAAGATGATCGCCCATGGGAAGCCCCCGCCGAAGCAGATGAAGGTTTCTCGGATTTCGTCTGGAGCGATCCACTTAAAGACAATGACGAAGAGGGTGCGGATAACCATACAGATTCAGCCCCGGATGATGTGATAGAGCAGGACGAACCCGAAGTCCCCACGCTTGTCGAAGATGCAACCGACACGCATCTAGAACAGGTGAGCGATGATCTGATCGCCGCGGCCCTTAGCGAACAAATGGCAATCGAGGATGCGCTTGAAAGTGCCCCCCAGCCCGAAGAACGAGATATTTCCAGTATTCCGGTCGAACTTGGTGGGCCACGCGCACGCGTTCCTAACGTAGAGGCTTTGAAAACATCGGTTCGCTCAAAATCTGTGACGCTGACAAAAGAAGAGCGTGCAGCAAAAGCCCCCACCCGTAGGTTCCGGCGTGGCTTCACACTTATACTGTTAGCTTTTGTAATCCTCGCCGCGATCTATGTTGCCAACGGAAAGATCACCGAAGCCCTGCCTGCAATCGGGCCATTTATGGAAACATATGTGTCCCTTGTTGATTTCCTTCGCATCAAAGCCGAGCTGCTAGGTTCAAGTGTGTGGACATTGAGCATGCAAGGTTTTGACTGGGTAATGGCCAAATTCTTCAGCTAAAAACGGTCCAGCAACCGTTTCAGATATTCAATTTCCGCCGCTGGTCGATCAATATCGCCAGACCTGCGTCGGATTTCGTCCAGCAATTCGCGCGCGCGTTCCGACGCGTTCAAGTCCGGTACAAAAGTCTCGCCCGACTCGGTCGTGCCGGTCCGTCCTAACGGTCGCCCCAAGGGGTCGTCGCCCGCTTGTTTGTTTTGCGTATCACCCTCTTGCAGACCGTTACGGCCTTGCCCGGCCTGCTGCATTTCCTCGCCAAGGCGACGGATAGACTCGCGTAAATTCTCGATCGCTTCGGCCTGTTCATTCAACGCTTGGCCCAGATCCCCCTCGCCCAGAAAATCACGCGAGGCCTCCATGTTTTCGCCCGCTTCGCGCGTTGCTTCGCCCGCAGTTTCGCTTTGTTGCGCCTGCAAATCTTCCAGGAACTCTCGCAAGGCTTCTTGCTGCTCCGCCAGCGATCCCTCCATCTCCGACGAACCTTTGCCACCGTTTTCCAACAGTTCCTGCAACTGCTGAAAAGTCTGGTCTGACAATCCCTGCTGTTGACCGAGCGCGTCTTGCATCTGTTCCATCTGCCCGGAGTTACCGCCGTCTTGTTCGGCAACTTGGGCGTCCTCCAACATCTGGCGCATTTCCTCCAGCAGTTGACGGGCAGCCTCGGATTCGCCGTTTTCCGCCATTCGTTGCAGCTCGTCCATCATTTGGCGCAATTGTTCGTTGCCATTGGTTGGTTGTGCGGTTTCCGCAGACTCCTGATTTTGCTCGGCCTCGGCGGCCAGCATTTCCAGATACTCGTCCGTCGCATCGCGCAGCTCTTCCATCAGGTTGGCAATTTCCTCTCGCGCCGCTTGCTGCTCAATCGCTTGTAGTAGTTTCTCCTGTGCGCGGCGCAGGCGTTCCCGTGCGTCCCCAAGGCCGCCGTCCTCCAAGGATACAGCGATGCCCCAGAATACGTCCGCAATTTCCGCCCGCTCGTCCAAAGAAACCCCGTCTTCCAGCATCCCCTCGTACTGCCGGATTGCCGAACGAACTTTCAGGTACGAACCGCTGGGCAACGCCAAATCCTCGGGCAAATTTGTCACCGCTTTCAGCACCTGCAAAACCCGTTTGTCGTTGTCCGGCGACCACAGCAAATCCCGCCGTTGTTCGGCAAAAGCCGCCGCCAGCGGCATGTAAAACCGCTTGCCCGGCAGGTTTGCGAATGTCTGAACCTCGTCAATCTGGCCCGCTGCATCGCGCACATTTACTGTAATCACCACAGGCATTCCGACCCACAGGTCCTTGCTGAAATCCTCAATCAACACCTCGGAAATATCATCCGTTGCACCGCGAAACGGCAGCGGTAAACTGGCAATCAACGGCTCTCGGATGACAGGTTCCGGCCTAAGCCCGAACCGGCGATCTACACGATCAATATCCAGCGTAATCCGTGCAGCCCCCGCCACAACGCCGTAATCATCCGTCGCCCTAAACGGCAACCGCATCGCCCCCGAGGGGGTCTGTCCAACCTCCTCGATTACAATCACATTGGGCGCATCATCCTTCGTTGCAATAACCCGCCAGTCATCCAGTACCTTGCCATCATCCAGCACTTCAACATTGCCCGATTGCGTAACCGTTACGGTCGCATTTCGTACGGTCGTTCTATCGCCGGAAAATGCCGCACCTGTCTGGGAAACGCTCTCGTTCAATGTCACGTCATCCGACCCGCCATAAACCTGCATCACGATCTGTGTACCAACCGGAAGGTCCAGAATAACCCCGTCTGCCACCTCGCCAAGGTAAACCTGCGGCCTGCCCGTGTAGGGCGGAGGGGTCGCCCAGGCCTCGATGCTCGCCCCCGTACCGCCCCCAAGGACCGGCAAAGAAATCGCGTTTTTAACGGATGTTATCCCACCCGAGGGCGCGAAAAACACCGCCACTGTCGCGCATATCAGGGCCATCAACCGCAACCCGTACGGATCAAACGAAGCCAGTCGTAAATCCGGTGCCACAGGTCTTAACGCCAGCGCCCGCCCCGCCATTTGTGTTTGGTGCTTTTCCCAAAGCGCACGGGTCAACGCATCTTGCGTACCCGTCGCCGATTGATCCCGCAGCGACGCCAACGGCGCATCATCTGCATCAAGCCGCTCAACCGCAGCTTCGCGGTTGGGAATTTTCATGCCTCGCAATCCGAAAACCAGCAGCCCGACACCAGCCAAAAGAACCACCAGAACCAACCCACGCCCCACATCCGGCGAAACCAGATTCAGCCCGTCAAATGCCACAAATGCATAGGAAAACAGTGCCAACGTCCAAAGTTGCCAAAATCGGCGCACCAAAACTTCCAGCCATAACGCACCGCGCGACAGGGCCAGCCGCAAGCGCAACGCCCGAATGATACTGCCGTATCTTGTGTCAACGTAACGTGCCCAAAGCTGGTTCATTCCGTCATCCTGATTGTCCGTTTGCGTCGTTTTCCGACTCAATCCATCCAGTCTGGGATGGTATCGCGGTTAATCATTTCTTCATAGGTCGGGCGCGCCCGAACCACGGCAAATTGATCGCCGTTCACCAGAACCTCTGGGATTAACGGCCGCGAGTTGTATTCGCTGGACATCACAGCCCCATACGCACCTGCTGATCGAAACGCCACCAGATCACCCGCATCCATCGGAGGGATGTTCCGCTGCTGGGCAAAAGTATCGCCGCTTTCGCAGATTGGGCCAACGATGTCATGCGGCGCCGGTTCCAGCCCCGCTTGCGCCTCGACCACAGGGATGATGTCATGATGCGCCTCGTACATCGCGGGGCGAATAAGATCGTTCATAGCGGCGTCCACAATCAGAAAATCGCGCCCCTCGCCTTCCTTGCGATAAATAACCGAGGTCACCAAAATTCCGCTGTTACCCGCAATAAGTCGCCCCGGTTCAATCTCTATTTCGCAACCGAGATGCCCAACGGTGTTGCGAATAACCTCGCCGTATTCCATCGGCAGTGGCGGGGCCTCGTTTGATCGCGCATAAGGAATCCCCAGTCCGCCGCCAAGGTCAAGACGGCGAATGTTGTGGCCATCCTCACGCAGCTGTTCCGTCAGCTCCGCCACCATTTTGAAAGCAGCCTCATAAGGGGCAAGATCGGTAAGCTGGCTGCCGATATGCACATCAATGCCAACCACCTCGATTCCGTCCATCGCGCCTGCTTCGGCATAAACCGCACGGGCTTTGGAAATCGGGATGCCAAACTTGTTGTCGGATTTTCCCGTCGCGATTTTCGCGTGCGTCTTGGCGTCCACATCGGGGTTCACCCGCACCGTGATTGGCGCAACCTTGCCAAGCCCTAACGCCACTTCGTTCAACACCCGCAGCTCCGGTTCACTTTCCACGTTGAACTGGCGAATGCCACCGTTCAACGCCAGCGTCATCTCCTCGCGGGTTTTCCCCACTCCGGAAAAAACGATGTGTTCACCAGGAACACCCGCCGCAATCGCGCGGGCATATTCGCCCCCCGAAACCACATCCATGCCAGCACCCATCGCCGCCATGATCCGCAAAACCGCCATGTTTGAATTGGCTTTCATCGCATAGCAAATGAAGTGGTCCATACCCACAAGCGCTTCGTCAAACACCTGATAATGGCGTTCCAGCGTCGCGGTTGAATACACGTAAAACGGCGTACCGACGCTGGCTGCGATTTCCGGCAACGCAACGTCCTCGGCATGCAGAATACCATCACGATAAATAAAGTGGTCCATCAAGCTTGATCCATATGGCTAAATCAGGCCTTAGGTATAAGGGATAGGGTCGGCGCAGGCCAACCCCGAAATCGCCTATTCCACGTGGATATGGTAAATCGACCAGACCCACCAGTCATCCGGCATATCTGCCAGATCAGCGCGATCAGCCCGTGGGAACACCACATGCGTTGGCCCGAAATCCCCGATTGCAAAAGGAATACCCTCGCGTTTCAGCGCCACAATCGCGCCCGCTGCATAAGCATCCGCAAGCGGGATTTCGACAGCGTACCCATCAAGCGCACGAATAGTCACCGTCTCGCCCGTTGCCCGGACAGATTCCAGAACATCTTTCAATAAAGGCCCCTCAAACTGGTAAACTTTCCCACCCTTGGGGAAGTCCGCGTTTACCATAACCTGCGGAAGTGCCTGTAATGCCGCCGCATCAAACTGCGCGGCCTTATCAAAAGCGATATCGTTGAATACAAAAAACTTGTCGACATCTTCCGAGCTTCCGCCCCGTGTCGGCAATCCAACATTCTCGGTCACAGTCAGAACAACGGTTCCCCGAAACTCCCCATGGCGCCAAACATCAGAGGCCAGCGATTGGCTGGCTGTTGTCGTAATCAGCCCGATAAGCAGTACACGTAAAAAATTTCTCATAAGTGTCATAATCTAGTCCCAAATATATATGTTTGGAACAACACAAATAATCAGTTGGCGCGCTCGACTGTGGCGGTCGGATAAGTCGGCTGAGCTTTAATACCACAAGACGCGGTCACCCCGAGAATGGCAATTCCGAACAATAACAGAGTTGCCCTCATTTCAATTTCCTACCCCAACGTGCAACCTGCTCACGAACCTGATCCGGTGCTGTTCCGCCGTAGCTTGCCCTACTCGCCACAGAGTTGTCTACCCCTAAGACAGAATAAACGCTCTGGTTGATTCTGGGGTGCACCGATTGCATTTCTTTCAGCGATAATTCCGGCAAATCGCAGCCTTTATCCTCGGCCATTTTCACCAATGCACCCGTCGCATGGTGTGCATCGCGAAACGGCAGCCCAAGCTCGCGCACCAACCAGTCCGCCAAGTCCGTCGCCGTTGAAAACCCCATAGCCGCCGATTCGCGCAAACTGTCCACGTTTGGCTTCATATCGCCAACCATTCCGGTCATCGCCGCCAGCGCCAGCATCAGGCTATCAGCCGCGTCAAACACCTGTTCCTTGTCTTCCTGCATGTCCTTCGAATAGGCCAGCGGCAGCCCCTTCATGATCGTCAGCAATGCTATCAGCGACCCGTTGATCCGCCCGACCTTGGCCCGTATCAGCTCAGCTGCGTCCGGATTTTTCTTTTGCGGCATGATGCTGGAACCGGTCGAGAACCGGTCCGACAGTTCCACAAACCTGAACTGCGCCGAAGACCAGATCACCAACTCCTCCGCAAACCGTGAAAGATGCGTCGCACAAATCGAAGCGCAAGACAAAAACTCCAACGCGAAATCCCGATCCGACACCGCGTCCAGCGAATTCGCCGTTGGCCTGTCAAAGCCCAGCGCCTTCGCCGTCATATCCCGATCAATCGGGTACGCCGTCCCCGCCAACGCCGCCGCGCCCAAAGGCGATTCATTCATCCGCACCCGCGCATCCTGAAACCGGCTTTTGTCGCGCGCGAACATCTCCACATAGGCCATCATGTGATGTCCCCATGTCACCGGCTGCGCTACCTGCAAATGCGTAAAGCCTGGCATGACAATATCCGCGCCCTCTTCGGCCTGAACCAGCAGAACCTTCATCAAGGCATCCAGCCCCTCGATCGCCGCATCAAACTGGTCTCGTGTCCACAGCTTGAAATCCGTCGCCACCTGATCATTACGTGACCGCCCCGTGTGCAACCGCCCCGCAGGCTCGCCAATCAAATCCTTCAGCCGTGCTTCAACATTCATATGAATATCTTCCAACGCCTTCGAGAACGGAAAATTTCCGCTTTCAATCTCTGACAATACCGTGAGCAGGCCTTCCCTGATCGCGCTGGCGTCACTATCACTGATAATACCACAGGCAGCCAACATCGCCGCGTGGGCGCGGGAACCTTCAATGTCCTGTCGGGCCATACGTTTGTCGAAATCAATCGAGGCATTGATCGCCTCCATGATCGCATCCGGACCGGCGGCAAACCGCCCGCCCCACATTGCATTCGATGAT
>Ga0209121_10000517_pt1 | contig 40807 bp, 36 predicted proteins | sample Cruoilmetagenom3_FD_187292 | JGI IMG/M metagenome (GOLD analysis project Ga0209121, IMG submission 187292) | Oil polluted marine microbial communities from Coal Oil Point, Santa Barbara, California, USA - Sample 3 (SPAdes) (version 2) | ecosystem: Environmental > Aquatic > Marine > Oil seeps ... | reverse complement strand
GCGCCGTTGCCGTTCTGTGTGGCGGTCTCGTCGGTCATATCAGCTCCAGGATCTCCCTTGTCTCACCTAATGCCCTGAAATCAGGGCAGAAGGCGGAGAAAGGATCACCGTCTCGCCACCGACGAGACCGGAGATAACGGAGATCGTGCCATTGGCGAGCGGATAGCCGACGCGCACGATGCGAAGCGAGGGTTTGCCGCCGTCGAGCAGGAAGACCGCCGGCAGGCTGCCGCGCCAGACCAGCGCTTCCATCGGCACGGAGGTCTGCCCCTGGGTCGGGACAGAGGCATCCGGCACGGTCACCTCGGCATACATGCCGGGACCGCCGGACGTGCCCACGGGCAGGTCGAACTTGACCGTGACGGTGTGGCGCTTGGGATCCGCGACCGGGTAGATCTGGGCCACCCGGGCCTCGATGGCGCCACCGCCACTGTCGAGCCGCGCCGGCACCAGCATGCCTTCCGAAAGGCCGGCCGCGAGCCGCACCGGCACATCGGCCTCGATGCGCAGGTAGTCGATGAAGGCGTAGTCGATCAGCGGCATGCCCGGCTGCACCGTGTCGCCGACCTCGATATGCTTGCGCATGATGATGCCGTCGAAAGCCGCCGCGGCCTGGAAATCTTGCAGCGTCGCGTCGATGGCTTCGAGGTTGGCCTGGGCGGCCGCGAGACCCGAGGACGCCTGATCGACGCCGACGCCCTGGGCATAGAGATCGGCCTGGCGTTCAAGCCCGCTGTCGGACTGGCCCATGACTTCGGAGAAGCCGCGGGTGAAGAACTGGTCGAAGGTGGCCGGGATGCCCATGCCGGGAAAGCCGGTGACCGAGTTCACGCGCGGCGAATAGAGCTCGCGCGAATACTGCATGTAGGAGTTGCGCAGCGCCGCCTCGGCCTGGGAGATCTGGCTGATCGCCGCCCGGCGCTGGGCCTGGACGTTGGCATCGTCGATCTTGACGAGGACCTCGCCGGTCTCGGCCCTGTGGCCCTCGACACCGGCCAAATAGGTGATCCGTCCGGGCACCTGGGCGGAGACGGTGATCTCCTTGTAGGGGATGACGGTTCCGCCGACGATGGCCGAGCCACCGACCTGCGACACCATGACGGGGGCTGTCCGGTAGCCCCCGGGCGATGTCGTCCCCGAATGGTCCTGCGAAACTGCTGCCGAGCCGGTGAGGACTGCCGCTGCGAATGCCGCCAGGACGGGTGCGATTCTCGTGATTCTCAGCATCCCTCCTCCTTTCAGTCAGGCCCAGATTGTTTTGGCGCTGAAGCCCCTGCGCCTTCTTTTGCGCAAGTATATTGGCGGCTCACGAAATTTCATTACCTTTTTGCGGCGCAATACGCAACAACTTATTTGAATTTGTGAATAGTACCGAGTGTCGCAGGCTGCTGGCCGATTGTTGACCCTACGGCAACAAAAAACCGCGCCGAAACTGGCGCGGTTGTAATTGTCAACTCACTAAATTGACGCAGCCAGTGCCTGCCCGGATCCGCGCCCCGTTTCGTGGCCCGTTTCGTGGCCCGTTTCGTGGCCCGTTTCGTGGCCCGTTTCGTGGCCCGATCCGCGCGCCTCCCGCTCCCGGACCCGGACCCCAAGCGCGACACCTGTCTCAGAACGGGAACATCATCGACATCGGGTTGGAAAACGCATTGCCCATGCGCCCCACATCCATGGTCATTCGGTTCATCGCCGCGTTCATGCCGTAGATAGACCCGGACATCGACGTGACGCCTTTCTCCATCCGGTCGATATCGCCGGCCATCAAACCGACGGCCTCGTCCATGGTTCCGATCTCGCCGGCCATGACCCCGATTGCTCCGTCCATCGAACCGATGGTCTCGGTCATTGTGTCCATCGTCATGGTGATCCGGACCATGGAATCCGTCATGGTGCCCATGTATTGGGCCATGACATGCGCGTCGGCAACGGCCCCTTTCAGGCTCTCGTTCATCTCGGTCATCGTGTCGGTCATGGTGTAGACCTGCCGGGCCATGCCGTACATCACCCAGGTGAACAGCGCCATCACCACCACGATCAGGAACGTGGTCACGACGATGAAGCCGCCGCTTGTTGCCCTACGGTACATACCACCTCCCTTTCGGCCTGCCGCCGAGACGTATAGCAAAAACACTATCTGTACCAGTCCCCTGTGGTCGCAGAGTCCGGGCACCCCGGGGCGGGCCAAAAAGCGTGCCTCTCCTTGCGGCCCGGCCCCGCCCTTCCCGGACGCGCCCGCGTCGCGGCCCAAAAGCGCGGCGCCAGGGCCCCAGCCGGGTCGCGCCCAGGTCGCGCCGGCCACCGGAAACGCTTGATCTTTGCGCGCGTCCGGCCCAAGTGTCATGCATCTGTCACGGCCGCCCGGCGGCCGGCTGTTCTGTATGACACCGGATGACGCCCGGGGGGGACCCATGTTCGACTTCGCCCGTATGCGCGATGAACTCGCGGACCACTACGATCTCGCGCCCGATCCGGCGCTCGCCAGCAAGATGTCCGACATCTACGAGACGATGGACCGGGTGGTGAACCCGGTCGACTGGGCCCGGCACGCGCCCTACGTCGCCGCGATCAACAAGCTCAAGAACGAGAAGAACGCGGTCATCCTCGCGCACAACTACATGACGCCCGAAATCTACCACGGCGTATCCGACTTTTTCGGCGACAGCCTTCAGCTCGCGATCGAGGCGACGAAGGCCGAAGAGGACATCATCGTCCAGTGCGGTGTGCACTTCATGGCGGAAACCTCGAAGATCCTGAACCCCGCGAAAACTGTGCTGATCCCGGACGTGGAAGCCGGCTGTTCGCTGGCCGAGAGCATCACCGCCGAAGGCATCGCCGAGATGCGGGCGAAGTATCCGGGCGCGCCGGTGGTCTCCTACGTCAACACCACCGCCGAGGTGAAGGCCGCCTCCGACATCTGTTGCACCTCGTCCAACGCCGCCGCTATCGTGCGCGCGCTGCCGGACAAGACCATCATCATGACCCCCGACCAGTACCTCGCCCAGAACGTCGCCAACGAGGTGCCTGAAAAGAACGTGGTCTGGTGGGAAGGCTCCTGCATCGTCCACGAGCAATACACCGCCCAGGACATCCGCGATTTCCGCGAGTGGCACCCGACGACCCGGATCATCACCCACCCCGAATGCCCGCCCGACGTGGTCGCCGAGAGCGATTTCTCGGGCTCCACAAGCGGCATCATCACCTATGTGCGGGACGAAATGCCCGAGCACGCGATGCTGGTGACCGAGTGCTCGATGGCGTCCAATATCGCCGACGAGCTGCCCGAGGTCGATTTCGTCGGCCCCTGCAACATGTGCCCGTACATGAAAAAGATCACGCTCGAGAAGATCCTGTGGTCGCTGCATGCCGGCGAGCAGGAAGTGCAGGTCGACCCCGAGGTCGCGAAAAAGGCCCGCCTGGCCGTGGAGCGGATGATCGACATGAGCCGCGAGCTTGGCATCTGACCCCTGCGAAGACCCGGTTCGAGGAACGCCCATGGCCCGAGAAATCGAAACCCAACGCATCGTGATCGTCGGTGCCGGCCTCGGCGCGCTCTATGCCGCGCTCGAACTGGCGCCGCGCCCGGTCTTGATGATCTCGCCCGAGACCCTCGGCGAAGGCGCCTCCTCGGCGTGGGCGCAGGGCGGCATTGCCGCCGCGATGGACGCCTCTGACAGCCCCGCGGCGCATGCGGCCGACACGGTGGCCGCGGGCGCGGGCACCGTCGACCCGGCGGTCGCCGCGATGGTCACCGAACACGCCCGAGACCTTATCGAAGACCTCACCGAGATCGGCACGCCTTTCGACCGCACCGCCGAGGGCGGCTACGTGATGAGCCTCGAAGCGGCGCATTCGATGCCCCGCGTGGTGCGGATACAGGGAGACCAGGCCGGCGCGCAGATCATGGAAACCCTGATTGCCGAGGTGAGGAACGCGCCTTCGGTGCAGGTCGCCGAGCGCACGCTGGCGACCGGGCTCGAGGTCGAGGACGGTCGGGTCACCGGTGTCTGGATCCGCGCGGCCGGCAAAGGCACCGGCCCGGTGCTGATCCGCACCCCGGCCGTCTTGCTGGCGGGCGGCGGCTCGGGCGGGCTGTTCGCGCTCACCACCAACCCGCCGCGCATTCGCGGCCAGGTCATCGGCCTCGCGGCCCGCGCCGGTGCGGTGATAGCGGATGCGGAGTTCGTCCAGTTCCACCCGACCGCGATGGACGTGGGCGAAGACCCCGCCCCGCTCGCCACCGAGGCCCTGCGCGGCGAAGGCGCCTGGCTCGTCAATGCAGACGGCCACCGGTTCATGCTCGACATCGACGACCGCGGCGAGCTTGCGCCGCGCGACATCGTCGCGCGCGGCATCTTCGCCGAAACGCAAGCCGGGCGGCGCCCGGCCCTCGACACCCGCGACGCCCTTGGGGCAGAGATCCTGACCCGTTTCCCGGCCGTGGCCGAAGCCTGTGCACGCACCGGGATTGATCCTGTAACACAGACTATCCCGGTCGCCTGTGCCGCGCATTACCACATGGGCGGGGTCGAGACCGGGATGGAAGGCAGCGCGAGCCTCGATCGTCTCTGGGTCTGCGGCGAGGCAGCCTCGACGGGCCTGCACGGCGCCAACCGGCTCGCCTCGAACGGGTTGCTGGAAGCGGTCGTCTACGCCCGCCTTGCGGCCCAGGACATCGCCCGCAAGGTGCCCAAAGCCCCCGCCGATGTCGCGCCGGTCGCGATCGACTTTCAGGGCGCGGGCACGGATGTCTATTCCTCCAGCTCGATGCAGGCCCTGCGCGATGTCATGACCAACAAGGTCGGCGTGCTGCGCGACGAGGCGGGGCTGCGCCTGGCGCTGGCGGAGATCGCCACGCTGGAAGCCGCCGAGGCGGGCTCGATCACCTTCGCCAACATGTGCGCGACCGCAACCCTGATCACCGCCGCCGCGCTGGTGCGCCGCGAATCGCGCGGCGGCCATTACCGCACCGACTACCCGCAGACCGACCCGACCCAGGCCGAACGCAGCCGGATGACGCTTGCCCAGGCCCTGGAGATCCGCGCCTCCGTCGTGAAGGAGCTGTCATGAGCTTCGCCACCCTGCCCGACCTGGTACTGGACCCGATGATCCGTGCGGCGCTGATGGAAGACCTCGGCCAAAACGGCGACATCACGACGCGATCTGTGATCCCTGCCGACGCGCGCTACACCGCGCGGCTCAATGCCCGCGCAAACGGCAGGGTGTCGGGCATGCAGATCGCGCGCATCGCCTTTCACCTCGTCGATCCCGCGTTGAAGGTCGCGACCCTGGTGGCGGACGGCGCGGCCTGCGCCAAGGGCCAGACGTTGATGACCATCGAGGGGTCCGCCGCCTCGATCCTGTCGGCGGAACGGGTGGCGCTCAACTTCGCCGGGCGCCTATCGGGCATCGCCAGCCTGACAGCACTGTTCGTGGCCGAAACCGCGGGCACCGCCACCCGCGTCACCTGCACCCGCAAGACCACGCCGGGACTGCGCACGGTCGAGAAGCTCGCGGTGCTGCATGGCGGCGGCTTCAACCACCGCTTCAGCCTGTCGGATGCGATCCTGATCAAGGACAACCACATCGCCGCCGCGGGCGGCGTGCGCGCGGTGCTGGAGGCGACCAAGGCGGTGGCAAGCCACATGGTCAAGGTCGAGATCGAGGTCGACCGGCTCGACCAGCTGACCGAGGTGCTGAAGGTCGGTGGCGCCGATGTGGTGCTGCTCGACAACATGGACACCCCGACCCTGCGCGAGGCGGTGGCGATGGCGAGCGGCGCGGTCACGCTCGAGGCCTCCGGCAACATGGTGCTGGACCGGATCGCCGAGGTCGCCGCGACCGGGGTCGACTACATCTCCTCGGGCGCGCTCACCCATTCGGCGAAGACCCTCGACCTCGGGCTCGACTTCTGAGCCTGCGCCAACTCTTGCCGGAAACACGTGGAAGGGATCGATTGCCGGATCCGGCGGGCGGGCGCGGCGACCCGCGCGAGGCCCGCGGCGCGGCATCGTTCGTGCGCGCACCTTCCCCTTCCTAGTTTCCTAGGAAACCGGCCTCTGTTTCCTAGGAAACCGGTCAGCGTTGGACACGTGAAAGCCTCATGATTGCAATGCCTTGACCATACCGCGCCCGAAACCCGCCGGTTACCGGGCATCCAGCCCCAGTGACCTCACGCCACGCTTTTGTGATCCCGAATTTCTCCCGCCACGTCTAAACTAAGCCCCCGAAATCGGAGTGCTCATGATCCGCCTGATCGCAATCCTCACCACTTGTCTTCTCACAAGCGCCGCCACCGCCCAGGGTTTCAACACCGCCCCGCCGAACGCCCCGCGCCAGCAACCCGCCTTCGCGGGCCAGACCCGGGCGCCGGTCATCGCCGACACCACCCCCCTCGCCCGCGAGACAGTCGCCACACGGCTCGAGCACCCCTGGGGCATGGACCAGCTCCCCGACGGACGCTGGCTGGTCACCGAACGCCCCGGGCGGATGCGGCTGATCTCGCCCGAGGGGGACCGGTCGGCGCCGATCGACGGGCTGCCGGAGGTCTTCGCAGGCGGCCAGGGCGGGCTGCTCGATGTCACAATCCGCGACGATTTCGCCGAGACGCGCCGGGTCTGGTGGAGCTACGCCGAGCCGCGCGGCGGCGCCACCAACGCCACCGCCGTGGCAACCGGCGTGCTGTCGCCCGATGGCGCACGCATGGACGAGGTCGACGTGATCTTCCGCCAGCAACCGGCCTGGGCCTCGTCCGCGCATTTCGGCTCCCGGCTGGTCTTCGACCGCGACGGCGCGCTGTTCGTCACCACCGGCGAACGCTCGGGCCGTGAACCCCGCGAACTCGCGCAGGATGTCTCGACCCATCTCGGCAAGGTCGTGCGGATCGACCCGATGGGCGGACCCGCCGCCGGCAACCCGCAAATCCCGGGCGGGCGGCCCGAGATCTGGTCCTGGGGCCATCGCAACATGCAGGGCGCCGCCCTCGGCCCCGACGGCGCGCTCTGGACCGTCGAACACGGACCGCGCGGCGGCGACGAACTCAACCGGCCGCAGGCGGGGCGCAACTACGGCTGGCCCATCATCAGCTATGGCCAGGAGTATTCCGGCCAAGCGGTCGGCGCGGGCCGCACCGCTGCACAGGGTATGGAACAGCCGCTCTACTACTGGGACCCGGTGATCGCGCCGAGCGGTATGGTGTTTTACCAAGGCGAGATGTTCCCCGACTGGCACGGCAGCCTGCTTGTCGGCGGCCTCGCAAGTCAGGTCCTCGTGCGGCTCGACCTCGACGGCACGTCAGTGACCGGCGAGGCGCGCTACCTCCAGGGGATGGGCCGGGTGCGCGATGTGGATGTGGCCGCCGACGGTGCGGTGATGATCCTGACCGATGCGCGCAGCGGGGCGCTGATCCGCCTCACCCCGACCGACTGAGCCGCCGGCCGAACCCGCGACGCGCGGCGCTGTTCCCCGAGCCCCTCGGCGCCAAGAGGCTTGACAGGCGCGGCGGCAGCCCGGGATATGGGGCCGACAAAAGGGAGAGGAGGATCGCTCCATGAGATTGATTGGTGGGCTATTGGCGTTGGTGGGGCTTGTCGCCATCATCGCGGTTGGCGGTGCCGCCTGGAGTTTCCGGGGTTTCGACCCGAAAGCCGCGGGCGTCTACTGGGACATCGCCAAAAGTCTGGCCGAGACCGGCAATGCGGTCGAGGCGACGGTGTGGAAGCGCAAGGTCGACGAAGGGCTGACCTTCGAAGAGGTCGACGAGTCGATCCAGTCGGTCGCCGCGACCGAAAACATCCGCGATGTCGGCCAACTGCCGCTCGGCGACCAGGTCGCCCTGATGCAGGACAGCGAATGGCGCAAGCTGCAGATCTACCTCTACTGCAACCCGCTGACGGCCGCGAAAATGGTCGAGTTTTCCGAGGCCTATTCGGCCTGGCTGCCGTGCCGGGTGTCGCTGGTGGAAGACGAAGAGGGCCAGCTCTGGCTCTACTCGCTCAACATGGACATGATGATCTACGGCGGCAAACCGCTGCCCGCCGAGCTCAAGGAAGAGGCGCTGCACGTCAAGGACGTGATCCTGGCGATCCTCGACGGCGCGGCGGAAGGCAGCTTCTGAACCGGCCCTGAACCTGTTGCGATTTGCCCGGCCGGTTGACTGGTCGGGCGATCCGCGACGGGGCCGGGTCGCATCGGCGCGGCACGTTGCGCCGCACCTGCGCAGCCCCAGCCCCAGCGCCAAGGCCACCTGCGTATCTCATTGTTTCGAAGACACAAAAGCGGTTTTCGTTGGCGCGAAGTTGCGGTGCGGGATTGCGCAGAACCAGGCCCCCTGGGCCGACGACCGGCCCCCGGACGCTCAGCATCGAACAACCCGAAAACCGTCTTCCGCGACCCGCCCAGCGTCACGCATGGTCCTGGCAAGGCGCGGCACTCCGGCCACGCGGATCGGAACGCGCCGCGACGCGCCCTTGCCGGGGGCGCCCTTGCCGGGGGCGTCGCAGTCGGTCCGTAGGAGGCGGCCCGTTTCCGGCGGCGCCGCGATCAGTACCCCGCCAAGGCATCGGCGATGATCCCGTCGAGCAGGTCGCCGACCACATCCATCGCCCCCGCCGGGTAAGCGCGCCGGCCGACGATGATCTCGCCCGGCGCATCGGGGCGCTCGGCCACGAAGATCGCGTAAGGACAATGCTGAAGGTTCATCGGGTCGGCCTCCATCACCTGGCGGCTGACAACGGCCGAGCAGAAATTGAACACCTGCGCGTTGGTGAACAGCACCTCGGTGCCGCCCACGTCCGCGCGGGTGCGTTCCAGCATCGCGCCCACCTTGTTGACCGCGTCGATCACCAGACCGGCATCGGTAATCGCGGATTCGATGTCGAACTGCACATCGTCGAAGGCCCCGCTGACACTGGTGGTCACGGGCCCCTCCGCCAGCGCGGGGGCCGCGAGGGTCAGGGCCAGGGCGGCGGCGGCTATCTGGAATTTCATGATCTTCCTCCCTTTTGAGATCAGGCCTACATGTCCGGCGTCGGGGCCGGGTCAGCTGTCGGGCTCCCGAGCGTCTTCGATGAGTTCGCCGAGCAGGAACCAGAAGAAATCCTCCCCCGGGTACCCTTCCAATCGTCCGGCCTCCGCACCGTCGTCGAGCAGGACGAAGGTCGGGGTCAAGGTTACCGGCCGCGCCAGCGCGACCCCCCCGGGAAGGGCGTCGTCGATGTCGACCGTTGTCAGCGGCGCAGCCGTGGCTTCTTCGGTTACCGGGTAGATCGGGCCGATTTCGGCCTTCCAGCGCGCGCAGTAGACGCAGCCGGGCTGGTCGAACATCAGCAGCCGCAGTTCGCCCGCCGCGACCGGGGAGGCGAGGCCCGTGCCGGCGACAAGAAGCAACACATTCACAAACCAGAATGCTGCGCGTGCGAAGTTTTCTTTCATTGACGGGCCCAATATTGAACTTATTGAATGTTAGAATAGGTGCGCCCCAGCGACAAGGACAAGAAATGGGACTCGACATCACTTTCGGCGGCGCGGCGCTTGCGGGGCTGCTTTCGTTCTTTTCACCCTGCATCCTGCCGATGGTGCCGTTCTATTTGTCCTACATGGCCGGGCTGTCCATGCAGGAGCTGCACGGCCAAAGCGGCGGGCCGACAATTCCGCGCGCGGCGCAGATCCGGCTGATCCTCTCGGCCATCGCCTTCGCCCTCGGGGTGACGACGATTTTCGTGCTGCTGGGCCTCGGGGCCACCGCCGCCGGCGCCGCCTTCGCCCAGTGGAAGACCCCGCTGTCCTACGTGGCGGCGGCGATTCTCGCCGTGTTCGGGCTGCATTTCCTCGGGGTCATCCGCATTCCCTTCCTTTACCGCGAGGCGCGTGTCGAGGCGAAGACCGATCCCTCGACCATGGTCGGGGCTTACGTGATGGGCCTGGCTTTCGGCTTCGGATGGACGCCCTGCGTCGGCCCGGCGTTGGCGGCGATCCTGTTCGTCGCCTCGGGCACCGGCGATCTCTTGCACGGCGGGTTGCTGCTGCTCGTCTACGGCCTCGCCATGACCCTGCCCTTCGTCGTCGCCGCCATGCTCGCGCGCCCCTTTCTCGGCTGGGTCGCGCGCAACCGCCGGCTTATGGGCTATGTCGAAAAGGCGATGGGCGTCATGCTGATCGTCTTCGCGCTGCTCATCGTCACCAACTCCGTCAACCTCATCGCCCAATGGCTCATCGACAACTTCAGCTGGGGCTCCGTGCTCCGCTGAGCCGACCCCGACCAAAAGGGATTTGCCCATGACACTCTTGCGAACTCTGCTCGGCCTCGCCGCCCTCACCCTCACCCTGTCCGGCCCCGCAAGCGCCGAAGCGCCGCTCGGCGACGACGGGCTGCACAAGCCCGACTGGCTCAACGAAACCTTCCTCGACATCGGCGAGGACCTCGCCGAGGCAACCGCCCAGGGCAAGCGCCTGGTGCTGATGGTGGAACAGCTCGGCTGCATCTACTGCACCAAGATGCACGAGAAGATCCTGCCCGACGAGCGCATCGACGCGCTGATCCGCGAGAGCTTCTACCCGGTGCAGATCAACCTCTACGGCGATCTCGACGTGACCGATCTCGACGGCGAGGTGATGACCGAAAAGGACATGGCGCGACGCTGGAACGTGATCTTCACGCCCACGTTGATCTTTTTGCCGGAAGAATCGGACGGGTCCGGAACCGTCATCGACGCCGCCGTCGCGGTGATGCCGGGGGCTTTCGAACGCCAGACGACACTGGCGATGTTCACCTGGATCCGCGACAAGGCGTATGACAGCGAGCCGAATTTCCAACGGTATTTCGCCGATAACTTCTATAATCAGAACTGAATCCGAAAAACATGCCGCAGCGCAGCGCAACAATGTTGCTTGGCGGCGTAGAAAACATTTGCTCTTATTCAGATATGACTGATAGGTTCCGACTCGTGCGCTGCCCCAAGTAGGCAAAACGTCGCACACCAAGCGGCAGAAAGCCGCAGAGTAATTGAGAGCGTTAGGGAGGGCTCCAATGAGAAAACTGTTCGTGCTTTGCGCGGCAGCGACGATGGCATTTCCGTCCGTGCTGAGCGCCGATATGGCCCCAAGGGATGTGGTCTTCGGTGAGCTTGGCCAAGTGCCGACGCCCTTGACCGACGTTCCCGGCGATGCGGAGGCGGGCTTCACGGCCGCGACCACCCGGGGCATCGGCAACTGCGTTGCCTGCCACGTTGCAAAAGGCTGGGAAGACAAGCCTTTCCCCGGCAATGTCGGCCCGGAACTGACCGGTATCGCAAACGTCTATGACGAAGCCCAGCTTCGCGGCATCCTGGTGAACTCGAAGAAGAGCTTCCCGGGCACCGTGATGCCGGCGTTCTACAACCTCGACGACATCATCCGCCATGGTGAAGCCTACACCGGCAAAGCGGCGAAGTCGCTCGACGTGACGATCATGACCGCGCAACAGGTCGAAGACATCGTGGCGCTGCTCAAGACATTCACGGAACCGCTTCCGAAGTGAGCCGGCCCGAGACCAGACTACGAATGAGAGGTAAGAAATCCATGACCTATACGAGACGAGATGCCCTGGCCGTCGGCGCAAGCGGGATTGCGCTTCTGGCGTCAACCCGCGTTGCTTTCGCCGTAACCGGTGAAGAGGCGATCGCGGAATTCACCGGTGGTGCCGCCGCCGGCGAGGGTGGCATCACCATCAAAGCGCCTGAGATTGCCGAAAACGGCAACGTCGTGCCGGTCGAAGTCGATGCCCCCGGCGCCGCCGAGATCATGCTTGTGGCCCCCGCCAACCCGTCGGCGCGTCTTGCGAGCATAAAATTCGGTCCGAAGTCCGGCGCCCAGCGGATCTCGACCCGGATCCGGCTCGCCAAGACCCAGGACGTCACCGCCATTGCGCGGATGGCGGACGGCAGCTTCATCATGACCAGCCAGCCGGTCAAAGTGACCGTCGGCGGCTGCGGCGGCTGACCCGAAACATCAAACGCCTCCCCGCGCCTCGACGCCGCGGGACAGCACTTACGAAAATTCTGGAGCACCTAAATGGCAGACGCAAAACCCCGCGTGAAGGTTCCGAAGACGGCCACCGCCGGCGAGCCCATCACCATCAAGACCCTGATCAGCCACGTGATGGAATCGGGCCTACGCAAAGACAAGAAAACCGGCGAGCTGATCCCGCAACAGATCATCAACCGCTTCACCTGCGACTTCAACGGCGAGAATGTCGTCGACATGACGCTGTCGGGCGGTGTTTCGGCCAATCCCTATGTGGAGTTCGATGCGATGATCGACGCCGCCGGGGAGTTCAAATTCACCTGGTACGACGATGACGGCTCGGTCTACGAAGCCTCGAAGTCGATCGAACTGGCATAAGACCGGTCACCACAACTCAAATCAGGGAGGAGACGCGATGAGAATTCGCGCGAAGACAACGGCGGGCCTCGCGACGGCCGCGGCTCTCATGCTCGGAACCTCGGCCTTCGCCGAACCCGATATGGATGCCCGTCTGGTCGTCAACGAAGAGCTCGAAATCACCACCATCACCGCCGCCCCCGATCACCTCGAGGGTGCGCTCGAACAGGTGATCTCGGGTTGGCACTACCGCGGCGAAACGACCCGTGCCATGCAGGCCGACGATTTCGAGAACCCGGCCATGGCCTTCGTCGACGAGGGCCTCGCGACCTGGGACACGGTCGACGGCACGGAAGGCGAAAGCTGCGCCTCCTGTCACGGTGACATCGAGGAAAGCATGAAGGGCGTGCGCGCCGTCATGCCGAAAATCAACGCCGAAAACGGCGAGCTCTGGTCGATGGAAGACTACGTCAACGACTGCCGCACCAACCGGATGGGCGCCGAGGCCTGGAACTGGGACAAGGGCCCGATGAAGACCATGACCGCTGCCATCGCGCTGCAATCGCGCGGGATGCCGGTCGACGTCGCCATCGACGGCGCTGCCGCCCCCTACTGGGAGCAGGGCAAGGAGATGTATTACACCCGCACCGGGCTGTTGCAGCTTTCCTGCGCCAATTGCCACCAGGAGAACGCCGGCAACTACATCCGCGCCGACCACCTCAGCCAGGGCCAGATCAACGGCTTCCCGGTGTTCCGGATGAAGCAGTCGAACCTGGTATCGATGCACAACCGATTCTTTGGCTGCGTGCGTGACACCCGGGCCGAGAGCTATGCCAAGGGCGGACCGGAATTCCATGCGCTGGAACTCTACGTCGCTTCGCGCGGCAACGGGCTGTCGGTCGAGGCGCCCTCGATCCGCAACTGACGATATCGGCGGCGGCCTCCCGCACGGGGGCCGCCGTCCCCACCCAGCATCCCACACATCACAGATCTTCGAGAGGGGCAGCGATGATTTCCCGCCGCGATTTCCTTCAGGCCGGCATGGCCGCATCCGCCGTGCTGGGCACCGGCGCTACCGGCGCCTGGGCGCAGATCGCGGCCGGGCAGAAACTCACCCAGGACCAGCTCCTCGAGTTCGACACGTTCGGCAATGTCACCCTCGTGCATGTCACCGACATCCACGGCCAGCTGAAGCCGGTCTGGTTCCGCGAGCCCGAGATCAACCTCGGCGTCGGCGAGGTGAACGGTCTGCCGCCGCATGTGACCGGGGCGGATTTCCTCAAGCTCTACAACATCGAGGCCGGCAGCCCCCGCGCCTATGCGCTGACCAACCAGGATTTCACCGCGCTCGCCCGCGAGTATGGCCGCATGGGCGGGCTCGACCGGGTGGCGACCGTGGTGAAGTCGATCCGCGCCGCCCGACCCGACGCGCTTCTGCTCGACGGCGGTGACACCTGGCACGGCTCCTACACGGTGATGAAGACCGCGGCCCAGGACATGGTCGATGCGATGAACATGCTCGGACCCGACGCGATGACCTCGCATTGGGAGTTTACCTTGGGGCTCGACCGGGTGACCGAGATCGTCGACAGCCTGCCCTTCCCGTTCCTCGGCGCCAACATCTTCGACAACGAGTGGGACGAGCCGGCCTATGAGCCTTACAAGATGTTCGAACGCGGCGGCGCCAAGGTCGCGGTGATCGGCCAGGCCTTCCCCTACCTGCCCATCGCGAACCCCTCGTGGATGTTCCCGGGGCTGAGTTTCGGCGTGCGAGAAGAGCGGATGGCGGAAGTGGTGCAGGAGGTGAAGGACGCGGGCGCCGATCTGGTCGTGGTGCTCAGCCACAACGGGTTCGACGTCGACCGCAAGATGGCGGCACAGGTGCCGGGGATCGACGTGATCCTCACAGGTCACACCCATGACGCACTGCCCGAGCCTGTCTTGGTGGGGGAAACCCTGCTGATCGCCTCGGGGTCGAACGGCAAGTTCGTCACCCGGCTCGATCTCGACGTGCGCGACGGCCAACTCATGGGCTTCCGCCACAAGCTGATCCCGATCTTCGCCGATGCGATCGCGCCCGACGCGGAGATGGCGGCACATATCGACGAGACCCGGGCGCCCTTCAAGGCGGAGCTCGAGGAAGTGCTCGGCCACACGTCAAGCACGCTCTACCGGCGCGGCAATTTCAACGGCACCTGGGACGATCTGATCTGCAACGCGCTGATCGACGAGCGCGAGGCGGATATCGCGTTGTCGCCCGGCTTCCGCTGGGGCCCGAGCCTGGTGGCGGGCGACCCGATCACCCGCGAAGACCTCTACAACGCCACCGCGATGACCTACCCCAGTGCCTACCGCTCGGAAATGACCGGCGAACAGCTCAGGGAGATTCTCGAGGACGTGGCCGACAACCTGTTCAACCCGAACCCCTACTACCAGCAGGGCGGCGACATGGTCCGCGTCGGCGGCATGGGATACCGGATCGACATCGCCAAACCTCAGGGCGAGCGCTTGACGAACATGACCTTGCTCAAAAACGGCGAGGCCATCGATCCGGGCAAGACCTACATTGTCGCGGGCTGGGCTTCGGTCAACGAGGCCACAGAAGGGCCGCCGATCTTCGACCTGGTCGAGGGCTGGATCAAGAAGCAGGGCACGGTCAAGATCGACCCGAACCAGACCGTCGAGGTGATCGGGGGCTGAGGCCTGACGAGGCCGAGAGGATTTGCCGGGCGGGTCCAGTACCCGCCCGTTTCTTTCATGTTCGCCGGGCAGTTTTTTCCAGCGTCTGGTTTCCTAGGAAACGGGGGCCAGTTTCCTAGGAAACCGACCCCCCGGAAGATGTCGAAGTGGAGCTATTTCAAAGGGTTGCGACCATCCCTGCGTTAACCTTCCGTTACCTCGTTAACCTTGACTGGTCGCCGAAAACCCGCTCGGACCGATATCCGATCCGCGACACGCGCCGTCGTGAGACGAGGCGTGGAGGCACCGGCCTCCCCCCCTTACCCGCCACGGGTTTGAGCAGGAACCCCGCCGCGAGCGGCGCGCATGCCCCGGCCCCAGGGTCGGGGTCGCGCCGTTATCCCACCGGACCCCGCTCCAGAAACTCCAGCACCATCGCCGCCGTCCAGGTGAATTCCGGCCCGCCGCAGGGCGTGCCGGTGATGGGGTCGAAGTATTCCGAGAACCCGCCGACCTCGATGAGCTTCAAACTGTCTTCAACAATCCGCGCCGCGGTCCGGGTATGCCCGTCACGCTCGAGCCCGTCGGCGACCATGTAGTTCACGATCAACCAGGTCGGCCCGCGCCAGTAGCGCTCGCCGTCATAGCCCGGCGCATCCGGGTCGTGGCTCGGGATCAGGTAATTGACCCGTTTGCCCAACGCGTCGATATGCGCGGCGATGGCGGCGGCCCGGTTCGGCGCGATCGGCGCAAAGGCCGGAATGAGCCCGCCCACCGAGGGGCTGTCGATCAGCGCCTTCGTCACCCGGTCGAAGCAGAGGTATTGCTGGCGGCTGTCGCTCCAGAGCGTCTCAAGCGCGTCGAGCCCTTGCTCTGCCTGGGCACGCTGGTCGAGCGACAGCGCCGTGTCGCCCAGTTCCTCGGCGAGATCGGCGAGATCCATGCAGGAGCGCAGAAGGATCGCGTTGAATCCGGGATCGACGATCCGGAACGGCGAGGCGTCGTGCAGCTTGGTGTTGTCCCAGGCGAGGCCGCGGAACAGCTGCACCAGCCAGATGTAGCGCTTGTACTGCTCCTGGGTCGGCCGGTGCGCGGGGTCTGCGTGCTGAATGTCGCGCCGCTGAAACGCCCCCACGCCCTCGGTCGGCACCCGCTCGAAGGCGTCGTCCCAATCGATGGAGTTGTCGCGCCCGGTCTCCCAGGGATGGATGACCGCCACAAGCCCGGTGCCGTGCGGGTCGCGGGCGCGGTAGAACCAGTCGTGCCAGCGGGCGATCTTCGGCAAGAGCGCCAAGGCCCGCGCCCGCGCCATCTCCTTGTCCGTCGCCCGGTCGAAAAGCCTGCGCACCGCAAAGCCGGTCACCGGCGGCTGGGTCAGACCCGAGGTCGGCACCGGGCGCCTGGTGTCATAGACCTCGGGCCCCGGGAAATACCCCTCGTCCTCCTTGTGGAAGATGATATGCGGCACCATGCCGTCCTCCCACTGGTGGTCGAACAGCGTCTCGATCTCTGTCCAGGCCCGGTCCTCGTCGATGTGGAAGAGCCCGAGCGCGGAAAGTGCTGAATCCCAGTTCCACTGGAACGGATAGAGCCCGTGGGTGGGTACGGTGTAGGCGCCGAGATCGTTCATGCGGAGTATCTCTTTCGCCCGGGCGATCACGGCGTCGGTCATGTTCTGCTCTCCTGTCCCTCAGTTGACGGCGAGCGTGGTGTCGGGGTCGAACCAGCGCACCCGGTCGGGGAGCGGTGCGAGCGTCAGCACGTCGCCCCGGTTCACCACCAGATCGCTGTCGAGCACCGCGCGGAAGAGATGGCCGTCGACCGCGCCGGTCACCAGCAGATGCGCGCCCAAGGGCTCGACGACCCGGACATTGAGCGAAAGCCCCTGCTCCGCCCCGCGCACATCTTCAGGCCGGATGGCAAACTCGAGCTTACCCTTTTCGGTCGCCGGCCCGTCGAACACCTGGCCCGCCACGGTCCACTTGCCGTCCCCCGCCGGGGTTGCGTCGATGAAATTCATCGGCGGGTTGCCGATGAAGCTGGCGATGAAGCGTTCGGCCGGGTTGCGGTAGACCTCGACCGGCGTCGCGGCTTGCGCGATCCGGCCCTCGTGCATGACCGATATCCGGTCGGCGAGCGACATCGCCTCGACCTGGTCGTGGGTCACGTAGATCGCGGTGGTGCTGCTTTCGGCCAGCACGCCCTTGAGTTCGGCCCGCATCTCGAGGCGCAGGAGCGCGTCGAGGTTGGACAGCGGCTCGTCCATCAAGATCACGTCCGGTTCCATCGCGAGCGCGCGCGCCACGGCGACGCGCTGGCGCTGACCGCCCGAGAGCTCGCCCGAATAGCGCTTCAACAGTTCGCCGATCTGCATGAGCTCGGCGGTCCGTGCGACCCGCCGCTCGACGTCGGCCTGCGGCAGTTTCTGCATCCGCAGCCCGAAGCCGATGTTCTCGAACACCGTGAGGTGCGGGAACACCGCGTAGTTCTGGAACACCATCGAAATACCCCGGTCCTTGGGCGCGAGGTGGTCGATCCGGCGCCCGCCGATCCACACCTCGCCCTCGGTCGCGGTCTCGAGCCCGGCGATGATGCGCAGCAGCGTGGACTTGCCGCAGCCCGAGGCGCCGAGCAGCACCATGAATTCCTGGTCGCTGATGGTGAGGTTGATGTCCTGCAATGCCTGGTAGGTCCCGAAGCGCTTGGCGACGTTCTTGATGAGAATTTCGGCCATGTCTGGCTCCTTGTCTGGCAACCGCTCAGCGGTTGGCGATGCCCCACATCGCGAAGAGGTATTTTCGCACGGCGAAGATGAAGATCAGCGCCGGGACGACGAGGATGAAGCCGCCCGCGAACTTGAGATGCAGCGGTGAGGTATCGAGGTTCTGCAACAGGAAAGCCGTGAGTGTGCGGTTCTCGATCGTGAGCACGGCGGCTGCGAAGACCTCGTTCCAGGAGATCACGAAGGCGAAGATCGCCGAAGCCGCGATACCGGGCAGGATCAGCGGCAGGATCACCTTGGTGAATGCGGTGACCCGGGTGCAGCCGAGCGTCCAGGCCGCCTCTTCCAGTTCCATCGGAATGCCGGAGAACAGCGAATAGGTGATCAGAACCGCGAACGGGATCGCCAGCGTGGTGTGCACCAGCGCGAGGCCGAACACGGTATCGTCGAGCCCGGTACGGATGAACATCACCGCGAGCGGCAGCGCCAGCAGCGGCAGCGGAAAGGCGCGGGTGAGCAGGATCAGCAACCTGAACAGGTACTTGCCCGGGAAGTGGAAGCGCGACAGCGCGTAGCCCGCGGGCGCCGAGATGGTGATCGAGATCACCATGGTGATCGCGGCCACCACCGCCGAGTTCCACAGCGCCCCCAGCATGCCTTCGAAGCCTGCGAAGAACTGGAGGCTCCCCATGTCGAACTCAGGGATGAAGCTCTTGGGGAAGCTGTTCACCGCGTCGGGCGAGGACAGGGTGTTGATGAGCAGAAAGTAGAGCGGAACGAGAACCCAGGCCACGAGGAACACCACACCGGCGACGTAGAGAAAGCGACCGGCAGAGCGGGTATCGCGCGGGGTTTGGGCGGCAACATCACTCATATCGTGGCTCCTTTCGGAACGCGCAGGGCGCGCAGGATGAGTAGGGTGAAGCCGATCGAGATCACCAGGATGATCAGCGCAATCGCCGCGGCAGCACCACTGTTGAGCAGGTCAAACTGGTATTCGTAGACCGACCCCATGAGCACCGGGAACAGCGTGCCCCCAAGCGCTTGCACGACGGCGAAGATCTCGAAGGCGAGGATCACCCGCAGGATCAGCGCGGTCTGCAACGACGGGCGCAGCATCGGCAGCGTGATCCGCAGGAACCGCTTCCAGGGCGAGGCGCCGAACACCTCGGCGGCTTCGTAGTATTCTTTCGGGATCAGCCCCATGCCGGCCACCAGGATGACCAGCATGATCGCGGTCGCGCGCCAGATCTCGGCCAGCGCGATGGCGAGGAAGACGATACCAGGGTTCTGGTAGGTCAGAAAGTTTATGGGTCTGTCGACCATGCCGAGCCCGTGCATCATCGAGTTGAGGAACCCCGATTGTTCGAAGATCGCCAGCCAGATGATGCCGGCGGCGAGATCGGAGATCCCGAGCGGTATGGTCCAGATGTAGAGCACGATGTCGCGCCCGGTCTTCATCTTGGTGACCATCGTCGCCATTGTGAGCGCCAGAATCACCTGAACCGGCACCACCGCGAGCGCGAGCAGCAGGGTGTTCTTCATCGAGATCGGGAATTTCCAGTAGCCGACGACCTCTTGAAAGTTCGCGAGCGACCAGCTGCCATCGACACTGAAAGCCTGTTGGGCCACCAGGACAAACGGATAGATGAAAAACACGCACAGAAACAATGTGACCGGCAGGATCATGACATAGGGCAAATACCGCGCGTTCATGGAACCGCTCCCTTCGGGTAGGTCTCGAATTTCAAGGCGGGCCGGATGTTCAGGGCGGGCCAGGATGCCCGGGCCGCACAGGGCCCGGGCGAACGGGCGGGTCCGAGACCCGCCCGAGCAAGGTCAGGCCTTATTCGACCGGGCAGGCGCCTTCGGACGGCGCATCGGGCGCCCAGCAGGGCGCACCGGACTCTTCCATGATCGCGGCCAGCGTCTTTTTCTGGTCGTCCAGCACGGTGCGGATGTCCTGACCGGCGAGCACGATGCGCTCGAAGGTGTCGGAATAGACGCGGCTGAAGTCACCGCCCTTGTCGCCGAGACCGGCGGGCAGCAGGCCAGGGTTGGCATCCGGCGAAGCCGACATGATCGCAACGGCGTTACCCGCAGCCTGGACCGAGGGCGGCAGATCGCTGGGCAGCTCGACATCGACAACCGGGAAGAAGTTGGTCGCTTTCAGCGTGGCGATCTGGGTCGCCGGGTCGAGCATGTACTGCACGAGCGCCTTGGCCGCTTCCATGTCGGGTGCGGTCTTCGGGATCGCCACACCGGCGAGCACCGGCATGAAGCCGCGGCCGGTCGGGCCGGCGGGTGCGGGGAAGGCCACGAAGTCGTCCGGACGTTCATTGAACGCCGCGGCGAGACGCGAGGTGTGGTCGAAGGCAATCCACGCGTCGCCGTTCAGGAGCTGTTCCTGCAGGAAGGCAAAGTTGGTCGAGGCCGGGTTGGTATGCGCCCAGAGCTCTTTCATCTTCTCCCAGGCCACCACGGCGTCGTCGGAGGCGAAGGTGCGGACCACGCCGTTGGTGTAGGACGGGTAGAGATAGCCCTGGAAGAACCGGTGCTTGAGGCCCTTCGGACCGGCCGGGAAGCCGAATTTGGGCTCGCCGACGGCTTCATGCACGTTCGCCGTCCACTCGATCAGCTGGTCATAGCTCAGCGCGTTGATGTCGGCGCCGTCGGGCAGGTATTGCAGCGCTTCCTTGTTGGCGGCCATGATGTAGCTCGCCTGCATCCAGGGGATGTACTGCATCGCATCGGTGCCGAGCTTGGCGAGGTCGTTGAACGTGCCCGAGGCCGCCATCACGCCGAGATCGTCGAGGTCCACGAGGTCATCGGGGTTCATCGCCGAGAAATCGCCGTGCAGCCCGCCGAGCACCGCGATGGTGCCGGTGCCGGCTTCGAGTTCGGCCTGCAGACGGGTGATCCAGGGACCGGCGTCATTGGGCTGGTAGTCGACCGCTTCGCTGTGGCCGGAGAGCACCTGATCGCGCATCGCCTGGCTTTCCTCGACCGGCTTGGCCTGGGTCGACCAGAACAGCACGTCAGCCTGCGCGGCGGTCGCGGCAACGACGATGGCAAGGCCCGACGCGGCGCCGGCCAGTTTCATTTTGAGTGTCATATGTTCCTCCCAGAACGCTGAACTATCTGCGCGGCGCACCGCGCCCACACCGCTCACGGCGGCGCTTCCTCCGTACCGACTCGGGCCGGATCACGAGAAGATGTCAGAATGGTGATATAACGTTGTACCACCTGTCAAGAATTTTTCTCGCCAGTTTCCCTTCGTTTCGCAGACAATGAAATTGCCCTGTTGCGAAAACCGCCAAACCGGCACAGATTTGATATATCGTTGTATCGCCAATTGCCCGGAGCCCATGGCCGACAAACCCAAACTCGAAACCGTCGCGAAGGAGGCCGGTGTATCCACCGCCACCGTCAGCCAGGTCATGCGCGGGACCGGGCGGATTTCGGATCAGACCCGCAAGAAGGTGATGGCGGCCGCGGCAAAGCTCCACTATGTGCCCGACGGGCGCGCCGCCGCGATGCGCTCGGGCGAGCGGCGCGAGATCGGGCTGGTGATCCACGCGATCGCCAACCCGTTCAATGCCGAGGCGATCAGCGGTGTCAGCGATCTGCTCGAAAGCGAGGGCTACCTGGTGTCGATCCTCGACAGCCAGGACGATGCGACCCGCGAGCGGCGCAACCTCGAGGCCTTCATCCGGTCCTCTCGCGGCGGGTTGCTCTGGGTGCCGGCCAATGACACGCCGCAGGCGACCTACGACCTCCTGGCCGCCCACCACATGCCCACCGTGACCTTCCTGCGCCCTGCCCGCTCCGGCAGCTTCGACCACGTCGGCATCCGCAACGCCCGCGCGACGGCGGAAGCAACCCGCTACCTCGCCGATCTCGGCCACCGGAACATTGCCTATTTCGGCGGCGCGACCCATTCGGTCGTCCGGGCCGAACGGATCGCCGGTTACCGCCGGGCGATGGAGGAAGGCGGGCTCGGCCCGGCCCTCATCTGGGAATCCGGCAACGACAAGATTTCCGGCCGCGACGCGATGCAGGCGCTGCGGCTGGCCCATCCGGATGTCACCGCGGTGGTCTGCAACGGCGACATGGTGGCGCTCGGCGCGTCGCTCGCCGTCGCCGACCAAGGTCTGACACCGGGGCGCGACGTCTCGATCATCGGCTTCGACGACATCCAGGATGCAGCGATCGCCACGCCACCGCTCACAACCCTGGCGACCTCACCTTACCAGATGGGCCGCAAGCTCGCGCGCGCCCTGCTCGACCGCCTGCGCGAACCCGATGCACCGCCCTCGACCACCCTGTTCCCGGCCACTCTCGTCGTGCGCGGCACCACCGGCCCGCCTGCTACCTGACGTCCGCGCCCATCCCGTTGCCCACCGCAAACGAAGCCCGGCGCCGTCGACGGAGGTGGCAGGGTCCAGCGACTGTGCGGACGTCGGCCCCCTCCTGCGGGGTCGCAATACGTGCAACGCCGCCCGCGCCCAGGTCTGATCCGCGGTGATCTGATCCGTGGTGACCCGATCCGTGGATTTCCGGCGTTTCACCACGTCCTGTCACGCAACGCAGTTCGGGATACGCTCCGGCCCGCTGTCCAGGCTCCCGGGCCCCGTCCCTGCGCCCTTGTTGCAGTATCCGATTTCACTTAACGGTTGCGACCGCGGCCCGGCCATTGGTATCGGACCTACATAGCTTGCGAAGGGGCTGCGTGATGGAGAACGCCTACCAATCCTACGAGAGAGTGCGTCGGTCAATCGCCCGCGGGGCCAGGCCGCAGAATATACAGGACCTGACGCGCTTCATTCCGGATCCTGACGGAAAATCCAATGAGGAATTGACGCAGATCCTGTTGGGAACGGTTTTCGACCCCGATGTTCTTTATGATTTCCTGAAAGGCGGTTTCGAGCGTATCCTTGAAGCCACCGCGCAACAGGGTAAACAAAGGAACGGCCAATTGGCCTGGGGCTCGGGATTCAGCGGCCGGGCCGCCCAGGTTGCCTATGAAAATACAGGTCAAACCCGTTTCCTCGATCTCTATATCAGCTTCTTCGAAGAGCTCCAGGCCTTCCGGGACGACGTGCTCGGCCGATATGACGACTACCACAACCGGGTCATGACATCCTGGGGGGTCGCCGGCGAAGCTGTGACCACCAATGCCGGCGTCGGTATCTGGTGCAGCCATATTACGCATTATTCAGTCCTTATCCAGCCGGCGACGGCCATGGCGCGCCTGGTCCACGAGAATACAGGCCTGAGCGCCTACAAGGGGTTCGCGGACCGGGTCGTCGACGATTTCGCAGTCGCCTAACGGGAATTCGACATAGATGTCAGGTACCTGCCGGGAACCGATGAGATCTGGTATTGGCGCCCGACGAAATTCCAATACGAGGCCACCAATCACCTGCACCTGCAAGGCGAAGCCTTGTTGAACATCTATACGATCACCAAGGACGAGTTCTACGCCGACCGGATCCGGTCTTTTATTACTACGTTCGAAAAAAGCGCGCGCATTGACGCCAACGGCATGGTGGCCTGGGATTATCACCCGTATTTCGCGCAGTCGGGGTCCAAAAACAACAGGCGGCAGAAATCCGAACTTGTCTGGAAAGCCTCGTTCACGGTCCCGTTTGTCTATGCGGCAAAGCAAGCGGGCTTTTCGGTCGACCAGGACATCCTTGATGCAACGACCAAAACCATTCGCGAGCACGTCGTTGCGAATAACGACTACGCGCGCAACTTTCATCCGGACGGTTCGGTGCCCTTCCTGGAAAGGAAGGTAAAACCCGGCGCTTCCGAACACACCACGGCTTTCTCGATCGTCGGCTTTCTGGCGGCCAGCGCGGAAGACCCGACCATCAAGGATCAAATCAGGAAGATCGTCGCAACCCGCCGCGATATTTTCCCAATCGGGTGGTTGAAGCCCGCCGAGCGCAAACCGTCCTGCAAGGGGCCGCTCGGATATGCGTTCATGATGGAACCTGAGTGACCCGCGCGCGCGGCCCGGCTGAGCCTTGCCACGGCCCTGATCTGCGCGAGACCATTGGGCGCAATCGCCCCCAAACCAGACGCGATGAAGCAATTACACAGGCCCCTGCCCCGGAGACCGTCTGGAGCCTCAGCCTGTGCTTGACCGGCCGCTCTGTTACACAAGGCCTCTGATGCAGCCCGTGCGCTTCGACCCGGTCCGCAGCCCTTAGGGCCCGCGCCTCGGCGGCTTTCGCCGGCCTCGTGCGGCGGGAATGCGCGATCCGAGGCGGCGCAGCGTGGCGCTTCAGCTCTTTCGGGATGCGGCGACTGGAGTAGAAAGCCCCACCTTTGACGAAGGTGACCCTGGACGAAGGGATCTGCAACATGGTCTGCGGCTTCAAAAACCCGCCAAGAGCTGATGCAGAACCAAAGTGAATGCTGAGGAGATGGCGCACCCGAGAGGATTCGAACCTCTGGCCTCTGCCTTCGGAGGGCAGCGCTCTATCCAGCTGAGCTACGGGTGCGTTGCCGGGTCGATATAGAGCAAGCCCCTGCCCCCCGCAACAGGAAAGGGCCGCCCTTTTGGGACGGCCCTTGCCGAATAATCCAAGCTGTTCCCGGATCAGCGCTTCGAGAACTGGAAGCTCCGGCGAGCCTTGCGGCGGCCGAACTTCTTGCGCTCGACGACCCGGCTGTCGCGGGTCAGGAAGCCCGCGGCCTTGAGCGCACCGCGCAACGAAGGCTCATAGAGCTGCAGCGCTTTCGAGATGCCGTGCTTGACCGCGCCGGCCTGGCCCGAGAGCCCGCCGCCCTTCACCGTGGCGAAGACGTCGAACTCGTTCTCGACACCGGCCACCTGGAACGGTTGGCGCAGGATCATCTGCAGCACCGGGCGGGCGAAGTACCTGTCCATTTCCTTGCCGTTCACGGTGACCTTGCCGGAGCCCGGCTTGATCCAGACGCGGGCAATCGCGTCCTTGCGCTTGCCGGTGGCGTAGGCGCGGCCCAGCGCATCGCGGACCGGCTCGCGCGGCGCGAAGGTCTCTTCGGTCACCACCTCGGCGGGGGTGCCCTCGACCACGGCGTTCAGCTCTTCGAGCGATTTGATCTCTTCAGCCATGGTCAGCCCTCACGCGTGTTTTTCTTGTTCATCGACTTGACGTCGAGAACTTCGGGGTTCTGGGCCTCGTGCTTGTGCTCGGCCCCGGCGTAGACGCGCAGGTTCGACATCTGGACACGGGACAGGCGGTTGCCCGGCAGCATGCGCTTCACAGCCTTCTCGACCAGGCGCTCGGGATGGGCGCCTTCGAGGATCTGACCCGCGGTGCGCGACTTGATGCCGCCCGGGTAGCCGGTGTGCCAGTAGTGCACCTTGTCGGTGCGCTTCTTGCCGGTGAGCTGGATCTTGTCCGCGTTGATGACGATGACATTGTCACCGCAATCCATGTGCGGGGTGTAGGACGGCTTGTGCTTGCCGCGGAGACGCATGGCGACGATCGAGGCGAGGCGGCCCAGAACGACACCCTCGGCGTCGATCACGATCCACTTCTTTTCGATGTCTGCAGGCGTTGCAGAATAGGTTTTCATGCTTTTCGGCCCATTTTCGGGTTTCGGATGGGCTGGTTCTAATGGTTTCGCGGGCGCAGTCAAGCGCGTAGTTCCGAGCTTAATCGTGCAAAAACAAAGCGTTACAAATATGGTATTATTTTACCCCATCCCATCACTGTCAAACCATAATCCGCTCAGGCGGGTGGTCGAGCAGATAGGCGATCCGCCCCATCGCCTCCTGGAACCGATCGAGACTCATCTGCCCGTTGACCGAGATCCGCACCGACGGCCGGCCCCGCGCATCTCGCGCCGCGAATTCCTCGCCGGCGCGCACCCGGATCCCCTCCGCGTCCAGGGCCTGGACAAACCCCGCCTCGCGCCATCCCTCCGGCAATTCGAGCCAGAGGAAGGGCGTGTTCTCCCCCCATCGCAGATTGAACCGACCCAGCATGTTCACCGCCGCCTCGACGTAGCGCTGCAGATGCGCCCGCATCGCCTCGACCAAGGCCGGTGTATCCGCATGGGCGAGCACATGGGCTGCCGTGTCCGATATCGGGCGTGAGAGGCCATAGAAATTTGTGTCAACCACCCGCCGCAGAAGCGCCGCCATGCCCTTGGGCGCAGCCGCGTAGCCCACGCGCAGCGCCGGCGTGATCGCCTTCGACAGAGAGGATATGTACCAGCCCAGCTCCGGCGCGAGCGCCCGGTAGCTGGGGCCTGCGGGCGGCCCCAGCCTGTAGCAATCGTCTTGGATGACGTGAATGCCCAGGCGTCGCGATATTTCGGCCACCTCGGCCCGGCGCTCGGGCGAGGTCATAATGGTCGTGGGGTTGTGTGCCTCCGGCATGGTGAAGAAAATCCGCGCCTCCTCCTCACGGGCGGCAGCTTCCAGGGCCTCCGGCCGCACCCCCTGCTCGTCCATCGCCACGGCCACCACCCGGGCGCGAAGGTTCTCCGCCGCGCGCCGGATGCCGGTGTAGGTGTGCTGCTCGACCAGGACCACCGGCGAGGTATGGTAGGTCAGCGCCTGCAGGACCAGCAGGATGGCGTTCTGTCCGCCATTGGTCATCACCACTTCGTCCCGCGCGACGGCGTGGCGCATATCCTCGGGCAACCAGTCACGCACCACCTCACGCAGCGCGGCGTGGCTCGCAAACGTCGGATAGGCGAGCATTTTCTCCACTGGTGCGGCGGCAGCACGCATCAGCCCCTCGCGGACGAGGGCGAGTTGACCGATGTCGGGCAAACGCGGCGACAGGAAGTCTTCACGGTCGTCCGCGGCCTCGAGGTACAAGGGCGGGGCGGCGTCGAGATCCGGCACGTACGGCGCGGCCGGCACTCCCGCCTGGCCCGGCTCAGCCACGAAGGTGCCTCGCCCCACTTCGGCCACCACCCGCCCCGCCTCGGCCAGCACGGTGAACGCCCGCGCGACGGTTCCGGGAGTGACGCCCAACCGCCACGCGAGATCGCGCACTGGCGGCAGCTTGTCGCCCGGGCCCAGCTCTCCACGGCCGATGGCGATCTCGAGCCCCGCAGCGAGGCGGCGGTATTTCGGCCCCTGCCCCGTCTCCATGGCGTTCCGCAAAATTGTATCCATCACAATTCTTCTATTGTTCCGCGACAGGCGTGCATTGTACCCATAGATCACTACCGCAATCGACAGATTGTATCAATACAAATACGGAGGCCATGATGGACGACATTTCGACGCCCCGGCATGACCGGATCGCTTTCCTCACCGCCCAGGACCGCCTGCCCGCACTCGCCGAGATCGCCGTGGCCGTGGCCGTGATGGTGACCCGTTGGACCCTCCGCGACCGCACCCGTAAGGCGTTGAAACACCTCGACCCACATCAGCTCGACGATATTGGCAAGACGCCGCAGGAAGCCTGGCGCGAAGCCGCCCTGCCGTTCTGGCGCGACTGATCCCCGTCGCCTGGCCCAGGGTCCAGGGTCATGTGGCAATTGGGCCGGGGTTCGCCCCGGCCCTTTTTTTGGCGCCGCCTATTCCGGCTGACAGATCTCGTGACGGGCGATGGCAAGCCCCGTGCGCCAGATCAGCCCCAGCACCACCCCGACCGCGACGACCAGAACGACGCTTCCCACCGCCTGGTGGAAGGCCGACTGCTCAAGCCGTGCGAACAGGAAACTCGCGGCGGCGAGCGCCGTGAGCGGGAAGGATAGCGCCCACCAACTGATCGCAAACGGCAGTTTCACGAGTTTGGGCAGTTCCGCCAGCACCAGGGCCGCGAAGAAGAACCCCGCATAGATCAGCACGCGGGCGAAATTGTCGACCACCCCGCCCGACAGCTTCACATAGGCCAGGAAAGCCAGCGAGGGCGGTGCAATCAGGATCACCATGGTCGGAAACAGCCGCCCCGGAATCGGGTCATGGAACACCAGTCGGTTCATCACCAGCGTCAGCAGCACGCCCCAAAACATCATCCCGACGGCGAAGAACGCCCAGGAGGTCTCGACGTAGCCAAAATCGGCGCCGGCGATCGGCACGATCACGTTGCCGGCGGCGGGGATGAACCAGGCCGGCGTCAGATGGCCCACGTCGAAGGCACGGTGGCTGATCCAGCCGTTGATCACCGCGAGCGTCAGGAGCCCCTGCCCGACCATGCCGACGTGCCAGATGGCCCGGGCCAGGGGTTCGTTGTGCGAAGACAGCGCGGTCGCCATCAGCAGGAGCGAGATGGTGATCGTCGGGAAGAACGCGAGCCGCACCGGGTGATTCCATTCCCAAGCCACCATGCCGGGGTAGCGGATCGCTTTGGCCAGGTAACCGAGCGCGATCAGGGCCGCCACGCCGATCCCGATCCACAGCACGATCTCGCCCGCGGCCGCGGCCGGTTTGTAAAGCGGCGCCGCGCCGTGAAACGCGAGGCTGAGCCCCATGACGCCCATGACGATGGCGAAGAAGGTTACCGGGTAGTGCTTGAGCCGCGGCTCGGGTGCATCGGTCATTGGAAGGCCCTCAATCCTGATTGGTTCGCTCAGGTACCCGATACGCCGCCAACGGGTCAACGCGACCAAAGCGCCGCATCCTCCCTCCAGGGGAGCGGCACGGCACGCCCGGCCCGGCGCGGCTCACCCTTTCGCCGGCGGGATCGAATAGGTCAGCGAAGCGCGCGCGACCGGGTCGTCGCCGCCTTCGGAAAAGATCAACACATCCCCCACCGCCAGCGCCCGGCCCAGCTTCAACAATCGCGCCTCGGCGCGCAGGTTGGCGCCCGCCGCGGGCTTGCGCATGAAGTCGATCGAACAATTGGTGGTCACCGACAGCGCCTCCGGCCCGATCATCGCCAGGATCGCCAGATACATTGCCACATCGGCCAGCGCGAACATCGAAGGACCCGAGACGGTGCCGCCGGGGCGCAGATGCCGGTCGTGCACCAGAGCCCGCATCACCAGGTGCATCGGGCTCACGTCGAGCAGCTCGAGATCCTCCGCCACCTGCGGAAATTCCGCGTCGAGGAACGCCCGCAGCGCGTCGAGCCCCATCTTCACCTGCATCTCGTCCCCCGATCTTCCCAGCTGTTGCACGGATGCCTATCGTGGCCGCAACATCCAGGGAGGACAAGACCGTGCCGATTCTCATTCGTGAAGACCACGGCGCCGTGGCGCGCCTCACGCTCAACAGCCCCGGCAGTCTCAACGCGCTGTCCGACGAGATGCTTTCGGCGCTGGCGGAGGCTTTCGCGGCGCTGGCCGAGGACCGGTCGATCCGCGCCGTGGTGATCTCGGGCGCCGGCAAGGTGTTCTCCGCCGGGCACGATCTCAAACAGATGCAGGCCGCACGCAACGCGACAGACGGCGGGCGGGCCTATTTCGACGACCTGTTCCGCCGCTGCGGTGTGGTGATGCAGATGATCCCGGCGCTGCCGCAGCCAGTCATCGCCGAGGTCCACACCATTGCCGCCGCCGCCGGCCTCCAGCTCGCGGCGAGCTGCGACATGGTGGTGGCCGCCGCCGGCACCCGCTTCGGGGTCAACGGCGTCAACCTCGGCCTGTTCTGCTCGACCCCCTCGGTGGCGCTGACCCGCGCGCTGCCGCGCAAACTGGCGTTCGAGATGGCCGCGACGGGCGCGTTCATCGACACGGACCGCGCCCTTGCCGGCGGGCTGATCAACCGCGTGGTGCCGGCCGAACGCCTCACCGAGGAGACCATGGCGCTTGCCGGGGTGGTGGCCTCGAAACTCGACATAGCGGTCAAGCTCGGCAAGGCGGGTTTCTACGCCCAGATCGACCAGCCCCTCGACGCCGCCTACGACATCGCCGGGCCGGTAATGGGCGAAAACATGATGCAGGCCGACACGGCGGAAGGCATCCAGGCCTTCATCGAAAAGCGCAAGCCGAGTTGGGACCAATAGCGATGGCTGGCCCCCGGGCGCGTCGGGCGCTCGCGGCTGCGCCGGGTGGGCGACCTCGGTCGGGAAGCTAACACTCTGATCGAATTCATGTCAGCTCCATTGCCTGCGCCGCCTATGCAAAGCTCGCGCGGTCCTGACCGGCCCCGGACCTGTCGATGCGCCCTCCCGGCCGAGGCGGCGACCGCGACCCGACGACGCCCCGCCACGGCGCACCGGTCCTGACGCAGCGGTCCCGGCTCACCCGTCCCGCGGCGTCACCCGCAGCCAGATCCCGTCCCTGCCGCGTACCGTGAGATGCGCCACCGGCATCGGCGGGCGCTCCGTCACCGTCTCGAACCGGAACGCGCGCACCAAAAGCGCCAGCAACAGCGGGCCCTCTGCCATGGCGAAGCCCGCGCCGGTGCAGACCCGGGGTCCGGCGGAAAACGGGATATAGGCATTCCGCAGGCAGGCCTTCCCGTTCTCCGTCGCAAAACGGCCGGGATCGAACGCGTCGGGGCTGTGCCAGAGCCGTTCGTGGCGGTGGAGGTGCCAGGGGCTCAGCACGATCTGCGCGCCTTTCGGCACGTCGCGCTCCCGAAACCGTTCCGGGCAGGCGGCCGCGCGCACCATCATCGGCACTGGCGGGTAGAGGCGAAGCGTCTCGCGAAACACGTCCCGCGTCACCGGCAGCCGTTTCAGGGCCGAAAAGTCGGGCCTATCGGCGCCCAGCACCGCCGCGGCTTCCGCTGCCACCCTGTCCTGCCAGTCTGGATAGAGCGCGAGCAGGTAGAGCGCCCAGGCCAGCGCCGAGGCGGAGGTCTCATGGCCCGCAAGGAAGAAGATCGCCACCTGGTCGACCATTTCCTCCGTGTCGAACGCATGCCCGGTCTCGGGATCACGGGTGGTCATGATCTTGGTGGCGAGGTCGTCGGGGGCTGTCCCGGCCGCGATCTCGGCCATCCGGGCCGCCGTCAGCCGGGTGATCAACCCCCGGATCGCGCGCGCCGTGCGCTTCGTCTCGCGGGCATGAAAGCGCGGCACCCATTTCGGCAACGGCAGCACCGCGCCGAGGTTCAGCACCGGCTGGGCGCGCTGGTGCGCCTTGAATTCGGCGAACACCGCGCGCGCCACATCGTGTTCGATCGGGATCGAGAACAGCGTCCGGAAGATCACGTCCGCCGCCGCTTGCGCCGTCTCGGCTTCGATCTCGACCGGGTGCCCGTCGGCCTTCTCGCCAAGCCGCGCGACCGCCGCCTGCCCCGCCGCCCACATCGCCGGCAAAGTGTCGCGCAGCCGTCCGCCCTCGAACGCCGGGTCGATGATCCGCCTTTGCCGTTTCCAGGTCTCACCATTGGTCACGAAGACGGAGTTGCCGAGCAGCGGCGCGAGCCCCTCCCGGATCCGGTCGGACTTGGGGAAATCATCCGGTTTCTCTTTCAGCACCAGGCGCACGAGCGACGGGTCGTTGCACAGAAAGGAGCGAAAGAACGGCGTGCGGAACTCGGCCATCCAGGCGCGGTAGAGATGCGCGGGCTGAGCCGAGAGAATGTCGTCGCGAAACAACCTGGCATAGCGGCGCAGCGATACCCGCCGGGCCCGCGCGGGCGGTTTCGGCGGCAAGGGCGGGCGTACCGGTGGGCGTACGGGCGCGCTCACGGGCGCGTCCCGGTGTATTTCGAGACCGGCGTTTCGATCCGGCTCGCCGACGGCGCGCGGTCGCGGTAGCGGGTCTCGAGCGACAAGGGCCCGGCGGTGATGCGGAAGTAATCGTAGTCGCCCGGCCGGTCGAAGGCGCAGAGATACTGGAAATGCAGCCGGAAGAACCGCCAGCGCAGGCTTTTCCAGCGGTCCGGACTGAGCGTTTGCGTGAAGGCCGCCGAGATCACCAGCGGCCAACGCTTGCCCGCGGGCGCGACCCCGCTCACCGCCACCGGATCGCAGAGCGCAAAGGCACAGCCATCGCCAGGGGCTGTCACGTCGACCCAGGGGATATCGGCGGCAGACAGATACGCGAGGTCGGCCCGCAGCCGATCCGCGTCCGGCAGGAAGCTCACCATCGGCACCACCTGCCCGAGCGTGAGCAGGGCAAGGCGCGGGCCGTGGGCGGGGATACGGCCCTGCCGGTGAAGGTCGGCAAGCACCGAGACCGCAAGATGCGCCCCGGACGAGTGACCGACCACCAACACTTCGTCGAGGTCTTCCTCCAGAGCGTCGGCGATCCGCATCGCGAAGTCTTTGATCCGGGCCTCAAGCTCCGGCGGATTGGCGCCCCGGGCCGCGGCGGAATAGGCGTAATCGTGCATCAGGTAGTAGACGTAAAGGCGGTTGTCGACGTTCCTGAAATGCGTGAGCACCGCGAGCGCGCCGAGCGCCCCGAGCAGCCCCGCCACGATCCATTGCTTGTCTGCAAGCCGCGCGCCAAAACCCGCTGCCTGCCCCAGCCAGCCCATCGCCCAGGTGACGATCAGCGCCACCAGCAAGCCGGCGAAAACCGCCGCCACCGCCTGGAGAAGGAGCATGCCCACCGGGTAGAGCGCGGCGATCACCGGGCCTTTCCTCAGCCGCATGAGCCGCGCGAGCGTGCCGGTGGCAAGATAGGTCCAGGCGGTGCGCGCCATGATCCAGTAGGTCCGCGCGATCCCGTGATCCATACTGGCGCGCACGATGTCGGACCAGACCAGCACGTCGAAGTCGGTGTTCACCGGCGCCCCGTCCTGGACCGCGTTGACCCGCCAACCATACCCGCGCGCGCCCTGCCCGTCGGAGGTCCCCCCGCCCGGTCGCGCGCGGTTCCCCTGGCCGACCCGTCCGGTGAGATCGAGTACATAGCCGGATATTTTCGCCTGGGCGCGGCCCTCGCGGCGGTAAAGCTCTCGGTAGCGGCGCGGATGGATCGGGTCGTATCCGGGGAGGTAAAACACCCTCCGGCGGCGGATCTCGGAATGGACGGGACTGCTCATGGCCCGGGGGGGTACTCGCGTTTTGAGCGAGCATAGACCGGGAAAGCCGCGCTGGTAAGCCCGCCAACCCTGCGCGCGTCCTTTTTCTTGGCGAAAATACTCCGGGGGTTTGGGGGCGTACCCCAAGGTTCATTTGCAGTTGGAAGCGGGTCGCGGGTTCCTGACGCGGTTTCCCGGCACAGCGCAGCAACGCCCCCCGTCCAGGTGGCACCCCTCCGGGGTGACGGGGCAGCGCCCCCACCTTTAGCGGCACCCCTCCGGGGTGAGGGGCAGCGCCCCCACCTTTTGCGGCACCCCTCCGGGGTGACGGGCAGCGCCCCCACCTTTTGTGGCACCCCTCCGGGGTGAGGAGCAGCGCCCGCATCTTTTGCGGCACCCCTCCGGGGTGACGGGGCAGCGCCCCCACCTTTTGCGGCACCCCTCCGGGGTGACGGGGCGTAACTCAGCCGTCACTTGCGTCTGTACCGTGGGCGTGAACTGCTGAACTGCCTTCCAGGCTCAACTGTGGGCCGCCCCCGGTCTTGTTGGCACCCCTCCGGGGTGAGGCAGCGCCCGCATCCGGCCCGGGTGCGCGGCAGCCTGTCCGCGCGAAACCAGCGTCAGATCATCCCAGCGCCGACAACGCCGGGAAAGTCTCCAAGAGCCACCACGACAGCGCCGAGAAGCCACCTGTCAGCATCAGGATGCCGATCAGAATGAGCAGCCCGCCCATGATCCGCTCGATGAGCTTCATATGCCGCTTCATCCAGCCCATGAGACCCTGCATCCGCGGGAAGAAGGCGGCGACGGCGAGGAAGGGGATGCCGAGCCCCGCAGCATAGACCGCGAGCAGCGTGGTGCCCCGCGCGACCGACTCCTCGGTCGCGGCGAGCGACAGGATCATGCCAAGCTGCGGCCCGATGCAGGGCGTCCAGCCAAAAGCGAAGGCGAGGCCGAGCACGTAAGCCCCCAGCGCAGAGCCGCCCTGGTCGCCGGCGTCGAGCCGGGCCTCGCGGTTCAGGAAAGGAATGGTGAAGACACCGATGAAGTGGAGCCCGAAGACGATCACGATCGTGCCCGCGACCCAGTTGAACACCTGCTGGTTGGCGAGGAAGAAGGTCCCGAAGGCCGAGGCCGCGAAGCCGAGGAACAAAAACACCGTCGACAGGCCGAGCACGAAGAACAGCGCCGTCAACAGCGCCTTTTTCGAGGCCTTCGCGCCCGATTGCAGATCGGCCATCGAGACGCCGGACATGTAGGCGATATAGGGCGGCACGATTGGCAGCACGCAAGGGCTCAGGAACGACAGGAGCCCTGCCACGAGGGCCACGAACATGGCCGGCAGCAGGCTGGCGTCTATGATCTCGATTCCGAACATGTCTCCTGCCTATCGCGACCGGACGGAGCCGTCACCTCCCATCTCGTCACATCCTTGCGACGAGCGCCCCAACGAGCGCCCCAACGAGCGCCCCGGTGGGCAACGAAAAAGGCCGGGGCGTTTGCGGCCCCGGCCCTGTCCAGTTCTGTTGCGTCCGTCAGCGGCCGAGCGACCACCACCCCTTCTTCTTGGGCTTGTCGTCCTCGGCGGCCGGGGTCTCTTTGGCCGGGGTCTCGTTCGCTGGCGCCGGTGCGGGCTCTTCGGCGGGCGCGGCTTCCACGGCGACCTCCTCGGCAGGCGCAGGTTCCACGGCGACCTCCTCGGCCGGCGCTTCGTCCACGGCGGCCTCTTCGGCGGGGGCTTCTTCGGTCGCGGCCGCCTCGGCAGGCTCTTGCTCGACCGGAGCTTCCGCCACGGGCGCCTGTTCGGCGGGCGCCGTTTCGACGTGTGCGTCCGCGGGTGCCGGTTCGGCAGGGGCAGCCTCGGCGGCGGTCTCGTCGCCCCCTTCGGTCCCGGCGACAGTCTCTTCGTCGGTCTTCTTCTTGCGCGAGCGCGAGCGTCGGCTGCGGGAGCGCGACTTGGGCTTCTCTTCGCCCGCATCTACATCTGTCTCGACGCCCGCATCTTCGCTCGCAACGCCGCCGGTCTCTGCGACGGCGTCCTCGGCAGAAGTCTCGACGGCCGCGGTGTCCTCCGCTTCGGCCCCGGTGCCACCTTCGGAAGCCTCCGAGCCACCGTCCTGGGCCTCGCCGTTCTCACCATTCGTCCCGGATTTCGACCGGGGCTTGCGGCGCCGGCGGCGGCGCTTCTTCTTGGGTTGCTCTTCGCCCTCCTCGACGTCCGGCGTCTCGAGCACTTCGGCCTCTTCCTCGACCACATCTTCCTCGATCGGCTCCATCAGCGTCGCGTCGACCGACACCACCGGTGCGGCTTCCGGCACCGCGCGGGTCGCGGTCTTGAATTTCTCAAGCGAGAAATCGGGCGAAATCAGGAACGGGTCGGCCTCGAGCCGGATCCCCATGCCGTAGCGCAGCTCGATCTGGGCGATGTGCTCGCGCTTGTGGTTGACGAGATAGTTGACGATGCCGACCGGCGCCTTCAGGAGCACCTCGCGCGAGCGCCCGCGCGTGCCCTCCTCTTCGAACTGGCGCAGGATGTTCAGCGCCAGGTTGTCGTCGGAGCGGATCAGGCCGGTGCCGTGGCAATGCGGGCACGGCTGGGTCGTGGCCTCGATCATCCCCGGGCGCAGCCGCTGGCGCGACATCTCCATGAGGCCAAAGCCCGAGATCCGGCCCACCTGGATGCGGGCGCGGTCGGTCTTGAGCTTGTCCTTCATCCGCTTTTCGACGGCGGTGTTGTTCTTGCGCTCCTCCATGTCGATGAAATCGATCACGATCAGGCCGGCAAGGTCGCGCAGCCGGAGTTGGCGGGCGACTTCTTCCGCCGCTTCGAGGTTGGTTTTGAGCGCCGTCTCCTCGATCGAGCCTTCCTTGGTGGCCCGTCCCGAGTTGACGTCGATCGCCACCAGCGCCTCGGTCACGCCGATCACGATGTAGCCGCCGGACTTGAGCTGGACGGTCGGGTTGAACATCGAGCTGAGGTAGCTTTCGACCTGGTAGCGCGCGAACAGCGGCAGCGTATCGGTGTAGTGCTGCACGTTCTTGGCGTGGGACGGCATGATCATCTTCATGAAGTCCTTGGCCACGCGGTAGCCACGGTCGCCCTCCACCAACACCTCGTCGATCTCGCGCGAATAGAGATCGCGGATCGAGCGCTTGATGAGGTCGCCCTCCTCGTAGATCTTGGCGGGCGCAATCGACTTCAGCGTGAGCGTGCGGATCTCTTCCCACAGCCGCTGAAGGTATTCGTAGTCGCGCTTGATCTCGGCCTTGGTGCGCTTGGCACCGGCGGTGCGGATGATGAGACCCGCGCCCTTCGGCACGTCGATCTCTTCGGCGATCGACTTGAGTTTCTTGCGGTCGACGGCGTTGGTGATCTTGCGCGAGATGCCGCCACCGCGGGCGGTGTTGGGCATGAGCACGCAGTAACGCCCCGCGAGGCTCAGGTAGGTTGTCAGCGCCGCGCCCTTGTTGCCACGCTCTTCCTTGACCACCTGCACCAGCAGGATCTGGCGGACCTTGACGACTTCCTGGATCTTGTACTTTTTCGGCCGCGGCTTGCGGGGCTGGCGGAATTCCTCGGTGACATCCTCGTCGCCCACGTCCTCGATCGTTTCGTCGCGGTGCTTGCCGTCGTCGTCCCCGTCTTCGTCACCGTCCTCGTCTTCACCGTCCTCGTCTTCACCGCCCTCGTCTTCACCGCCCTCGTCTTCACCGCCCTCGTCTTCACGGCCCTCGTCGCCAGCGTCCTCGTCGCCAGCGTCCTGCGCCGGTGCGTCGTCGGCGTCGGGCGCGGCCTCGTCGGCTTCCGGCGCCGTGTCCGCGGCATCGCTCTCGCCGTTCTGCGGTTCTTCGACCGGGGTCTCCTCGACCCGCTCCATCGGCGATTCGGCACTGTCGCCATCGCTGGGATCGAGATCGATCACCTCCATTCCCTCGGGCATTCCCTCGGGCATTCCCTCGGGCATTCCCTCAGGCATCCCCTCGGGCTCGGCGTCCGGCTCGGACACCGTGGCCTCGGCCTCGGCGGTCACGACCGCATCGTCGGTCTTGGTGCTCGCGGCCTTCGAGCGCGACCGCGAGCGCGACCGGCGCGAGCGCGACGACTTCTTCCTGTCGCGATCCTCGTCCTCGGCGGCCTGCGCCTCGGCAAAGGCGCGCTCTTCCTCGAGCAGCGCCTCGCGGTCGGCGACCGGGATCTGGTAATAGTCAGGATGGATTTCCGAGAACGCCAGAAAACCGTGGCGGTTGCCACCGTAATCGACGAAGGCCGCCTGGAGCGAGGGCTCCACGCGCGTGACCTTGGCTAGATAGATATTGCCAGCGAGCTGGCGCTTGTTTTCCGATTCAAAGTCGAATTCCTCGACCTTGTTGCCGTCGACCACGACCACGCGGGTTTCTTCCGCGTGGGTGGCGTCGATGAGCATTTTCTTGGGCATGTTCACTCAATGCACCCTGCCCGCCCGCATCTCCTGGCGGAAAAGCGGGGGTTGCGGGGTGTCTTGTCAGGGCGAATAGGGGCGCGGGACATGGCTGAGGGGCGAAACCCGAAAGGGTTTCCGCTCCCGCCTGCTCCTGTCTCCGACGCCTCATCGCGGTTCTTCTCCGACCCCCGATCGCACGTAGCCCGCGCGTCCCGAAAGCCTTGATTAAGGCCACGCCGTACCGGTCTGTCACCCCGGCTTGGGCGGGCAAATGCTTGGCCTTGCGGCCTTTTCGGCCTCCCGGCCGCCTCTCGGTCTGAACCCGCCTGCCCCGGCTTCCAATGCCTCGAACAAGTGGGTCAGCGAAACTTTCTATCGTTCGGACACAAAAGCGCCCGCCGCCAGTGGTTCTACATAGGCGCTCAGGTGGTGAAAAGACAATGGAGAAAATGGGGCGTTTGGGTGATTTCACGCCGCACTAAAGGTTGAGAACCCTTGTGCCGCCACACGTCGAACGGGAGAACCGGAGATGGCGGCCGGGGCTCGGGTCAGGCCTTCGGGCGGTGTGACAAAAGCACCGGCGCGGTATCCCACGGGCTCGCAAATCCGCCGGGGCCGACCATCTCAGTAGAGCCCGCCGGCCGCGATTTCCCCGGTCTCCGCGCGTTCCGGCACGACGATGACCTCGCCCGTCGAGGTGGTGACCGCCGAGCCCTGCTCGGAATAGGCGTCGATCTCGCCCGGCAGGAACAGCGGCAGGTTCGTGCCCATCGCGAAACCGCCGTCGAACATGATGCCGAACAGCGGCTCCTCGCCAGCGCGGAAGTATTCCGCGACCACGTATTCACCGCTGGCATCATCCGGCAGGCGGGCTCCGGTGTACCGATCAATCTTGATGAACCGGCCACCGGCGGGCACCTTGAACTTGCCGCCGCCGTATTTCTTCACCGCTTCCGACATGAAGCGCTGGAACACCGGCGCACAGGTCTTGCCGCCCGAGGCGCCGGGCATGCGTTGCGGCCGGTCGTAGCCGATGTAGCAGCCCGCGACCACGTTGGAGGTGAAGCCGACAAACCAGGCGTCGCGCGAGTCGTTGGTGGTGCCGGTCTTGCCGGCGACCGGCACCCCGAGGTTGACCCGGCCCGCCGCGGTGCCCCGCTGGACGACGCCCTGCAACATCGAGGTGAGCTGGTAGGCGGTGATCGCATCCATCACCCGCTCACGGTTGGCGGTGATCCGGGGGCTTGCGCCCTCGGGCAGATCCGCGATGCCGCAATCGTCGCAGATCCGCTTGTCCTGGCGGTAGATCGTGCGCCCCCAGCGGTCCTGCACCCGGTCGACCAGCGTCGGCTCCACCCGCTCGCCGCCGTTGGCGAACATCGCGTAGGCCGCGACCATGCGGAACAGCGTGGTCTCCGACGATCCCAGCGCGTTGGCCAGGAACGGGTCGAGATCGTCATAGACGCCGAAGCGCTCGGCATAGCCCGCCACCGTTTCCATGCCCACTTCCTGGGCGAGACGCACGGTCATCAGGTTGCGCGACTGTTCGATCCCGGTGCGCAGCGGCGTCGGCCCGTAGAACTTGCGGCTGGCGTTCTGCGGCCGCCAGATCCCGTCGCCCATGTCCACCTCGATCGGCGCGTCGATGATAATCGAGGCGGGCGAGAAGCCGCTGTCGAGGGCGGCAGCGAAGACGAAAGGTTTGAACGACGAGCCGGGCTGGCGGGTCGCCTGGGTGGCCCGGTTGAACACCGAATTCTGGTACGAGAACCCGCCCTGCATGGCGATCACCCGGCCGGTGTTGGCGTCCATCGCCATGAAGCCGCCCTGGACTTCCGGCACCTGGCGCAGGGTCCAGCGGATGAAGTCGCCGGCTCCGTCGTCGCCGGAGGTCATCCGGCGCAGATGCACCACGTCGCCGCGGCTGAAATTGTCCTGGAACGAGCCCTGCATCCAGTCGATATCGGCGCGCGGCACCTCCCAGGGGCTGGGCTCGGGCTGTCCTTCGATCTTCAACGTCAGGGACCCGTCGCCGACCCGGTCGACGGCGGCGACGAACCATTGCCCGTCGAGCACCACGTCGCGCGCGGCCTTCACGTCGCCGAGCGCCTGTTCCCAACTGCCATCGTCGAGGGTGGCGGGGTCGATCGTCTCGCCGGTGCCGTTCCATGTCCCGCGGTCGCGGTCGATCTGTTCGAGCGATTTCTGCAAGGCCATGGCGGCGATGATCTGCATCTCGGGATCGACCGTGGCGCGGATCGTCAACCCGCCGCCGAAAAACTCCTCGTCGCCGAAAGAGCGGCTGAGCTGGCGGCGGATCTCGTCGGTGAAATAGTCGCGCGGCGGCAGCGCCGAGCGGAACGAGGCGTAGTCGCCGGTCTGCACCGTACGAAGCGGCTTGGCGGCGGCGTCCTGGTAGGCCGCCTGGTCGATAAAGCCGTTCTCGTACATCTCGCGCAACACGTAATTGCGCCGGTTGACCGCGTCTTCCTTCTCGCGCACCGGGTGCAGCGAGCCCGGCCGCTGCGCCAGCGCCGCGAGATAGGCCGCCTCTTCCGGCGCGAGCTGGTCGAGGGTCTTGTTGTAATAGGTCTGCGCCGCGGCGGTCACGCCGTAGGAGTTCTGCCCGAGGAAGATCTCGTTGAGGTAGAGGCCAAGGATCTGCTCCTTGTCGAGCGAGCTTTCGAGCCGGGTCGCGAGGATCAACTCCTTGATCTTGCGCTCGGCCGAGCGGTCCGACGAGAGCAGGAAGTTCTTCATCACCTGCTGGGTGATCGTCGATGCGCCGCGCAGCCGGCCACCGCGCAAGGCTTCCACCGCGGCCGCGATCATGCCGCGCGGGTCATAGCCCCGGTGCTGGTAGAAGTTCTTGTCTTCGGCCGAGACGAAGGCGCCTTTGACCAGGGTCGGGATCTGTGCGGGCGGGGTGTAGAGACGGCGTTCCTTGGCGAACTCGTCCATCAGCTGGCCGCGTGCCGAATAAACCCGGCTGATCGTCGGCGGCTGGTAATTGGCCAGTTGCTCGTGGCTCGGCAGATCCCTGGAATACATCCAGAAGATCGCGCCGACCGTCAACGCGGCCATGAACGCGCCCAGGGTGATGAGCGAGAAGATCGAGCCGAAAATACCCAGGATGAAGCGGGTCAAGGGGCGCCCTCCGATGGCCTCGCGCGCCTCTTAGCGCAAGGTAGGGCACGGGTCAAAACACGATTGCGATGACCACGCAACCGATGTGCGTCCGGCCTGGGGAGGCGCGCGGGAAACCGCCGCTTTGTGTGTGCACGGCGTTCGCCGGGGCTGGACGCCCGCGCCCGCTCCGGGCACGATGGCGCGGTGATGAGGGATTCCCAGAACCAGTCGCGCTCCAGGCCCGGACCCGAGGCCGTGATCGCCACCTATCAGAACGCGGCCCAGGCCTATGCCCGGAGCCGCGACCGCAGCCTGTTCGAACGCCGCTGGCTCGACCGGGCGCTGTCGTTTGCCGCAGGCCGCCGGGTGCTCGACCTCGGCTGCGGCCCGGGCCGGCCGATCGCCGCCTATCTCGCCGACCGGCGCTGTACCATCACCGGTGTCGACGCAGCCCCGTCGATGGTCGAGATGTTCGCGGCCAATCTGCCCGGCGCCCAGGCCGTCGAGGCCGACATGCGCGGGCTCGACCTTGGCGCGGCCTATGACATCATCCTCGCCTGGAACTCGCTCTTCCACCTCTCCGCCGACGACCAGCGCGCGATGTTCGCCACCTTCGCGGCCCATTCCCATGACCGCACGGTGCTGATGTTCACTTCCGGCCCGGAT
>Ga0209121_10000516_pt1 | contig 40874 bp, 43 predicted proteins | sample Cruoilmetagenom3_FD_187292 | JGI IMG/M metagenome (GOLD analysis project Ga0209121, IMG submission 187292) | Oil polluted marine microbial communities from Coal Oil Point, Santa Barbara, California, USA - Sample 3 (SPAdes) (version 2) | ecosystem: Environmental > Aquatic > Marine > Oil seeps ... | reverse complement strand
TAGTCTGCATTTTCTGGCGCAGGGGTAATATTTCCTTTTGGAATTCCAGTTTTAGTTTTTGGATTTTCGAGATCTGCTCCGCTGTCAGGTTGGGAATGTTACAAGCTGACATCCCCTGCCCCATTTTTTCCATTGAGTGCCCACATCCAGCCTTTTGTGCCAATAGTGGATAGCCTGAAATCAAGGCCAGTGTAGTTACGACAATCACGGCTGTTCTTAATTTTTTCATGATTTAAACCTCCTAAATTGATTTTAATCTTTATCTATTTATTGAGATATTAATATCTACTCATGTATTTATTTGCCTTCATCACAAATTCCTTACCGTTCTTCAATCATAGGAAGAATATTTCCACCTTGATGTTTTTCCTCTGGACAGAGCCTTTTTGATATAATCGAGAAAAAAATCTCCTGTTGCTCTGCAGAAAGAATTTTCTTCTCCTGAAGCATATGATCTATAACAATTTTCTGGAGCTCTGTTTGTAGAAATTCTATCTCACTTAATTTGATGTTAATTTTTTCCCGATCCTCTTCAGACTTAATAAGATAATCAACCAATTGGATTCTTTTTTCTCTAAGTTCTTTCTTGATTTCTTCCATTTTAGGATCAAGGTTTTTTCTGAAGGATTCCATTTCGCTTATTTGTGCTTTTGAAAGACCAAGCTTCTTACAGAAAACGCTCGGAAGCGAATGGTCGCTCGTTCTATGGCGTAATTTTTCATCTCTATTTTTTACCCATTGATAACCAATGTTTCCAAACACACCAATATTAATAGCTACCGATAAAATAAGGCCAAAAGTGAGTGATTTTCTTTTCATAGTCTATTCCTCAATCTTGAAATTATTCCTCTCGGAAGTTAAAGATATATATATGCCCCCTACTGATTCATTAGAGAAATCCTCGAAATTATCTAAATACAAAAAACTCTCTTCTGCTAAAGATAATGATTCATCGGTGTATACTTTAATTTCCTTAGGATAGAGTATGTTGCCCAAATAGATACCTCCTAATAGTCCGATCACTAAAATTATTAATCCCAATGCAGTAACAGGAATCGATCTTTGCAGTAGTCTTTGAAATAACGGTTGTCTTTGCTCCTTTTCTCTGACTCTTTGCCAAAATCTGATCTCAAACTTATCCGATGGTTCAATTTTTTCCCATAATTCAAGAGAACTCCATGTTTGAGTGAGTAATTTCATCTCCTGATTACAAATAGAGCATTCTGCTAAGTGCTGTTCTATCTCTGAGCTTTTCTTTCTATCTAACTCGTTATCCATAAATGCTGATAATCTCTCTTTTACTTTTTCGCACTTCATTTTGCTTTCTCTCTCTATTTATTTAAACACCAAATTGGTTAAAAACCTTCGGTTATATTTTTCTAAAATATGGAGCAAGCTTTCTCTTTAAATTTTGTTTTGCCCGCTGCAAGAGGGAATCAACTGCATGAATAGAACAACCCATGGTCTCAGATATTTCTCGGTAAGACAAACCTTCATGTTTCTGTAAAATGACCGCCATCTTTTGATTAATTGGCAAAGAGTTAATCGCTTCTTTTACTAATTTGTTTATTTCCTTTTTCTCTGAATTTACAGAAGGATGATCATATGTAAGAATTGGCATTTCTGTAATTATTTCATTTCTATTAGTGGAAATGGGCTTATTCAATGATACAGTTTGTAAATGTTTTTTTGATCTCAATTTGTTTATACAGATATTAGCCGTAATCTTATAAATCCAGGTAGAAAATTTTGCCTTAGATTTGTAGTTTTTTGTAGAATGATATGTTCTCAGAAAAACTTCTTGGGCGATATCCTCAGCTTCAGCTCTATTTTGGATGAAACGATAAGCAAGATTTATTACTAATTTCTTATATTTCCTCAGAATTTACTCAAAAGCAGCATTGTTGCCCTGAGCAAACTTTAACATCAGCTCTGCATCCGGATCTAAAATTCTATTCTTCATCTCTATCTATTTAAACACAAAAACATAAAAACTCTTCGGTTTGTAGAGGATAAAGAGAATATATAAACTCCTGATGAGCCTGTCGAGTCATTTAAGATCTTCTTCTATAATGATGTTGTGTTCCAGAAGTGGCTTGTGAATATTGCTTAACCCGTCTAATATATATTTACTTTTCTTACACCTTCCCCACTCTAAAAATTTTGTAAATGTACACAAGGAGTAATAAAAGTTAAACATTGTTAAATTCTATTCAAAAAAATAAAATTATAGAAAAAAATAAAAAACTTGCTTAGCCTTTAATAATTTTGATATAGTCTAAAAAGTTCCATGAAAGTTTAATATTAAAGGAGAAAATTAAATGAAAAAAATTACATCTATTTCTTTGGCTGTTCTTATTACCCTCCTCTTTTTTTCTTCCTGTGAAAAGAAGATAAGTGCACCAAAAGCTGGTGAAGCAAAGGCAGAAGACATGCTTAACCTTATTCCTAAAGATGCAAATGCTGTTTTCTTCGTGGATATTAATAAGGCTATGTCAGCAGAAATTGTAAAAAAAACAATCACGGAAGATAAAAATTATGAAAAATATCAAGAGTTTATCGAAAAGACAGGAATCGATCCACAGAAGGATATCTATTTCGCTGCGATTGGCATAACTAAAGGAATCGCTGATGAACAAGCTGAAGGTGTAGCAATAATCAACTTGAAATATGACAAGGATATTTTACTCTCTAAGATTAAAGACGAAATGGAAAAAGAAGAAGAGTCTCTCCAAGAAGAAGAATATAACAAAATCAAAATATATAATGCAAAAGATAAGAAAGGAGAAGGAAGCTTTGCCTTTTTAGACAGTTCAAACATTGTTATAGGAAATTCTGATAAAGTTAAATCAGTATTGAATATTTTAAACAAAAAAGAAGAAAATATTTTTAACAATGAAACCCTTTCTAGTCTTATTAAAAGAACAAAAAAAGACGCAATATTCTGGGGTGCATTAGATATTCCTTCTGAAGCCATTAATGAAGCGACTTCCAAGAATCCAATGCTCAATAGTTTATCAGCTATCCACGCAGTTTGTCTTTATTTTGATTATCAAAATAAAAACATAATCTCTGAAATAAAAGCGATAAGTGCGGATAAAACCAAGAACCAACAGATAGCTGATCAATTGACAGGATTAAAAGCCTTCGGCTCATCAATTGCAACGGAGAAACCAGAGATAGGGGAATTGATAAATAATATTGAAATCACTACAGGCGATGACTACGTTAAAATTTACTCGATCATTCCGGAAGAACTAATTAGTAAAATAAAAGGCAAAATGGAGTCTTCTCCTGATAAAAATTAAATTTTTCCTTAATCTTCTAAAATATAATCTTTTACAGTAAACAAAAGACAGGCTATTGCCAAAAAAATTGCTGTCAGGATTATAAGTATCAATACAGCTACCCGTGGTGAAGTCGGCTCTAATCGAAACAAAAGAAAAGAAAATCTTGTGCTGGATGCAGAAGGAAGAAGAGATTTTAAATAATGTGCAATAGTAAATCTTTGGGTTGACCCTGGAAAGTACTGTATAACATTTTCCCAACCAAAACTGAAAATAAGACCAAAGAGAATAGATCTTTTAATAAAAGTTCCGATAAATGTAAAAAAAGCCGAATAGCATATAATGCCCAGTATTAAAACAGAAACATCCCGTAAAAGAACCTTATAAATAGAAAAATCAAGCAGGTTATTTATATTAAGGATCATAAAAGAAAGAAATACGCCGATCACTGTCATCAAAATGACAAGCACCATGTAGGCTCCATACTTTCCAATAATTATGGAAGCTTTTGAAATCGGACGAGTAATCAAATAAATCAGCGTTTTCCCCTCTATTTCTTCTGAACACACAGAAGTCCCGAAGAAAAGAGAAAGAATAAGGATAAGAAATTGTAGATAAAACACCATTATCATATTAGAAAAAATATATGGATCCTCGATGTTTCTATTTGAGTAAAACGGCTGTAAAAATTTTATTAAAAGGGCCATCATTACTGGCAAAAAGCTTATTAGGTAAAATATTCTCGTTTTTTTCGCTCTTTTTCCCAAATCGAAAAAAAAGCAAAAAACATCATTTATCGACTGAAGAAAAAATTGGATTCCAACTTTATTCTTTTTACACATATTATTTTCCTATCAGATAATCAAAAACTGCTTGAAGATTATCATCAGGCGAGGTGATTTCATAAACCTCCATATCATTCTCAACTACAAGAAAAGGAATAACGCCAAAAAACCTATCCCTGTTATTCGTTTCTATCAGAAGAGAGCCTTTAGAAGAACCGAAATTGATTTTTAAAATACATTCTTCTTTTATCAACTTTTCTGCAAGACCTCTTGGATCACTACATTTGACTGAAATAATGTGAGGATGGGAATCAATTAAATCTCTGATATAATGAATATCCCCTTGTGCAAATATTTTTCCTTGATGAATAAGAATGACCCTCCTGGTCATTGCTTCAATTTCTGGGAGAACATGGCTAGAAACAATGATTGTCTTCCCCTTATCTCTATAATCTTTAATAAGACGAATAAGCTTACGCTTGGCTAAAGGGTCAATCCCGTTCAAAGGTTCATCAAGAATGATGATTTCTGGATCGTGTGCAACAGCCTGAGCAAATTTCAATCTCTGTCTCATACCCCGGCTGTATGACCGCAATACTCTATCTTCCTCATCCACTAACTCGACAATTTCCAATGCCTTTTTAGCTCTAATCTGAGCTTCGGGAAAGGGATAGTGATTGAGCCTTAAAAGGCCTGAAATAAACTGCAATCCGGTCATTTCTTCATAAAAAGAATCCTGTTCAGGACAAAACCCGATTTTAGAAAAAAGAGAATAATTGTTTCTAACTTTTTCTCCAGCAACCATGATTGTCCCTATGTTAGGTTTAAGCTGTCCTGTTATGAGTTTTAACAATGTTGATTTTCCTGCTCCATTTGGACCTAAAAGTCCTGTTATCCCCGATTCTATCTTTAGTGAGACGTCATTAAGACCTAAGACATCACCATACCATTTGCAAAGCTTATGAGTTTCTATAACAGACGTCATTTAACTATTACAACCCCTTTGACTCTCCTTTTCAAAACAAGCCCACCAAATGTGCAAAAAGCTATAATAAAAAGGAAAGAATAAAACCAGGGAATACTGTAAGGAAGTTTTTGTCCAAATATAAAAGCTCCTATCTGTTTTAGGTTAGCCTTGATTGAGAGTAATGAAAAATACTGATTTTTAAAAATGCCGTAAAAGATTTGAAAAAAAATATCGGAGAAAAAGTAAATGCCGAAAATCATAACAGCAACATACCTTCTGTTCTTGCTAAGAGAGGAAATAGAAAGAGAATAAAAAGAAAAAAAGACTATCAAAATTAGAGAATATCCAAGAGTAGAAAATGGAAGCCAGGGGTAGGAAAGGACAAATTTAAAGCTTCCTGAAAATATAATTTTTGTGAGTAAAAAAATTAATCCTGGAATTAATGTAATAAGAGCCATGAAAAAAAAGATGACCGATGCCTTACCAATAAAATAGTCTTTTTTCTTAAGAGGACGAGAAAAATAAAGCTGAAGAGCATTATATTTAATGTCATCAGAAATAAGCCCAGCTCCTGCAAATATTATAATCATTACTATTATAAAAAGAAGAAAGTCGTTGGTAAAATAAGATTTAAAATAAGCAGGGTTTACCTGAATAAAAGGTGCTGATTCTTCAATCATAAAATGAAAGTCTTCCAATCTTTCAGAAACATAAATACCTCCCAGGTATGCTAACGCAGGAATAAATGTAAAAAAGAAAAAAGACTTAAAAAATTTCTTCTTAAAAGTTAATTTAACTCCATAAGTCGCGATAGGCCACCAAGAAAACTTACTCTCCTCAAGCTCTCCATCCCAGTGGGCATATCCTCTTTCTCTGATTGTCATTAATCTACACCAACAGCCCTTGCAAAAATGTCTTCTAAAGGAGTTTGACTTTTCAAGAAATGCCTTATCTGAATCTTTTCATTGGCAGCGATCATGAAAATATCTTGAGGGTTATGGCCTGGAGGCATGTATATTTTCAACAGACCGTCTTCTGTTTTTTCTACTTTACATTGTCTCTCTCTTAGGCTTCTGAGAAAATTTCTACTTTCACCTTTAATCTTTACCTCATAAAGACTGTATTTTATCTGCTTTAGTTCTTTGATATCACCTTGAGCAACCAGTTTTCCTTTATTCAAAATAACGACATAAGAACAAGTATTTTCAATATCGGGAAGAATATGGGAAGAAATCAAAACTTGTATGTTTTTTTTAGAAGAAATATCCATTATGAGTTCCAACATCTCTCTTCTTCCTCGAGGATCCAGACCGCTGGTTGGTTCATCAAATAAAATTAGCTTGGGATCATGAACGATTGCTTGAGCAATCTTAAGTCTCTGTTTCATGCCTCTGGAATAAGTCTCTATCTGCCGGTATCGACTTTCCTCTAATCCCACATAAAAAAGTACTTCGTGTGCTCTCTTCATAGCTTCCTCATGCGGCATCCCTGATAATTCGCCAAAATAAGAAGTAAAACATACGGCATCCATTCCGGGAATGAAGCAGTCATCTTCAGGCATATAACCTACAAATCGACGTATATCAGACTGCTGCGTTCGTATATCATAGCCCAAAACCTTTCCTTCTCCTTTTTCTACCTGGAGAAATCCCAGAAGGATTCGTATGAGAGTGCTTTTCCCAGCTCCATTTGGTCCAAGAAGACCTATGGATCCTTGATTTAAATTAATATTCACTCCGTCGAGAGCTTTCAACTTTCCATAACTGAAATGGAGGTTATTAACTTCAATAGTCATATTCTCATCTTTGATTTAAAACCTTTTTATTAAAAAACGATTATTTTCTTAAAAAGGTTTGTTTCTTCCATAAAATAAATAATCGAGAAGTATAAGTTTGTTAACAGAAGTTTATTCAACTTATTTAATGTGATAATCACTTTTCCAGTAAAACAGGTCTTCCCTCTCCGAAAACTAACGCCCTGTAGGCTTTTTCAACACGGTCCCAATTCTTTTCTCTATCCAGAGCCCAGTATCTGCCTATAACAGTAACAATTCTCCCAATATAGAGAGCGCTACACATTTCTTCAATTTTATTGATATAATCTGCCCCGCTCTCCTTTCTTTCACCCCTTCGTCCTATCAAAGCATGAATAAATACATTCTTCAAATCCCGCTGCTTGGCCAAATGAAGCAATGAGAAAAGATGTTGTATAGATCCATGTGAGCTGTAATGAGATACAATACCTAAAAGATGGAGACTTCTATCATCTTCTCTAGCCTTTTCCATTGCCCAGCAAAGAGCTTCATTATGAAAAAAACTCCCATCCTGAATAGATCTGTCTATTCTAACTCTATCAAGGAGGACACGTCTTCCCGCACCTAAATGCAGATGTCCGGCCTCAGAATTACCAACTGTCCCAGCAGGCATTCCTACTGCTTCTCCTGCTGCTTCAAGATAGGCATGAGGGAATTCTGCCCATGACGCATCAAAATTTGGTGTTTTAGCCTGAGCTATAATATTTCCCTTTTTCTTTTTGCTGATTCCCCATCCATCGAGAATAATCAAGAGTACTTTTTCTCTTCTCTTTTTTTTATCTGGATTAAATAAAAGTAATGATTGACCAGTCATTTCAGAAGGCTTTTTTAATCTCAATAATTCCAGGATAGTAGGAGATACATCGCTTAATTCCCCTTTATTTTTAATTTTTAATCCTGTTATTTGGCTCATTGAAAAATCTGCAATTATGAATGGAACAGGATTCTTTGTGTGCCCCGTGTTAATAGTTCCATCTGGATAGAGCCATTCTTCTACTGTACCATGGTCGCTTGTGATAACAAGGGTTATTCCTTGTAAGCGACATTCTTCAGCAATCTTGCCTAACTCATAATCAACTGACTCTACTGCCTTTAAGACTGCATCCTTATCCTCGCTGTGTCCTACAACATCTACATTTGCAAAATTAGCCACGATAAGTGAATAAGAGTCATCCTTTAGCTTCAATGAAATTTCCTTTGAAACCTTACTGGCACTCATTTCAGGCTTAAATGTATAAGAAGAAATACCAGCAGGAGAAGGAACTATAATTCTATCTTCTCCAGGAAAGATTTCATTACTCTTCCCATTCATGAAATAACACACATGAACAGCTTTCTCAGATTCTGCAATTTTGCATAGACGAAGGCCAGCTCTTGAAATCACTTCAGACAGCGTGTTTTTAATCTTTCTATTGCAAGGAAAAGCTACCTTAACAGGAAGAGAATCGTTGTATTCTATCATGCTGACAAAATTTAGATTACTTTTCTTTTTTACAGAGAAATGATTAAATCCCTCTACTGTAAGACTTTCGGTTAATTCTACTTCTCTTTCACCCCGAATATCATAGAATATGACAGAATCTCCTTTATTAAGTCTTCCTAATGGATGTCCTATAGAATTAAATACAACAATCGGCTCCAATGATTCATCCTCTTCACCTTCTGCATAAGCTTTCTTTATAGTATTTATAATAGAGGAATCTTTCTGCCTTTGTTTTTCAAAGAAATTTTTCATGTTAAGCATATACTATAGAAACGTAAATAACCCATGTCAATTAATAAAAGACTTCTCATCATCTTATTTCATAGCAACATAAACTAAGGAAAAAGGATCAACACGATTCCCATTTATCTTTACTCCCCAATGAAGATGAGGTCCGGTTACTCTCCCGGTAGCACCAATTTTTCCAATGATATCTCCCTTTTTTACAAAATCTCCTCTATGGACCATAATATCTGAAAAGTGACAATAGATCGTAAAGACCCCTAAACCATGATTAATAATCACGGTTTTTCCAGAAAAATATAAATTACTCGCAAGCACTACTTCTCCTGCATTTGAAGCCACCGCAAAGGAACCAAAAGGAGACACAATATCAACACCACTGTGAGGAGAACGTGGTTTATTATTAAAAATCCTTTTTTCTCCGAAGTTTGAAGATATTGTCCCGTTGGATGGAATAATAAAAGGTTCTTTAGCAAACCATTGATTAGTGCTTATGCTGTAAATACTCTTTAAGAGCACTGATTCCCTTTCAATCTTTTCCTGTGACTCTTCCGGTGGAACTACATATTTTTCTTCCACCCAAAGCTTTTTGATGGGGAATTTTTTATCGATTACGAGCAACTCCCTTTTAAATTCTTCTGTTTTTCCATCTTCATAAAGTACATTAATATTCATACTATAGGTTCCAGGGCTTAAGCCTAAGTCAAGCCCAATAAAAGTCAGTAGTTCAGAGGAATTTTCTCCTTTTCCCATGATATATTTTTCCCCTATGAAATTTACTTGAGCAACCCCCACATTAAAAGTATTCTCTAAAGTGATCTTTATTACTTCGCCTGGCTGAAGGGCTCTATAAGCAACATCTACTCTTAATGTCTCATTTTTTATCTGTTGCGAACTGAAAACAGATATACACGAAAAAAAGAATATAACAGGAATGTAGGGATATTTTATTTTCTGACTATTCAACTACTTTTCTCCTTGGAAGAAAATTTTCCTCCAATTAAAAATAAAACTACAGGTAAATCTTTATAACTTAGGAATAAATTATAACAAAAACTCATATCAAAAACGACAGGCTTCTAACCTTACTCATTGGCTTTCCTGAAAGGCTAAATCTTCAAAGCCGCTTCATCCTTCCTCTCAGATTCATCCGCTAAAATGAAACTCATTTATTATCCTCTAAAAAATAAGTACTAATTATTACAGTGAGTTATTCTTATAACCTGTAGTTATATTTTTTAAGAATTTTTTTATTTTTTATAACTGAGAGTTATAAAACTCAAAAAGAATAACAAATTGAAAAAGCCTGTTTACTTGACGAGAATTGAAAACCAATTCTTAAGCTATCTGAATTTTCGGAGCTGTGCAAATTATAAATCTTTTTACCCACGAAATAACCTAAAGCAGATCCAATAAAAACATCAGATGCCCAATGTTTGCTATTGTGAACCCTTGATAGTGCAACCATGGATGCCATGCTATAGACAAAAATATCAACAAGAAGCTTGTCAGATTCAGCAGCTACAACCGATGCTACTGCAAAGGCAGAAGCCGTATGTCCTGAGGGGAAAGAATAGAAACCTGATTTTAAGGAAAAAGGATGAAAGGAAAGTCTGCCCTCCCCCTTACTTGGCCTTGCTCTGCCTACAATAAACTTAGAAGCTAATACAATGGTAGCTGAAGTCAACCAGCTTTCCAGACTTAAAAGCGCAGTTTTTCTCAATCTTCTCTGATCAAAAATTTCTCCAGTTGCATACAATGAAGCTATCAGAGTGCTTAAAAAAACACCGTTACCTAAACAAGAAATAATCCTGGATACATCCTGGGACTCAGGAGTCTTGTTGTCTTCAAACCATTCACAAATATTCTCGTCAGCCAGTGAAATAAGAATTCCTCCTCCACAAATAGCTGATAAGCATAAGATATCATTGTTATTCCATAGCTTTGGTGATTTAAAAACATCTATGTAATCATTCTTGAAGCCCAGAAGAAACTCATTATTCAATCTGTATTCAAACGAAGAATCTTTTTCTTCCGCATAAATAAAATTACTGTTGTTACAGAAGAATAAAAAAATGAGTAGAATTAATACAAGTAAGAAAGATTTCTTTTTAGTCACATTAAACATGAAAAAAATTTTAATTTCCTCTTATATATTTTTCAATAACTTTCAAAGTTTTATCCGTAGCTCCCTGCAAAGAATTTAACATGATTTTTGCCCGATTTCCCATTTGTTTTAAAGTCTTTTCATTTTTAAAAAGAAACATTTCCAGAAGATCTTCGTTGTTGTGAATTATTCGGCCAGCTCCTGATTCTACAAATTTCTTTGCCAAATATGAGAAATTATCCATGTGAGTCCCAAAAAATATTGGTTTTTTATAAAATGCAGGTTCAAGTAAATTCTGCCCACCCCAGGGAACCAGGCTTCCTCCAATAAAAGCTACATCGGCCAACGCATAAAAGAGAGTCAACTCACCAATAGTATCAAGTATCAAAACATCCCAAGTCATTCCAGAAGAGACCGAAGTCCGTCTTACAACCTTAAAAGAAAATGATTCACAGAGCTTTTCAATCTCTTTTACTCTTTCTAAATGGCGAGGGGCAAGAATTAACACAATATCTTCTGTTATAGACTTAGCTTTCGCAAATGATTCTAAAAGCCGTTTCTCTTCACCCCTCCTGGTACTTCCTGCAATGAATACCCTCTGATTCTCTTGAATACTCAAATCCTTTTTAAGCTTCAAAATCTCCTTTTCAGACAGAGTGGATAAATTTATTTCAGACTTGAGGTTTCCAGTAATCCTGATGGAATTAAGGTTTAAACCGATTTTTTCCAGATAATCTTTATCTTTTTCTGTCTGAACGAGGAAAAAATCAATATTATTCAGAACCTTTTTCGTCAGAAATCTAAACCTATAGTAATGCTTAAAAGAATGAGCTGATATCCTTCCATTAATAAGGAGAACACCATTGGTCTGTTTTTTTGCTTCCTTTAAAAGATTCGGCCAGAATTCTGATTCTGCTATTATGAAAACTTGGGGTTTAAGTCTCTTAAAGTATTTCTTAATGATAAAAGTAAAATCTAAAGGTATAAAAAAAATACGGTCGATCTCCTTTAATTTTTTTCTTGCCATTTGCATTCCTGTAGTCGTAACAGTGGAAAAGTACATTGTCCAGCATGGGTGTTTTTCTTTTATCTTCTTTATCAGGTTTTGCAGGGATAAAACCTCCCCTACTGATACGGCATGAATCCATAGGGATTTTTCTTTAGAAGTTGCTTCAGGAAGGTTAAATCCAAATCTATCTTTAAGATAAAGATTTTCATTTCTTATGAATTTCGCCCTTACAAAATAGAAAGGGAAATAAACCAGAAGCAAAAAGAAAAAAACAATCGAGTAAACAAAATACATGCTCACTCGACTATACTAAATTCATCTTTATAGTTCAATATTGCCCTTAACTGGAGTTCCCCCAATTTTTTCTTCTCTTTTTCCATTATTCTTTCTTAGATTAACTTCCACTTGTATCTCCATGCAACCTGTTTAAATCATGTTCTCTAAAGCTAAAAAAGCAGAAATTTGGGAGCTACTATCTTCCTAATCTATGCCGTATCTATTTATTTTTAACTAAAATTCTGATAGTCTATTCATTTAAATTATTTATTATCAAATGATATTTACGGAAGGAAAAAATGGTAGAAGAAAAAGAAAAAAAACAAACATCAAAGGAAAAGAAAGTATTGGAGAAGAAAAAACAAAAAGATGAAAAACCTGTAGTTGAAAAACAGGTAGAGAAGAAAGAACAAAAAGATGAAGAAAAAGTCTCACTTGCTGTAAAGAAAAAAAAGATAAATAAGATGACTATTGATGAAATAGACAAAAAATTGAATGAAACCCAGGAGAGAATGGGAGGTTTAGACTCCAAATATGCTAAACAACTCCTTTTAAGGAAGGAAATATTATCTCAATCAAAATAAAGAAAGAAAACTGAAAGGTTTTCTCATCAGAAAATCTAATAATTCAAAGTATATTCGGGTTTTAAAGCTTCCATCTTTTAAGGAAAAGAAACAAGCTTTTATCTTTATCATTGAAACAATGTTGTCTAAAGATAAGCATGCTGAGAAATTTTGTGATTTCCTGTAGAGGTTATTCATTTGGAATATTTACATTATATGGTTTTTTTGATATTATAAATAAAAATTCAAAGGAGAAGACATAGGTGCTGAGTAAAGAAGAAAAATCAAAAATCATAAGTGAATACAAAATCAATAGCAGGGATAGTGGATCACCGGAAGTGCAAATAGCACTTTTAACAGATAGAATAAACTATCTTTCCAAACACTTTTCGGTTCATAAAAAAGATCATCATTCAAAGACTGGCCTTTTGAAAATGGTAGGGCACAGAAAAAGACTTCTGCAATATTTGAAAAAACAAGATGTAAACCGGTACAAAAATCTAATTAAAAAATTAAATCTCAGAAAATAATACACCTCTCATTTAATACAATGTCAATTAATAAAATTAATATCGAAATAAATAATCGGAATCTTTCTATAGAGATTGGAAAAATCGCAAAACAGGCTGATGGTTCGGCTATGCTACGATACGGGGACACGATCATGTTTGTCTCTGCGACTTCAAAAAAGGAAGTAAAAGAAGAAAAAAAATTCCTTCCTCTGATAGTGGACTACCGTGAAAATACTTATGCTGCAGGGAAAATACCTGGAGGTTTTTTTAAACGGCAGGGACGACCATCTGAAAGAGAGATTTTAATCAGCCGATTGATAGATAGATCCATAAGGCCTCTTTTTCCTGAAGGATATTTTTCAGATACCCAGATAGTGGCACTCCTTCTTTCAGCTGATTTAGAGAATGACCCTGATACTTTAGGAATAATTGGAGCCTCTGCTGCGCTTTATTTTTCAGACATTGCTTTTGTCACACCCTTAGGGGCGGTAAAAGTTGGCTATATCAACGATAAATTTGTTATTAATCCTTCTATATCTGAACTTCAAAATAGCTCGCTCAACATGATCGCAGCAGGAACAGAAGAGGGAATAATCATGATAGAAGCGGGAGCCCAAGAAATAGAAGAGGATAAAATTACAAAAGCATTACCTTTAGCTCAGGAAGCTATTCTAAAAATCATTAAAGCACAAAAAGACCTATATAATCAATTAAACATAAAGAAAAGAGAATTCAGCCCAAGGGAAATCGATAAATCTAAGATTAATAAAATTGAATCTGAAGTTTCTGCTTCTCTATTGGAGGCCATTCAAACCAAAGGGAAAAAAGCAGGCGAGGAAAAGACCAAAAAAATATTAGACAAGCTACTTGAAGGTATCCCAGAGGATAACAAAGATGAAATCGATGAAACTAAAGAGATTTTTTACGATGTTCAGAAAAATTTAGTAAGAAATTTAATCCTGAATGATAAAAAAAGAGTTGACAGAAGGGCATTTGACGAAATCAGGCCGATTTCAGTCGAAGTGGGAATATTACCGCGCACGCATGGTTCTGCCCTTTTTACGAGAGGCGAAACCCAGTGTTTAGCCACAGTAACATTAGGAACTTTTGAAGATGTTCAGAGAATAGATGGCTTAGGTGAAGAAGAAGAAAAAAGGTTTATGCTCCATTATAACTTTCCACCATTCAGTGTAGGTGAAGTTTCTTTTTTAAGGGGCCCGGGGAGACGCGAAATCGGACACGGCGCTCTGGCAGAGAAAGCAATCCTGCCCTCTATTCCAGCAGACGAAGAAACTTTTCCCTATACAATACGAATCGTCTCAGATATTCTTGAATCCAATGGTTCCTCCTCTATGGCCACTGTATGCGGCGGGGTTCTTTCTCTTATGGATGCTGGAGTTCCTCTTTCCATGATAGTTTCAGGAATTGCCATAGGCCTGGTAAAAGAAAATGATAACTATGTTATCCTTACAGATATAGCTGGGCTCGAAGATCATTTTGGAGATATGGATCTTAAAGTAGCTGGCACAGAAAAAGGTATTACTGCTATTCAAATGGACCTTAAAATGCCCTCAATATCTATTGAAATTTTGAAGGAAGCGTTTTTAAACGCACGTGATGCACGATTAAAAGTCTTAAAGAAGATGAAAGAAGCTATTTCTGAACCTCGAGCTGAAATTTCCAGGTATGCGCCTCGAATAATTAGTATACATATAAAGCCTGAAAAAGTTGGAGAAGTAATCGGTCCTGCAGGGAAAAAAATAAAAAAGATTATTTCCCAAACAAATACCAAAATAGACATAGATGAAAGCGGAAAGATCACCATCGCTTCCTCTGATATGAACGCAGTTGAAAGAGCTAAAAAAATGATAGAAGAAATTACTGTTGAGGCTGAAGTTGGCAAAATTTATGATGGAAAAGTTACTCGCATCGAAGACTATGGAGCTTTTGTTGAAATTCTTCCTAATACAATAGGCTTATTGCACATTTCTGAAATTTCTCATCATAGAATAAAAAACATAAGAGATGTTATCAAATTTGGACAAACAATAAGGGTGAAAGTTATCTCAATTGATAACGGCAACAAAATAAGAGTAAGTAAAATTGCCGTAGAACAGGATTCAGGCTATTCTTATGATCCTAACCACTCTAACAGAAAGAAATATCCCTCTTCCCCTAATCATAATTACACAAAACGGTCTTAAATAACAAAAAAATACCAGTAATTATGCCTAAATTATCTTATAAAAAAAGAGCATTTACTCTGATAGAAATGTTGGTTACCCTTACCATTTTAGCAATCTTAGCTTCGGCTATAATGCCCCTGGCTAAAATATCTGCAAAGAGAGAGAAGGAAATCGAACTGCGAAGAAGTTTACGTATGATAAGGGAAGCAATAGATGCCTACAAAAAACTCTCAGACGAAGGGAAGATTAAGGTAGTAGAAAAATCAGAAGGTTATCCTCCTGATTTAAAAACTCTTGTTGAGGGAGTAGAAGTGGATAAAAGAGATAAAAAAACAACAAAAATTATCAAGCTTTTGAGAAGAATTCCAAAGGATGTCATGACAAATTCATATGATTGGGGTTTAAGATCATACCAAGATGATCCCGACTCTGAATTCTGGGGGGGAGAAAACGTTTATGATGTTTATACAAAAAGCCGTGGCCAAGCTTTGGACAAAACATATTATAAAGATTGGTAGTTTTTATATCAGCAGTAGTTGAGATATTGTAAATAAAATGAATATGAATGATAAGATAAACGGTTTTACACTGATAGAACTGGTAATCGTCTTCAGTCTTATAGGTATACTGGTAGGACTCGGTATCCCTCAGTATCAAAATGCCGCCAGAAGAGCAAGAGAGGCGGTTCTGAAGGAAGATCTATTTCAAATGAGAAAACTAATAAACCAGTATTATGTGGATAAGAAACAATACCCTTCCTCTCTTAATGGCTTAGTCGATGAAAAGTATTTGAGAAGCATTCCCGTAGACCCTATGACTAAGTCTTCTGAAACATGGGTGGAAATTCAAGAAACTCTTGACGAAGAAGATATAGCAGCCGGACGTTTACCAGGCATAATTGATGTTTTTTCTGGTTCCAAAGAAAAAGGAACCGATGGAACATTTTATAACACATGGTGAACTCGTCATCGTGTTTTTTCAGATAATTTTATTACCATGATTATTAAAAAAGGCTATACATTAATTGTCCTTGTGTTTGCAGTATTTCTCTTGAGTTTAAGTCTTTTGGTTGCCGTACCGATCTTTCAGACTCAAATCCAACGCGAGAAAGAGGAAGAATTAATATTTAGAGGAAAGCAGTATGTAGAAGCAATACGTATTTTCCAGATGAAACACCCAGGAAAATTTCCTGAGTCTTTAGATAGACTTGTGAAAGAAAAATGTCTTCGCCGATTTTATAAGGACCCCATGACAGAAAGAGGAGAATGGAATATCATCTTTCCTCATCAGGGGATAAGCACCAAAAAGGGAAGATCACCCCAAAAAATTTTAGTAGCTCCTTTCGGAGTACTTTCCTCTATTGATAATCCCCAAATAATAGGAGTCGTAAGTTCCTCCTCTCAAGGTTCAATAAAGATTTTCCACAATCAGAAGACGTATGACAAATGGCTGTTCTTTTATGGACAGGATCCAGAAAAAATGCCAGAAATTATCTACTACGGAAAAAAAGAATGATAGAAAACTCAATTGTTATAATTGCAGGAGAAAATTCAGGAGAAAAATATGGAGCGAATCTCGTTCATCAATTCAAAAAGATTTATCCTTCTATCAATTTCTTCGGGATAGGAGGAAAATACATGTCAGAAGAAGGAGTACGTCTTCTATTCTCCATAAAAAATCTTTCTGTCGTAGGAGCATTTGAACTTCTGTCTAAATTATCAAACATTAAAAAAATATTTTGTCATGTAAAAAAAGAAATCAGACTCGCAAGACCCATCGCAGCAGTTTTAATCGATTCTCCCGACTTTAACCTTCGTCTGGCAAAGTTTCTTAGAAAAGAAGATATCCCGATCCTCTACTACATAAGTCCAACGATATGGGCTTGGAGAAAGAAAAGGCTGAAGATTATAAAAAAAACTGTAACCAAAATGATGCTCATATTTCCATTTGAAGAAAAGATTTACAAAGAACATTGTATTCCTGCTGTGTATATTGGACATCCCCTCAATGAAAGAATAAAAATTTCTCTTTCAAGGAAAGAGTTTTTCAAAAAATATTCTCTTGACATTCGAAGGAAACTCATAGCAATTCTTCCTGGAAGCAGGCAAAGTGAAATTAAATATCATATGCCTATCCTTTCTGAAGGGATTAAAAAAATTCAGACAGCCTACAATTCACAATTTGTTCTCCCTGTTGCCGAAAATCTAAATAAAAGTTTTATTTCTGAGTTCATCCCTGATGAGATGAACAATATAAAATTTATAACAAAGGATAAATTTGAGGCACTTTATTACAGTAATATTGTCCTTTCTGCTTCGGGCACAGCTAATCTGGAGGCAGCCCTTTTAGAAACTCCTCTTATATCTTTTTACAGGATATCTCCCTTTTCCTACTTTCTTGGGAATAAATTCGTAAAGATAAGAAATTACAGCATTGTCAACATCTTAGCAGGAAAGAAAATCATTCCTGAATTGATTCAAAATCGATTTACCCCCGAGAATCTATTCCTTGAAACTAAAAAGATTCTCGATTCTGAAAAAATAAGACTTGAAATGACAACATCATTTAAAGAAATAAAGAGTCTTTTGGGAGAAAGTGCTGCATCTCAAAATGCAGCCAGAGAATTGCAGAAAATAATCAATTATGAAACTGTGAAGGAAGGATAAAATCAATTTTGTCATACAGCTTCAGAGTATTTTTCTCTACACTCCCTGCTTTTAATTCCAAAACATAAAGGGAAGGAATATCTGGTTCATATGAAAGGCAGGGCTCTCTTCTACAGGGAGGTACACAATGTTCAATATGGACAATTCTTTTTTCCTTATCAAGCCAGAGGATATCGATAGGAAATTTCATGTTCTTCATCCAGAAAGAATAAAATCCTTCATCTTCAAAAACAAAAAGCATTCCCTGATCATCATCGACTCTTTCTCGAAACATGAGCCCACGTGCTCTCTCTTCATCTGTCATTGTTAATTCAGCCGTTATATTCTTCCCATTTGGAAGAAAAATCTGGACAAATTTATCCAATGGCAGTGACGAATTAGTAAAAATAAAAAAAAGTGTCATTAAAATTAAACAAATACTCTTCATCATTTTTCTCTGTTTCTCAGGATAACTATTTCTCAGATACCAAAGGTACGAATCGAACAGGCAATAATTTCTTTTTCATGAACTTAGTCTTCATTCTTTTTAAGAATATCAACTCTTGAAAAAGATTTCCAACAGGAATAATCATTCTCCCTCCAATTTTTAACTGCTCTTTTAATAGAGGAGGAATTCCCTTCGCAGCAGCTGTGATCATTATTGTATCAAAAGGAGCATTTTCTTTCCAACCGAAGTTACCATCTCCAATCTTATAATAAATATTTTTGTAGCCCAGTGCAGTTAAGGTATGTTTGGCCTTCTGGACGAGACTCTTTATGATTTCCACCGTATAGACATCTTTTACTATTTCAGCAAGGATAGCAGCTTGATATCCGGAACCAGTTCCAACTTCTAAGACCTTCTCGTTACCAAATAATTCAAGTGTTTCGGTCATGTAAGCTACAATATAAGGTTGAGAAATCGTCTGCCCTTCTCCAATTGGGAGTGGTTCATCAGAATAGGACCATTTTTTTATATCTTCAGGGACAAACATATGCCTCGGAACCTTTCTCATCGCTTTCAAAACTTTTTCGTTTTTTATGCCTCGAGCTTTTATTTGATTTTCAACCATCAGTTCTCTTTTTTCCTCAAAGGTTCTTTTCATTTCAGACTAAAGAAGAAATAAGCGCCCTGCATTCATAGAATATTTTTCTTTTTAAACACAGTTGCACAAAATTACATTCTCATAACATTTTTAAGATTTTAAATACAAAAATTTAAAATCAAACTTTTTTATCCCCTTTATCGAATACAGCCTTATAACCCATTCATCAATAAGCTCTTGCAAAATAGACAAGAATATCTGAATCTTTCCCACAAAAAATACATTTCCCCTTAGCATTGTGTTTATTTTCTTCAAAAGGAATAACTCGAATCGTGGCCATTGTTTCCTCTTTTATCTTTTCTTCACAACTCGCTCCACCACACCAAAAAGCCTTTATTAATCCTTTTTTTGAATCCATTATAGATTTAAAACTTTCGTAGTTCTGAGCTTCATGTGTGTTTCTTACTTGGAACTTCAATGCTTTTTCAAACATAGATTTCTGTATATCCTTTAGAAATTTGAGAACCTTCTCCTTTAAGGATTCAATAGGAACAATTTCTCTTTTCATCGTGTGTCGAAATACAGCAACGACTTGATTATTATCTATATCTTTAGGTCCAATCTCTATCCTCAAAGGAACACCGCGCATCTCCCATTCAGAAAACTTCCAGCCAGGTGTAAATTCTTCTCTATCATCTAATGCTACTCTCAACCCCGATTGCTTCAATTCTTCCTCTATCTTTTTTGCTGCAGGAATAATCCGCTCCTTCCATTTGCCAGAAAAAATAGGAATTATTATAACCTGTACAGGCGCAACATTGGGAGGAAGCCTCAAACCCGAATCGTCCCCATGAGCCATTATCAAAGCCCCTACAAGACGCGTCGATACTCCCCATGACGTCTGATATACATACTGAAGTTTTTGATTTCTATCCTCGAAACGAATATTAAATACTTTTGAAAAATTCTGACCTAAATTGTGGGACGTACCCATTTGCAGCGCCTTTCCATCCGACATCAGTGCTTCTATAGAATAAGTCGATAGAGCGCCGGCAAATTTTTCTTTATCGGATTTCTTCCCATATATAATAGGAATTGCTAATTCAGATTCAACGAAATCCTTATACATATAAAGAATTTTCATTGTCTCTTCCTGAGCTTCTTCAAAGTTCTCATGAGCAGTATGACCTTCCTGCCATAAAAACTCAGTCGTTCTTAAAAAAGGTCTCGTTACTTTTTCCCACCGGACAATATTTGCCCACTGGTTTATCATAACAGGCAAATCCCTCCATGACTTAATCCATCTGGAATACATACTGCCAATGATAGCCTCTGAGGTTGGCCGCACTGCAAGCCTTTCTTCTAATTCTTCTTTACCTCCTTGTGTAACCCAGGCAACTTCTGGAGAAAACCCTTCTAAATGTTCTGTTTCCTTCTTGAGGAAACTTTCAGGAATAAAAAGAGGAAAATAGGCATTAAAATGGCCCGATTGTTTAATTTTTAAATCAAGGAGTCGCTGTATGTTTTCCCAAATGGAATAACCGTAAGGCCTTATCACCATCATCCCCTTTATCGGTGCATAATCGGCAAGCTCGGCCTTTTTTATAATCTCAATGTACCATTTGGAAAAATCTTCGCTTTTTGGAGTTATCTGCTTTACAAAACGATCATCTTTATACACTTTTATCTCCAGTTAAAATATACTCGACCATTCTATATAATTCAGTTTTTTTGTCAATGAAAAAAAGGCCCCATGACGATATCCTATGTCAATAATTTAGTTAAGGCTGCGTGTTTTTGAAACACATGGCTTTAACCCCCTGTTTGGCTTTTAATTTATTTTATATTAATTACATATTAATTCTCATCAAAAAAAAGATTATAAACGATTAAACAAAATTCACCCTTTATTTCATCTAAAGAGGTGATTGACCTTAGGAAAAAAATAGAGCATTTTTAATTCTTAATAAAAAAGGGAAAAGGAAGCTATAATGCAAAATAACAATAAATCATCTTACACAGAAGCTAAAGAAATAGGATTTAATCTTCCATTACCGATGTTTGTAGAAGGAAAAGATGTATATGGAAAAAAATTCCATGAAAAAACAATGCTTTCTTACATCAGCCATAATGGTTCCTCATTTTGGCTGAGTTCATCTGTGCCTTTAGGAAGCGATTTAAAACTAATTATTGATATGCCTCCAAAGCTTGCAGATAAAAAAGACCTTAAACTTATTATTAAAGGGAATGTAATTTTTATCGAATCATCTGAAAAGCAAAATTGCAAACAGAGAATATCTTTAAAATTTAAGAATAAATACGTCATCGATACAGAAGATAAAACAAAAACTTGACATAATAAGTAAATTAATAAAAAGATAAAAATCACTCCAAAATTGGCCTATTCGGCTGTTATTCTAAATCTAAATTAGAATTTTCTATTCTTGACAATAGTATTTTGTTTTTATAACATGTTTATAAAAGTTTGAGAGGGCAATTTTTTGCCATTCAAAAATGATAAAAAGATGAAAATATGAATAAAAACAACTCACTAACCTCGAGTAAAGAAAAAATTAATGTTTATATCTATAGTACATCTGACATAATACTCTCAGGGATATTAAAATCCTTAGAATCTTATTCAGATATAAAAGTTGTTGGCATAGGCAAAATTACGATAGAATCTTTTTTTGAATCAATAAAAAAGCTCATGCCTCACGTTATTTTATTTGTTAACACAAATATCGTGCCGAACATTCGAGAAATTTGTAAAACAATCAAAGAAACATCAAAAGACCAAACATATCTGCGATTGATGCTATTAGGGAACATTCCTGCACATGAAGAAGTGGTCAGTCTTATGAATTTAGGTGTAAGAGGATACTTTGATTTAAATGATTCGTCTGATAATCTTGCGCAAGCGATTCGACTCATTTATAAAGGTGAAATCTGGCTTCCAAGAGATAAAATGAGCAGTATAATGGATAAGATTATATCTGTTGTAGGAAAAGACCTTAAAGAAAAGACTCTTGATCAGCTAACACCTACAGAATTTCAAGTTCTCAGATTAATCGGACAAGGAAAAAGCAATGATGAAATTGCCGAATCTATGTTCATAAGCAAAAATACGGTAAGATCACATATCAAAAGTATATATGCGAAACTTGATACTCATAATAGGCTTCAATTAGCCCTGTATGCAATTAATTCTGCGCTGTTTTAATCCAGTAAAGAAATTGAAAGGATTATAAAGATTATAATGATAAAAGACTCAAGCGTCATATTCGATCGGCGTGGGGAATGGCGATTTAAACTTCCATTGAGTGCTACGGTTGAAGGGAAACTTTCAGAAGGAAAAAAGTTCCACGAAAAAATAAATCTTGAAAACATAAGTTCTAAAGGAACATATTTTCCCTTGGAATCAAATATAACATTAGGCTCGAAACTTACGCTTTTCGTAGAGTTACCAGCTAAACTGACTAAACACAAAAAAACAAAGCTTCATATTAGCGGTACTGTTGTTCGTCTTGAAAGGCTTGAGAAAAATAAGGGCAAATTTGGAATTGCCCTTGATTTTGATAAGGATTTTCAATTCATCTCAGATAAAAAGGAAAAATAGGAATTTCTTTAAGCTTTTAATATCAAGATTCCTTCTTGTTTTTCTATTTCAAAACAAATGATAAATAAATATCAACTTTCTTTAGAAGAAATTTAAATCTTAAAAATGCTAACTGTCGCCTTAACAGGAGGAATAGCCTCAGGGAAATCTATTGTTGCAGAAACTTTAAAACAATTAGGCTGTTTTATTCATAATGCAGATGAAATAGCTCATAAGATTATGGAATCTCAGAAACCTGCATGGAAAGAAATCATAGCTCATTTTGGGGAAAAAATCCTTAACCCTGATAAAAGCATAAACCATTCCAGGTTAGGAGAAATTGTTTTTTCTGATGAAAAGGAACGTCTTTTTCTAAATCGACTCATTCATCCTCTGGTTATGGAGGTAAAAAAAGAAACTATTAATAAGCTTAAAAAAGAGGGAAAATCTAAGATTTATATCTCAGAAGCAGCATTGACATTGGAGGCAGGATTTATAGATTTTTTTGATAAGGTGATTATTGTATATTGTAAAAAGGATATCCAGATAAAACGGTTGATGGAGCGGGACAATATTAACCGACAAGAAGCACTTAAAAAAATCAGTTCTCAGATTTTGCCTGAGCAAAAACTAAGATATGCAGATTATATCATTGATTCTTCTGAATCCCTTCAAAATACTATTGAGCAAACAGAACGAGTTTTCAGAAGCTTAATGATAGATTATGAATTAAAAGAGAGTCACCTCGATTAAGACTTTATGAACTAAATTTTGTTAAAGAATGTTATATGAGGAAAGAAATGCTCGATTTTAGTTTCAGCTTTCCTCTCCTTAAATAAGATAAGCCATACCTGCTCAGCCTTCCATAAGGCTTTTTCATCCACTGCCCTTCGCTAAATAATAATTATTGTGTCAAGACTAAGTTTCTTTTAAACTCCCGATTTGAGTCTTATTATTTACATTTGTAATAGCAGTTTCAAGTATATAGCCCTTAATTGAACACTTTTGATTATCTTTTTTTTTCATCGGTTAAAGATTTCAAACATGCTGCAAATAGAGGAATCATAATCTCATGATGGCCGATAAAATAATAACCTTTGCCTTTTTCATCAAACGGCCTTTTTACAACATTATATTCAGGACGATAATGACGCTTAAAGTCAAACACAGCTGTAGAAAAATCTTCAAGAACTTTTCCCTTATTTCGCACGAATGATAAGGCTTTTAGAAAGACTTCAGGAAGAATTACTGCGGACCCAACATTGATATAGACACCTCCTCCCTCAAGCTTCTCAACAAGAGCACAAAAAAGGAAAAAATCTTTCAAAGATGTCTTACCCAAAGCTTCGCCTTTAACATTCGGATGAAAATGAACCACATCTGTTCCTAAAGCTATGTGAACAGTTACCGGTATTTTAAGATCATATGCGGTCGACAACAGGCTCAGATTTTTGTGATGAAAATCATTCTTTGCTATCATTTCCCCTACTGCTTCTCCCATTCCAAGATTCTCCTGTTCGCCCAAATTTATGGCTTCGTTCAACATCTCTCCTGTTTCTTGAGCCATCCCAAAACTACCGCTTTTTATTTGTTTACCCACATCTTCAGAAGTTTCCCCTCGAATAGCAATTTCAAAATCGTGAATTATTCCTGCCCCATTTAGCGACAATGCCGTCACCCATCCCCTCTTCATCAAATCAATGATAACTGGACTTAATCCTACCTTAATCACATGAGCACCTAAGGCAAAAATGATAGCTTTATTATCTCTCTTAGCTTTCAGCATTAAATTCAAAAATTCTTTAAAATCTTTCCCCGCTAATATATCCGGAAGGTTATTTAAAAAATCTCTAAAAGCTTTTTCTGGAGAACAGATTTTTGCAAAATTAGAGATGCTGATTTTGCTTTTTCTGGTGAGCAAAGAATAAGTCTTCAGCCCTTCTGGAGAAAGGGGTTTTATTTCATATCGACTCATTATTACTTTTCATGGCTTTTTAGAATTATACATAAATAATGTATTCGCCTATTTACTAATTTATTACCTTATAGTTGATAAATCAGTTACCTTCTAGATGAAGATAAAAAAAACAGTTTTTTTATAGAACTAAATAATACAAGTCAAATAAGTAATAATTTTGTAGAGGAATTAAAGTTTTTTCTCATGGATATTTTTAAGAGATTTTTTAGTTACTTAAATCCTTTTAAATCTTGACCTGGCCTGAACTTTATCCTTTTTCCTTTTTTTATCCTGATTTGCTTTCCCCTGCGTATATCCCTTCCATAGCCTGTTTTCTTAGAAACAACTTTAAAACTAGCGAATCCTCTAATCTCAACTTTCTCTTCGTTTATGAGAGCTTCCTTTAGAGAAGCAAGAATGGTCTTAACGATTAATAATGACTTTGCCCTTTTTAACTCAGAACTCTTCTCTATAGCAAGGGCTATATCATTTTTGATCATAAATATATCCTCCTCCTTTTCTTCAACAATAAAATTAATTTATTGAAAATAAAATGTCAAGATAAATTGTTGACTTAATTTTCTCATGTTTTTATAATTACTTTAGAATGAAAAGAGTTTTTCTTGTATTTTCTATAATTCTTATTTTCCCTTTATTGAATTATGCTTCTATTTTAAAAATCACCATAAATGCTCCTATCCATCCTGTAACATCAGAATACATAATCAACACAATTGATAGAGGAGAAAAAGAGAATGCCAGTTTGATTATCATGAATCTCAATACGCCTGGGGGACTCGATACCTCGATGAGAGATATCATTGAAAGAATCCTAAGTTCAAAAATACCTATTGTTGCTTATGTAAGTCCTAGCGGAGCTCGCTGTGCTTCTGCCGGTTTTTTTATCTCTATTGCCTGTGATATTTTTGTTATGGCTCCTGGAACAAATACAGGTGCGGCACATCCTGTTGGGGTATCAATAACCGGTCAATCAATGGACAAGACAATGGAGGAAAAAGTCACTAATGATGCTGCTTCTTATATAAAGAGTATTGCTGAAAAGCGGGGAAGAAATAAAAAACTTGCAGAGGATGCTGTCAGAAAAAGCCTATCATATACAGAAAAAGAAGCTTTTGAGGGAAATCTTATCGACCTAATAGCTAACAATGAACAGGAAATCATAGATTTTTTTAATGGAAAACGAATCAAAAGATTCAACGGCGAAGAAGTTTTACTTGATCTAAAAGGTAAGCAGATTATCGAAATTCCCATGACGGCCAGACAGAAATTTTTGCTCACAATCTCAAACCCAAATCTGGCATATCTTCTTCTTATGTTAGGATTACTCGGTTTATATTTTGAGCTTTCTAACCCAGGCGCAATCTTTCCCGGCGTTTTAGGTGGAATATGCATTCTCCTTGCAATATTTTCATTTCAAATTTTGCCTATAAATTATGTGGGGCTAATCTTAATATTATTAGCTATAGGTATGTTCATTGTTGATCTTAAAATCCAGAGCTACGGAATCTTATCCATAGGAGGAGTTATTGCAATGATCATCGGTTCAATTATGCTTATAAACGCACCTATACCAGAATTGCGGCCCAGCTTAAAATTTATCATTCCTTTTGCTGTAGGACTTTCATTGATTTTTATCTTCTTGCTCACGATTACTATCCGTGCTCATATGAAAAAAGTTTTTACAGGAAAAGAAGGTCTTATTGGAGAAATCGGAGTTGCCCAGAATGATCTTAATCCAGAAGGAAAAGTATTTGTACATGGTGAAATATGGAATGCTGAGGCTTCTGAAGAAATTCCCAGGAGCTCAAAAGTAAAAGTTGTCGAGGTATTAAAAAACTTAAAAATAAAAGTTAAAAAAGTATAAAAAGATTATTTCCTGGAATCAATCTTTAACAATGGGAAAAAATTCTGAATTAAGGAGGCAAAAATGTCAACTTTTCTCATTATCATAATTTCAATTTTAGTTATTTATATTCTGAACTCGATTAAAATATTAAGAGAATATGAAAGAGGTGTAATTTTCAGACTTGGTCGTGTTCTCCGTAAAGCCAAGGGACCAGGTATCATTCTTGTCTTTGCTCCAATTGATCGCATGGTCAGGATAAGCCTTCGAATAGTAACCATGGACATACCTGCTCAAGATGTCATCACAAAAGATAACGTCTCTGTAAAGGTAAATGCAGTTGTTTATTTTCGCGTAATGGATCCTCAAAAAGCTGTCCTTGAAGTAGAGGACTATCTGTTTGCAACATCCCAACTTGCTCAGACAACTCTTCGGAGCGTGCTCGGCGAAGTAGAATTGGACGAACTTCTTTCTGAAAGAGAAAAACTTAATACGCAGCTCCAAGAGATTTTAGATAAACAAACAGATCCCTGGGGTGTCAAGGTTCAGCTTGTGGAAATGAAACATGTAGACTTACCTGAAAACATGGTAAGAGCCATCGCAAGGCAGGCAGAAGCAGAAAGAGAAAAGAGAGCTAAAATTATCCATGCACAGGGTGAATTTCAAGCAGCGGATCAACTTACCAAAGCTGCTGACATCATCTCTTCTAACCCTCAGGCTCTACAGCTCAGGTTTCTCGGCACACTAACAGAAATAGCTACAGAGAAAAACTCCACTATTGTTTTCCCTCTTCCTCTTGAACTTCTTAAAGCATTTTCATCTTATTTCAAAAAAGAAGAGAAAAAATAAAAACGTACATAAATGAGTGATAAAGATTATAGAGAACTCCAAATTTCCAGCTCCCAGCTCGTTCTTATCCTGGTAGGAATACTGGTATTAAGCGTGGTGGTTTTTCTTCTTGGTATATCAGTAGGGAAAAAACAAACTAAAATTGCCCAAAATATACAAATTTCTCCCAATAGTAATATAGAAAATGTAAAAGAAGAAAAAGTTCCACCTGTTGAAGAATCTAAAGAGGGCATCATAAAAGAATTAGCTTCTCATCGAAAGGCAACAGAAAAACTCGAACAAAAACCTGAGAGTGTAGAAAAACAAAATCTATATTATATCCAGGTCGGAGCATTTAATAACAAGAAGGCTGCCAAATCAGTTTCAGAAGAATTCAAAAAGCAAGGATTTTCTTCTTTAGTATTCGACCCTTTTCCTAAAGATAAAAAATCTATATTTCGTGTAAGAATTGGAGGATATAAGACGAAAGAAGAAGCTGAAAACGTAAAGAAAAAATTAATAAAAGAAGGTAAAAGGAAAGATTACTTTTTAGTCAAATATTAAAAAGAGCACAAGGCTATATTTTTGTCCTCTCATAAATGTATAAATTTCTTCTCTACTCCAAGTGCAGAGACTCATCATTATACATTTCATCAAATAAAATTCTGGGTTCTTTTTCCTGATTTTAAAAACTATTAAACGAGGCAAATTTCTTTGCACACAAAAATTAGTGATCTAATTTTAGCCTTATCATGTGGTATTATTACAGTACTTTCTTTCCCTAAATTTAATCTTTCTTTCTTTTGCTGGATTTCACTTATCCCTTTATTATTTATTATTCTGGAAAAAAGTCCAAAACAATCCTTTTTACTCGGACTTCTTGCAGGATTTTCCTTCTACGCTACACTAATATACTGGATTCCTTCTGTACCTTCTCATTACGGTGGAATTTCTGTTGGGTTAAGTTTTATCATATATATCATTTTTGCTCTTTTTCTTGCACTTTTCTGGGCTTTCTTTTCTTTTCTCTCTTCCATAATAAATAAATTTTACCCTAAGCTTGTTTTTCTGGTGATTCCTTTTCTATGGGTTTCCTTCGAATATATTCTTACACATTTTTTAACCGGTTTTCCTTGGGGACTTTTAGGTTACACTCAAACCAAAAATATTTTCTTTATTCAGTTAGCTTCTATTACAGGAGTATATGGTCTCTCCTTTATTCTTGTTTTTTTTCAAAGCATGTTCGTTTTTTCGATGAAATTCAGAAAAAAATCTCCTTTCTTGCTTGCATTAACCCTTATTCTTATTATTCATATTATCGGGTACATAAATTTAAAAAACATAGAACCTTCAAGAAAGAGCTTCTCAGCTTCTGTTATTCAGGGTAATGTTTCGTCAGATATATACTGGGATAAAATATCATACGATAAGATATTTAGTATTTTTAAACAACACCTTGATTTAAGCAGACAGGGGTATACACAAGGAGCTCAACTCATCATATGGCCTGAATTTTCAGTCCCTCTATGCTTTAGCTGCCCGTACGGGATATATCAGGAATTCCAAAAAAGTCTTTTAGGATTTGTAAAGAATACAGGGTGCACACTTGTTCTCGGAACAAACGAGATTAAAGAGACTCAGACAAATGTATCCTATTATAATACTGCCTTATGTTTATCTCCAAACCTGTCGATGACTCATTACTATAAAATGCATCTCGTTCCTTTTGGAGAATACACTCCATACAAGAAAATATTTTCCTTCATTGAAAAAATGACTCATGCTATCGGAGATGTTACCCCTGGAAATGAATATACTCTTCACGAATTTAATGGAATGAAATTCGGCTCTCCGATTTGTTATGAAATAATATTTCCTGACCTTGTGAGAAAGTTCACAAAAAAGGGTGCAAACTTTCTGGTTACTATTACAAATGATGGCTGGTACGGAAAAACTTCGGCTCCGTATCAACATTTTTCAATTGCAGTTATGAGAGCGGTTGAAAACAGGAGATTTCTGCTTAGGGCTGCAACAACAGGTATAAGTGGTATTATCGATCCTTACGGTCGTATTCTATCCAAATCATCACTCGAAACAAAAGACATTCTTATAGACGTTATAACTCCACTTAATAGGCTCACATTTTATTCAAGATATGGAGATGTTCTTCCCTGGATAAGCTTGACTTTGTGTATATTATTTCTTATTCTGACACTTAAAAAGAGAAGAAATTAAAGAAATGAATTCTAATTTCAAAGAAAATTTTACAGATATTGATAATAAAATCAAGGAAAATTTTTCTAAATTCGAACAACTCAGAGGTTTTCTTTGAAGTTAATCAAAAAAAATCTGAGATTGAATCCATAAATAGAGAACTTTCCCAACCAAATATCTGGAAAAATCCTGAAGATTCTCGCATCTTACAACAAAAGAAAAAAAGTTTAGAAAGAGATATTCAGTTTTCAGCTCTGATTCAAGAAGAAAAAGAAGAACTTGAAGTCCTTATGGATCTTGCAAAAGAAGGAGAAAATGTTAAAGAAGACATAATGTGTGTTCTTATTGAATTTGAAAAAAATATGGAAAAAGCAGAGCTTCAAACGCTCTTCTTTGAAAAGGATGATTTCCTAAATGCGATACTCACGATTCATCCTGGAGCAGGAGGAACAGAATCTCAAGATTGGGCACAAATGCTTTTGCGAATGTATCTCCGTTTTACAGAAAGGAGAGGTTTTAAGGCAGACGTCTTAGACTACCTCTCTGGAGACGAAGCTGGACTCAAGAGTGTAACCGTCCGAGTAAAAGGAGATTATGCCTATGGAAATCTCAGTCAAGAATCAGGAGTCCATCGTCTCGTAAGAATATCGCCTTTCGATGCAAACAAGAGACGTCATACTTCTTTTGCAGCCGTTTTTGTGTACCCTGAAGTTGAAGAAGATATAGACGTTGAAATAAATCCCGAAGATCTGAGAATCGATACATTTCATGCATCCGGCCATGGAGGACAACACGTGAATGTAACAGATTCTGCAGTAAGAATAACACATCTGCCGACAGGCATCGTCGTTCAGTGCCAGAATGAAAGGTCACAGCACAAAAACAAGGCAAGTGCCTTTAAAGTCTTAAAGGCTCGTCTTTATGAACTCGAAAAGCGAAAGAAGCTCAAGAAATTTGATGAACTTGAAGATAAAAAATCTAATATCGCCTGGGGAAATCAAATCCGTTCTTATGTCCTTCATCCTTATCGTATGGTAAAAGATTTGCGCACAAAACTTGAGATCAATGACGTGGATCGGGTATTGGACGGCGAAATAGATGAATTCATAAACGCCGCACTCGTGTTACGCAAGAAAGAAAAATAAAATTAGGAATTTTGAAAATAAAATTATGGCAGATTTTGCAAGAGAGCATTAATCTTAAGAAAAAAATCATCATATAGAATATTGCTCTATCACTATACGGCTATTTTACTCTTCGATTCTTCCCAGAGTTTGTCCATCTCTTCTAACGTAGCAAATTTTAATTCCTTATCTTCTTCTTTTAATCTCTTTTCGATGTATTTAAACCTTTTTATAAATTTTTTATTGGAATTCCTTAAAGAAATTTCGGGGTTAATGCCAATATGCCGAGCTATATTCGCAAGAGAAAATAAAATATCCCCTACTTCATCGCCTATTTCTTCTTTGTTTTTTCCTTTTAGAGCATTTTCCAGCTCATTAACCTCTTCTTTCATTTTCTCGATAACATCATGAGTCTCTCTCCAGTCGAATCCAAAAGAAGATGCCCTAAGACCAATTTGAAAAGCAGTAAGAAGAGCTGGGGAATTTTGATTTATACCATCAAAAATAGACACTCTCTTCTTTTCAACCTTTTTCCGTTTATTCCATTCACTTATAACCTCTTTAGTAGTTCGAATATGCTTATTACTAAAAACATGAGGATGTCTATGAATCATCTTTTTATTAATACCCTCTATAACGTCGGAAACTGTGAATTTTCCCTTTTCCTGAAACAGGATAGTTAAAAACACAACTTCTAAAAGAAGATCCCCTAATTCCTCGGCAATAGAAATAAAATTTTTAGAACTAACAGCTTCAATAACTTCATAAACCTCTTCTAATAAATAATTTATAATGGATTTTTCATCCTGTTCTCTATCCCAGGGACAACCATGTTCACTTCGAAGTGTCTCTAAGATTCCTATTAATTTTTCAAATTCTTTTCCTATTTTTGTTGTACTTTTCATGTAATGACTTCCTTGAATTGTTTTACCCATTATTATATTATTTATTCTTAGATTCAACAAAATATCTTAATTAATATTAGAGCTTAATTCTTTTTTTATTTAACATTCTTCTGATTAAAGAGGGAAAAATGGCAGAAAAAAAAGAAAAAAATAGTAAAGGGAAAAATGAAACAAAAGAAAGGCAAGAACCCCTTCCTCCTCTTGATTTCAGTTCTCTTATTCTCCCCTTTTATACTCAGGCATTGATAAAGTTAGGACAGGTAAAAGATCCAATAACCAATAAGGAAGAAGAAAACCTGGATTTAGCAAAAAGATTTATAGACCTTCTCGATATATTAAAAAAGAAAACTGAAGGGAATCTGGCATCCGAAGAAGAAAAATTTCTGAGTTCCTGCCTTAATCAGCTAAAGATTACTTACATGGAAAAAGCAAAAATTATAAAATTGTGAAGTAATGGAAGTATTAAAAGGAATCGAAAAACCGCTTGACTTTTCTGTAAATACTGCCGTTGCTATTGGAAATTTCGACGGAATTCATCTTGGTCACCAGAAAATACTTCATAGCCTTGTCCATGAAGCAAAAAAAACTAATCTTATTTCCACTATCCTGACTTTTTCTCCGCATCCTGAAAAAATACTCGGAAAAAGCAACCTAAAAATGATCCAGACTATCGAACAAAGAATCGCAGGATTAGAAAAATACGGTGTTCAGCTTGTCATAATTTTAAATTTTAACAAGAATCTTTCAAGTATGTCAGGAGAAAATTTTATAAAATATATCCTTATTAATAAATTAAAAGCAAAAATAATCTTAGTCGGAGAAAAATTTCGCTTCGGTAAAAAGCGAGAAGGAAGCATATCAATCCTTAAAAAACTCTCTCATAATCTTCACTTTAGGGTAATATCTATTCCTTCCGTTGTTAAAAAAGGGAACATACTAAGCAGCAGTCTAATAAGAAATCTTCTTGAAAAAGGAGAAGTGGAAAAAGCCAAAGATCTTTTGGGTAGTCCTTACATGATAGAGGGAAATGTAATGAAGGGAAGTTCAAGAGGCAAAACTATTGGTTTTCCAACTGCAAACATTCATGCTAAAAATGAAATCATACCCTCAGGTGTGTTCATTACAACTGTTCATATAGGAAGTAAAAGTTTTCCTTCGCTAACTAACGTCGGGAATTGTCCTACTTTCCATCAAAAAGAAACAAACATTGAATCATACATCATAAATTTCGATAAAAACCTTTATGGAAAAAAAATTACTATTCATTTCATGAAAAAAATAAGAAAAGAGATGGAATTTCAAAATTCAGAAGAGCTTTCTAATCATGTGAAGATGGATTTAGAAGCAGCAAAAGATTATTTCAATCTTCCTTGACTTTTTATAACGCTTATTGCATTTTCTTTAAAGAAATGGCTTTTACTAAAATAATAAATTATTCTTAAGTAAGCATTAATTATTGATGCATTGTATAATTAATTAAACAAGTGGAGCATGTTAATGAAAGAAAAAATTAAAGCTAAGGTTATGGATTCTCCAAAGATGAAAAGAGCTTTTCACAGGATAGTTACAGAGATAATCGAGCACAACCACAATTTAGAAAATTTAGTCATTATCGGGATAAGAACAAGAGGAATTTATCTTGGAAAAAGAATAGCAAAATTAATTAAAGATTTGGAAAAAATAAAAATTCCTTTAGGCGTTCTGGATATAACGCTCTATCGAGATGATTTTTTAGAGTTTGAACTGCAGCACATGGTGAAAAAGACAGAAATAGATTTCTCAATAAAAAACAAGGATGTTCTCCTTGTCGATGATGTCCTCTTTACGGGAAGAACTATTCGAGCCGCAATGGATAGTATTTTTGATCTGGGTCGTCCTAAATCTATTCAGCTTTTTGTTTTTATAGATCGAGGACACCGTGAGCTTCCTGTAAGAGCAGATTACGTTGGGAAATTTCTTCCGACTTCCCGGCGAGAAATAGTTCATGTTCATCTAAAAGAAATCGACGGGAACGATGAAGTTCTCATAACAGAGCCATCTGGCATAATAAAATAGGAGAAAAACATTGCCTTTCAATCAAAAAAATCTTCTTGGAATTCAATATTTATCACCCGACGAAATAATTACAATCCTGGATACCGCAGAATCTTTTTTAGAGATTTCTAAACGGGAAGTAAAAAAAGTCCCTACTTTAAGAGGCAAAACAGTCGTCAACCTTTTCTTTGAAGCAAGTACTCGTACAAGAAGCTCTTTTGAATTGGCGGCAAAAAGATTGAGTGCAGATATTGTTAATTTTAACCTGAATTCAAGCAGCGTAATTAAAGGAGAAAGCCTTAAAGATACCGTTCTTAATCTGGCGGCTATGAATACAGATGCCATTATTGTCCGCCATTCTTGTGCAGGCGTCCCTCACTTTATGAGTACGTTTTGCAAATCATCAATCATAAATGCAGGAGATGGATTTCATGAACATCCAACACAAGCTCTCCTCGATGCTTTTACAATCAGAGAGAGAAAAAAATCTTTTGAAGGATTAAAAACTGTTATTATCGGAGATGTTCTTCACAGCCGTGTTGCCAGGTCTAATATTTTTCTTCTAAAAAAAATGGGGGCAAATGTAGTTCTTATCGCTCCCCCTCCCCTTCTCCCCCCTGAATTTAAGAGTCTTGGTGTTAATATTGACTTTAATTTCGAAAGAGGCATAGAAGACGCTGATGTAATTATGATGTTACGAATCCAACTGGAAAGGCAACAAAGAAATTTTTTCCCTTCTATTCGAGAATACAGAAATTTATACCAATTGACAAAAAAAAGATTTGCGAGAGCGAAAAAGAATGCCATCATAATGCACCCTGGTCCAATAAATCGTGATGTAGAAATTTCTGCTGATCTGGCAGACTCTGTAAAATCCGTTATACTAAAACAGGTAGAAAATGGAATAGCAATCAGAATGGCCATCCTTTACCTTTTGTTAGGAGGAAAAGATCGTGAAACTACTAATTAAAAATGGAAGAGTGATAGATCCTTATTCTAAAATTGATGATACTCTGGATATCTTGATTGATAAAGGAAAAATTGCAGACATAAAATCAAGAATCGAAACTGAAGTTCCGAAAATTATCGATGCTTCAAGGCTAGTGGTTGCCCCTGGGTTCATTGACATGCATACCCACCTGCGTGAACCCGGTCAAGAGTATAAAGAAACACTACGCACCGGTTCTCTTGCAGCCGCAAAAGGTGGATTTTCTTCAATTGCATGTATGCCTAACACAAATCCTGTAAATGACAATCAGGGAGTCACTGAGTATATCGTTTCTGAGTCCAAAAAAAAGGCTGTAGTCAACATCTTACCTATCGCGGCTATCACAAAGGGTCAGAAAGGAGAAGAACTTACGGATATGGCTGATCTGACTAATTCAGGAGCCGTTGCCTTTTCTGACGATGGACATCCTGTGCAGAACAGCCAAATCATGCGACGGGCTTTAGAATATTCTAAATTATTAGATTCTCTCATCATAGATCATTGTGAAGATATAAATTTAAGCTGTGATGGCGTCATGAATGAAGGATATTACTCCTATCTTTTCGGTTTGAAAGGAATTCCTGCTTCTTCAGAGGAAACAATGGTTGCACGCAATATCATACTTGCTGAAAAGGCCGATGCCAGGATTCATATTGCTCACTTAAGCGTAAAAGGATCTGCTGAGCGTATCAGGATAGCAAAAAGTAAAAATATTAAAGTTTCGTCAGAAGTAACTCCTCATCACCTTTTTCTGATTGATTCTGATCTTGAAAGCTATGATACAAACCTGAAGGTAAATCCTCCACTCAGGAGTAAAGACGATGTCCAATCTCTCATTAAAGCCCTAAAAGATGGAACTATTGATGTTTTTGCAACAGATCATGCTCCCCATACGATAGATGAAAAGTCAATTGAATTTGACAATGCTCCATTCGGAATAAATGGGTTAGAAACCGCAGTTCCACTTTTTCTCGACAAACTTGTAAATAAAAATATTATTTCGTTACAAAGATTTATACAAATGTCATCCACAACTCCTGCAAAGCTGCTTGGATTAGAAAATAAGGGGAAGATATGTATCGGTGCAGATGCTGATTTTACGATACTAAACCTAAATAAAAAAATAGTCGTAGATATCAATCAGTTTCAATCAAAAAGCAGAAACAATCCTTTTCATGGCTGGAAATTAAAAGGTGTTCCTGTGATGACAATCGTAGGAGGGAAGATAGTTTTTCCTTTCTCTTAAGAATTTTTCTGGAAAAACCCAAGAAAAGATAATAATCGTGAAAATAAATCTCACACAAATCGAACAAAAAATAGGATACACTTTCAATAATAAAGATTTTCTACTTCAAGCATTAACCCATAGTTCCTTTGCACATGAAAACAAAGACTCAACTTTATCAGATAACGAGGTCTTGGAATTCCTCGGAGATTCTGTGCTTGGCTTTATAGTTGCAGATTTCCTGTATTCAAGTTATCCTGAGCTTTCCGAAGGAGATCTTTCCAAACTTAAAGCGGCAGTTACAAACACTACTTCTCTTTATAACTTTTCCAGAGAAATTAATCTCGATAAAAATATTTTTCTCGGAAAAGGAGAAGAAAAAAACAAGGGCAGAAAGAAGAAAACCATATTAGCTGGGGCATTCGAGTCATTGATTGCAGCAATCTACTTAGATGGAGGAATTAACGAAGTAAAAAACTTTCTAATTGACAATTTAAAATCTTTTTTTAAAAGAATAAATGTAGAAAAATTTTTTATAAATAATTACAAATCGGCCCTTCAGGAATATTTACATAGGGAAAACCTTCCTGCTCCCTCCTACAAAATCCTTACTGAAAAAGGTCCAAACCACAAAAAATCTTTCACCATTGAAGTCTTATCCAATGAAAAAATACTGGCTAAAGCAAAGGGGCATTCAAAAAAAGACGCCGAACAAAAGGCCGCTAAGAAAGCTCTAAAAAATCTCTTTGGAGGAAAGAAAATAAAACCATTAACTTCAAATACTTTTTTTGTAAAGAGAAAATCGTGATTGAATCTTATATCTTTGGCCGCATGGTCATAGGTGGTCAGACATTCAACTCTGACCTTATCCTCTTTCCAGACAGTACAGTCTCCTCGTGGTGGCGAAAAACCGGACATAGGCTTTGTCTAAGTGATTTAGAGATGATTTTTAAAAAAACGCCTGAAGTCATTATCATTGGTACAGGATTTTTTGGCTTGATGAAAGTTGAAGATGAAGTAAAAAAGTATACAGAACAAAAAGGAATAAAACTAATCATCGAAAAAACAAAAGAAGCTTCTCAACTCTTCAATGAACTCTCCACTCAAAAAAGAGTTGTAGGTGCTTTTCATTTGACCTGTTAAACACCATGAATTGATTGTAATTAAGAAACGAAGCATAAAAATCATCAAGAAAAGCAGAACACTTTTCAAAAATAAAAAAATCAGCTGCTGATAAAAAATCTTTGAATTTTTCTAATCACGGCTCATAAAAATGCCTACAAATTTAAGAGAAGGAATATTATCACAAATAATTTTTATTATAGCCGCTATCGGTACTGCCAAGATCATTCCAATGATTCCCCAAAGCCATCCCCAAAAGAAAAGTGAAAAAAGAACAACAAGAGGACTCAAATTCAATCCTCTTCCCATAAACCTCGGTTCAACAAAGTTTCCCATTATTTGCTGTATTGAAATTAGAATGATCAAAATCCAAAAAGCGGGCCAGAGCGTTTCAAATTGAAAACATGCGATTATTACTGGAAAAGCCGTTGCAATGATTGAACCAATAGTAGGAATATAATTTAGAATAAACGCAAAAAAGCCGAATATAATAGCAAAATCAACGCCAAAAGCCATCAGAATAAAAGTTACAATAAATCCTGTTAAAAAACTAACAACTGTTTTTATAGCAAGGTATCTTTGAATCTGTTTATCAATGTTTTCAAAAACATTTAGGATTTTTCGACTTCTGTCAACTTCAAAAGATTTTAATATTTTTTCTTTTGTTTTACCACGTCCAGCAAGAATAAAAATTAAAAAAACAAAAATTAAGAAAAGATTTAAAAGGAAAGAAAGGAATGTCCCTAAAGAGGAAAAAATAAAACTACTAACCTTGGTCAAATCAAACTGTCCAATCCAATCAATAAATCCCCAATCTTGACGGTTTATTTTATCCTGAATGGTAGTCACAACTGAACTTACCTTCTGACCGTATTTTGGAAACTCTCGAGCAAATGCTTTCCCAGTGGAATAGAAAAGTGATCCTAAAAGGTAAATTACAAAAAAAGCTATAATAAGAATAAAAATAATAGAAATGGCCTTTGGAACTTTCAATCGAGTTAAAAAATCCAAGAGAGGTGATAGAATAAAAGACAGGAATATAGCTAAGAAGAAGGGGAAAATCACAGGTTTTGCCAGGCGTAAAACAACACCCACTATAAAAACAATAATTATAATAAGGGAAACTAAAATAATTTTATTGTTGCGCATTATTTTTTAGCAAGTTTATTATAATGTATTTGTAAATTAAATTGAAATTTCAATTTTAGCTATCTTTGTTCAATGTTTAAGTCAAAATTATCAATTATTACCAAGATTAAAAATCATAATGATTCTTTTCCTCCCTTTCAACTCAACAAATAAAATATTCCCCTCAAAAGATGATACATGAAAAAATAAATTCACCCCTGCACTCATCCAAAAAGGCTATTGAGCAAAGTTTAACGTATAATATAATGAAATATGAGAATTTTTGGATGAAAATCTCTTGCTAAATAACTAAAACTTATTTTATTGAGAAAAAAATTAAATCCATGAAAATACTTGTCGCAGAAGATGACGTGATTTCCTGTATCGCATTAGAAAAGAGCATAAAAGATTGGGGCTACGACGTTGTTACTGCAAATAATGGAAAACAGGCATGGCAAATAATCAAAAGTTCTAAAATTCGCCTCTGTATTCTCGATTGGGGAATTCCCGGAATAGATGGTGTGGAATTATGTCATAAAATCCGACAAGAATACCAACCTTACATTTCTAAATACATATATATAATCCTCATCACGGGAAGAGATTTGAAAAATGATGTAATTAAAGGCCTGTCCGCTGGAGCTGATGATTATGTAACTAAACCTTTTGACTTTACTGAATTAAAGATTCGGATTCAGAATGCAGAGCAAAGGATTAAATTAGAGGATATACGTATTAAAGAAGCAACTCACGACAGCCTAACAAAATTATGGAACCGAAAGAAAATCTTAGAATTTCTTGAAGAAGAGATCGAAAGGGGATCAAGATTGAACCATCCTACAGGTGTCATCATGGTCGGCATTGACAAATTCAAGAAAATTAATGATTCTTACAGCCGCTCAACCGGAGATAAAATCTTATCTGAAGTATCATCCCGATTGCAGAAATCAATAAGACGCTATGATAAAATTGGGCGTTACAGTGGAGACAAAATGCTTGCCGTGATTCCTAACGGTACCTGTGCAAATATAAAACCAATTGTAAGCCGCATGCTTCTTTCAATAGACAAAAAAATATTTAAGACAGATACAGGCCAATTTAATATAACCATTAGCATAGGAGGAACTTCTACAGAAAAAGCATCTCCTTCATCTGTTAGGGCTCTTCTCAAAGCTTGTGATAAAGCGCTTTGCTCAGCTAAGACCCAGGGAAAGAGCCAATTCATTATTACATGAGTTTTCTTCATTCAATGAATCAGATAAAAAAACATTAAGATAGATACAATAATTATGATGGCTTGCATTTTAGTTGTGAATGCAGGATCAAAATTATATATGCAGTATTTAAAATAAAAAAATGAAAAAGAGTAAGGATATTCATCAAGATTCTGAATTTAAATTAAAAGAAAGAATTAAAGAATTACAATGTATGTATAAGATTTTTCAGGTAATCAACAGACCTGATCTTTCATTTGAAGAAACACTGCGAAAAATAACCGATATCATCCCATCTGCTTTTCAATACCCTGAAAACACATGTGCAAAAATCATCTTAGAAAAACATGAATTCAAGACAAAAAATTTTAAATTAACCCCTTGGGGAATAAAATCTAATATCGGTCTAAAAGGGGAAAAAAGACTTGGTTCTTTAGAAGTATATTATCTTAGGGAGAGACCGCGAAAAGATGAGAGCCGATTTCTGAAAGAGGAGCAAAAACTGATACAGACGATTGCTGAATATTTGAGAAAAATCACTGAAGTAAATAGAGCAAACGAGAAGCTTAAAGTTCAAAGAGTCTATCTTGAAAGATTGTTTGAGACTGCGAAGGAAGCAATAGCAATAGGTGATAATAATCACAGAGTTTTGCAAATTAACAGGGAATTTACAAGGCTATTCGGCTATTCTCCTGATGAAGCAATAGGACAGCATATAGATGATTTAGTATCTTCCGATAATACAATAAAGGAAACTCGATCATATACAAAACAAGTGGGAGAAGGAAAAGATATTAGCTTCGAATCTGTACGCAGACGTAAAGATGGGACACCAATTTATGTATCGGCTATTGGAGCCCCAATAATAATAGACAATAAGCAAGTAGGATACTATGCCATTTACAGGGATATAGATGAACGGAAAAGAGCTACAAAAGAATTAAAAGAGCAAAAAAAGAGGTTTGAAGATGTAGCATTAAGTACAGCAGATTGGATCTGGGAAGTAAATACAGAAGGAAAATACACATTTGCATCCGGAAATATAGAACAGATTCTCGGGTATAAACCAGAAGAAATAATCGGAAAAAGCCCTTTTGATTTAATGTCAGAAGAAGAGGGAGAACGTGTAGGCAAAATATTTAACAGGATTGCAAGCGAAAAAAAGCCGATCGTTGATTTAGAGAATTGGAACCTTACCAAAAATGGGAAAAGATTCTTAATCCTCACAAATGGAGTCCCTATTATAAGCGAAAAAGGGGAATTGCTCGGTTATCGGGGTGTAGACAAAGATATAACAAAGGAAAAGCTTAATGAAGAGGAGGAAAAGCAGCGTGCAGCTCAAAGAAAATTACTGTATAAAGTAGGCCAGCGCGTAAGCAGCGAGTTAAACCTGAATACTCTGTTATCCGAAATAGTAACTATAGTTAGAGATTCTTTTAATTATTACTCTGTTTCTCTACTTCTTGTTGATGAAAAGACTAAAAGCCTGAATCTAAAGACTTGGGCTGGTGCTTATAAAGAAATCCTTCCCGAAGGTATAAAAATCCCTATTGGAAAAGGAATGACCGGGTATGCAGTAGCCTCAGGAAAAACTCAGATGAGCGGTGACATAAACCAAAATCCTCACTATTTGAAAGCAGCAGAAGAAGTCGCAAAATCAGAACTTTCTGTGCCAATTTATGAGGGAAATAAAGTTATTGGTGTTCTCGATATACAGAGCGATAAAATTGATACCTTTAACGAATCTGACA
>Ga0209121_10000515_pt1 | contig 40888 bp, 36 predicted proteins | sample Cruoilmetagenom3_FD_187292 | JGI IMG/M metagenome (GOLD analysis project Ga0209121, IMG submission 187292) | Oil polluted marine microbial communities from Coal Oil Point, Santa Barbara, California, USA - Sample 3 (SPAdes) (version 2) | ecosystem: Environmental > Aquatic > Marine > Oil seeps ... | reverse complement strand
GTGCCCATCGCATTACATTGGCCAGTAATGGAAAGACTGGTGCCGCCTTCTTTACCGACATTACCGGTGATGAGGTTCAAGTTGTTAATACCAACAACCCCATCAGAACCATGCGTACTTTGATTAATACCCATCGTCCAAATGCTCATTGCTGAGCCCGCTTTTGCATAAATACGTGCGACATTCCTTATCGTATCTTCATCTATCCCACAAATAGCGGCAGCAGATGTAGGGTCATATTTTTGAACTTCAGCTTCAAGTTGTTCTAAGCCGACAGTATTGGCTTCAATATAATCTCGATCTTCCAAACCTTCATCCAATATCACGTACATCAAGGCATTTTGTAGAACAACATCTGTGCCCGGTGTTATCGCTAAATGAATATCTGCCTTCTGCGCCAACATGGTCACGCGCGGGTCAACAACAATAAGAGGAAAGTCTCTTTTCTCACGTGCTTCTTGTAGGCGCCAATATATTATAGGGTGCTGTTCAGGAAGGTTTGAACCCCAAGCCATTAGGCATTCTGTGTGCTCAAAATCCTCATAACAACCCGGTGGGCCATCTGAACCAAATGAACGCTTGTAACCAGAAACTGCCGAGGCCATACATAAAGTTGTGTTGCCATCGTAGTTATTGGTACCAATAACACCACGGGTTAATTTACCTAAGGTATAAAACTCTTCTGTTAGCAATTGCCCTGTCGATACGACAGCAAATGAGTCTCTGCCGTAAGTTTCTTGGATACGGTTGATCTCACCAACCATTTTTTTAGCAGCTTCATCCCAATTGGTTTCTCGATAACCTTGGTGAATACTGTCACGAATAAGAGGCTTATCTCCACGCCCAGAGGATTCAAACAATTCATGTTCGAAAATCCCTTTAACGCATAGCTTGCCGCGATTAACGTCCGCACCACCGACACCTCTAGAACCAACAACTTTTCCTTCCGCATTCGTCCCTACTTCAATAGAACAACCGACAGAGCAATAACCACAGGTCGCATACGTCCATTTTTCTGCCTTTTTATCAGCAATTTTTATGGGGTTCTTTTTATTTCGTCCAAATAGCATCTTTAACCCTCGTTAGCTGGTTTAATCAAGTACAACACGACCATTGATTATTTGTGTTGGAAATACGGCGATAGATACATCTTCATCTTCAATACACTGCCCTGTTTCTAGATTAAAGTGCTGCTTATATATCGGCGATGCCACGACAAGCTGATCACCCAAACTTCCAATAATCCCTCTAGACAAGACGTTTACTTCACTAAATGGGTCAAAATTACTCAGTGCATAAACTTGCTCTGATTTTTTCACATAAAACAAAGCAAGCTGTATATCGTCTACCAGTGCTGCCGTACCCGCATTCTCATTAAGATCCGTTAATGCACAGATATCAACATTATTACTCTTTAATTCATTAGCCATTCGTGTACTCATCCGTTTGTTAATACTTAATTAAGTTTCGCTGCGATTTCTTCTTTACGTGCAGGTCGCACTTGATCGCGTTCTGGAACAAATACAATTTGACTATCACCTTTATCCGAATTCACAAATGCATTGAATGATTTTGATTTCTCTTCACTTTCAATCGTTGTTTTCCACTCACATTGATAAGCATCAACAACTATTTGCATTTCTGCTTCAAATGTTTCGGCAAGCCCAAGTGAGTCGTCAATAACTACTTCACGTAAGTAATCAATACCACCTTCTAGGTTCATCATCCAAGTGGACGTACGTTGTAAACGATCTGCTGTTTTCACATAAAACATAAGGAAACGATCAATATATTTAATCATTGTGTCGTAATCTAAATCGGTAGCGAATAAATCTCCGTGCCTTGGCTTCATACCGCCGTTACCACATAAGTATAAATTCCAACCGTTCTCAGTAGCTATCACGCCGACGTCTTTACTTTGCGCCTCTGCACACTCACGCGTACAACCGGAAACGGCAAACTTTATTTTATGCGGTGCACGCAAGCCTTTGTAACGATTTTCCAAATCGATCGCCGTTGTCACACTATCGGCCACACCATATCGGCACCAAGTACTGCCAACGCACGATTTAACAGTCCGCAATGACTTGCCATAGGCATGCCCTGTTTCAAAACCTGCATCAATTAACTCTTTCCAAATAACAGGAAGCTCTTCTTGTCGCGCACCAAATAAATCAACACGCTGGCCACCTGTAATTTTTGTGTACAAGTTATACTTCTTACCAACTTCACCTAACACAATCAATTTGTCAGGGGTAATTTCACCACCTGCAATACGTGGAACTATTGAATAAGTCCCATTTTTTTGAATATTCGCGAGATAGCGATCATTGGTGTCTTGCAAACCTGCGTGCGGTGTTTCTAGTACATAATCATTCCAGCAAGAAGCCAAAATAGAGGCAATCGTTGGCTTACAAATATCACAACCATACCCTTTACCGTGCTTTTCGATCATTTCATCAAATGTTTTAATCTCACCGACACGCACCAGGTGATACAGCTCTTGGCGAGTATAGGCAAAGTGCTCACATAAGTCGGTGTTTACATCCATGCCCAGCTTTTCTAACTCTTTATTTAGTACTTGGCCAACTAGCGCTGTGCATCCACCACAGCCGGTTGTTGCACTCGTTACTTCTTTAAGAGCGGACATGGTTGTTGCACCGTCTGACACCGCTTGGCAAAGCGCCCCTTTTGAGACATCAAAGCAGGAACAAATTTGCGCTGTATCAGGTAAGGCTTCAACACCCAAACCTGTTGCACCAGAACCATCACGTTGCGGCAGAATTAATGAATCTGGGTATTCCGGCAAAGTGATATCGTTAAGTTTAAGCTGTAATAAATTACCGTAATCAACCGTATCGCCAATTAATACTGCACCCAATAAATGTTTATTATCTTCGCTAACAACAATCTTTTTATACACATCGTCTGCGCCATTAATATAGGTATATACCTTTGCTTTCTCTGTTGTTGCATGTGCATCACCAATACTGGCGACATCAACACCCATCAGCTTTAACTTCGTGCTCATATCCGCACCGGTAAAACTGTTTTCTTTTGCTGCTAACTGGTCGGCCACTACTTGTGCCATTTGATAACCCGGCGCCACTAAACCAAAGATTTTGCCATCCCATAAGGCACATTCACCAATCGCATAAATATCTTCATCTGATGTTTGGCATAGATTATCAACAACAATACCACCGCGCTCTCCAAGAGTTAGACCACAGTCACGGGCAATGTCATCACGAGGTCTAATACCGGCTGAAAATAAAATAACATCTGTTTCGATATGCGAGCCATCAGCAAAGTTCATCCTGTGCCGGCATTCTTCACCATCTACAATACCTTGTGTATTTTTTTGGGTGTGGACACTTACATCTAATTCTTCAATTTTTTTACGCAGAACGGCACCTGCTCCATCGTCAATTTGTACAGCCATTAAACGTGGTGCAAACTCAACAACATGTGTTTTCAAGCCTAAATCTTTTAACGCTTTTGCAGCCTCAAGGCCCAACAAGCCACCCCCAATCACAACGCCTACCTTAGATTCTTTACCTGCCTTAGTAATATCTATCAGGTCATCAATCGTTCTGTAGACAAAGCAATTATCCCTTTCATGGCCAGGGATGGGTGGCACAAAGGGAAAGGAGCCCGTTGCTAAAACAATTTTATCGTATGGGATAGTCTGACCATTTTCTGAGGTCACCACCTTTCTGTCGCGATCAATATGAGACACACGGTCACCAATATGAACGGTAATATTATTCTCTTTAAAAAAACCTGGCTCAACGAGTGATAAATCTTCTTCAGTTTTACCATTAAAATATGACGTTAACTGAACACGGTCATACGCAAGCCGCGTTTCTTCACAAAACGTTGTTATATCGTAGTCCTGCATTACATCACTACTTACCATTGATTGGAGGAACTTATGCCCAACCATGCCGTTACCAATCACAACTAATTGCTTCTTATCACTCATGCTTTATATATCCAAAAATCTTTTATAGTTTCACCCCCTATGCATGCAGTATGCCAATATTATTTAATGAATCTAACAGATTGATTATTAACATTATAATTCCAATAAGATATATAAATTTGGTGTTTTCAATAACGAGTCGCTTTAGAGCGGTGCAGCGTGAATTGCAGCCGCGTCATTGTGGTGCATAACGATGAAGCAACAATATAATAAGACAACAACCACTTAAAAAACAATGTGATAGGGAAATGGCATAGCATTTGCTTTACACCCTAACAATCTACCGAAGGAGATACTTTGCAATGTCGCAAAAACTAAACTTACTATCATTTAAAGGAAATATTCGTATTCTACATACGACTTGGTTTGCCTTTTTTGTCAGCTTCATGGTGTGGTTTAACCATGCCCCCCTCATGTCTGTCATTAGAGATGTATTTAACTTAACCAGCCAAGAGGTATCCGTATTACTGATCCTAAACGTGGCCTTAACGATTCCCGCACGGATTGTCGTTGGAATGATGGTCGATAGCTTTGGGCCTCGCCGTATGTTTTCAGGCATCCTAGTACTCTCTAGTTTTTTGTGTTTATTTTTTGCATGGGCACAAACATTTGAGCAACTTGCGCTAGCTCGTTTTTTACTGGGTTTTGTTGGCGCTGGTTTCGTTGTAGGCATTCGCATGATTGGTGAATGGTTCCCTGCTAGACAAACAGGCATTGCCCAAGGTATATATGGCGGTTGGGGAAACTTCGGTTCAGCCGGTTCGGCCATGGCATTACCAGCCTTAGCCCTTTGGTTAGGCGGTGATGATGGCTGGCGTTATGCTTTAACCGCTACCGCTATTATCGCTTTTATATATGGTATTTATTATTACTTAAGCGTCACCGATACGCCTAAAGGTTCTACTTATTTTAAACCTAAAAAAGTAGGCGGTATGGAAGTCACCAGCAAGATTGACTTGGTGCTTTACCTAATAATGAGCATGCCTATATATGGTGCCCTCGCATTACTAACATGGAAACTCTCTCCAAACGGCATGGGCTGGTTAACTGATCAAATGGTGTTAATCGCGTATGCGTCCATTGCGGCCGTTTATTTTTATCAAGCAATGCACATTATTAAAGTTAATAAAGATATTTTCACCAAGGAAGTTCCGGATTTATTTCGCTATCAATTCAAGCAGGTTGCTATTTTGGACTTAGCCTATATGGTAACGTTTGGTTCTGAGTTAGCGCTTGTCTCCATGCTTCCATTATTCTATATCGATATGTTTGGCCTATCACCTGTGACTGCTGGTTTATTAGCGGCTATTTATCCTGTAATGAACTTAATAGCCCGTCCAGGCGGCGGCATGATGAGTGATAAAATCGGTCGTAAAAAATCTCTTGTTATTTTGTTTTCAGGTATCGCATTAACCTTTTTATTACTCGGTCAAGTGAGTGAAACATGGGCTGTACCCCTAGTCGTGGCCTGCACTATTTTATGCGGTCTATTTTCAAAAGGTGGTTCTGGTGCAGTGTATGCCATGGTGCCTCTTATTCAACGCCGCATGACCGGACAAGTCGCTGGCATGGTTGGCGCATATGGCAACGTTGGTGGCCTGATATTTCTAACCGTTCTTTCTTTTGTTTCTCCACAAATTTTCTTTATGGTCATTGGTGGAACAGCAGCCGTTGTCTTATTATTTATGCTCGTGTTCTTAGAAGAACCTAAAGGACAAACGGCCGAAGTGCTTGAAGATGGTACAGTAGAGCTCATCGACGTAACGTAGCCTGCCAACAAGTCAGTAGTATGCAATCAGAATCGCTCATAGACCTTGGTCAATCATCCGATAAAGGCCTTAAAGAGGAAAACCAAGACAGCTATGGCGTTTTATTGCCCGAGTCGCCTGTTCTAGAGCAAAAAGGAATTACGGTTGTTATTGCTGACGGTGTAAGTGGGTGCGATGCAGGTAAGCTCGCCAGTGAGTCATGCGTTAAGAGTTTATTGGGCGACTATTACTGCACACCTGACACGTGGACGGTTAAAACCTCTGTGCAAAAGGTTTTAACCGCCACCAATCGTTGGATGCTGGGGATGGCTCAGCAGGATGGAACTAACCAAAAAGGCTTAGCGACCACCATGAGCGCCTTGGTTGTTAAATCCTCCACCGTCCATTTATTTCATATTGGCGATACGCGTATTTATCGAATACGTGATAAGCAACTTGAGCTCCTGACCAACGATCATCGTTTTTGGGTATCCAAAGAAAAAAACTACCTCACCCGTGCGATGGGTATTGACCTACGTTTAGAAATTGATTACACCAATTTTCTACTCGAAGAAGGAGATGCTTTTTTATTCACCACCGATGGCGTACACGAGTTTGTGAGTGATGCCATCATGCTGGCACAAATAAACAATAATACCGATAATTTCGATCGTGCTGCACGCGGAATTACCGCCCTTGCGATGAAAAATGGCAGTGATGATAACGTCACCTGCCAAATTGTTAGATTCAATCAACTACCGCAGGTTAATGAGCAAGAAGTTTACCGTAAATTAACGGAGCTTCCCTTCCCTCCCGATTTAAATGCAGGTATGAGCATGGATGGTTACCGTATTGAGCGCGAACTCCATGCCAGTAATCGCACACAGCTTTATCTTGCAACCGATGAGCAAACAGGACAACAAGTTGTTATCAAAACACCGTCTGTTAATTATGTAGATGACCCTACTTTTTTAGAGATGTTTGTACAAGAAGAATGGGTTGGCCGCCGTATTGACAGCAATCATGTTCTAAAAATTATTGAGCAAACAAGGCCCCGGCGTTTTCTATATTACGTTACCGAATACATTGAAGGGCAAACACTCAGGCATTGGATAAGCGACAACCCGCAGCCTAGCTTGCATGATGTGAGAGGCATCGTCAGACAGATTGCTCGTGGCTTAAGGGCCTTTCATCGAAAAGAAATGATTCACCAAGATCTAAAACCAGAAAATATTATTATCGATACCCAAGGTACCGTAAAAATTATCGACTTTGGGTCTACAAAAGTGGCGGGTGTAGAAGAAATAGCCTCTCCTATTCAACGCCTCAACCTACTCGGAACACAACTCTACACAGCACCAGAGTATCTGTTAGGTCAACCTGCAAGCTATCGCTCAGATGCATTCTCTTTAGGTGTTATCAGCTATGAAATGCTAACTGGAAAGCTCCCTTTTGGTGAAAAATACGGCGAGAAGGCCCTTAGTAAATTACACTATATTTCAATGTTAGACATCGACACCAACACCGCCATTCCACTTTGGGTGGATGGTGCATTAAGAAAAATCCTGAAAAAAAAGCCGACAAATCGTTATGAAGAAATATCAGAATTTATTCATGACCTCTCACACCCCAATAAAGCATTTACAGAAGCCACTCACGCTCCACTGATAGAGCGAAACCCCCTGGCTTTTTGGAAAGGACTCGCAATAATAAGCTTATTAGCTAACATCGCTGTCTTACTCGTAAAATAAACAATCTACGTTTTACAACACGAAGCTAGCAGCACCCTCTCCTGTGATTAAACATCACAGAAGCTTTACAAGTTAAAAGAAAACATCCTTAATGAGTTGTTTAGCAGTGAGATCAAAAATAACTGGCTAAACGCCATATAGCTTGATTAAGACTTGTTTATAGCAAACGATATCAGTCTTTTCTTTTAACAATGACATAAAACACTATGCCTCCCCACCCTTTTCGGTATGCTTTATGTAGTTTGGGCACCAGCCCCTCCCCTTGTGATACAGGGCCATTCAATTTAATTGGAGGATTAAATAAATGAACTCACTAACCGCCGCCTGTCTCTTCTTTCTTGGTATGCATTGGATTGTATCCGGCAGCCCCTTACGTGCCCACATTGTTAATGTTCTAGGCGAAAACTTGTTTAAAATATTGTTTTCAATCAGTATTTTCATTGCTTTAACATGGATGGGCTTAGCGTATAAAGCGGCACCTTATATTGCTACCTGGGGTACTGCTGACGCCCTAAAGCCTGTTAGTGCAGTCCTCATGTTTTTTACTTTTTTATTACTCCCCATGAGCATTTTTGATAAAAACCCAACCTTAATGGGCCTTGTTCCACCCGACCAAGTAACCACTCGTGGAATGGTCCGCATAACTCGGCACGCGGGTCTTATTGGCCTAGGCTTATGGGGCTTGGCTCACTTTATTGTCAACGGTGATTGGGCCTCCCACTTACTGTTCGGTACGATTGCATTTGAAGGCCTTATTGCACCTATGAACTTAGACCGTAAATACCGAGCTCGTTATGGTGAGTCTTGGGATAAGTTTACCGAACAAACGTCATACCTTCCTTTTGTCGCGATCTTAAACAAGCGTAATAAACTGGTTTTGAGTGAACTTAATATTTGGGCAGCCCTCGCCGGTATCGTCTTATTCTTAGTCGTTCTTAACTATCACCAATCTTGGTTTGGTGGCTCACCCTTGGGTTGATTTTACCTAAGTAAACCCTTTATCGCAGGGTTGAAAAAATCAGTTACGTCAGTAAAAGTAATTAAGATTAAGAGAGTTTATCTGTCGCCGCTAAAATTATTTGAATAACCTATTCATAAGTTTATGCAATTAAAGCGGCCATCAACGCACTCTTTCAACGGTTTCGCCAAATGAGCTGCAACAATGGTGGCATCTGAAAAGGATTGTTAACGCAGTTCATCAAATACAATGCACTCAGCTCCATTTAGAATTTGAAAGTGTCGACCTTTCGCTCTTGAAATTAAGGTAACACCAAACTGACGGGCCAATTCATACCCCATTTTAGTTGCACCTGAACGGGACAGTAATATTGGCACGCCCATTTGCGCCACCTTAATCACCATTTCAGAGGTTAAACGCCCTGTTGTGTAGAAAATACAGTCATCACCTTTTATCCTATTCAGCCACATATGCCCTGCAATCGTATCAACCGCATTGTGCCGCCCCACATCTTCTACAAAGAACAACACATCCTTGCCCTTGCAAAGGGCACAGCCGTGTACACCCCCGGCCTTTTTGTACACTTGGTTATGTCGTCCTAAATAACTAAGCAAATAATACAATACAGATTGTTTAATACTATGTGAGGGTAACATCTGGCCCTTCAAACTTTCCAATACATTACCAAACATGGTGCCTTGCCCACAACCAGAAGTAACCGTTCTGCGCCTATGTAGTTTTTCTATATTTACATTTTTTTTATTCGAGACAACCGCTACTGCATTTGTTTGCCAATCCACTTGAACAACTTTTACCTCTTCAATGCTTTCAAAAAAAGTCTGGTTTTTTAAATAACCCAACACTAGCAATTCTGGATATGAACCCATCGTCATTAACGTGACAATTTCTTTGCTATCGATATATATCGTTAATGCACGTTCTTCAACCAACATAATGTTAACTGACTTTCCATTTTCATCCATTGCAAAAACGCTGGATGAACCTTCAATTTTAGATGCAGTCATGTCAATCATTATGGTTTACCTTTTTATCATTAAGCCGTTATAACACGCAAAAAAAAAGCCACGCAAATGCATGGCTTTTTTTAATTCACACAAAGATTAAAGTAAGTGCTTTACGCCATCACGTTCTTCTTTAAGTTCGTTTTCAGTGGCTATCATTCTTTCACGGCTAAATTCGTTAATTTCAAGACCTTGAACAATAGAGTAATCACCGTCTTTAACAGTCACAGGGAATGAATAAATAAGACCTTCTTCAATACCATAGCTTCCATCACTTGGAATGCCCATGCTAACCCAATCGCCATCTGCTGTACCTTGGACCCATGTTCTCATGTGGTCTAATGCAGAACTCGCTGCAGATGCTGCGCTTGATAGGCCACGTGCTTTAATAATAGCCGCGCCACGTTGTTGAACAGCTGGAATATAGTCATCAGAATACCAAGCCGCATCGATTTTCGACAAAGCATCCTCACCCTTAATTAAGGTGTTGTGAAGATCTGGGTATTGTGTTGCTGAGTGGTTACCCCAAATTGTCATTTTAGTAATATCAGTATTATGAGTACCGGTTTTTTCAGCCAACAAGCTCATGGCACGGTTATGGTCTAATCGTGTCATTGCTGTAAAATTACGTGGATTAAGGTCTGGAGCGTTATTCATCGCAATTAATGCATTTGTGTTTGCCGGGTTTCCAACAACCAACACACGTACATCACGCTTAGCCACTTTGTTTAGCGCCGCACCCTGTACAGAGAAAATGGCTGCGTTCGCTTCTAACAAGTCTTTACGTTCCATGCCTGGCCCACGAGGACGAGCACCCACTAAGAAAGCAAAATCGATATCTTTAAAGGCGACTTCTGCATCATCAGAAATTTCCACACTTTGTAACAATGGAAATGCACAATCTTTTAACTCCATAACGGCACCTTCAAGTGCACCTAGAGCTGGTGTTATTTCTAATAAATGCAAACAAATTGGTTGCTCTGGACCTAAAAAGTCACCAGATGCAATACGAAACAATAATGAGTATGAAATTTGGCCAGCGGCGCCAGTAACAGCTACATGTACAGGTGCTTTCATTTCTAACAATCTCCTTAATATAAAAGTTAAATTATAGACGATAAATGACTGTCAAAGCGCTTAATCAAGCCTCATTCCTGCATGAATTTATTTCTAAACAAGTACAAAAAAGCTTATCTTGAATTAAGAATCTTCCTTAAGTCGTAATGATAGATAAAACCGGGTAGTGCGAAAACAACAAATAAGCATACCGTAACAACATAAAACTCCCAGTCTTGATTCGTTCGGATGCCCATCATTTTATATTCCAGCATAAAACCGGCAATAAATGATATGGCATACCATGACAACCACTCAAACCATCGTAACCAACCTGATTTGTGAGTTACTTGTCGAATACAAAACAATTTATTACTCAACCACGGTAGGTTCGCAGCAATAATTGTTAAGATTAAGAAAATATATATTGGATATTGGTTATTCATTAATAAATATTGAAACTTATATTTATTGGTGCCGAGAGCGGGACTTGAACCCGCACGTCCATAAGGACACTACCCCCTCAAGATAGCGTGTCTACCAATTCCACCACCTCGGCAAATAAATTATTCTGGAACCGGCACATCATCTGCCGGCTTCATTCCTTCCATATCAACCAGCTTATCAGTAGGCTGAGGAATATTATTGATCAAATCAGCCGGTGTTGACTCTATTGATTGCGCGGGATTCGTTACTGTTAGTGCATCAACAATATCTTTAGTTTCAGCCCTGTTTCCACCTAAATACGCTAACGCTAAACTGGTAGAAAAAAACATCGCTGCAAGGATAGCTGTCGAGCGGCTTAAAAAATTTCCTGACCCTTTAGCCCCAAATACTGTTCCAGACGCTCCACTGCCAAAAGCAGCACCGGCATCGGCACCTTTACCATGTTGAATCAAAATCAACCCAATCATCAAGGCAGCAATTAACACGTGCACTGATAAAACTATTGCAAAAATACTCATAACTTTTCCTTTTTATGCCTGTTGGCAAATTGAAACAAAGGCGTCAGCATCTAGGGATGCTCCGCCAATCAAACCACCATCAATATCGTTTTGCCCAAATAATGACCCTGCATTATCTGGCTTTACGCTTCCGCCGTACAAAATTCGGACTCCATCAGCCGACTCGATGTTTTTTTCTTTTACTAAGGCTCTTATAAAGGCATGTACCTTCTGAGCTTCTTCTGGAGAAGCTGTTAACCCTGTCCCAATAGCCCAAACTGGCTCATAAGCTAACACTAAATTATTTAGGTCAACATCAGCTGACCCTAGTAATGCACCAACTTGATCGGCTATCACGTTAAACGTTTCGCCTGACTTATAATCACTTTCCGTTTCGCCCACACAATAAACAGGGGTTAGGCCAGCAGATTGTGCTGCTAACACTTTCTGTACAAGTGCCGTGTTTGCTTCATTAAAAAGCGAGCGTCGTTCAGAATGCCCGATTAGCACCCAGTGCGTTCCTAATTCTTTTAACATTGATGCAGACACTTCCCCAGTGTATGCACCTGCTGAAAACTCTGAAACAGTTTGCGCACCAATTTTAATCACAGAATGCTTAGTGAGCTCTGTTGCAAACTTAATATACACAAACGGTGCACAGATACCCATTTCGCACGATATTTTATCATCAATACGGACTTCTAATGTATGTAAAAGCTCTTCTGTGAAGACAAGTGAGCCATTCATTTTCCAATTACCAATAACTAGTGGCTGGCGCATCATGCTCCCCATACTAAAAACGTGCAAGAGTAGCGATAATTAACAAAGAAATCAATCTTATTAACAGCTAATTAAGTGTAATTAAAAAATTATACGTTAACTAAGCGCTCTACTGTTTTACTTAAATCCAACGCCAAGGCTTGAACTAAAGCAAAATCTTCACCCTCCACCATCACTCTAACCAGTGGCTCGGTTCCAGAAGGTCTTAATAACACTCTACCCGTACCATTTAAAGTTTCCTCGACTCCTTTGACCGCTTTCTTAATTTCATCCGTCATCACAAACTTTTGACCCGCACTTAAGGCCACATTGATCATATGCTGAGGATATTTTTGGATATCGCTTTTTAGTTCATGTAATGAGGTTGCTTCTCGCTTCATGGTTTCAATAACCTGCAAGGCAGAGATAATTCCATCACCTGTTGTTGTTCTATCAGCACAAATTAGATGGCCTGAACCTTCTCCACCGAGTATTGAAGCTGACTCATTCATCAGCTGAATCACATGTCGATCACCTACTGCTGAGCGTAACAAGTTGATCCCTAGCCTATTTAAGGCATGCTCAACACCTAAGTTAGTCATCAAGGTACCAACCACCGATGAACCTTGATAACCCGTCGATTGCCTACTCTTCGCTAAAATATAAAGAATCTCATCGCCATCGACAATACTACCTAAATGGTCCACCATAATTAAGCGGTCGCCATCACCATCCAGCGCCACACCAAAGTCAGCACCCGTTGATACGACCGCTTCTGTTAGGGCTTCAGGACTCGTTGCTCCATAGCCATCATTAATATTCGTTCCGTTCGGCTCAACGCCCAACTTAATAACCTCTGCTCCTAATTCTTCAAATACAAAGGGAGCTACATGATAGGTTGATCCATGCGCACAATCGACGACCAATTTTATGCCTGACAAGTCCATCATTGGAGGAATCGTGCTTTTACAAAACTCAATATAGCGACCTGCCGCATCTTCAATTCGACTGGCTTTACCTAAACGTGATGACTCGACCACGACGAGCGGCTCGTCCATTTTATCTTCTATTGCGCGCTCTATATCATCATCAAGCTTTTTACCTTCACTAGAGAAAAACTTTATACCATTGTCGTAGTATGGGTTATGTGAAGCACTGATAACAATACCTGCATGAGCACGTAGAGTTCTTGTTAAATAGGCTATTCCAGGGGTAGGCATGGGCCCTAATAATTGCACATCGGCCCCAGCGGCCACTAAGCCAGCCTCTAATGCAGACTCAAACATATAACCGGAAATACGAGTATCCTTGCCAATCAAAATTTTGCAATGGCCCTGTTCTTCAAATACTTTTCCCGTCGCCCAACCTAGTTTCAAGACAAACTCAGGTGTAATCACACCTTCTCCTACAAACCCTCGAATACCATCTGTACCAAAATATTTTCTTGTCATTCTTTTCTCAATAATTGCCTTCAACGGCATTATATATTTTTAAAACATCAGCCGTTTCAGCAACGTCATGCACGCGCACAATAGATGCCCCTTTGATAACCGCTAACAAGGCTGCAGAAACACTTCCAAACAGCCTTTCTTCAACTTTTTTATTTAATATCTCGCCCAACATTGATTTTCTAGATATCCCAGCCAGTATTGGGCAGCCGTGCCGTTCAAATTGATCTAATTTCGCCAATAAACTCAAATTATGTTGCAACGTTTTACCGAAACCAAAACCTGGGTCAATAATAATTTTATCCCGACGAATACCTACCTTCTCGCAGGCGGCTATTCGCTGTGTAAAAAAATGATTTACCTCATCAATCACATTCGAATAACTTGGATTATCTTGCATGGTTTCCGGGTTAGCCTGCATATGCATCAAGCAGACAGCCACACCCAAAGAAGCTGCTGCTTCTAAAGCCCCTGGTCGTTGTAGCGCATACACATCATTAATCATATTAGCGCCCGCCTCTACAGCCGCCTTCATAACATCTGGCTTACTCGTGTCTATTGAAATAGCTACTTTGCTGCTTGAGCGAATACCTTCTATAACCGGCACAACCCTGTTTATTTCTTCCTCATTAGAAACTGGTGTTGCATTGGGGCGGGTTGATTCACCACCAACATCAATAATAGACGCGCCTAAATCGACCATTTTCAGTGCTTGTTGAATAGCGGTTTCAATCACTGTAAAACGACCACCATCAGAAAAAGAGTCGGGGGTAATATTAAGAACCCCCATAATAATGGGGGCCTTAGTTTTTAATAGAGGGGCAATACCCTGCTCAATATTATGGCTGTTCAGCAGGGCCACCAACGGTTGGCTTAGAGTTTTTATCAGCCCCAGCCTTGCCCTTTTCGGTTGATGAGGCCTTTCCAGAACCTGACTCATCATCATTTTCCCAATCTTTCGGCTCACTGATTTCTTCGCGAGCCATTAGCTGATCAAGCTGATCACTATCAAGCGTCTCATATTTCATTAACGCGTCAGTCATTGCATGCAAGATGTCGAGATTATCATTTAATATAGTTTTTGCGCGTTCGTAATTTCGGTCTATAAACACACGCACTTCTTTATTAATAAGCTCAGTGGTTTCATCTGAAATCATTTTGGCCTGGCCACCTGAATGGCCCATCACATTTTCATCTTCAGCGTAGTTTAAAGCCCCTAATTTATCTGAAAATCCCCATTGAGTAACCATATTTCTTGCAATAGCAGACGCTCGTTCAATATCATTTGAGGCACCTGTTGTTACTGCTTCTTCGCCGAAGATAATCTCTTCCGCTAGCCTGCCGCCATATAGACTTGATAGCTGACTCTCTAGTTTTTGCTTGCTAATACTCAGCTGATCACGTTCGGGTAAAAACATCGTAACCCCCAAAGCTCGACCTCGGGGAATAATGGTTACTTTATAAACTGGATCATGCTCAGGCACCAAGCGACCAACAATCGCATGTCCAGACTCATGGTAAGCCGTACACCTTTTTTCTTCTTCAGTCATCACCATAGAACGACGTTCAGCACCCATTAACACTTTATCCTTAGCGCTTTCCATATCATTCATATCAACAAGCTTTTTATCACTTCTTGCGGCGAATAATGCTGCTTCGTTAACAAGGTTTGCCAAATCAGCCCCGGAAAAACCAGGTGTTCCCCGAGCAATTACATTGGGGTTTACGCTATCTCCTGCGGGTACTTTTTTAAGGTGAACTTTTAATATCTGCTCACGACCTCTAATATCAGGTAAAGGAACGACAACTTGACGATCAAAACGACCTGGGCGCAGTAACGCAGGATCAAGCACATCTGGTCGGTTAGTCGCTGCTATAACGATCACACCTTCATTGCCTGAGAAGCCATCCATTTCTACCAATAATTGATTCAAGGTTTGTTCACGCTCATCATTACCCCCGCCCATACCAATGCCACGCGCACGACCCACGGCATCAATCTCATCGATAAAAATGATACAAGGCGCATTTTTTTTAGCCTGCTCAAACATATCGCGAACACGCGAGGCACCAACACCTACAAACATTTCAACAAAATCAGACCCTGAAATACTGAAGAACGGAACTTTTGCTTCTCCAGCAATTGCTTTAGCTAATAGGGTTTTACCAGTACCCGGCGAGCCCGACATTAAAATACCACGGGGTATCATGCCGCCAAGCTTTTGAAATTTACTGGGATCTTTTAGAAAGTCGACGACTTCTTCTACTTCTTCTTTAGCTTCCTGCACACCCGCCACATCGGCAAATGTCACCTTAATTTCATCTTCATTGAGTAGCTTTGCCTTACTTTTCCCAAAGGACATTGCACCACGGCCACCGGCACCTCCCGCACCGCCTTGCATTTGGCGCATAAAGAAGATCCAAACACCAATCAGTAGAAGCATTGGGAACCATGAAATCAGTATTGACATAAGCACTGATTGCTCCTCAGGTGCTTTGGCAACAATTTCAACGCCATTTTTCAATAGATCATCAACGAGGTGTATATCCCCTGGACTACGCGTTGTAAATCGCTCACCAGATGCCGTTTGACCCACAATATTTGGACCATCAATAGCCACTTTGCTAACCTGACCCGCATTAACAGAATTAATAAACTGTGAATAACTTAAAGCACTACTCGATGATTGCTTAGAGCCACCAAAGTTATTAAAGACAGACATTAGTACGAAGGCGATAACGACCCACATAATAATATTCTTAACCATTTCGTTCAAAGTGATACCCTCACGTTAATTTATATATCGCACAAATATCAGGCTGCTATTACGACCCTATGCTCCACCCTAATATGAGGGTTGGTTATGATAATTTCAAGTCCTTTGCTAAAAGGTACACTTCACGACTACGTGCTCGTGAAGCTTTTGGCTTCCGAATCACGACATGTACAAAGGCTTTCTTCGCCTCTGACACATACTGGTCAAAGCCTTCTCCTTGAAACAGCTTAATTAAAAAGCTTCCTTTAGGTGCCAAACTGTTCTTTGCAAAATCCAGTGCTAACTCTGCCAAATACATAGATTTTGGCTGATCAATTGCTTTGCTACCACTCATATTAGGGGCAATATCCGACATCACTATATCAATTGGTTGATTATTAATTAATGCCTGAAGTTGTTCATAAACCCCATCATCACTAAAGTCACCCTTAATAAAATCAACACCTTGAATAGGCTCAATGTCTAATAAATCTAATGCGATAACACGCCCATTAGCAGTTACTTTCTTAGCGGCATACTCAGACCAACCACCTGGCGCTGCACCTAAATCCACCACAATCTGGTTCGGTTTCAATAACCGGTCTTTTTTATCAATTTCTTCTAGTTTGAAAACAGCCCGTGAACGCAGGCCCATTTGTTGAGCCTTTTTAACGTATTCATCATTAAAATGTTCATCTAACCATTTTTGCTTGTTTTTATGCTTTGTCATACGTTCATTAATAATTATATTTCCAATCAGTTACTGCGTTTTTAGCCTGATAATCGTAAAAACGCCGTCTGTCTTGCTAATTTTAAGTGTAAAATGCGCAACCTAATCAATCACCTTATAATGAAGACACCATGGCATTAACTAACCAACAGAAAAAGAAACTAAAAGCGCATGCACATGGGCTAAAACCAGTTGTTCGCTTAGGCCAATCTGGCCTAACAGATAATGTACTTGATGAAATTGAGTTGGCGATTGAGCATCACGAATTGATTAAAGTCAAAGTATCCGCGGACGATCGTGATGACAAAAAACTGGTTATTCAAAAAATTGCCGATCAAACACGTTCAGAAATCATTCAATCTATCGGTTTTATGGCGGTTTTTTATAGAGAAAACAGCGATAAAAAAACCTATTCGTAACGTACGTCCATAATTTCAAACTCCGTTATTCCACCCGGAGCCTTTACTTCGGCAACATCTCCTTCTTCTTTGCCAATTAATGCTTTTGCAAAAGGTGACGCATAGGAAATTAAATTATTTTTAATATCCGCTTCATCTTCACCGACTATTGTATAAGTGATAATTTCTTCGGTTTCGATGTTTTCTAACTCAACCGTACAGCCAAAAATCACTTTACCATTAGCACTCATCGTGGATACGTCAATAATTTGCGCATGCCCTAGCTTGCTTTCAATATCCCTAATTCGGGCTTCCATCAAGCCTTGCTCTTCACGTGCTGCATGATACTCGGCATTTTCTTTTAAGTCGCCATGTGCACGAGCATCAGCGATAGCCTCCGATACTCGAGGACGCTTAACATTCTTTAACTCATCCAGCTCATCTTTTAAGCTTTGGGCACCTTTTTTAGTAAGGGGTGTCTTATTCATAACGTATTCCTAAATTTATAATGCTCTAGTGGCTCGCCTGTAAGGTGTGCAGTTCTCTAACTTCTTTCACAGTAATATCAGCTAACGCATCTATGGTCGCTTTTGCGCCAGCAATTGTTGTGCAATATGTCGCTTTACTCTGTAAGGATTCACGACGAATAGGAAATGAATCCGTAATAGCTTGCTTTCCTTCTGTGGTATTTACCACCAACTGAATGCTTTCATTCTTAATCACATCAACAATATTTGGGCGGCTTTCATTCACCTTATTAACCACTTCACATTCGATGCCGGCTGCCTTTAGGGCATCTGCTGTTCCTCTAGTCGCAAGAATTTTTTTACCACGTAAAACCAATGTTTTAGCTAGCTCAAGCATTTTATGCTTATCTGCTTCTCTGACGCTAAAGAGCACTTTGTTTTCATTGGATAATTTAATTCCAGCGGCACGTTGAGACTTCCCAAACGCCTCACCAAACGTTGCACCAACACCCATCACTTCACCCGTTGATTTCATTTCCGGCCCCAATAAGGGATCCACACTTGGAAATTTTACAAAGGGAAAAACAGATTCCTTTACTGAAAAATAACTGGGGATAATTTCCTTAGTTGTTCCTTGCTCTTGTAGCGACTGACCCACCATACAACGTGCGGCAATTTTTGCCAATGGGTAGCCTGTTACCTTAGAAACAAATGGAACCGAGCGTGATGCACGAGGGTTTACTTCTAAAATGTAGATATCATTGTCTTTAATAGCGAATTGAATATTCATCAACCCAACCACACCCAATTCACGCGCTAGGTCTTTTGCCTGTACACGCATTCGATCTTGCACGCTCTCACTTAGATCAAAAGGTGGTAACGAACACGCTGAATCACCTGAGTGGACACCTGCTTGTTCGATATGCTCCATAATGCCACCGATTAACAACTCTTTGCCATCAAAAATAGCATCCACATCAACTTCAACCGCATCATCTAAAAAGCGATCTAACAATACAGGTGAATCATTAGATACACTGACTGCTTCACGCATATAAGTGCGTAGTTCAGACTCATTATATACAATTTCCATTGCTCGCCCACCCAACACATAAGATGGCCTAACAACTAAAGGGTATCCTATTTCTTCAGCTAAAAGCACAGCCTGTTCAGGCTCACGTGCCGTTCTATTAGGTGGCTGAAGTAGCCCTAGCTTTTCAACCAGCTGTTGGAAACGTTCGCGGTCTTCAGCTAAATCGATGGCTTCAGGTGATGTCCCGATGATAGGAACACCCGCGGCTTCTAAGTCTTCGGCCAACTTTAATGGTGTTTGTCCACCATATTGAACAATCACACCTTTTGGCTTTTCAATATGCACTACTTCAAGCACATCTTCCAGTGTTAGAGACTCAAAATATAAACGATCAGATGTATCGAAATCCGTTGATACCGTTTCTGGATTACAGTTAACCATAATGGTTTCATAACCATCTTCACGCATCGCTAACGCAGCATGAACACAGCAATAATCAAATTCTATGCCTTGACCAATACGGTTAGGGCCGCCACCCAACACCATGATTTTTTCACGATTGCTGGGCAATGATTCGCACTCTTCTTCATACGTGGAATACATATAAGCCGTTGGCGATGAAAACTCACCTGCACATGAATCAATGCGCTTATATACAGGACGGATATCCATTTTATGGCGTGCCGCTCTTACTGAACCCTCATCTGTCTCTAATAAGCTGGCTAAACGAACATCGGAGAAGCCTTTTCTCTTAAGTCGGTACATTGACTGGCTATCCAGTGACGATAAGTCGCGACTCTTTAAAGCCGCTTCCTCATTCAGTAAATCTTCAATTTGAACTAAGAACCAACGATCAATTTTAGTTTGCTCAAATATACTCTCTAAGCCAAAGCCTTTTCGAAAGGCATCTGCTAAATACCAAATACGATCCGCACCCGGCTGTTGTATTTCATGCCTAAGTACGGTCTCAATGTTTTCTTCATCTAAATCTACAATAGGATCTAAGCCACTCATGCCCGTTTCTAAACCGCGCAATGCTTTTTGCAAAGATTCTTGGAATGTCCGGCCTACCGACATCACCTCACCCACTGATTTCATCTGTGTCGTCAGACGATCATCTGCTGTCGGGAATTTTTCAAATGTAAAACGTGGGATTTTGGTCACTACGTAATCAATAGATGGCTCAAACGACGCGGGAGTTGCTCCACCTGTTATTTCATTACTGAGTTCATCCAAGGTGTAACCGATCGCTAATTTTGCAGCTACTTTTGCAATAGGAAAACCAGTCGCCTTTGATGCTAAGGCCGATGAACGAGAAACCCTCGGGTTCATCTCAATCACAATCATCGCACCATTATCAGGGTTAATGGCAAACTGTACGTTTGAACCGCCGGTATCCACCCCAATTTCACGTAACACATCAACCGAGGCATTACGCATTATTTGATATTCTTTATCTGTTAATGTTTGCGCTGGCGCAACGGTAATCGAGTCGCCGGTATGCACACCCATCGGGTCAAAGTTTTCAATAGAACAAATGATGATGCAGTTATCTTTACGGTCACGCACCACTTCCATTTCATATTCTTTCCAACCCAACACCGATTCTTCAATCAATAACTCATTGGTGGGCGATAAGTCTAAACCACGTTCACAAATTTCAATAAATTCTTCACGATTATATGAAATACCGCCGCCACTGCCACCCATTGTAAATGAAGGGCGAATAATCGTAGGGAAACCAATACTATCAAGCGCTTCAAATGCCTCGTCCATATTGTGCGCAACAAAGGAGCGTGGTGTTGAAAGACCAATTTTGGTCATCGCTTTCTTAAATAAATCTCTGTCTTCAGCTTTATCAATCGCTTCTTTGGTCGCCCCAATCATTTCAACATTATGCTTTTCAAGCACACCATGTCGATCAAGATCTAATGCACAATTCAGGGCTGTCTGCCCCCCCATTGTTGGCAACAACACATCAGGCTTTTCTTTTTCAATGATTTTTTCAACCGTCTGCCAGTCCACCGGCTCAATATAAATCGCATCAGCCGTTTCTGGGTCCGTCATGATTGTGGCTGGGTTTGAGTTCACCAAAATAACACGGTAGCCCTCTTCCCTTAGCGCTTTACACGCTTGTGTTCCAGAATAATCAAACTCACAAGCCTGACCGATGACAATGGGTCCTGCACCTAATAGTAAAACTGATTTAATGTCGGTTCTTTTTGGCATAGCTCTCTTTTATGACTCTCTAGGGTCACAGCCTATCGGCTGTATTGAAATAGAAAAAACTCTTTTTTAAACGGCCTTATGCGATTTCATCATCGCGGTAAAACGCTCAAATAAGTACACAATATCTTGTGGGCCTGGGCTCGCTTCAGGATGACCTTGAAAGCCAAACGCCGGACAATCAGTTCGCTCAACACCCTGTAAGCTTTTATCAAACAAAGAGATATGAGTTGGTTTTAAGGTAGCTGGTAAGGAGTTTTCATCAACTGCGAAGCCATGGTTCTGACTGGTAATCATCACACGTTGTGTTGCTAAATCTTGCACCGGATGATTCGCACCGTGATGACCAAATTTCATTTTAACCGTAGATGCGCCGCTCGCTAACGCCAACAATTGATGACCTAAACAAATACCAAATATGGGTATTTTTTTCTCAAGAATTGCTTTAATCGATTCGATCGCATAATCACATGGCTCAGGGTCACCCGGTCCATTAGATAGAAACACACCATCAGGTGACATAGCTAATACGTCTGATGCGGGTGTTTTAGCAGGTACAACATGCACAGAACAACCCGACTCGACCAATAATCTCAGGATATTACGCTTAACACCAAAGTCATAAGCAACCACCTTAAAGGTAGGCTTAACTTTCTTGGCTTCAGCGTTAGGGTCTAGCTGCCAAGTAGATTCATGCCATTCATAAGGTGCTGGTGAACTAACCACTTGAGCAAGATCCAAGCCTTTTAACAACGCAGCTTCTTTAGCTGCTTCTAGTGCTAACCGCTCATCTGCTTCAGGGCCTGCAATAATGCATCCGCGTTGCGCACCTTTTTCACGTAGAATTCTTGTTAACTTGCGAGTATCAATATCAGCTATAGCGACAATGTTATGCCTTGTTAAATAGTCTGCTAGCGACTCCTCGGAGCGCCAATTACTATGGGTTAAGGGTAAATCTCTAATAATTAGCCCTCTAGCATGTACTTGCGAAGATTCCTCATCTTCAAGGTTAACACCAACATTACCTATATGCGGGTAAGTTAACGTTACGACTTGATGTGAGTATGAGGGGTCTGTCAGGATCTCTTGATAACCCGTCATCGACGTATTAAAAACAACTTCGCCCGTCGTGAGGCCGTTAACCCCAATTGATTGGCCGTGAAAAACACTACCGTCTTCGAGTACCAGTATTGCTATGTCAGACAAATTACACCACCTTTAGATATGCAAAACGGGAAGAGCCTCTTCTGGCACTACCCGTTTTGATTGTTAATATGTATGAGTAAGAATTTTACTGGATTTAGTCACTCATTGTCCATGATTTCACAGGCATATTTTTATTAAGCTTATCGCGCAATGTCGAGTGATTGAGCTAAATAGGCACTCATAATCAACGTAGGGTCATCTTTAAGCTTTTCTTTCCACTCGCCTAATGGCACTTCAGATTGAATTAAACCACGTAAAACACCAATAAAATCAGTGCGCCCAACCGTAATAGCCCCAACCAATAGATCACCTTTAAAGTTTAAGCGAACGTATTTATAGTTTTCCTTATCCACCAGTGTCACCGAGTCGCCACCCTCTACACCACCCCAGCTACCAAATGATGTAGATACTAATCCAGCCGTATCAAGCACATTCATACTTAGGCTGCCTTTGTAGAATGATGACCCGCCCATCATATTAACCGCAGCAATACGACCATGATCTACTGCCGTTGGCTGAATAGCATGAACCGATTGGCCGCCTGTTGAGAAATCCAAGCCTTGAGCAACATCACCTGCCGCATAAATATCATCGACGTTAGTACGTAATTGAGAATCAACAAGGATACCGTTATCGGTTTCAACCCCACTGCCCTCAAGAAACTCAATATTTGAATAAACACCGGTTGCCACAATAATCAGATCGAACTCGGTCAAGCTATCATCATCACGCTTTAATGCAGGCCCAGGCTCTATAGATTTAATACTGCTGGGCAGGATCATCTTAACCCCCTTATTCTCACACCATGACTGAATCATCTTACCCGCTGTTTGATCCATCATTCGGCTAACCATATAACCGGTACGACCCAACATAACCGTTAGATCTACGCCTCTTTTGATCATTGCTTCAATAATAATCGAGGCAACAAAGCCGGCACCTAATAACGCAACTTTAGAACCCGGCTTGACTGTGTCAAGAATCTTACGTCCATCCGCTAGTGTCCAACAATTTACAACACCGTCATTATTAGCGCCTGGAAATGGGGAGTTTGCAGGTCGTGAGCCAGTTGCGATCATGAGTTTGTCATAATCATAGCTGTCACCATTATCGAGTGTCACCTGGTGCTTATCTGAGTCAATTTTTTCAACCTTAGCATGAACATGATTAATGTTTAGACTCTCAAAGTGGCCTACTGTCTTTCTAAGGTGGGTACCGCTATCTTCAATCATGCCACTTAAATAATAAGGCAGCGCCATACGTGAATAAGGGGCTTCTTTTTCTAAACCAATCATCGTAATGTCACAGTTAGCATCTGCTTTTCTTAATGTTTCAGCTGCTCTAACAGAAGCAGGGCCGGCACCAACCAGCACGTATTTTTTGATGTTTGATGTAGAAGCCTGTATTGAGTTAGCTGCTTTAGTTTTTTGCATTTCCTTTTTCTCCTGATGATCTAGTTACGGTGACGAGGCTTGAAGCAATCGAAGCCAATCATTTTTGCTATTTTGCAAAATAGTCTTTATTGCCATCCCAACCGTGAATTTTCTATACGAGTACTTGTTCTTACTTTTCTGTATGAATAAATATTAACAGAATATCATTAATACAAAACAGGGGTTTAAGTATTCAAGCCCAGTACATCTTGCATATCATACAAGCCAGCTGGTTGCTCAACAGCCCAGCAAGCAGCTCTGATCGCACCGGTAGCAAACGTCATTCTACTGGTCGCTTTATGACTAATTTCAATCCGCTCACCCTCATCTGCAAACATTACTGTGTGCTCTCCAACAATATCACCCGCTCTAATAGTAGAAAACCCAATCGTACCGTCTTCACGTTCACCTGTAATGCCTTCGCGAGCATATACAGCGCAGTCATCTAATTGTTGACCCATAGCATTTGCGATAACCTCACCCATTTTTAAAGCAGTACCCGAGGGCGCATCCACTTTATGCTTATGGTGCGCTTCGATTACCTCAATATCCACCGACTGCCCAATCGCTTTTGCCGCTAACTCAAGTAACTTTAGGGTCACATTCACACCAACACCCATATTTGGCGCAAATACGATGGGAATAGACTTGGCTGCTAATGAAATTTGGTTTTTTTGTTCATCAGTAAAGCCCGTTGTACCAATAATCATTGCTTTTTTATTCAATTCACAAAAAGCTAATTTTTCCAAACAAGCTTCAGGGCGCGTAAAGTCGACCAAGACACTAAATTGAGATGCATCGTTCTGATACGCTGAGGTAACATTCACCTGCTGAGCACCTATGCCCGCTAACTCTCCAGCATCCTTACCAATTGCATCAGAACCCTCACGCTCAATAGCAGCACCCAGTGTTGCCAATTTGTTTTGTTGACAAGCCTTAATTAAATTAAGGCCCATTCGACCGCTCGCACCAGATATTGCTATTTTCGCCATCTTTTTTCCTTTTGATCGTCGCAGTGCAAGACCCATGCACGCATTACTTAGTTAAGACTTTATTTTATCAAAAAAACTTTTAACACCGTCTAACCAAGAATGCTCTTGTGGATGATGCCTTGTTCCACCTGTTTTAAATGATGCTTCTAATTGCTCAACTAAAGCTTTTTGCTCACTGGTTAAACTAACCGGTGTTTCAACATTAACACGGCACATTAAATCACCAACAGGACCACCTCTAACCGGTTTCACACCTTTCCCACGCAACCTAAATAGCTTTCCTGTTTGCGTTTCGCTTGGCACCTTCAACTTCACCTTTCCAGTCAAGGTTGGCACTTCAAGCTCACCACCTAAAGCAGCCGTAGCAAAGCTAATCGGCATATCACAATAAAGGTTAGCTCCATCACGTGTAAAAATAGCGTGATCTCGTACGTTCACCTGAACATATAAATCGCCTGAAGGTCCACCATGCTCGCCAGCCTCACCTTCACCACCTAAGCGGATACGATCACCGGTATCTACCCCAGCTGGGATTTTAACTGACAAGGTTTTTTGTTCTTTTGTTTTACCTGTACCACGGCATTTTCCACAAGGGTCTTTGATTTCAGTACCCGAGCCATGACACGTTGGACACGTTTGCTGAACAGAGAACATCCCTTGCTGCATACGAACTTGACCATGCCCTCCACAAGTAGAGCAAATACTTGTTTGACCACTTTTTGAGCCCGTGCCTTTACAACTTGTACAGCTAACAGACGTAGGGATTTTGATTTTAGTTTCCATCCCAGACACCGCATCTTCTAACGACAGGTCCAAGTTATAACGTAAATCAGCGCCTCGCGTTACTTGACTACGACCACCACCTCCGCCGCCAAAGATATCACCAAAGACGTCGCCAAACACATCACTAAATGAGTCACCGCCATGCCCTCTGCCACCACCCATTGACTGATCAACGCCTGCGTGACCAAACTGGTCATAAGCCGCACGTTTCTGCTCGTCGCTTAAAATGGCATACGCCTCCTGAATTTCCTTAAACTTCTCTTCAGCGTCTGGGTTATCAGTATTTCTATCTGGGTGATATTTCATCGCCAAACGTCGATACGATTTCTTTATTTCGCGCTCACTGGCATTACGAGCAACTTCTAGTGTTTTGTAAAAATCTGCTTTTTCCATAATTCTCAAATCTTGAATACGTCAAAGCCACCGATAAATCGGCGGCTATGTCGCAGCCCTAAATTGGGCTATATTTAAGTAACTTAAAACCTAAGTTTTAAGGCTTATTTCTTATCGTCTTCTTTTACTTCTTCAAATTCAGCATCTACCACATCATCAGCGTTTTCTCCTGACTCAGCTTCTGAAGTAGCACCTTCAGGGGCCCCTTCTGCACCTGCATCAGCATACATTTTTTCAGCCATTTTGCCTGATAATGCTGTTAGCGCTTCTGTTTTTTGGTCAATGGCTTCTTTGTCATCACCTTTAATAGCTTCTTGAAGATCAGCTATAGCGGCTTCTATCTCTGTTTTTTCAGCAGCTTCAACCTTATCACCCATTTCTTCAAGCGTTTGCTCAGTAGCGTGAATCATGCCATCGGCTTGATTTCTTGCAGTCACTAATTCATGCAATTTCTTATCTTCTTCAGCATGCGCTTCAGCATCGTTAATCATTGCTTCTACTTCTTCATCAGATAAACCACTTGATGCCTTAATAACAACTGACTGTTCTTTACCCGTTGCTTTATCTTTAGCAGACACATTTAAGATACCATTCGCGTCAATATCAAATGACACTTCAATTTGAGGCGTGCCACGACGTGCAGGCGGAATGTCTTGCAGATCAAATCGACCTAGCGCCTTATTGCCTGAAGCCATTTCACGTTCACCCTGTAACACGTGAATAGTCACCGCTGTTTGATTATCTTCAGCGGTTGAGAATGTTTGTCCCGCCTTACTTGGAATCGTCGTATTTTTCTCAATCAGCTTTGTCATCACGCCGCCCATTGTTTCAATACCTAATGATAATGGCGTTACATCCAATAAAAGCACGTCTTTAACATCACCTGCCAATACACCCGCTTGAATCGCTGCACCTACCGCCACTGCTTCATCAGGGTTCACATCTTTACGTGGCTCTTTACCAAAGAATTCAGCAACGACTTCTTGAACTTTTGGCATACGTGTTTGACCACCTACCAAAATCACATCATCAATTTCAGAGGCTGATAAGCCTGCATCTTTAACCGCTGTAGCACACGGTGCTACGGTACGCTGCACAAGGTCATCTACTAATGACTCAAGCTTTGCACGTGTTAATTTAACGTTTAAATGTTTAGGGCCAGTTGCATCCGCAGTAATATAAGGAAGGTTAACATCTGTTTGCTGATTAGATGACAACTCAATTTTGGCTTTTTCAGCCGCTTCTTTTAAACGTTGTAGTGCTAATGGATCATTGTGTAAATCAACACCATTTTCTTTTTTAAATTCCTCAGAAAGAAAGTCGATAATACGTAAATCAAAGTCTTCACCACCCAAGAATGTATCACCGTTGGTCGATAACACTTCAAATTGGTGCTCACCGTCAATTTCAGCAATTTCAATAATGGAAACATCGAATGTACCACCACCCAAATCATACACGGCAATCGTACGGTCACCCGTTTTCTTATCCATACCGTATGCTAGGGCAGCAGCCGTTGGCTCATTGATAATACGTTTAACATCAAGCCCAGCAATTTTACCTGCGTCTTTCGTTGCTTGACGTTGTGAATCATTAAAGTAGGCGGGCACAGTAATAACGGCTTCAGATACTGTTTCACCTAAATAAGCTTCTGCATCCTTTTTAAGTTTCATCAAAATACGCGCAGCAATTTCTGGCGGCGCCATTTTTTTGCCTTGCGCTTCAATCCAAGCATCACCATTATCAGCCGCCAAAATCTTATACGGCACCATGCTAACGTCTTTCTGAACCACATCATCTTTGAATTTACGCCCAATTAAACGCTTTGTTGCAAACACTGTATTAGTTGGGTTTGTTACCGCCTGACGCTTTGCTGATTGACCAACAAGGACATCATTTTCTGCTGTAAATGCTACGATAGAAGGCGTTGTTCGTGCGCCTTCACTGTTTTCAAGTACTTTCGCACTGTCGCCGTCTAAGACAGCAACACACGAGTTCGTTGTTCCTAAATCTATACCAATAATTTTAGCCATTTAAATATCTCCGAAATTTAATCTTTAAGTTTTGTGTTGGTTAATGAAATGGGGGCTCTAAATTATATTTTCAAGCCTGCTCATCAATTTTCTTTGTATCTTCAGGCGCTTGTGGTTGTGACACAATCACCATCGCCGGGCGTAACAATCGATCATTCAGTGTATAGCCTTTTTGAAACACTTGGATCACCGTATTCGGCTCATGTTCTGGGCTTGGCACCATTGAAATGGCTTGGTGAAATTCATGGTTAAAACTCTCGCCTTCTGGGTTCACTTGCTTAACCCCTGATTTCTCTAACGAATCAAGTAATTGCTTATGCGTTAGTTCCATGCCTTCTTTGATAGCATGTACATCAGCTGGGGCTGTTTGCGCTGAAGCTAAGCCCATTTCCAAACTATCAACAACTGGCAACATATCTTTGGCAAACTTTTCTACTGAGAATCGATGTGCTTTTTCCACATCTTTTTGGCTACGGCGGCGCATGTTTTCGACATCGGCCTTCGCCAGCAATACCTTTTCCCAATTTTCATCAGCTCGCGCGTTTGCCTTCTCAAGTTCTGCCCCTAGGTCAAGATCGCCTGTCACCTCTTCATCACCAACGGCTTCTTCTAATATACCTTCAATAATATTGTCCTCTGTATCAACAGTTGGTTGTTCAATATTTTCTTGATCTGTTTGGTCTTCAGACACCATAGTATTTCCTCATTTTTACACGTGAATGATTATCGCGAACTAACCTTATTTAGGCAGCACGACATATTGCTTTTAGGCTTAATGGAGGTGAATTTTAAGATTTCAAGGCTCCCACTAAAAACTTTGTCTTGCATCAAGCGACGAAACTAGCGTTTCACGCCGCCTATTCATTAACCCATAGAACATTTAGATATCAAGCCATATAGAAACATATGGAATGCTCATTTAACGCTTTACTTAATTAACTCAACTACTTATGCATTATGATTTAATTTATTAATCAAAAATAGGCTATGCAGAACAAATTTTCTGTAAATATTTTACATTTTGAGCTCAAAACGAGTGACTTCGTGTAAACTTTTCACCTCTAACCGAGGACACCAATGTACACGCAATTTAAAACAGTTGGGCTTATTTCCAAACCCGACACAACTGATATCTCCGCAACCGTTCAATCTTTATATCAGCTATTAAAACAAGCTAATATTAGCGTGTGTATTGACTATGAAACCGCTCATCATATTTCATCACCCGCCGAACAGATCATGAGCATAGAGTCATTGGCTAAACAGTGTGATTTAATCATGTCCATTGGCGGTGACGGCACTCTTTTATCAGCTGCGCGCGCCATCGTTAACACCAACGTTCCTTTAATTGGAATCAATTTAGGCCGACTGGGCTTTCTAGTCGACATTTCACCTGAGGAAATGAATGTTCAAATAAAACAAATTCTTGAAGGGCATTTTCACGAAGAAGAACGTATTATTTTGAATACACAAATCATTCGTAACGACCACGTTATTCACGAGCAATCAGCCTTTAACGAGGTTGCTCTCCACCGCTTAAAATCACCTGGTTTAATTGATATAGAAACATACGTTAACCATAATTTTGTTAATTCTCAACGTTCAGATGGCTTGATCATTGCTACACCTACCGGCTCAACCGCTTACGCACTGTCTGGTGGAGGGCCACTGATGCACCCCTCACTGGATGCCATTGTACTGGTACCTATTAATCCACATACGCTTAGCAACCGCCCAATTGTGGTTGATGGAAATAGCGAAATAGGCATTAAATTCAGCCAAAGAGACAAACATAAAGCTCAGCTCACCTGCGATAACGTTATTCTCCCAAGCATTTTTGAAGATGACCTTATCAACATCAAACGACACGATAATAAAATACGACTGCTACACCCAACAGACCATGATTTCTTTAACATCTTGCGGGTAAAATTGGGCTGGAGTAAAGCCCCTCAAGCTTAAAGGCCATGCTTAAATCAATCGATATCAAAGGGCTCGCGGTTGTTGATCAACTCAGTCTCGACCTCGAGCAAGGAATGACTGTTTTAACAGGAGAAACTGGCGCGGGTAAGTCAATTTTACTCACGGCAATGAAGTTATGCCTTGGTGAACGAGCTGATGCTAGCTTACTAAGACCCGGCGTTAGCAAAGCCGACCTAAGTTTAGATTTTGACATAACAGCCTTACCTCTGTGTCAGCAGTGGTTAATAAATAATGATCTAGACGATCAAACCGATTGCCTAGTTCGTCGAACTATCAGTGCCGATGGGCGCTCTAAAGCCTACATTAATGGCCAAGTTGTGAACTTAAAAACATTACAACAGCTATCAGAGCACCTTATCAGCATCCACGGGCAACACGCCCACCTAGACCTTCTTCACAGCAATAAACAGTGCCAATTATTAGATGCCTACCTACCTGAGCAAACAGCCCTAGTTAACTGTCATGAACGTTTTGATATTTGGCTGACCCTTAATAATGAGCTCCTTCACTTAACCGATGGTAATGAAGATAATGACAGTGAAAAACAACTACTGAAATATCAAATTACCGAGCTAGAACAGGCTGATGTTATTCATCTGGACTATGATGATTTGGTGCAACAGCACACGCTTGCATCAAATATGAGTCGAATTATTGAAATATCTGAACGCCAACTCAACACACTTTACGAAGCCGAAAGCCAATCCATCCATAACCAGTTGAGCAATGCTGTTCACGAATTGGAATTACTCACCGACTTATCCCCCGACTTCAAAGCCGTATCAGAGCAAATCCAAGAAGCTAGCATCCAAATACAAGAAACCTGCCGAGACTTCAGGGTTCAAATTGACAAACAAGAAGATGACCCTGAGCAACTCAACTTACTTGACCGTCAACTCAGTGCAACACATGAATTAGCAAGAAAGCTCCATGTTGAACCTCAACAACTTTCCGAAAAATATAGCGAGTTAGTCTCGCGCCTAGAACTACTTGATAATAGAAACGAGCGTTTAAATGCCATCAACCAAGAAATTCTTAGCGCTGAAAAAAGCTATAGCGAAAGCACTGAACAGCTGCATCAAGTTCGTTTAAAAAGCGCAGCGAAGCTGAGCAAACAAATTACCGAAACATTAAAGACACTAGGCCTTCCTGACGGGGTATTTAATATCAATGTTACTTATTGTCCACATGAAAAGCCGCAAAAAAATGGCTTGGACAACATAGTATTCCAAGTCAGCACTAACCCAGGCATGCCACTCTCGCCTATTGGAAAGGTCGCCTCAGGTGGTGAGCTTTCTCGTATCAGTCTTGCCATACAAGTCGTTACCACGCAAAGCAATACGACCCCGACCCTTGTGTTTGATGAAGTCGATGCCGGTATTGGTGGTGGTGTCGCAGAAACTGTCGGCATTTGCTTGCGCGAGATATCCACCAACCGACAAGTTTTATGCGTCACTCACCTTCCACAAGTGGCCTCTCAAGGCCATCAACATTTATTTGTCAGCAAGCATAAAGAGGCTAATCAAACTAAAACTCAAATCAACACGCTTAACAAAAAAGAGCGAATTAATGAAGTCGCTCGAATGCTCGGTGGCATTGATATGTCTGATAAAACCATCGCCCATGCCAAAGAAATGGTAGAAAAAGCTATTTAGCGCAATCTGGGCAAACTCCATAAATATATAAACTATGGTCTGTCATTTGATAACCTTGTGCTTCCGCTATTGTTTTTTGGCGCTGCTCTATGACCTCGTCACAGAACTCATCAACCCGACCGCATTTAACACATAAAATATGATCATGATGTTCTTCATGACAAAGCTCAAACATCGAACTACCACCTTCAAAGTGATGACGCACCACTAAACCCGCACCCTCAAACTGAGTCAGCACACGATAAACCGTCGCCAAACCAATTTCTTCACCCTCATCTAAAAGCGCCTTATAAATATCTTCAGCAGAAAGGTGCTTTGTGCCACTCCTTTCCAACATATCTAGTATTTTCAAGCGGGGTAACGTTACCTTCAAACCGGCAGCCCTTATATCTTTTGACTCCATTTCAACCTCTAATTTGGGGTGGATATAAAAGTGAGATAATGTATCATCACTTGTTTACAATCATACACAGAAGATCCTAAATGCGAAAGTTTCTCATTTTAATAATGACATTCATTTTAAGCTCATTTTTATTAGCTTGCTCAACCACAAAAAATTTAGATGATAAAATGCTAGCGGCTGCTAACACACTCCCTGGGGTTTACAAAATTGATGTCAACCAAGGCAATGTCATTACCCAAGAAATGGTTAACCAACTTCGACCCGGTATGGACAAACGGCAGGTTAAATTTATACTCGGCACCCCATTACTAGTAGACCCGTTTCATAAAGAACGTTGGGACTATTTTTATGACCTAAAGAAAGCGAGTAAACAGCAAAAAAAAGAACGCATTACTGTGTTTTTTGAAGACGACAAACTCATTAATCTTGCAGGGAACTTTAAGCCCAGCAATGAGTTTAAACCCATGACCATCAACACGGAAGTCGTCGACGTCCCTAAGCGAGAAAAAAAGGAAAAAGGATTGTTGGAAAAAATTCTACAGAGCATTGGTATCGAGTATGCAGAAACAAACTAATATGGATACCACACCCTATTTAGAGAAAGTATGCCAGACGCCCCATGCCAAAAAGCTCAATCTAAAGTTAGTCAGTGCGGGCGAGCAATCTGTTACGCTAATACTTCCTTATAGCAAAGAGATTGTTGGGGATTCTGTTAATAACTATATTCATGGGGGTGCGGTTTCCACGGCTATTGATACTGCCTGTGGTGCTGCTATTTTCCAACTACAAAACAATTTGCGCGCTCTAGCAACGCTCGATTTAAGAATAGACCATATCCGTCCTGCCGCTCCAGGTGAAGATATTAGTATTTTCGCAGAGTGTTACCACTTAACTCACACCATCGCTTTCGTACGTGCCACCGCTTTTACTGATGATATAGACAAGCCCACAGCAACGGCCCTCGGTAGCTTTATTCGCTCTAACAAACAATTCCCTGTCAGCTGATATGTCATTAGTAAACGAAATAAATAATATAAAGTCGCGCCATGATTACGAGGCGATTGTAGATCTCATTCCCTACGCTAAAACTATCGGCGTAGAAACCAGCATGGTTGGAGAAAGCATTGTATCTAGCCTTCGCTTTATAGAAAGCAATATTGGTAACCCGGCTATACCCGCTCTACATGGCGGCGTTATTGCTGGGTTTATGGAAAATGCCGCTTTACTGCATTTAATTTGGGAAATAGAACTTATTAACATCCCAAAAATAGTCGACTTTTCTATTGATTATCTACGCCCTGGCCAAGCCTCTACGATGTATTCAAAGTGCGACATTAACCGCTTAGGAAGCAGAATCGCTTTATGCAATGTTAGCACTTGGCAGGAAGATATCAACAAGCCGATTGCTCAGGCCCGTTGTCACTTTTTATTATCGGAAAATAAACCTCTTTAACGCCTATAAAAAAGCCTCGCATTAATTTGCAAGGCTTTTTAGCAAAGCATTTTATGAACGTTTATACATCCATTAACTTTCTATAGCCTTTCCACAATGAACGGATCGCACCTTCGGTAACAAAGTGATCCTCAGTACCGGTACCAACACCACCCATCTCAAGTACATTCGTGTACTCCCCATCGCGGACAATCGCTTTTTGACATAACTCGGTAGACTCACCATCTTCCATTGAGATTAACCCAGCAGGGCCGACCAAATTTAATTGTTTTAATCGTATGTTACGCAGCTCTTCAGTATCGTCAGCATAACCAAAGAAAGTCCAAACCAGCTCAAACTCATTTTCATTTTTTGGTAAAATTTGACGAAATGCGAGTGTGTTTTGAATTTGATGCACCACTAATGAGGGGAAAAGTGAAAAGATAACCGTTGAGGTATCATCATCAAACTCTTTTGCTCCAGCCAATAATGACATATCAGCCAATTGATAAGTGCCGTCTTGATAGGTTCTCGTGTTATCACTCTTAACATCAGATAACTTACTTTCATCTTCTTTACTATTTTCTACCCATAACACTGAGTGCACATCATTATTTACGATGCTACCTCCGCCTAACGAAGCACGGTAAATCCCAAAGGTTGGGTGAAATAAATGTAATAAACTCGCATGATAAGGGTCTTTGGTGTTTTCTGAGTAAAACTTCCAGTTACCCGCAATGTATTGACGCGTATGCCCAATTACTTCAATAGGCCCCTTTAATATACGGTCGAAATGATACGAAACTTCTTCGCCCATATATTCTTCAATATCAGGCGTGTCATCACTAAAGGTACCGAAAATAACTCCTCTATGATTAACAACGCGCACTTTCCTTAGACTGTGTTGTTTCTTGTCAAAATCCTTCGGCATGCCACCTTTACCTGCAAGGCCCCGTTGGAAAGGAACACCGCGTAAATCACCTTTGGCATCAAATGCCCATTGGTGGTACACGCAAGTGTAAGCACCATCTTCTGATTTACCATGACGTTCACGGCAAATCTCAGCGCCCCGGTGAGCACAACGGTTTACCCAAGCATATATCTCATCATCTTGTCCACGGGTTACTACTACAGGGGTATCACCAATATAAGTCGATTTAAAACTACCCTTTTCAGGTAGTTCTGCTTCTGTGCCTAAGTAGTTCCAAGTTGGGCCATTGTGTATTTTTTGTTGCTCAAGGTCGTAAACTTCACGGCTATTAAAAATTGAATAAGGAACTGCTGTGTAGTCAGTACCTGTTGGCCATTTTAAATGTGGGGGTGTTATTGCATTCATTATCTTTCTCCTGACTTAAATAGGGATAACCATTAAGGTGGTAATTCTATGGGTGTCGTAAATAGCGCTACGTTTTTTAAATTTAAGTACGCCTTTATCGCGAACAATTTCATCCACATAACGACCGACGTTATAAACAGTGCTTTCACCGTCGTTACATGTTTTAAAGACAGCGTAGTTTGATTGAACCTGAAAAGTGTCACCATCTTCTGTTTTAATAACGGGGTTACTAATAATGTGGCGGTACCATTGAACTTGATACACATTGGCATGACGTAAGGCGGTAATACGGTCTTCTAACATGCCGCGACTATCACACCACATCACTGCTGTTGGTAGGCCCATTTCATGGTTTTCCCTTGGAATAACCTGATAAAGGCATTCGTCGGTAAAAAAATCAGGCCAGAGTTCTAAGTCATCATCGTCGATACACTGAACATAAGCATTTAACAACGCTTCAACTTCCTCTTTTAGCTCTTGGCTAAGATTACTATTGCTCATTCTCTTCCTCAATTCGTTTGATTTATTTATCTCAAACTTCGAAAAGGAGTATCACACGCACAACTATATTAGAAAATGATGTGAATCAGAAATGGCCTCTCCATATACAAAAACTGACAACATAAAAAAAAGCGCTTTACTCTTACTCAGTAAAACGCTTTTTTGATGGTATTCAGCTCGCTTCATTCATTTAAAACGAAACTCTTTTAATTTACCGGCTCTTTTTAAACCCCTTCATACGTTTGAGGGTGAATACGTTCATTAGGGTTAAAGAGTCTATTAAGCGCATTCACATAGGCTTTTGCTGAAGCAATCACAATATCGGTATCTGAGCCATGCCCATTGACAATACGACCACCTTTTTCCAACCTAACGGCCACCTCGCCTTGCGAATCAGTTCCTTCGGTAACATTGCTGACCGAATAGAGTTGAAGAGTCGCGCCACTAGTCATGATCTGCTCAATCGCCTTAAACGTAGCATCTACCAGCCCACTACCTTGTGATGATGCAGTCTTCTCTTCCTCTTCCACCATTAATGTAATACGAGACTCTGGCATTTCACCGGTTTCTGAACAGGCTTTAACTGATACTAATTTAACGGCTTCAGCAAATGTCTCTTCCATTTTAAAGTCTGACAATAAGGCTTGAATATCTTCATCAAAAATTTCAGATTTTTTATCAGCCAAATCTTTAAAACGACGAAATGTACTATTTAACTCAGCTTCGCTCTCTAAGGTAATATTTAATTTCTCTAACCGGTCTTTAAACGCGCTTCGCCCCGATAATTTACCTAAGACTAATTTATTGGAGCTTAAACCAACATCTTCCGCCTTCATAATTTCGTAAGTTTCTCGCGATTTCAATACACCATCTTGATGAATACCTGATTCATGAGCAAACGCATTAGCACCCACAATCGCTTTATTTGGCTGCACAGCAAATCCTGTGGTGGCTGAGACTAATCTTGAGCACGCCATTATTTGAGTGGCATCTAAATCGACATCGCATGGAAATAAATCTTGTCGGGTTCGCACTGCCATCACAATTTCTTCAAGTGCAGCATTACCCGCACGCTCACCTAGTCCGTTAATTGAACATTCAACTTGACGCGCGCCATTCATAACACCTGCTAATGAGTTGGCCACTGCCAAGCCCAAATCATTATGACAATGCGTTGAAAAAATAGCCTTGTGAGAATTGGGTACTTTCTCAATTAACTGCCGAATGGTATTACCATATTGCTCAGGTAGATTGTAGCCAACCGTATCAGGGATATTAATGGTTGTTGCACCTGCATCAATCACGCCTTCGATAATTCGACATAAAAATTCAAGGTCTGAACGACCGGCATCCTCAGGAGAAAACTCTATGTCATCTGTAAAGTTTCTTGCTAACTTCACCGCATCAACAGCTTGTTCAAATACTTGATCGGGCGTTAATAGTAACTTTTCCCTCATATGTAACGGAGAGGTGGCGATAAAGGTATGAATACGCGATGCATTAGCATCTTTTAGCGCTTCACCAGCCCGTTCTATATCTGCTTTATTTGCTCTTGCTAAACCACAAATAACACTGTCTTTAATCGCTCGCGCAATCCCTTGGACAGCTGCAAAATCACCCTCACTTGAAATGGGAAAACCCGCCTCAATAATATCTACTTTCATTTTTTCCAACGCTTTCGCAATACACAACTTTTCTTCAGCCGTCATTGCCGCACCGGGGCTTTGCTCACCGTCACGTAACGTTGTATCAAAAATTATTAACTTCTCTTTACTCATTTCTAAACTCCAAATGCCATCTTTATGACAAATTTTTTCTAATCGGTAGGTAATTGCGTTTCACCTCGCCAGGGCTGTTTTTTAGCCGCGCAGCGGCAGTCGAGGCAAGCAAAGGAGAAGCGCCTTCTGGGTCACAAATGAGCGCGAAAGTACCTCACTTAACGTGATGTTAAACGCCGTACCTGTATCGTCAAATTTCATAACCATTAATATAATCTATTTTCTTGCTAATTCAAGGCAAATTATTCGTTAACTGCTCGCGCACCTTTCTTGGTTTTTTTCCCTGCTTCAGCCCGTTGACGCCTAACTTCTTTGGGATCAGCAATTAACGGCCTATAAATTTCAACACGATCACCTACTCTTAACGGCGTATCGAGCTTACAAGGCTTACTAAATATTCCAACCGCGTTTTTCGCCAAATCAATATCTGGAAAAATCGTCAAAATACCCGATAGCTCAATAGCCTTCTGTGCACTCATTCCTTCCTCAAAAGGCACCACCAAAATTAACTGTTTCTTCGGTGTCGCATAAGCGACTTCTACATTACCCATAAATATCATCTGCTCGTTTTATAAAAGAGTCCATCAAAGAACCACAAATTTGGCCAAAAATAGCGGAAAACACAAAATTACTAACAGAACTTTTAAATTCAAACTCTACTTCCATCGTTATTTTACAGGCATCATCACGTAAGTGCTTAAATTGCCACTCACCCGACATAAATTCAAATGGCCCGTCTAATAACTCAAGTTTAATACTCTCCCCTTTTTTTAACTGGTTTGATGTACTAAATACCTTATGCAATACCTTCCAAGCCACTTCAAGTTCCGCCGTCATCGTTGTGCCTGTTTCGGTCAAAACCCGACTGCTTTTACACCACTTCAAAAACTTAGGGTATGAGGCCACATCATTGACTAAGCAAAACATATCCACTGCTGAATGGGGAACTAGGGCACTGCGCTCAATTTTATGCATGCTTTTAAATTACATCAATGGCGTTTAGAAACACAATAGCAACCGCTATCGGTGAGACGAATTTAAGCAAAAAGAGCCAACCATTAAAAAGTATCGGAGATTTAATCTGTAATTCACTAGCGCTATTTTCTTTGCTCATCACCCAACCTGCAAAAATAGCAATGCTCAACCCACCTAGTGGCAACATAATATTGGCCGTTAAGTAATCTAAAATATCAAAAAAGGTTTTATCAAATAGTTTGATATCGGCTGTCAGGTTAAAAGACAGAACTGTTCCAATACCCAAAGTCCATGTCGCCAAACCTACCCAAATACAGGCACGCATCCGGCTCATTCTCTTATTTTCAACAAGCCAAGCAACCGCAGGTTCAATTAACGAAATGGAAGAAGACCAGGCCGCAAAAACCAACAAAATAAAAAACAAGGTCCCAAATATTGAGCCATAGGCCATATGGCCAAAAGCAATCGGCAATGTTTGAAAAATTAGACCTGGGCCACTACCTGGCTCCAAACCATTAGCAAAAACAATAGGGAATATCGCCAAGCCTGCCAATAATGCAACCACTGTATCTGCTAACGCAATCAATACGGCGGTTGAGCCAATTGATACTTTTCTTGGCAAGTACGAGCCGTACACCATAATGGCCCCCATACCTAAACTAAGGGTAAAAAAAGCATGGCCCATTGCAATTAAAACAGCTTCACTGGTCACCTTACCGAAATCTGCTTTGAATAAGAATAAAACACCTTGCTCAAAAGCATCTTGCTCCATTGCATAACCCACCAATAAAATCAAAATAGCGAGTAAAGCGGGCATTAAAAACTTCACCGTCCTTTCTAAGCCTTTTACACCTCGGGCAACCACAAGCATTGTCACCATCATAAACAAACTATGCCAAGCGAGTAGTTTTTCAGGGTCTGCAATGAGTTGCCCAAAAATATTACTAACCCCGTCTGCGGTGACTCCTTCAAACACTCCCGATGCTACACGCACCACGTAGGCCATCGCCCATCCAGCAATAACACTGTAGTAAGATAAAATTAGGAATCCTGCAACCACCCCAAGCCAACCCAACCAAGACCAAAATTTACTAGCCCCCGCCTCATCAGCCAAGTCTCTCATTGAATTAATAGGGCTTTGCCTACCTCGACGGCCTAACATAATCTCGGCAATCATAATGGGCAAACCAATTGCCAAAATACACACTAAGTAGATTAAAACAAAGGCACCGCCACCATTTTCTCCTGCTATATAAGGAAACTTCCAGATGTTACCAAGACCGACAGCCGACCCCGTTGCTGCCAAAATAAAGGCAAAACGAGATGTCCATTGGCCATGTTGCGATGTTTGTCTCATATAAAGTTAACTTTAATTTTAAAAATAATAAATTAACTCAACTTTGAGATTTAACCAAGTTATTAACTAACTTTTATGGCGCTTACTTAACTGCTCACATAGAATAGCGACATGGCAGGTAAAAAGAAAAAAGCACATCCAAACTCCATTGCATCCAACAAAAAAGCAACGCACGATTATTTCATCGAGCAACGCTTTGAAGCTGGTATGGTTCTTGAGGGCTGGGAAGTTAAAAGTATTAGAGAGGGTCGTGTTCAGCTGAAAGAAAGCTATGTAGTGATAAAAAATGGCGAAGCATGGCTAGCAGGCGCTCATATATCACCACTCCTGTCGGCCTCTACTCACATCGACCCACAACAAACACGCATGAGGAAGCTCCTACTTCACCGCCGAGAACTCATCAACCTCGTTGCACTGGTAGAGCGTAAGGGTTACACGATCGTTCCACTTTCAATGTATTGGGTAAAAAGCCGTATTAAGCTTGAAATAGGCTCGGCCAAAGGTAAACAATTGCACGATAAGCGTGCCAGCTCCAAAAACAAAGACTGGCAGCGCGAAAAACAACGGCTGATGAAACACGCAGGATAATTAAGTTAACGCGCTCCTCAAAAGCCACGTAACTCTATAACTGTTCCTTGCCACCGCTTTAGGATTACAAGCGCACTCTAGGCGCCGTAACCAATACTTAAAACTCAATACGCTATAAACAGACCTACGTCATCATGTTTTTCTAGCTAGTATTGTGCGTATTTCGCAGCGGGACATAAAGGCGAAAGAAGGTGCGTCAGTCGCATAAAACCGTTTTCATCCTAGTTGAAAGACTGTCTCAACATCATATAAGTAACAGCTAAAACCAACCATCAATTCATCAATGGTATTCAACACCTGTCCACCTGCTTTTTTAAAGGAAATAATACTTTTATATAATTATGAACCTTTCGTGCTGTATAGTGACTAACCTAACACATAAGGGGGTGACCTGGCTTCGACGCGGGTAGCAAAACCTTAGGTGCATGCCGAGCTTTCAGGAACCTCGTAAAACATCTGAAAAATTATAGTTGCAAACGACGACAACTACGCAATCGCTGCCTAAACACCAGTAGATTGCTGTCTGACTGGAGCCGTGCTTATGCGTCCAGCGATCTTCGGATCATCTCAGGCATCATAGCTCATAAGATCGTATTGAAGCTTGTTCGGGGCGGATGTACTAAAACTTAACCGAAATCGTCTTTGGTCTTCCTAGCCTATCGGGTAGCCACTGATTAAATTAAAAGTTATAGGATAAGCATGTAGAGCCGAGGGCGGAGTGCTTGCGGACGCGGGTTCAATTCCCGCCACCTCCACCAA
>Ga0209121_10000514_pt1 | contig 40928 bp, 43 predicted proteins | sample Cruoilmetagenom3_FD_187292 | JGI IMG/M metagenome (GOLD analysis project Ga0209121, IMG submission 187292) | Oil polluted marine microbial communities from Coal Oil Point, Santa Barbara, California, USA - Sample 3 (SPAdes) (version 2) | ecosystem: Environmental > Aquatic > Marine > Oil seeps ... | reverse complement strand
GCCGAGATCCGCAAGGGTGTTCAGCGTGTTATAAACCGTCATTAAGGAAAGCGACGGCATTTCGACCTTGAGCTCATCGTAGATCATCGCCGCAGTGGGGTGCGTATCTTCTGAGGTCAGATAGGCGCAGATCCTCCGGCGCTGGGGGGTGATTCTCAACCCTGCTGATTTCAAGGTGTCGATAAGATTCTGTTCTGTATTCATAGCCAACCTACTTTATAATCATTACAAATATTATCTAATTATAGAGTCATTGGAACCAAATGTCAAGCAATCCACCCTGGTAACCTTATTGATCAATCCAATAGACCTGTCGAGCTTGGGCCAAAATAATGCTGCCCTGGAGGGTTAATTAAATAATGGAGACCATAATTCTGGCTGGCTTGCATTCAAGCGGCAACCCACTTTTTCAAACAGGCACTATAACCAACAAAAAACCCCCATCCTTTCTGAATGGAGGCTTTCCTGTTTTAGCCGATATAAATGGCTCAACCCGGTGGATCAGCCCATCGCCACCCAACCCACCTCAACCTCGCCATGCGCACCCAGCCGCTCGCAGAGTTCACCGGTGTGCTGCTGAACATGGCGGATGTTATAGAATTGCAGTTCGAGCTTATTGAACGGCAGCCAATGGAAACCCGACTCGGCCTCCAGGTCCAGCGCGGTCACCTTTTCCTCCACCTGTTGCAGAACAAGCGCAAGATAGTCCAGCAGTTCTGCCTGGCTGTATACCCTGGCTCCCGGAATCTCTTGCCCCAGCAATTGAAGGTCCTGCTGGTGCTTATCCCAGGGGGTGAAATCATCTTCCGATGGGCTGAGATAAAAGTGCGTGTAGATCAGCGTGTGATAGGCCAGCCGCCAATAAGGATTGCTGTAAGACGAATCCGTCCAGAGGGCCTCCGGGCATTTCTCGATCGCCTGGCGCAGCATTGTCAGCGCCGCTTTGTATTGGGATTTGATCACGGGTTTGGGGTTCATGGGAAACTCCTGGTTATTTGACATAGACAAACTCCCAGCCTTGTTAATTATCCTAAACGAAATTGCTCTCCTAATACAAGCTCAACCCTTTTTCTCGAAGAAGTGCACCTTCTTCCCGATAACCCAAAGGATAAGCCAGACGAGCAATCCAGCGATAAAAACGCTGACATATTCGATCAGCGGAATTGAAACAAGCTCATACAGCTTGTCGAAGCCCCGCTGAGAATAGACCACTCCTACTCCCACCGCATAACCCGCCAGAATTAACCAGTGGACCCACTTGGGCACCCGCAGTCCGTGCATCTGCGTCATCACAAAGATCCCGAGGAAGCCAAAGAAGAACATTGGCCAGAGCCCATTGCCCTGATAAATCGCCACCAGCGTCCCGTGGAAGATCACAAAAGCCTCGAGAAAGGTTGTCCACCAGGGATTGATATGGACCTTAGTGTAAAGCAGACTGCCCTGCAGAAGCAGCAAAAACATGAAAACGAAACCAATCAGGTGAGCGCTGGTGTTCTCCATCGGGTGATACCAGAAAGTGTAGACTGTGGCCCAGGCAATGTAGTAACCGTGATAGCGACGGATGAAGGATATGATCGCTTTGGAGAGGGGAATTTTCTTACCCCAAAAAAGACCGCGCCGAGGAATCTCCATCACCAGAATCAGCACCAACATGATGATGACCGAAACCTGCGATGACCAAATCGAGACATCCTGCGCCAGCCCGTCATACCAGATCTGGGTCTGGACAAGGTGCGCCACGATAAAGAAAGCGTTGATCGCCAGTGCGGCAACAGCATACTTATTCAACCCATTACTAAAACGAGGGCGTGCCTTTTGAGCCAGATAGATCACGACCCAGAAAGAAATTTGGTGCGCCAGGTAGAAACCCCAGGCGCTGAAACGAGTCCAAAAGGTGGGGTTCGGAAGTTTCCAGAAATACCAGCTCGCGCCCTGGTCGGGCAGGAAACTGCTGGTGTCCAGAAACTGCCCCGTCCACCAGATGAGGAGAGTGAAGATCAGACTGAAGGCAACCCCAGCCCAAAAGGCCACCCGAACGTTAGGTTTTTCTTGCATTCGCAGCTCCTTAAAATGAGTAATTTCTTATTTTGATTATAAGGGAAAGGCGCGGGGAAAAGAAAGGATTGCAGAGGGTGGAGACCCAAAAAGGCTTCGCCCGGCAGGATTTGAACCTACGACCGAGCGGATAAGAGAGTCATTCCTAACAGGCTAGAAATTCTCTTTCATTGGTATGTATGAACCATCAGGACTGAATGTAAAGCTACAAATATAATCACTTTTGACCAGGTCATCATATGAGAAACCAAATTTTCTTAGGAAATCAGCGTATGTTATTGCGTAATCATCTGTATTCCATTTTCTAAAAATAGGCTTAGTACTATAACCACCTAAAGGCAAAGGAATTACAGACAATTGAGGATCTTCATCAGACGTGTCAACAATATTCACAAATTTTGGATTTCTATCAAAAAGTATGTTGAGATAAAATACAATAGCAGCGATTTCTTCAAACTGAAATGGATGAATTCGTTTTCCTCTTAAACAGCTAAACCATTCTTTGGTGGCATTCTTTACAGAACCAAAATCTATCAAACAAGCAACAATTCCAATATTTCCCATTCTTATTTTAATTGATCCTCTGTCAGTATCGTCTCCATAATCAAAAACCCTCTCCTCACCAAAGTGTTCCACGTTAAATACGAATATAGACCATGGATAATTAAAATTAAATTTTGTCGGAAAACGAGCGGATTGTAAAAGACCATGCAAACCACTAAAGTTTTCCATGTATTTCTCATTATTTATTGTCCCCTGTGCCGGATTACTTCTGTCATGCAATAAAGTGAGTTCTTTATAGAGAAGGCTATAAAAAATTTTCCCGACCCATTGGAAAATTATTGATTCATCAATTGTTATAAATTTACCAAATCCCTCTCTTACACCTTGCTGAATTATGTGCTCTACTTTGGATAAATACTTGCTGTTACAATCTTGACAGCAGGGGACTGTTAAATTTCTATATGGTATCGAGCTTCCATTAAGCAACATGATTGTCTGATCCCAGAGAAGAAAATCTTTCTGTAACCATTTAGGAAATATATGTTCAACTGAATATTCTTCCAAAATATTCTTTCCGCAAAGAAAACAATTATTTTCAGAAAATGTTTGCTTATATGGTAAATGTATATTCATTGGATATAATTTTCCCCTAAATTCTGAGAATTAGAATTGAATTTGTATAGAATAATCAGCAAGGTAGGATTCAAACCTACTACCGAGCGGATAAGAAAACGCTTCCTGGAGGGATACATTTTTCGATGTCTAGGGATACTACTCCTGTTAACCTGACGAAATGAAATTCGACTCTTGATGATATTGAGTGCCTTGAGTGGTAAAAAGATTTACTCTGCGGTCTGGAATAACTAAACAAACATACCCTGCCGATTCGACAGCAAGAAAATCGCTACTCCCGAAAAGATGATGCTTAACGTGATAGCTACAGCATTCATTGCCGGAATTGGACCAAGATAAGGTAGGAAGAGCGCAACTACAGCCAAAAGACGGATGGTAGAATCCGGTGAACGGACTGCTTTGATAAGCCAGGGCAAAAGCGGAAAAAGCGAATAAGTCCAGGCCAGCGGCAGCAGGGCGATCCCAACCCACACGAGGCAGCCCCAGCCCCAAAAGCGTTCCCGCTGAACACCCAGCCAGAGCACGGCGAGGATCAATGCACCAACCACCACCACACCGGGCCACTTTGCCGCTCGCCAGGCCATCACCAGGAGCGCGCCGTTATCCGGCCGCATGATCTGCTCCATCGAATTGCCCATGTTACTGCTGATGTAAGCGGAAATGGCATCCCCCCGCAAAAGTAGCACCAATCCCAATGCTGCCACCCAGACCGCCGCGAAACCGATCAGGGCACGCCATTTCTTTCGCCAGAGCGGATAGAGCAGTGCCGGCGCAGCCATGAACTTCGGCAGCGAAGCCACGGCGACCCACGCCCCACTGAGCAGAGGCCGTTCCCGGTGGCGATAGGCCAGGGCCAGCCCCAACAGCCAGATCGGGGTGAGCTGCCCAAGCGACCAGATCCCGGGCGGCCAGGCCAGGGAAACCAGGCCCGCCAACAGGGACCAGCCCCAGCTCAGCCCCAGGGCCCAAAAAGAAACGACGATACAGGCGAACATCGCCGCCATCCAGAGCGCCTGCGCGACCGGATAATCCAACCGGGCCAGCGGCACCACCATAAGATAGGTCGTTGGCGGGTGCGTTGAGCGGTGGGTAATCGGCCAGTTGATTCCAATCCTGGCAAAGGCCGGCCCAAGAATGGGGTAAAGTTCCGCCTCTGGATCGAGCATCGCCTGCGCGCCGACATAATCCGAAGCAATATCGTGTATCAGGGGATATTGGATAAGCCTGGGAATAATGAAGCGCCCGTAAATGACGACGGCCAGAACCGCCAGAAGGATGATCAGGAGAATAGAAAACGCCTTATGCTTCATTGTGTCCCTCGTAAGCGTGGAGGATATCCGCCGGAGTTTAGACCAATTATAAATATCTACTAGTCAAATATTCTATAAAAGCGTTATGTTCATCCCGATATTCCCGAGCAAGCTTCAGGATCAATTCCTGATAGGTCAGCGCATGAAAGTGAACGCCATCTGCTTTAGCAATTGAGGTAAAGTCCTCAACTTCCGCCCGGTGATCGCCGCCAGCCTTACCCAGCACATCATACCAAAGATAAAGCAGCCGGAATTTGGTCCTTCCGAGGTTATTGGATAAACCTAGGATCTGCCTGATGAGTTGGGCTGCATAAAGGTAATCATAAAAATGCTCTTTTGAGGTGAGTTTTTCCGCCAGAGCATGCAGAGCCGGCAACCCTTCCCAAATGCTCTCATTTGCAAGATATGCTGACTTCAAGGCGCCATGCGATCGCCCGCCATAGGCCTCGGAGAATTTGCATTCAACAGCAAAGCACTCGTATGGGGCTGATTCCCGATTATGAATGACAACATCAATGTTAGGAGGTGTTTTAAGATAGCCGCCAAGCTTAAAACGCTTATCCTCAAATACTAGGCTTTTGGTGTACACGCTGCCCTTGTTACAAAACCTGCATGCCGCCGCGATCTCATCCAGCAAGCCGCGCTTCTGCCAGTATTGGAAGATATTCACACCCAGCGCTGAGGAAGAATTCAGCGCCTGCATTTTGGCGGGATTTTCCGGCGTGCCAGCCAGCTCCTGGCCGTTCGCGCCGCTGAAAGCGGTTCTGTTTTCATCCAACAGAGGTTCATAGAGATTCTGCTCCAGGCACTGTGTATAAGCCTTTTCTCCATGGGCTCTAGCGCTGCTTGTTAGCGGGATCTTACTGTTAAGCGCCCATTCTATTTGTTTGGCACGGATATAGGAGTAACCGGATGACATGAGAACCTCCCCAATAATTAGAAATCGCGGGTGCGCCAAGCTTATGCTTGTGCATAACTAATTCTACATGAAGAAATACATTTTATTAGCGCCCCTGTTTATAAATTTCCCTTAATTTCACGTGGGCCCGGTACGCCCTTCGAGCAGTTCGAACCTGTGACCGAGCGGATAAACATTCAAATCCCCTTGGGCTAATAATCTACAATTTTTTGTTGTACAAATACTCAACTACCCAAAACACTATTATCGACTAGTAAATTGATTAAATATTACACTTTTTCCCAAAGCGACCCACGTGGTGTGTGCCTTTCAATTTTAATAACATGTAGAAAGTCATAATATTTGCTTATCACTCGGCCAACAACCGAATGATAGGCATCTTCACCATTATCAACATATTCATGATGTTCACGTATCATTTCTGGATGCTCTGACACATCTTTTGTATAGAATTTGGGGCCAAGGTGTGATACTATCTCTTCGAGTACTTGCAAATTTATATCTATAAGTCTCATATCAGTTGTTCCCTTGACACTGTGACAACACCTTCTTCATAAATTGTATTATGGATTGGAATAAAAAACATACGGTTTGATGACATTTCACGTGATTGTGTTTTAGTTATTTATTCCCACAGAAAAACATGGACTTAATCCGGCCTCTGAGCGGAACAAACCTGCGATGATTCGGATAAACATAATATTCCATGATGGATATAATTTTAATAGTTCAATACCGAGTAACCCCAAAGGTTCATCTATAGGTATTTGTGTTGGTGGTTCTTGGGTAGAACCAAGGCCAACAGTCTCTTAGTTATTTAGGAGGCTGTTTACTAGACCTTCGATAACCGAATCCTCATTACCTGTATTTTTTGTAATATCATGAACTGTTAAATATCCAGAGCGATCTTCAACTTGGATTCCAATTGATGTGACAACCAAATGCACTTTGTTTCTCGGAAACTGATTTAACAACGTTTTCAATGCTGGAGCTAACCCGCCAGCCCATAGTGGGCCAACTATAATATATTCTTCCACGGCATCCAATTTATCTAAATATTGAATATCCACATGCTTATTTCGCATAGAATAATATCCAGCTTTTAAATAGCCTACAATACCCTTCCAATTGATATTATCCGTAATTTGGATTAACTCACAAGATATTTTATTGGAAATCTTTTCTGCGACTCTCTTGCTGTTATTTGTTCTGGTGTAATAAATGACACTATATTTATTCATATACACTCCATTTTATTTTTGCGAAATATAATTTTCTCCTTGAACAGATTTTGGCACATCAAGGATTTATTCAATTTCGATCAATTATTTTTGATCTTTTTATCCGTATCAAGGCAACTATCCTTTTTTCAAGATTCTGCTAGCAACTTTTGTGTAACCTCTAAAGCCTTAGAGCAGTCATCCAGGACAAGAATCATGTTCATAATTAACTTAGCCCTAAGTTGGGCTTGGGTTGGATTTGTTTTTCCGTTCTGCTTTCAGAATAAGATAACCAAAAATGACGGCAGCGATGAGATTGATCATGGCATAAATCCAATAACCCGTTTCAGAGACCCCTTCATTCATATGTAAGAAAGGCAGCAGGGGTGCCGCAGTATTACTCATGGCATGGAAAATGATCACAGGTACTAACTTTTGCTTGCTGGCATTGAAGAGCCAGGCATAAATGACAGAAATGCTGGTAGTCATAAGGAGGAATGGGAGATAAGGATAGGTGGAATGACCATCTCCTGGCATGACCCACAATGGCAGATGCCATAATCCCCAAACTAATCCTATTAATAAACTTGCCGGAATCACGCCCATGCGTTTTTGCAGCGGTTCTTGGGCATAGCCGCGCCAACCGAATTCTTCCTGGCCCCCGCCGATGATGAGCATGAGGAAGAAATAGGGAATCGCAACGAGGATGGATGGGAGATTGAGTTCCGGTGGGAATAAGGTGCTGGCTACAGGGAAACCCAGTAATGGGGCAAGGTAATGTGAAATGGCATGGATGATGATTGGAATTAATAACGCGGCAATCAAGTAAACGGGTTTGACTTTAAAATCAAATGCCTGCTTAAAGAAATGCCAACCCCCTTTCCAACCCTTTTGTTTGATAACCAGAACCAGGGCTGCAAGTAAGGGTGCGAATGCGCCGATGGGTACGGTGATGGAGGTATAGGTTGCCGCATTTATCCCCAAATCCAACCCTAACCCTGTTAGGATGGATGGCAGCCATAACACCCAGGAAAAAGCAAATGTAAGGATAAAAAATAGAAGCGGGGTTCTTCCCCGCTGGTTGTTTTCCACATTAATACTCCAATGATAGGTGATAATTTAAGTGAGTTTGTAATTCTAACATACTAATGTTAACAGCCTTTGATGTTGAGAAGCCATCTCGTTAGGGGCGAAATCGAACTTTCAACCAATCAAAGAAAACATAAGGGTTTGTACCATTCTGAGGGAAAAATACCCGAGCGATTGCTCGGGTATTGGAGATAATCTGCGCCTTTAGTGTGATGTGAGTTTAGAAAGCCTCTTCAGGCTTCCATTGCTCCCAGACTTTGCCAACCAGGTCCGGCCCCGGTTTCAGGGTTGGTTTACCTGGCTGCCAGCCGGAAGGTGTCACTTCACCGGTCTCGACAACATGCTGGAAAGCTTTCACCTGGCGGATCAGCTCGGAAACGTTCCGGCCGACCTCCGGCGTCAGCACTTCCATGGCCCGGATGACAAAATCGGGGTCAATGAGGAACCGGCCGCGGATATCGACACCACTGCCGGGATCATAGACGCCGTAAACTTCACCCACGCGACCACCCGCGTCAGACAATAATGGATAGGGGACGCCCCCCTCCACCATTTTTGACAGTTCAACTTCCTGCCAGATCTTATGTGAGAAGTGGCTGTTGGTGCTGATGGCAACAACTTCCACGCCCATTTTCTGGAGTTCGGGATATTTAACAGCGACCGCTGTTAGTTCGGTTGGTCAGACAAAGGTGAAATCACCGGGGTAGAAACAGACAACAATCCATTTGCCCTTGTAATCGGACAATCGTACATTTGTAAACCCATCCCCATAAAAAGCCGTCAATTCAAAATCGGGTGCGGGTTTACCAACTTGCGCTCGTTCCATGAAGACCTCCTCTTTCGCAACGATAGTTTCAGTTGGCGTCGCTTGAGCTTGTGCGATAGGTCCCTTGGATGGCGTTGCGCATCCATCGGGTTTATCGGGCATGTGTCCTCCTTTAGCTAGAGAGGCGCAAATATCACCAATTAAATTATAGGGGATTACCTGCTCAGAAGCGAATCAAATCAGGATAGCTGCGAGGTCAAAGGTTCAGAGAAGCCAGGATTTTGTTCAGTTCATCAGCGCCGGCATAGTCCACCACGGTCACTTCCTGATGCCGGATGCCGGGGGTGGCCTTCACAGCCTCGATGATTTCCATTACCAGCGTGAGGGCGATCGGGCAGACGAATGAGGAGGGGCGGAAGATGTAATGCACGTCCCCACCCTCCATCACGGTCAGATCCTGAACCAGGCGCATACGGATCACATTGGTACCGGTTTCCGGGTCAATCACTTTTGCCAGATTTTCGAGAAGGGTCTGTTGCAGGGTCTCAATTTCAGTCATCATGTGTTTCTCCGAAGGCCTGTTCTTGAATGACCTCCCAGATCTGGCGGATGGCCTGGGCAGCGGGGGATTCCGGTGCCCATTGGGTGATGGGTTGGGCTGCGGTCATCGCCTGAGGGATGGCCAGGTCAAAGGGGATTTCGCCGATCACCGGATAACCAAAGGCCGCTGCCCGTTCCCGGATGGCTTCAGCGCCTTCTGGGTAGAGGTCAGCCTTATTGATCGCAACCAGCGCGGGGATATTGAAATGCTGCAGGGTCGCCGAGATCCGTTCGAGGTCGTGCACACCGGAAAGCCCCGGTTCAGTGACCAGCAAGGCCAGGCTCGCGCCGGAGGCCGCGGAGATGACCGGGCAGCCGATCCCCGGAGGGCCGTCCACGATGATTAGAGGCAGCTGGTGGTCTTCAGCGTAGAGTTTCGCATGCTGTTTGACCAGCGTGACCAGTTTGCCAGAGTTCTCGGCGGCTGGGAAGAGTTCGGCATGGAATTGATGGCCGTAGGGCGTGGTGGAATGGAACCACTCGCCATCCTGTTGGGTTTGCATTTCAATGGCCTCAAACGGGCAGGCATAAACGCAGGCCGCGCAGCCCTCACAGACTAGGGCGTCCACTTCATAGGTGGTCCGTTCGCCGGCAGGAGGTTGGATGGCGTTGAACCGGCAGACATCAGCGCATCGCCCGCAGCTCCAGCATTCCTGCGGATCCACTTTGGCAACCTGGCTGCCCGAGAAATCGTGGGATTCGAGGGGTTCAGCGGCTGTGACCAGCGCCAGATTGGCCGCATCCACATCGGCATCGGCGAAAACCGCCCGGTGGGTTGATTGGGCGGAGAGGTCCACCAGCGCGGCACAGACGCTTGTCTTGCCCGTGCCGCCCTTGCCGCTGAGGATCACCAGTTGTTTGGGAGCTTTAATCTGGGCTGTCATGCTGCGCTCCTTTGGGTTTGTTCAAGGATCTGACGATAGAGCATCTGGAAGGCCGCCTCATATTCCGGCAGAATCTCAGTCAACAGATCGCCCCGGGCCAGATTAGCGGCGATTTCTTCCCTGAAGGGGATCCGCATCAGGATTGGAAGGGGGAGGTCAGCGAGTTGTTTTTCGATGGTCCGATCCCCAATGCCGTCCTGGTTGACCACAATGCCGGCTGGGGTGCCGGTTTGTTTGAGAACACCCAGCATTTGGTTGAGATCGTGCCAGCCAAAAGGGGTGGGTTCGGTAACCAGAATCACATAATCCGCATCGTGGATTGCGGTGACCACGGAGCAGGACGCACCGGGCGGGCAGTCGATGATGGTAAGCGGGGATCCCGGCGGAGTCGCTTTCTTCACTTCCCGGATGACGGGTGTTGGCATCGGTTCGCCAATCGACAATTCGCCATGGAGGAAGTCAATCCCGTGGGACGTTTTCCCCTGCCGCAGGAGCCCAATCGGTTTGCCGACTTCATGGATGGCATGTTCGGGGCAGGCCAGTGTACAGCTCCCGCAGGAATGGCAGAGCTGGGAAAAGACCAGCATCTGGTCGCCAATTTTTGCCAGGGCGTTGTATTGACACACCTCCACACAGCGTCCGCATCGGGTGCAAAGTTCTGGGTCAATTTCTGGGATCGGGACCTCCACCGGCTCTTCAACGGTGAAATTGGGTTTGAGAAAAAGATGGGCGTTGGGGGCTTCTACGTCACAATCCAGAAAGGAAAGGGAAGTCTGTCCGCTCAGGCTGGCTGCCAGGCTGGTGGAGACCATTGTCTTGCCCGTGCCGCCTTTGCCGCTTGCGACTGCAATTTTCATTCAGAGTGTCCTTTAATGTACAGTTTCCAGTCGACCTGCCTGCCAGAGGTCGATGACCTCTTGAACGGATTTGCTGTCATCAGGCTGAGCCAGCATGGTGATCCCGGCAGCCGAGAGCGCTTGATAGGCGTTGGGGCCGAACCGGCCGCTGACGACGGCCTGCGCCCCCCGGTCGATCAGGAATTGGGCGGCAGCTACACCAGCGCCATGGGCCTGGGCGGTGGCACTGTTTTCAAAGGCCTCCCATTCCTCTGATTCCGAATCGAATCGGATGAACCAGGGTGTGCGGCCAAATTTGGTGTTGAATAGGTCTTCCAAGGTTTTTCCCTGGGCAGTAATGAAAAGAATCATAGCGGACACTCCTTTAGTGTTTATTTTATCAAAATTATCCCACACTATATACAAATTGACAATAGTCATGTATAATATAGTGAAAAGGAGAATATAAAAATATGTATCTCAATTTTAATCGAGATGGAATTCACGGGCCAGGTGGAAATAGGGGCGGGGACAGGGGGCGCAGGCCCGGGCGTGGGATGCGTTGGATGGGCGATCGCTCATTGATGGATGTCCGTCTGATTGAGCCGGCACTGCTGGCTTTCCTCTCCAAGGAACCCCAACATGGCTATGCCTTGCTGGAGAGATTGGATTACCTTGGGTTGGGAGGAACAAATCCCAGCGCTATTTACCGTATCTTGAGGGACTTTGAAGAGATTGGCTTGGTCACAAGTGACTGGGATAAGGAGGGAACGCAGGGGCCGCCGCGCCGGGTCTATGTCCTCACGGATCAGGGTCGGGCTGCGTTGCAACGAGCGGAAAAATCTCTCAAAGAAACCTGTCAGAAGATCAATATGCTCCTGGAGATTGTTGATTCGGAATAACCTTTAAATATTCTTATGATCCAGATGAAAGGATGTTGAAATGCCATATCAAGATGGAACGGGGCCTGAGGGTTCAGGTCCGACTGGCTGGGGTTTAGGTCCCTGTGGGGGTGGCGCAGCACCACGTAGCGGTCGTTTCTTTGGCCGCGGGCGGCGCGGTCGCGGTCGTGGTTTTGGCGGCGCTTTTGGTAGCCGCAGGCTGGTGAGCACCGCGGATTCGCTGCAGACCGAGAAGTCCTGGTTGGAAGGCCGGCTAAATGCGGTGAATGAAGCGCTCAAGGGCGACTCACAAGAATAAAAACCGCTGGGCATCCGCATAAAGGGTGCCTGACCAAAGCTAGAGAAACAGAGGTTGTCAAACCTCTGTTTTTTTTGTACCAATTTTGGAGATGATTGAGCAAAAATGGGGATTGGGTGGGTTATATGACAAAATCACTGCCAGGATGTTATTTAAGTAATGGTCTATTGATTTGACAGGGGGGAGTGATTTTCCTAAAATAAGGCATACCTAAAAATATTTATTTATAAATATAAGGAGCACCTGATATTATGGTCAATCTGAACCTTGAAAACCTTAGCGACAGTATGGAAATGTATCTGGTGACGATCGTCCGTCTGCGGGAGAATGACCAGCCAGTGCCCTTATCCCACCTGGCGGAATCTCTGATGGTGACATCGGTTTCCGTTAATGAGATGTGCAGGAAACTACAGGATAATGGCCTGTTGATCTATCGTCCGTATAAAGGTGCAATCCTGACTGAAGAGGGCGAGCGCCTGGCGAATGATACCCTGCGGCGTCACCGGTTATGGGAGGTTTTCCTGGTGGAGAAGCTGCAATTCAGCCGGGAAGAGGCTGACGCAATTGCCTGTGACCTGGAGCACGCCACCGGGCAGGAAGTGATTGACCGGCTGGATGATTACCTCGGGTGTCCTACCGTGAATCCACGCGGGCTGCCAATTCCCAAGTCCGACCGGACCGACTTCCGAACACCATCCATTCCCCTGAATCAACTGCCGGTTGGCAGGTCGGGGCAGATTCAAGCCTCACCGGCGGGTGATACCGCCCAAACTTTCCTCGAATCGCATGGTATCCGCCCCGGAATGAAAGTGATCCTTTCAGCCAAGGCGCAAGATAACGTTCTGGTGGAGGTTGACGGCGTCCAGGTGGTTCTGAGTGCATCTCTGGCACGGATACTTACAGTGGTCCCAACTTATACCGCCGAAGATAAGCTGGCCGGGGAAAAACAAACATCATCCAGGAAGGAAATAATTATGACAACTCAAGATCAAGAAAAAGTTTTAGAACAAAAATCAAATAAAGTTGACCATATCCGTTTGAACGAACTTAAGAAGGGCCAACAGGCCATCATTGTCCAGGTTGGCGGCAAAGGCGCTGTCAAGAGACGCATGATGGATATGGGGCTCGTTCCCGGTTCCACCATCAGTGTCGTGCGCGTGGCACCGTTGGGCGACCCGACCGAATATCTCATTAAAGGATATTCCCTGTCACTGCGCCGGTCGGAAGCCAGGGAGATCCTGGTGGAGATTGTGGATGAGGGCAGCAAATGATCCCGTTAGCTATGGTAGCTGAAGGTGAGGAGGTCCGCCTGGTGGGCGTTCGCGGCGGGCGGGGGATGCGAAAGCGGCTCGCTGATCTGGGGTTAAACGTGGGTATGACGGTTCGAGTGGTTCGCAGAAATCCGGATGGGCCGATGATTCTGGGCGTTAAAGAAAGCCGGCTTGCTCTGGGACGAGGAATGACACACCGGGTGATTGTTGAAGTCACTCAACCAAATAGTGAAGGATGAAGAATGAAACAAAAATATACGGTCGCGCTGGCGGGAAATCCAAATGCTGGCAAGAGCACGATCTTTAACGCCTTGACAGGTTCACGTCAGCATGTGGGGAACTGGCCTGGAAAAACCGTTGAGAAAAAAGAGGGCAACTGGCAGGCTGATGGCCAGCAGATTCAGGTCGTTGATCTGCCCGGCACCTACAGCCTGACCGCATATTCCATCGAGGAAGTGATTGCCCGGGATTATATCGTCGAGGAACATCCCGACCTGGTGGTGATGATTGTGGATGCGGCCAATATCGAGCGCAACCTCTACCTGGCGGTTCAGATTTTGGAAATGGGTATCAAGGGAATCCTGGCGCTGAACATGAGTGACGTGGCCGAATCCAGGGGAATCCATATTGATGTTGACCAATTGGCTGCAGCACTGGGCGTGGGGGTGGTCCAGACGGTTGCCAGCAAGGAACGCGGCATTGGGGATCTGAAGCAGGCGATCCTTGAGACATTGCAGCAGAAAGAGGATTAGACGTGACAATTCATGATAATGCCTATCGCCGGGGAACTTTCCTGGTGGATTATGGCCGTGAAATTGAAGAGGAGATCGTTCAGCTTCAGGAAAAGGTGGAAGCCTACCCGGAGATTGCAGAGTCCTATAACACCAGATGGCTGGCAATTAAATTATTGGAAGAAGATCAAGCGATCAGAGAAAACCTTTCTGATTTGGATGGCGGTCCGCAGGTGGTTGAAATGGCGGACCAGAGTATCAATCATTTGCGCGAGGTCTATGGGGACGACGTTGAAACCATCATTGCGGATCGCCGCTATGGCTGGATCAACGGCCTTGTGAATCAAGTGGTCCACAAATCGGATGATAATAAAATCTCCGTGACCGATAAACTGGACAGGGTCCTGACCAGCCGGATTTTCGGGATCCCAATCTTTCTCTTTATGATGTGGGTCGTTTTCAAAGCGACCACCGATCTCTCTGCGCCGCTGCTGGATTGGATTGACGGTGTAATCACCGGCCCGATCACCAATTGGGTGACAGCTTTGATGGGCTGGGTTGGTCTCACCGGGACCTGGTTTGAAAGCCTGATGGTGGACGGCGTGATTGCTGGTGTGGGCGGCGTGTTGGTTTTCGTGCCGGTGATGATGTTCCTCTACATTGCCCTGGCCTTCCTGGAGGATTCGGGCTATATGGCCCGGGCCGCCTTTGTAATGGACCGTCTGATGCATGTCCTTGGGCTGCACGGCAAGAGTTTCCTGCCCATGATCGTGGGTTTTGGCTGTACGGTCCCAGCTTTGATGGCTACCCGCACCCTTGATAATGAAAAGGACCGCATCCTGACCGGGCTGCTGGTGCCTTTTATGAGCTGCGGCGCGCGGCTTCCCGTCTATGTCTTGTTGGCCTCCATTTTCTTCCCACATAACAGCGGCATGGTGGTCTTCTGGATCTATGTTCTGGGTATTGTGATCGCATTTTTGATAGGTCTGTTGCTCAAGAACACCCTTTTCAAGGGGAAGGATCAATCACCCTTTGTTCTCGAGTTGCCCCCATACCGGGTGCCAACCCTTAAGGGGATCTGGTTCCACACCTGGGAAAGGACTAGTGCTTTTGTCCAAAAAGCCTGGAGCCTGATCCTGGTGACCAGTATCGTGATCTGGCTGCTGCTTGCCCTTCCTGTCACGGGTGGCAACACCTTTGCAGATGTTCCGGTTGCGGACAGCACTTTTGCATCCATGTCGAGCATGATTGCCCCAACATTCAAGCCCCTCGGCTTTGGCGAATGGGAAATGAGCGGCTCATTGGTGACTGGTTTCGTCGCCAAGGAAGTCGTGGTCAGCACGATGATGCAGGTCTATGATATTGAAGAGCTGGAAGAAGCGGCTGAAACGACGACATTCTTTGAAGACCTGGGAGAGATCCTGACCAGTTTCGTCGGCGCTGTCTGGGATACGATCCGGTCCATCCCTCTGATCATCGGTGTGGACGTCTTTGATGGAGAGGATGAGGCTGAGTCAACCGCCTTAATGCAGGCTGTTGAGGCCAGCTTCAATGGGTCCAGCGGTGGTCATGGTGCTTTGGCTTCGGTTTCTTATATGGCCTTTGTCCTACTCTACACACCCTGTATGGTTGCCATTGCTGCTGAGCGTAAGGAACTCGGTGCGAAGTGGACCTGGTTTAGTGTGATTGGTCAGCTGGTTGTGGCCTGGGTTGTGAGTTTTATCATCTTCCAGGGCGGCCTTCTGCTCGGGATTGGTTAGGTTTTTTGATGTTGAGAGAAATCCTGTCCGAATTTGACCGGGTGGATGCCCCGCTTGATCTGGATGAATTGAGTGACCGTCTGAATATTCAAAAATCAGCCCTGCAAGGGATGCTGTCCACCCTGGTCCGGCAGGGCAAGTTGGTAAAAGAAGATGCTGGTGGCGCGCCAGCCCAAGGTGAGGTGTGCAGCGGATTCCAGTGCATGGGGTGTGCGTCTGCCTCGGGTTGCCCCTTCATCGGAAAGATGCCATCGTCTTATTCAAAAGCTAAAACGCAATCCCCTCACGGTTCCCGCACACAGCGATAACCGTGACGGGGGTTGCCCCAGGTCTTGGGCTGGTGTGAGACGAATCCCGTATAACTGACGTAATAGGCATCCTCATCGTCAAAGGCATTGGCTGCCCAGTAATAGACCGGCGGTTCATCCGGCGCCCAGAGCGGGGTTTCCTTGTCGGGCGTGAGGGTGCAATCCATCCGGCCGGTTTCGCCATCCCAGGTACAACCGGCGTTAACTCCATGGCGACTGAGAGACCGCGCGATCTCATCCGCGGTGGGCATCCGCCAGAGGTATAAAGGCTCATCAGCCAGGGTGGTGCCATCTTCGGTGAGGTAGGCGCAGATACCCGTGGCAGCCATATCCGATTCAGAGGAGGTGATGTTGGTGTCCAGCCCCTGGACTTCCAGACCATAGGTTGCCAGCGCTCGCCAGCTGGGGTATCCCCCGAAATCCTGCTTCCAGTTCCAGCCAGGCCCATCCGGCGCCCAGATCAGGGTGACGTCGTTGCCTTCGATCAACCGCGCCGACCGGTCGCAGTCATCCACCCGGGTCAGTACGGTGGGGAGGTTATAAGCCGCGACCATCAGCCCGGTGAGCAGGGGGATGCCGACCGCCAACAGGGTGCGGAGGTGTTTTCTAAACCAGGGAAGGCCTTCCCGGTCCTGACGGGGATTGAAACGGGCATCGAGGATAAACATGATACCCACCAGGGTAAAACCGCCGGAAAGAAAGAGCCGTTCCAGAGCGATCCCGAGGCTGTAGAAGCTGGATTGGATGCCGGGAATTAACCACCAGACGGCAAAGGCCGCACCGGCGGCGATCAGAATCCCACCGCCAGTATAGGGCCAGCGGATGGCTGCCAGACTGAAGGCAATGGCTGCCGCAGCGATGCTGAGATAGAGGAACCAGGGGGTATCCGGTACGCCCCAGCCCTCATAAAAGGCTTCACCCAAGCCCCAATAGAGCCAGATCGTATTGAGCAGGGTGATGATGCCGACCCCGATCCAACCGGGAATTTTTTTGAAAACCTTTTGGGTTTTAGCCATTTGCTGATTTCTCCAATTAATGTGAACCGGATCAGAATTATGGTTGTCCCATTTACTTTGCCCGCATTTTTACAGCTATGACAAGCATACCATTGCTTTTAACGAACCGCAGAGATGACCTCGCGATCATCTCTGCGTCTTATCTCTCTTTTTTAGATGGTGGCTTATTACGCTTAGGTCTTTTCCATCATCTGAAAAAATCAGATGGGTTTACTGACTTATGGCGACGTAATCGGCATAAATGATGATTGGCAATACATCAAAGGAAGAGACGCCAAAACCGACCTGTCCTTCGGTTAGATTGTAAAGGTTGTCCGTCATCTCATATTCCAGAACACCATTGACATATAAAGCCAACTCGTTGCCATTACAGGTTGCCGTGTAGACATTCTCGTGGCGCCCAGTGATAACATTTTTCGACCCACCGTTGGCCAGAATGTCGTACCCGCCATCCAGTTCGGAATAGACATAGATATAATATAGACCGCCATTAGAGATACTGAATTCATACCATCCGTATTTGTCAGTGTAGTTGCAGACCAGGCTGACGTTGTTGGTGTTTGCGCCCCGGTTTTCAGTCTTGACCTCTACCATCACGTTTTCATAGGTGAAGGGGTCATACATCACATAAACGTATTGCTGTTCACCTTCCAGATCAAATACGAGGTAACCATCTTCAGTATAGAGGTCCATCAGGTCTTCATTACCGGACATCAGGAAATAGGTCCAGTTCTCCAGGTCATCGTCGAATTCTTCTACGTAAAAGGGTTGGGGTTCATTTCCGGCTGGTTCTTCGACCTCCGGTTCCTCAACGACTATTTCTTCAGTGGGTTTAGGATCCTGAACGGGTTCTTCGACAACCACTTCTTCGGAGACTTCATTTCCATTAGTGGTGGTTGAATTGTCGTTCGCTGTTCCCGAGGCGAGACAGGCAACACTGATTAAACTGAATACGATGATTACAAATAGAACGGGTTTGAGGGTTTTCATACTTTTCCTTTCAATTGACGATGTTCAGATGAAGAATTGGTTGGTAAACAGCTATTTTAATTGATTCTCGATATTGTTTCAATATTCTATAAAAAGAAGGTTTAAAATTTGGCTAGTTGCCAGAATGGTATAACATGGGCATACTTTATTGATTGGGTAATGGAGAGTCTAGTCATTTGTGAGTTAATTGTCCAGAGACAAACCTTAAATTTGGAGTTGATTTCGCATAGATAATATAACGATCATCCAGATCGGTGACCTGCAGGGGCAGGAAACCGGTTGAGTTAAGCATTTTGGCTAACCTCAGGCCCTCTGGCAGGAGGTCTTCATGAATGATGGGGTTGCGCGCCTTTTGATGGACCGCGTTCACATGTTCCCGACTGATGTCATGGAAGATCAGCAGGTGTCCGGAGGTATGCAGTACTCTCTTCATCTCAGTAATAGCCTCCATCATCCACCAGAAATGCGGGAAGGCATTATGGCAGATCAGACCGTCGAACTGGTTCGGAGCCAGGGGTAGGTGATGGATATCCGCCTGTAATAAAACGGCTTCTGTCTGACGTGCGCCGGCTCGTTTTAGCATATTATGGGCGAAATCCAGTGAAAGTACCGCGGCTTGTGGGTAGCGCTGGTGCAGGATCGGCATCAGCGCGCCGGTACCCGTGCCGACTTCCAGGATGGAACGGCACTCGCTGAAAAATGGATCGAAGGGAGCCAGCAGGTTATGCAGCAGCTGGTCGCGACCGGCAGGTTGGTGGTCGTCCCATTCCAATGAGAGGTTTTCAAAGAATTGGCGGAGGGATTCCGTTTGCGTTGGATGCTGTGTCATAACCCATGCATTATAACTCGATATTCCAAATGGATGGGGTGTTGGTAAACAAGAGAAGGGCGAATAATGAAAGATAATCTTGTGGCTTCATGTATAATCGGAAATTAATCACCGCGTTTTCAGCAGGAGTTTATCCCATGCAATATGATTTCGAATTTCGGTCACGACGCAGTAATGTCTTATCCACCAATGGAATGGCCGCGGCCAGCCAACCTCTGGCAGCCTTGGCAGGACTGGATATGCTGCGGACAGGAGGTAATGCCGCCGATGCGGCGATCGCGATGGCGGCCGCGTTGAACGTGGTGGAGCCTTTCTCCACGGGGATTGGCGGGGACTGTTTCGCGTTGTATTGGGACGCCAAAGCCAAAAAGGTTTTTGCTCTCAACGGCAGCGGTCCAGCTGCAAAGGGAGCATCAGTTGACGCCGTCCGGCAAATGGGTTACACCGAGATGCCCCTGTTTATGGGGCCATCTGTCAGCGTCCCGGGGACCGTGGCGGGCTGGTCGGCCCTCCTTGAGCGGTTCGGTACGATGTCCCTCGCAGATGTATTGGCCCCTGCCATTCATTATGCATTGAAGGGTTACCCGCTGACCGAGTGGATCGGTTCAGGCTGGCAGTTGATGGCCAGCCGCTTGCTGCGCGAGTCGGTGGATGAGAACCTGCCGCCCCACCTGCGCCGCGCCGGCCCATCTCAGCCCAGCGGCAAAGAGTTCCTGGTGGATGGTCGCGCCCCGGCGGTCGGCGATTTGGTGACCTTACTCACACTCGGCGAGACCCTGATGGGGATTGCGGCCGAGGGGAAAGGTTTTATCTACGAAGGCGATTTTGCCCATAAGCTGAGCGCGCATGTCCAGCGTTATGGCGGCTGGATCATGCCTGAAGACCTGCAGGGATTCGAGGCGGAATGGGTCGAACCGATTCATGCTGATTATCACGGCGTGCGGCTCTATGAATGTCCGCCCAATGGGCAGGGGTTGGCCGCAGTGATGGCCGCGCGGATCGCGGATGGTTTTGATTTGGCCGCTATGGACACCGTCCAGCGGACCCACACTCTGATCGAGTGCATGCGCCTGGGCTTCACCGAAGCCTTGCAGTGGGTCAGCGACCCGCATTTCGGTGAGATTCCCTACGCTGATTTATACTCTGAAAGTTATATTGACTCCCGCCGGGCCTTGATCCAATCGGACCGGGCGATATCGCACCTGCAGACGGAAATTCAGCCAGTGGGCGGGGATACGGTCTATATGAGTGCGGTGGATGGCGAGGGGAATGCCTGCTCCTTTATCAACAGCCTCTATATGGGTGGCGGAACTGGATTGGTAGTGCCCGGGACAGGGGTTTTCCTGCAGAACCGGGCGGCACTTTTCAGCCTCGATCCCGACCATCCCAACGCTCTGGCAGGCGGTAAACGTCCCTACCATACCATTATTCCCGGGATGATCACCAAAGATGGAGAGATTTACGCCAGTTTCGGGATCATGGGCGGCTTTATGCAGCCCCAGGCGCATCTCCAGGCGCTTTCCAACCTGGTGGACCTGGAGATGGCCCCCCAGCAAGCGCTTGATATGCCCCGTTTTTGTCTGGATGTGGATGCCGGCGGCGGGGTGGGTGCCGCGGACCCCGGCGGGGAAGTCTTTCTGGAAAAGGGATTCAGTTTTGACGAGCTGGCTGCTCTGCGCCAGAAGGGTCACCGGGTTTCACCCGTGAGCGGTCGGGCACAGGCGTTATTTGGCGGTGGGCAGATATTAAAAAGGGATCCGGAAAGTGGGGTGATTATTGGGGGATCGGATGCGAGGAAAGATGGTTGTGCGATGGGGTATTAGTAGTTATCCCCTTTGTGAGATCTTCGACCACAAAGGGGGCTTCATCACTTCGCTCTTTGAGGATGGGTGTGTAATGAGGTACTGAGGCCCCGTCCTCTCTCCTTCCCCTCCGTGAGGGGAAGAGTGTGTTAAGTGACACTGTTCTTGTCACGTGCGCTGCGCGGCACGTAACCTACATGTGATAATTCTTCATAGAAGATAGATTACCAATAACGACTTCATTCTCTCTCACACCAATCCCAGGCATGGGCGGCGACTGCGGCAAGTATCATTTTTCTTATCCAAGTTGAGCCAATTCATCCCGATGTTTCGCCAGCTTCTGCACACCGGCTACAAGGTCATCAATGCCTTTTCTGCCTGAGCGGAAAATCGTTTCGCCCATCCACACAGAGGTCGTTTCGGCGGCCTGTTCGGTGACCGGGAAGGACATCTGGTCAAACTGGAAGTATTCTGGGAAGGCGGAGGGCACGGCCAGGTGGGAGAGGTAGGGCTGGAAGAGGTCATAGCGGCTCATCACCGGGTAACCGGTATCCACCGGAATGCCCTCAGCGGAAAGCGCCTGGCAGAAGATGTCATGCCGGACACCGAAAAATTCTGAATCAATCTTGAAGATATAGCGGTAAAGGCTGCGGCGGGTGTGTCGCAGGTCATGCTTGAGCAGGCTGATGCCGGGGATGGCGCTGAGACCTTCTTCGAGGTAGTCCGCCATTTCAGCTCGTTCGGCGAACTGCTCGGGGAAACGCTCCAGGGCAACCAGCCCAAGGGCGGCATGTAGTTCGGACCAGCGATAATTCTGCCCCATGGTGAATTCCACGCCGGCCAGGTCTTTGGGACGGCCGCAGTCGATGATGCTGGCGGCGCGTTGGGCCAGGTAGGAGTCTTTGATGAGCAACACACCGCCTTCGCCTGTGGTCAGCGATTTGGCTGATTGCAGGCTGAATGAACCAAAGTCACCCCACAACCCGACGCCCTTCCCGCGCCACTGCGCGCCATGGGCATGAGCGGCATCTTCGATCACAATCAGGCTGTGCTTTTTTGCGATTTCCGTGATGGCGTCCATATCCGTCACCTGGGCGGCCAGGTGCACTACGATCACCGCTTTGGTTTTGGGTGTGATGGCGGCTTCCACCGCAGCGGGGTTGGTGCAGAGGGTATCCGGGTCGATATCGACGATCACGGGTATCGCGCCAGCGGCCATCGGGGCGGCCGCAGTCGCCTGAAAGGTGTAGGCGGGGACGATCACTTCATCGCCCCAACCGATGCCGGCTGCGCGCAGCGCCACTTCCATGGTAATCGTGCCGTTCATCATCGGGACGGCAGTGCCGCCGCCCTGCAGTTCGGCGAATTTCTCGGCGAACGCGGCGGTATTCGGTCCGGGGTAGGGGAAACCACCCCAACGACCGGATTCAACGGTGCGGGTTACCGCGTCAATATCGCGCTGGTCCCAGACGGGCCAGGCGGGATAGGGTTCAGTTCGGATGGGGGCGCCCCCCAATGCGGCTAATTGTGTCATGGTGTCTCCTTGCGCCCGGTTGAAGGTGAGGATCTCAACCTGAGTGCTTGTTGGTGAGGGTGTTATGGGTTGATTCTATCAAATCCTGGCGGATTTGTCCTGCCATTATTCCCGCGGCCTCAGCCGCCAGCAGAACCGCGCCCACCACGGGAGGGACGCTCAGCCGGACCAACTCTGCGGCGGGGGCAAAGGCGAGCACACTTTCCCGGAAGGGGCTGACGTAGGCCTCGCCGGCGTTGAACAGGCTCCCAATCAGAACGACCTCAAAGGCCTGGTTCTGCAAATCCAGCTGGCGGATGACGGCCTTAGTGCTCTCCGCCAGTTCCCGCGCGTTCCAGTTGATAATCTCCTGGGCAGCGTGGTCACCCTCGGCCGCGACCTGGAAGATTGCCACCGCCAGAGGTGGGAAGGGCTGTAAATGCCCCATCGCCAACCCTTCCATCAGGTCATCCACGTTCTCCATCTCGAAGAAATCCAGAAAAGCCTGGGTCAGCGCGGTTTGAGGGCCGCGCCTCGTCCAGGCATAGCTCACGGCGATCATCGCCCGCCAGATCAGCTCGCTGCCGCCGCCGAATTCACCAAAGCGGACGCTGTTACCGCTGATCCGCCCAGTCCGGCCTTGCGCATCCCGCCCGCGCACGTTATTCCCCGTGCCCGCGTCCACCGCGATGCCCCAGCCCGCTTCGGTACCAGCGTGTATACCGATCTCAACATCATTTACGAAAGCGTAAGGGGCAGGGATTTCGAGCGCCTCAATCCCATCTGCATGGAGGGTATGTTCAGAAGGCCAATCATATCCGGCAATGCCGAATCCCATTCCGGCAATCTCCGCCTTGCTGATTCCGGCGTGGGTGAGCGCCCGATCGGTGACCTGTTGCAGAGCATCAGCGTAACCCACCGGACCGAGGACCTCATAGCTGCCGCAGCCGATCTCGGCAAAACCCACAACTTCACCGTTCAGCGCGGCAACCAGGGCGTGGGTTTTGGAATTGCCGACATCCACCCCGAGGAAATAACGTTTGGCAGAATCAGTTGGGCGCAAGGTATCTCCTTTTCACTCGAAAAAGGCTGGTAGATAAGGTTTGTTGGTTTCGAGCAGGTCTTCCAGCACCGCGCTGACCTGGTCCGCAGACGGCCCCAATGGGTGGGCGAGCAAGGCCTGGTAGGCGGGGTTGCGGTCACCGGTCACGGCGGCCTGGGCGGCGAGTATTTCGTAGGCTTTGACCTGGGCGACCAGACCGCTGCAGGCCGGTGGGAGGGGCTCAGCCGAGAGCGGCTGGATGCCGTGGGCGTTCACCCGGCAGGGCATCTCCAGCACCCAATCCGGATCCCAGCCTGCCACCGCACCGTTGTGACGCACGTTCACGACATGAACCTCATCAAGGTCGTTGTAATGCGCATTGAGCAGTTGGGTGGCAACCGTGGAGTAATACGCGCCGCCGCGTTTCATCAGGTCAGCAGGGGGTTCAGCGCGGTCCGGGTCACGGTACTGGGCCAGCAGATCGGCTTCGATCTCCAGGACTTCTTCCGCCCGGGATGGCGGCCATTTTTCCTGTTCCGCGAGCATCCGGGTCGTGTAGTAATAGTATTTGAGGTAGTAATTGGGCAGCATCTGCAGGGATTGGAGTGTGTCTCGGTCGAAGGGGATCTCCTCGGGGTCACCTGCCTCGGCCAGAATGCCGGCCATAATCTGCGGCCAGAGGTCCTGCCCGCTTACCTCGAATCCGTAGAACCAGGTGAGATGATTAAGGCCCAACACCTTCAGTCGCGCTTGCTGGGGGTCGATTTTTTCACCTGAAAGGGCTGCCATTTTCTCCAAAAATGCCATTTTGGTGGTCAGGGATACATTGCAAACCCCCACCGCGTCCACTTCGGGGGCGTAGCGGAAGAGCGCTTCGGTCACCAGCCCCGAAGGATTGGCGAAATTGACCAGCAGCGCCCCGGGGGCGACCTCTTCAATATCCCGGGCGACACTCAGCACCACAGGGATGGTACGCAGGGCTTTCGCCATCCCGCCCACGCCGGTGGTTTCCTGGCCGATCAGCCCGTGCCGCCGGCCGAGGTACTCATCCTCCCGCCGGGCGGTCATCTGGCCCACCCGTAATTGGGTGATCACATAGGAAGCGCCCCGAAGGGCTTCTTTCTGATCGGTGCTGAGCACTACTTTGAAGGATGCATTGCGGGTTGCGGCCATCCGTTGGGCAAAGGCGCCCACGACCGCCAGTCGTTCGGCGTCAATATCCATCAGCCAAAGCTCATTGAGGGGGAAGTCCACCTCGCGCTCGATAAAACCATTCAGCAATTCCGGGGTATAGGTTGAGCCGCCCCCGATCACAGTGACTTTTAGCATGGTGCTTGCCATCCTTTACTTAGTTGTGATGCTGGTTTCATTATAATGGGGTTGAGGAAAATCGTCTGATGATAGGAAATAATTTGGTATCCGCGCCTGGAATTTAGTACAATAAAGGTCACCATTTATTGCTTCTAAACCACTACAGGAGGTCCTGTGTTTAAACGAATAACGGTTATTGTTTTGGACGGCGTGGGCGTCGGGGCGGCGCCGGATGCCGCAGAATATGGTGATGTCGGCAGCAACTCGATCGGCAATGTTGCCCGGGTGTTGGGCGGGATCAGCCTGCCCAATATGGGCGCGATTGGCATCGGTAACGTGACCCCGATTGAGGGCGTTCCCCCCACGGCTGAGCCGAAGGGCGGTTACGGCAAGATGCAGCCCTATTCCGCGGGCAAGGATACCATTCAGGGTCACTGGGAGATGATGGGCATTTACCTGCCGGAACCCTCCCCGACCTATCCCAACGGCTTCCCACCTGAGATCATGAATGAGTTTGAGAAACAGATCGGCCGCGGCACCCTTGGGAACTATGCTTCCTCCGGCACTGTGATTCTCGAGAAACTGGGCGAGGAACATGTGCACACCGGTAAGCCGATCATCTACACTTCAGCCGACAGTGTATTTCAGATTGCCGCGCACGAGGACGTGATCCCCGTCCCGGAACTTTATGAGATCTGTCTGACCGCCCGCGAGATCCTCAAAGGCAAGCATGGGGTGGGGCGGGTGATCGCCCGGCCTTTCGTGGGAACCAACGCCACGAACTTCAAGCGTACCGAGAACCGCCGCGATTACGCCCGCGCCCCTGAGACGGATACCATCCTGGATAAGCTCTACAAGGCAGGGATGGATGTCTGGTCGGTGGGGAAGATCGATGACATCTTCGTCCACCGGGGCATCACCCGCAAGAATCACACCCTGAACAACAAGGAAAGCATTGCAGCGACCCTCAAATCGCTGGAAGAACCCTTCCGCGGGCTGCTGTTTGTCAACCTGATCGAATTTGATATGATCTTCGGCCACCGCAATGACCCGCAGGGTTATTATGGTGCCTTAAAGGATTTTGATGATGCCATTCCGGCTATCCGCGAACGGATGGGGCCGGATGACCTGGTGATTGTCTCCGCTGACCACGGCGTGGACCCGACCACCGAGAGCACGGACCATTCGCGCGAATACGTCCCACTGTTGGTCTTCGGCCCGCAGGTGCGGGGCGTTGATCTTGGGATCCGTAAGACCTTCGCGGATGTCGGGGCGACCATTGCGGAGAACTTCATGCTGGAGCCGCCCCTGATCGGGAAGAGCTTCCTCACTGACCTGACCCTGCTCTAGGAGGCGGCCAATGCGCGTCCGCTGCAACGACTGCGGGACCGAAACGGAATTCACTCTTGAAAACTGGCGCTGCGAGTGCGGCGGCGCCTGGGAACCGGTTTTTCCAGCGTCCTTTGATGCCAGCAGGATTCGATCGGCGGAGCACAGCATCTGGCGCTATGGCGACCTGCTACCGTTGGACGTTCACCGTCCCGCGCGGGCGATGGGCGTTGGCTGGACGCCGCTGGTCCCGGTCAGCGTGGGGGGGCGCGAAATCCAACTTAAACTCGAATTTCTCTCACCCTCCGGGTCATTCAAAGACCGGGGTGTGAATGCCATGGTGAATCAACTGGCTGCGATGGGGGCGACCTCGCTGGCTGAGGATTCCTCCGGCAATGCAGGGGCCTCACTGGCGGCCCATGCCGCACGGTTCGGGCTGGACGCGGAGGTTTTCGTCCCCGCCACCACCTCACCGGCCAAAATCAAGCAGATCGCGGTCTATGGGGCCACGGTCACGCCCGTTCCGGGGCCGCGCCAGGCCGCAGCGGATGCCGTGCAGGCTTCGCTTCGCCCAGGCCGGGCCTATGCCTCCCATGCCTACAATTCCGCCTATCTGGCTGGGCAGACCACCGCCGCTTACGAACTCTGGGAGCAGTTGGATCGCGGCGCGCCGGATTGGATCATCCTGCCGGCCGCGCAGGGCGGGCAGTTCCTCGGGCTGTATTTTGGTTTCTCGCAGTTACTCAAGACGGGACTGGTGGAAAAGCTGCCGCGGCTGGTGGCCGTGCAGGCGGAACGGGTCGCACCGATCGTGCAGGCCTGGGACTTGGGCTTGGACAGGATTCCCGCAGTTGAACCGGCCGGGCCGACCCTGGCAGAGGGCGCGGCGATCCCGCTCCCGGTGCGTGACAGGCGCATCCTGCAGGCTTTGCATGAGAGTGGGGGGACGGCTGTAGCCGTCTCCGAAGGTGAAATTGCCGCCGCGCAGGAAGTGATGGCTCATCATGGATACTATATTGAGCCGACCAGCGCCCTGGCCTATGCGGGATATCTACGGCTGGCTGACCGGATCGGCGCGGACGAGCGTGTCGTGCTGACTCTAACGGGGAGTGGCTTGAAGGGGAAACCAAAAGAGGGGTAAGAACGTTGAAGAATTCCATTGTGCTTGACACTAATAGCGCGATACGCTATTATTAATCCCAATGATCAAATCATTCGCCGATAAGGACACAGGCCGCCTTTTCAGGCATCAATCGCCCCGGCGGCTGCCGCCTGAAATCTGGCGTCGGGCAGCCCGGAAATTGATGATCCTCAACGCGGTCGTGGCGCTTGAAGAGCTTCGGGTGCCGCCGGGAAACCGTTTGGAAAAGCTGAGTGGGGACCGGGAGGGCCAGCACAGCATTCGGATCAATGACCAGTGGCGGATATGTTTTAGCTGGCGCAATGGTGATGCCTATGATGTGGAAATCACCGATTACCACTGAAAAATGGAGTTGAAAAATGACTAGTAACCTGTTAGCCCCAATTCATCCCGGGGAGATCCTTCTGGAGGAATTCCTGTCCCCGATGAAGATCTCGCAATACCGGCTGGCGAAAGACATCAATGTGGACCCCCGCCGGATCAACGAGATCGTCCACGGAAAGCGCGCTATCACGGCGGATACCGCTTTCCGCCTGGGTTTCTATTTCGGAATATCCCCTGACTTTTGGATGAACCTGCAATCCCATTATGACCTTGAGCGGCTCGCACTGGAATCGGGTGATGTAATCCAGCGCGAGGTCAAGGCGCGCGCTGGATAAATATTAGGATAAGGACCCTTACATGACTGAACAACCCGCCAAACCCCTGCCATATCTCCAGAGTGGCGTTTGCCAGGGGGTTATCCTCCGGCGGGCTGATGTGTTGGATTAGGGTGGAAAATTAAAGTTTGCTGGCTTTATCCTGGCGATGGAGCTCTCGCAGGAGGTTGACGGTCTCCTCCGGCAGGGGCTGCGCGCCGCCCAGACATTCCGCATAGAACAGCATTTCCATACAGGTTTCCAGGTGTTCGGTTGCCAGCCAGGCCATGGTCAGGCTGTGGCCCAGGCTCAAGGTGCCGTGGTGTCCCAAAATGATAATGTCATACATTTTCAGAAAGGGCTGGCAGACTTCAGCCAGGTCCCGTGAATAGGGGGTGTTGTAGGGCACGACCGGGACGCCATCCGGGAAGAAGATCTCAAATTCAGGCAAAATTCCGGTGGGGATTTCACGCCCCGCCACGGTGAAGGCTGTGGTAATCAGCGGGTGGGCATGGACCACAGCTTCGGCATCCGGCCGGGCGGCATAAGCCGCCAGGTGAAAGGCCACATCTGGGGAGGGCGCGTTTTCACCCCGGATCAGGTGCCCCTGTAAGTCAATCACAACGATGTCTTCTTCCCGCAGGAAACCCTTTGCCAGGTGGGTAGGGGTGATCAGGAATTCCTCCCCATTCAGGCGAACGGAGAGATTGCCGCCAGCCGCCCGGATCAGCCCCCGTGAGGAGAGTCGGTTGGTGATTTCGATCAATTCCTGTCGTAGTTCAAGTTCCAGTGGATCCATAGGTTCTTAATCCTGAGAGTTTATGGGGTGCCAAACACACCGATTCTACCAAAGAATGGCGTAAACATACCTCCGAATGGGAGGTGTTTCCTCCTTTTGGGGGGTGAAAAAAGCCTTGAAATATTGTATCCTAAGAGTGAATCCAAATTATTGGGAGGGCTTGATGCGAGAAAAACCATTTCGTGATTATTTGGTATCTCGGGGATTTGAAGAGGCTGTGATTGACCAGCAGGTGGATGCCGTCCAGAAAATAGAAGCCCAATTAAAAAGCCAGGTGCAGGGCTGGTCCTTGGAAGACCTGAACCATTGCACAGGCCAGGAGCTGGTGGACGGGATGATTGACCGCGGCGAAAATACGATGGAGAACCTGCTCGCATTGGTCCGATATGCGAAGGTTATTGATAATCGAGGGCTCTTCGTGGCCATCTTCCAGATGCTGGATGGTTATGAGGTTATGGATAATCTGTATAAAAAGTTGGGGGATGTTGTTGGAGAGGATCTCCGGGATGGCGTTTTTGAAAACCTCCCACTGCCACCGCTGGGGCTTTCCCGCTATGAAAAGGCTCAGTATACGGCTGAGATTATGGCCCGGATGGAAGAGATTTTTGGGATTTCGACAACCCGTGACCTTTTGCAGGACAGCTTGCGGGACCTGCCGGATGAATATTATCCGGAAGAAAGGTCCGATTTCTACAAAGTGTGCGAAGGGGATATGGACCGTTACCTGATTTTCCGGGGTAAGAAGTTAGTGGATCTGCTGCGCGGCTATCAGGAGCGGGATGAGTTGTTTTTCGGCCAGGAGATCACCGATGATGTGATCGCCTTTGTCTCGAACGATCCGGAGATTGGCGGTGGCGTCCGCGAGGGCAATCTGATTTATCAGACCAAGATACCCTACAACGCAAAAGCCTATCTTGCTGAAACGGATCCAGTGAAGAAGCGCTATCACTATTGTCACTGCCCCTGGGCCAAGGAATCCATCCGAAAAGAGCGGGTGACGGTCAGCCCTACCTTTTGCCAGTGTTCAGCCGGCTTCGTGAAAAGGCCCTTTGAGGTGATATTCGGCCAGACCTTACAGGCGGATGTCCTCGAAAGTGTGCTGCAGGGGGATGAGGTCTGCCGGTTTGCGATTCATTTGCCAGAGGAGATGGAATAATCGTTTTATTACTAATATTTTAGGGGAAGACGGCTGCTTTCCAGCCCGCTAGCCTGTTAAGCCTGAGCGAGTATAATAAAAATCATATCGGCTCCAATCGTCATCGCCGAGGGAATGCGCGAAAAATCAGATTGGGCCAAATTTAGCATCATTAGACATTAATTCACAAATAACAGAATCGTGTTCTGTCCGGTTCGGACTGTACCTTTCTGGATCGAAGCCGTTTGCAGCTTTCAAGGATGAGCAATGACAGCCTATATGGGAAAGATACTTTGGGTGGACCTGACCTCCGGGACGTTCCGTGAGGAATGTCTTGATGACTCGGTCTATCAAACCTATCTTTCGGGCATGGGCCTCGCGGCAAAACTGCTTTACGATCACATTCCGGCCGGCGCTGACCCTCTTGGGCCGGATAACATCCTGGGGTTTGTCTCCGGTCTGTTGACCGGGACGCCCAGCCTCTTCACCGGCCGTTGGATTGCAGTCGGAAAGTCTCCATTGACAAATACCTGGGGAGATGCCAACTGCGGGGGGTATTTCTCGTTGGCGATTAAAAAATGCGGTTATGATGGCATTTTCTTCACCGGGCAGTCAGCCAAACCGGTTTATCTTTTCGTCGGTCCCGGCGGCCCGGAGCTGCGGGATGCAGAAGACCTTTGGGGATTGGATACAAAAGAAACTGAAGTCACTTTGCTGGACCGGCATGGCGAACACCGCTTACCCGGAATCGCCTGCATCGGCCCGGCAGGGGAGAAGCTATCCCGGATCGCCGGCATCAGCCATGACTGCGGCCGGATGGCCGCGCGCAGCGGCCTGGGCGCAGTGATGGGCAGCAAGAACCTCAAAGCCCTGGCACTCACCGGCGCCCGCATGGTCCGGCCAGCTGATGCAGCACGCATGCGAGATCTCAGCCGCAGGCCGGCCAAACTAGCCCGTTTCCGCATCCCACTGCCAGCCTGGGCGATGGCTCTGCTGGGGAAGGCCTTGGGCAATCCCTGGGTCAATGTCCGGATGATCGGGATGCTCTATCTGGGAATTCTGCGCAAATGGGGCACGGTGGGCATGAACCAGACCTCGGTGGAATGGGGGGATGCGCCGATTAAAAATTGGGTTGGAACCCCTGAGGACTTTTCCGTTAAGAAATCCCGCAAGGTCTCTCCGGCAGTCTTTGCCCAATGGGAATCCCAAAAATATCACTGTTTGGCCTGTCCCCTGGGCTGCGGCGGCATGATGAAACCCAATGGGCTTGTAACTGTCAGCCATAAACCGGAATATGAAACCGTACTGGTTTTTTCTGGCATGGTTCTCAACGGAGATTGGGATTCGGTGGTGCTGATTAATGACCTGTTGAACCGGGCTGGAATGGACAGTATTTCCGCCGGGGGCACGGTGGCTGCCGCAATGGAATGGTATGAAAAAGGCCTTCTGACCCTTGATGAGACGGATGGTTTGGAACTCACCTGGGGGAATGATGAAGCTTTGATTGCACTGGTTCGCAAGATGATTGCCCGGGAAGGCATCGGTGACCTGCTGGCGGATGGCGTCCGGGAAGCCCGTAAACGTCTGGGGATCGCCGACATGGAGGCCGCTGTCACAGCAGGCGGATCTGAACTGGCTATGCATGACCCTCGACTGGATCCCGGATTTGGCCTGCACGCCAGCGTGGAACCGACCCCTGGCCGCCACACAACCGGCGCTTTTGTCTATTACGATATGTATGAACTCTGGACGAAGCTCCCCAGCGCACCAAAACCACCGCTGATTTCCAATAAAAGGGAGGGTTTTAAGGCCAACCAAGTCGCTGCGCAAAAATCCGTATTGATGTCCGCTTATGCCAGCTTCTACAACAGCCTGGGCGTCTGCATGTTTGGGACCTATCTTGGCGCAAATCGATTGCCTCTGTTTGAATGGACCAATGCCGCCACAGGGTGGGACCTTACGCCGGAAGACTATATGGACATTGGCCTGCGAATCCAGACCCTGCGGCAGATGTTTAATGTCAAACATGGCGTTAAACCCGCCGAAATCCGGGTCAGTGCCCGGGCCCTGGGCATCCCGCCATTGACCAAAGGGCCAAACAAGCACAATCGGATCAACCTGGAAGCCATGCGCCGCAATTACTGGCAGGAGATCGGTTGGGACCCGGAGACGGGCGCTCCACTGCCAGAGACTGTGGACGACCTCGGTCTGGGCGGTTTGCCGGAAGGGCAGGGCGCTTGAAGATGGCTTATTCAATTAATCAGGACTGTAAGGGCTGCCAGGCCTGTGTCCGTAATTGCCCAACCCAGGCAATCAGCGGTAATCGCCATGAATTGCATACCATTGACCCCCAGAAGTGCATCGACTGCGGTACTTGCGGCCGGATTTGTCCCTATGGCGCGGTAAATGAACCCGCTGGTGCAGTGGCTGAGCGGGAAAAGCGGTCAGAATGGGATCGGCCGATAATCAATCACCGGACCTGCATTTCCTGTGGATTATGCATTACAGTCTGCCCGGTGAGTTGTCTGGCGATAGATGTCCCGACTTCCCGCAAATCAGCCGAAGGGTTGCCGTATCTCAAAATCCCGCTGGTCTGTCTGGGCTGCGGGTTCTGCAACTCGGTCTGCCCGGTGGGCGCGATCACGCTGGTGCCGAGGTCCTCGGTAAGCGATTAAGGGTTGGAACACCGGGTATTCCGGGTGTTATTCCTCAAGATTATGCAGAAAAGCAATACATTCCTGCCGGGTTTCAATGCCGGCATTAAGGCCTTCCGGGTCATTCAGCTCAGACCAGAATGCGGGGGAACCGCATAAAGAGACTAATGCTGAGGGCTTTTCGGACTGCAGGAAAGCGACGCAGGCCCCGACAAAGGCAGGAGGATAATTTGGGAAGTCCTGTTCATAGGTTTCCTTGCAGTAGGCCAGGACCTCCTTTGGTTCGGATGGAACGCACGCGCTCAGTACACCGATGAGGATGAGAAGCACAACAATCAGGTAATACTTTTTCATGACCGTCTCCTTTCCCCCTATAAAAACAACCCATTAACCACAATAAAACCGGTAATAATCGAAAAAAACGAATTTTGAAGCGGGTGGGGAAGTGGGCAGCCCGTTGCAATAACCTCAGCCTGTGCGGTGGCTGCCAGGGGAAGGAAAATTTTTGAGAAGCTGGGTTGAACAGGTTAATCTGCTATATATCCTGCTTCAATATCTATTCTAGTTGATTGTCAGAGGGGATTCAACTGGGTGGGTAAAATCTCAGGATTTTAACCCTTTCAAGAGGTGCCGGAGGGTCAGAATGGGGTGGTGAAAGAGCATCCGAGGGCCGGAAAAGCGCATAACTTCCCTGATTCGCGCCCGCATTTCAGGCTGGTAGCAATGAACCCGGCAATTTTTGCAGGCAGGTTTTTGCCATCCGAAGGGACATTTCGCAAGCCGCTCATCGACGTAGGACCGCAGTTCCTTGCAGGAATCGCAAAGCGGATTGCCGTCGTGGTGTGCCCGGCAGTAAATGTGGATCATGGCATGGACGGTTTTGCGTTCAATTTCGAGTGATTCCATGACGAAGGACGGCCTTTTGATAGGTTAAATTGAATAAACGTCCGCATTATGATACTCTAAAAGTGCAGGAACTGGAATTATGTACCTCTATCTGGGGCAGAGCCAACAAAAAAATCCCCTTATTCGTATAGGATAAGGGGATAAGGTTGGGATTTATTCGTTATTCAGCGACCTCTTCCACAATTTGAGCTTTTGGCGCGCTGCGGACGACTGCTTGGCCCATCAAGTGGCCCATCACGGCCAGCCCGAAGGTCATGGTCAGAACCACGCCGATCACACAAGCGATGGTGCCCAGTGGGCCGATGATACCGACCGCCAGAAGGGTGCCGAGGGCTACCAGAACCCAATCACCGAGATTGTTCATGAGCAATTTCCAGACTTCGCCCAGCCGGAAAGCGGCACCGAGGTCATCCTTGGCGATGTAATTGCCGACAGCGACCAAGCTAAGGAAGGAGGTCACCACACCGAGCAGGAAGGCGATCAGGCCGATCACGCCGGTGAAGATGCCGAAACCCCACATGGCGACTTCACTGTTGTGCATGTTCCAGCCGCTGATCCATCCGGAAACGGAGGAAAGGATTGAAACGGGCAGGCTGTAGACAAAGCTGATCAGGAAGGCGAAGAACCCGCGCAGGATGTCATTGCCAAAATCCAGGTCGGGGAGGGGATTTTCGACCCCATCCATGACGTTCTTGGCTGCTTTAAGCGCCCAACCGACTGCAACCATCCAGCCAACGACCGGAATCAGCATACACAAAGCGGGGAGGAGCAGCTTCTTGAACCAATCCTGGTCCTCGAAGATGTACGAGAAACTTAAACCGAAATTCATAATAAAACTCCTTAATTGCATTTGAAATGACGTTCACTCAAATATACGGGGAACGTAGAAAAAAGTTTCAAAATGCAATAATAAAGACGGTAGGAAACATTCCTATCTATTTTCATATAAAAGAACCGGTATTTTACTCAAAAGTAAAGCTAAATGACTCTAAATGATGTCCGAATCGTCAATCGGCCAATAGGAACACGTTTCAATTTAAATATCAAGCGCTGCGGGTGAAGCAGCGCTTTTTTGCTTAATTATTCTATTTTTGAAGAAATTAATGCAGATTTCGTGGGTCTCGCCACGATTCGCTGCCGTTATGGAGGGGTAAATTCTTCACATTCAGGCCATTTTTGACCGGATCAGCATATTTTTCAAAAAAAGCATCCAATTTTTGGGTCAAGTCTTCAATAATGGCCTGGTTTTCAGGGTCATCAAAGCCATTGACCATCTCGCGGGGGTCTTTTTGGAGGTCAAAAAGTTCGTTGGGACCATTCGGATAGCGGCGCACAAGCTTGTAACGGGTATCGCGGATCATGCGGACATCGCCATATTCGCCAATTTGCTCCTCTTTCCAGCTTTCCAAAGGCGCTGTATGGGTCAGGGCAGATGAAAAACTGTGTCCGGGGTAGTTTCTGTCAGCCCGAAATGCTGAGTCCATCGGGACCTCAGCATATTCCAGAATGGTCTGGAAGAGATCGGTGTGGTCTACGAACTCCGCTCGGCGCTGTTTGGCAAGGAAATGGCTGGGATTGTTGAGGATCATCGGAATCCGCACCGATTCTTCCACCATATTGAGCGGCAAAGTGCCATTTCCCTTGCCCCAGATGCCGTGCTGGCCGCAATTCAGGCCGTGGTCAGAGGTGTAGATAATTAGGGTATCCTCCCGCAACCCCAGTGCCTCCAGCTCATCCAGGATCTGCCCGACGCCCTCGTCAATCTGGGTGACTGCGGCGTAATACTGGGCACGCGATTCGTGCGGGTCCAGCCGGTATTTGAAGGTCGATTCGAGGTTTTGGATTCCGAAGGGATAGGTTTCATCGCTAGGAAGCTCCTCAAATGTGCATTTCCGGTAGTGTTCAGCCAGCCGTTCGGGGTGGCCCTCCCAGGGATTGTGCGTGGCGATATAGCCCACCTGAAGGTAGAAAGGCTTCTCGGGGTCCCGCTCCCGCAGGTATTGGATCGCTTTATCGGTGAAAATTCGGGTTTTATAGCCCTTCATATTCACCGGTTGGCCGTCCTCATAGAAGGTTCGGGGGCCGTTATGGCTGAAAGGGTACTCGTTGCCGTGCACGAAGGTGTGATCAAAGCCGCCCTGGGGGTCATTTTCACTGCCAAGGTGCCATTTTCCGCTTAAATAGGTGGTGTAGCCGGCATCATGCAGGATTTCAGGCAGGACGGTCTCATCCGCCAACCAGGGATAACCATCAACATCCACACCGGGTGCACTGCCAAGGTAGTCGTGGATGCCATGCTGGGAGGAAAACCGACCCGTCAGCAGGCAGGCTCGACCAGGCGAGCAAACCGGGGTGGGTGTATAGGCGTTTTCCATCAGAATGCCGGTTTCGGCCAGGGAGTCGAGGTTGGGTGTGAGGATTTCCCGGTTGCCATAAGCGCCATTGGCCCATTGGGCATGGTCGTCGGTTAGGAAAAGCAGGATATTCGGTTTTTCGGGCATGGCGGTGTCCTCTGAGCAGGTGTTCTTACGAGTAATAATTCTTCAATAGTTGTGATTAATTATAATCGAGTTGTCTTCGGCCAAAAAAGGAAAGCAGGCTCCTCTGAGGCATTATCTCTGTACCCTGGCGGTTTTTAGATTTTTCCTGCGTTGACCAGCGAGGCAAAGTGTTCAAACGAGCGGTCATAGGTGGCTTCTGCGGCTGCCGGGAAGGCACAAGCCGGCAGTTCGCGCATCTGCAAGTGATATTGGATGCATTCACAGCAGATCCCTTTGCGGGAACAGGGGGAGTATGAACAGTTGCAGTGGGTCAGATTGCGATCCTTATTACATTCCATGGCGTCTCCTTAGCAAATCGATAACGTATATCATTGTAGATGAAGACGAATTTTCAGGCAAGAATGATATATTCAGAGGCAAAAACCGGTTCAATTTAACTTAAAACGGGCAAAAACAGCGATAAATAGGCAGGTATTTGATAAAATGGGGGATAGCTTATTCGATAATATTCAGAAAGCAGGCTTATGTCTGATCAGACTTTTAAAATATTACTTCTCATCGCCCGTCCGGCCGCTGGCAAGAGCGAAGTGATCAATTATCTCAAACACACACCGGTTGAGGATCGAGTGAAGCGATTCCATATCGGCGCATTCTCTGAAATTGATGATTTCCCGATGCTCTGGGCCTGGTTTGAGGAGGACGCCCTGCTGGAAAAGATGGGGCATCCCCGGCTGCATACCGACTCGGAGGGTTATTTCTCGGAAACCTATCTCTGGGATTTATTAGTGGAGCGGCTCTGCCTGGAATACCAAAAACGGCAGCGCGACGGTCTGGATGAGACGGTGATCATCGAATTCTCGCGCGGGGCGGAGCATGGCGGTTATGCGCGTGCCTTTGCGCACCTCTCCGATGAGGTTCTGGCCCGCCTGGCGATCCTCTATATTGACGTCCCCTGGGAAGAATCCCTGCGGAAAAACCGCGCCCGATTCAACCCCAAGCGCCCTGACAGCATTTTGGAGCACGGTTTGCCGGATTCAAAGCTGGAAAAACTCTATCGCAAGACGGATTGGGATCAATTAACCCAGGGAAACCCGGAAAAACTGCCTATCAAGGGCTTTGAAGTGCCTTATGCGGTATTTGAAAACGGGGATGACGTGACCACAGCGCAGGGCGCAGCCCTGGGTGAGCGGCTCGAATCCACCTTGAACACGCTCTGGCAGCGTTATCTGAGCTGATTTTCCCCGGAAAACGGAAAATCACCCTCATCCTATGCATTTTCTACGTTCTTTTTTGCGCCTCCCAGCTGATCTGGATGTCGCGCCGGGGATCCGACGCTATTTTAAACGCAATTTCATTGCCAATATGATGGATGGCGCGTTTTGGCTTTTGGCGGAGAGCTTCGTTTCGGTCAATACCATCCTGCCGATTTTCGCCAGTACCCTGACCGATTCGGCGGTCTTGATCGGTTTGGTGCCGGCCCTGATCAATGCTGGGTGGTATTTGCCGCAATTATTCCTTGCGGGTTATGTCCACCGGTTGAAACGCAAGCTGCCCTTTGCTTTGTTTGCAGCAGTTGTAGAAAGGATTCCGTATTTCGTTTTCCCGCTGACAGCTTATCTTCTGCATTGGATCCCCAAAACGACGGCAATCTGGCTCTTTATGATTGTTGTGGGGTGGCGGGGATTTGCCAGTGGGATTGTCGCACTGCCCTGGCAGGTGGTGATTGCAGAGGTAATCCCCAAACCTGTGCGGAGTCGCTTCTTTGGCATCGGTCGGACCCTGGGGCGTACGTTCGCATTAGTTGGATCAGCGCTTTCAGGCCTGATTCTGGCGAAAATCTCCTATCCGGATAATTTCGCGCTGAGTTTCTTGATCGCCCTGGTTTTTATGTGGGTGTCTTTCTTCTTCTTTAAACGCACGGTTGAGCCTGAAACCGAAGATGAAGGGGAGGTTGAGTATGAAAGACCGGCAAAATCCCCCTTGCTGGATCTGGCGTCCTTCAAACGGATCTGGCAGGGGGACCAGATTTTCCGACGCTATGTCATCAGCCGGATCTTTTTTCAATTTGGGAGCATGGCCGCCGGGTTCTATGCGGTTTATGGAATTCAACACTTCAACCTGCCTGATCAGCAGGCTGCGGTCTTCTCAGGGTTGTTATTTGCTGGCGGGATGGCAGGTTTCATGGTTTGGGGCGTGGTGGGTGATCGCTTCGGTCCCCGGAATATCCTGCTGGCATCGGACCTGATGCAGACGGCGGTACTGATTCTGGCCCTTGTATCACCCTCCATCTGGGTTTATGACCTGATCTTTCTGGTATATGGCTTTGCCCAATCGGGGTATATAATCGGGGAAATGCTGATAGGGATGGGATTAGGGCCGGAATCGGAAAGGTCCTTATACTTGGGATTGGTTCGCACAATTCCTGGTTTCTTTGTTCTGATCGCGCCGCTGATTGGCGGGGCGATTGTTGAGGCAGTAAGCTATCCGGTGATGTTTATTGTGGCTCTCGTGTTGGGCCTTGTCGGGGCGGGATTGTTACTGGGCGTCAAAGTAGAGCCGGCCTGATGGGTCAGCGGCGTAATAATATCACTAATTTCGTATAGTATAGATTACTTGGTGGGATTTTTCAGTCCAGTATCCAGTTTATTACTCACTTCACGTCTGATACGAGCCGCGAGCTGGCGTTTGTGGTCGTTCAGGAATTGCTCAACGCCCTTCCGGTCATAGCGGATAGCGCGACGCAGCACCCAGGAGAGGGCCTTAACGATCATATCCTCGTGGTCATCCACCAGCATGGCAGCGTATTTAAGCATCCGCTCGGGGTCGCCATCCAGATAAATTGTGCTGACCACGGCGATCCGCCGGTACCAGAAATCCGGGGATTCTATCCATTTTTCGATCAGATCGTCGCTGATCATGCCTTGCTTCCAGGCGGGACCAGAAATAAACTGGGCGAAGGTGTCTGCTGCTGCCCAATGGTTGATGTCCGCGCTCAAGCCATGGACCTTCTCCGGGTTCAACAGAGCAATGGCTCCGGGGTGATAATATATCAATTCATAGGGGACAAAGCGGTACCCCTCATCAAAAAAGAGGTGTTCAGCGATTTCCAACAGGGTCTCGGGGGGAGCTTTGCGGTAGAGGCGGGAATAATACTTCCGCACGTTACGGACATCTTCCGTCCGGGAACCGGGGGGGAGCAGGTCGAGGTGTTTGGCGATTGTCCTGGCAAACCAGGCTGGGGCATAAACTTCCTCCCCAGTGTCCAAATTCAGTAAAGCAGCATTTTCCACAGCGTCGGTGTAGAGCCGCCATGATTCCAACTGGCCATTTTTAACCGTGGCAAGCCAGATCACGCCCTCATCGTTGAATTCCTGTTCATCGGGGATTTGTAAATGAGAGCCCGTGGTCTGGCCGATCAGGGCTATGCCGACAGGCAGCTTGACGATCCTGCGAACATAAATCCGGTAATCAGGGTATTGGCTCAGATAATCCCGCCAGCCGGCCACCAAGCGCTCGTGTCCCTGCTCGGATTCCCCCGCCAAGTCCACAAAGGTGTGGTCCGGGGCCAGCAGGGCAACCAACCGGTCGGCATTGCCCAGGTTAATTTGTTGAACGAAATCGAGAACGAGTTTCACCGGTTCGGATAGCATGGTTTTACCTCCTGCAACAGCCTTAATCATATCACGAAACCAACTGGGTTTGTCTGGACAAGGGGGTGGGCCAACCCTATATAGGGGAGATGTGCTAGAATTTTGGCGAGGGTAAATCAAAAAAGGAGAATTATGAGTCGAAAGACATTTATGATCATCCTTCGAGTGGTTGCGGTCCTTATCCTGGCCGTGGTGCTTGTGCCGAAGGTTATTGACTATTTCAATCAACCTGAAATTGAACAGACCATAATTGGTTATAGCTCCAATACGGTCCCTGCCGTGGTCACGGAAATCATCGAGGAAGGTGAGGTGACCCTGGGGGAGGTGACCCAGCCCTATCAGATCGTTGAGGTGCAGGTGGAGGAGGGGGAATATTCCGGATTATTCTATGAGATCGAATATGGCACCCGCCAGATCCGCAATGAGATGATCCTGCTCAAAGTGGGCGACAAACTGATGGTGACCATTACGACTCTGCCCACCGGCGAGGTTTCGGTCCAGTTTACGGATTTTTATCGCAATAATTCCCTTTTGTTGCTGTTGGGGATCTTTATCCTGGCCAGCGTTGTGATCAGCGGCTGGAAAGGGGTCCGATCGGTGTTGGGCATCCTGCTCAGCCTGGCAGTGATCATTTTGATCATTCTGCCGGGCATCCAGGCCGGTAAGGATCCGCTTCTGATCAGCATCTTCGGGGCCTTTTTCTTCATGGCGTTCAGCCTCTATCTGGTCTATGGCTGGACAGTGAAAACCCACGCGGCAGTTCTGGGGTCGCTGGTAGCCCTGGCGATTACTGGTTTATTGGCCTACATTTTCGTCAACCATGCCCATCTGACGGGGTATGGTGATGAAAATATGTTTTATATCTCGCAATTGACCAATAACACCCTGAATGTGCGCAGCCTGTTGTTGGCTGGTGTGCTGATCGGTACCATCGGTGTGCTGGATGACCTGGTGATCTCCCAGGCATCGGCAGTTTTCGAGCTTTTCCGCAATAATCCCGGCCAGACCTTCAAGGAACTCTTTCGTTCAGCTATGAATATCGGGCAGGACCACATCGCTGCCACCGTCAACACCCTCGTTTTAGCCTATGCCGGGGCTGCGCTGCCGATGCTGTTGCTGTTTTCCTTCAGTAATGTGAATTTCACGATGGCACTTAACCTGGAATTCATCGCTGAGGAGATCGTACGCACGATGGTCGGCTCGCTGGGGCTGTTTGCCGCAGTACCCATCACCACCGCGCTCTCAGCCGGGATTGCAGTCAATTATCGCAATTTCGGGAAGATAAAGACTTATCTGGGGCCGTTGAACGAATAAAAACACGAGGTTGGGTCTCCCGCCCTTTTCAACTTAACGAGGGTGATTGCCTGTTTACCCTTTACCAGCCCCCTTTCAGATGATACGATTGGGGAATTCCAGCCCCTGATACAGGAGAACACATGCAAGAATCCAACACGGCAATTCATTCAGTGCGACGGCAAGAGCGTTTGAAATTTGGTGCTTATGGGGTGAGTTTCATTTCACTGGGCCTGGCACTGGCTGGTCTGGGGCCGATGCTGCCTTCCCTGGCCGAGAATCTGGGGGTTTCA